>Ga0194121_10009302_pt1 | contig 12197 bp, 10 predicted proteins | sample TA2MahCa50mmetaG_FD_148609 | JGI IMG/M metagenome (GOLD analysis project Ga0194121, IMG submission 148609) | Freshwater microbial communities from Lake Tanganyika, Tanzania - TA2015020 Mahale Deep Cast 50m | ecosystem: Environmental > Aquatic > Freshwater > Lake | place: Tanzania: Lake...
GAGATTTCATGCCCAAGGAATCCACTATCTGCTCGCAACACTCCGTTTCCCTTCCGCGTGTGATATTTTCGACTCACCCCTATGCTCAACTATCGAGCGTTGAACAGCCCTGGGATGCCGGCGAAGACGAGCGCGCCGACGATCTTCAGCGGCATCCGTCGGCCAAGCGCCAGCAGCACGAGCACGATCCACAGGATGACGCCGTTCGCCATGGTATAGGTTGCGAGCGTCGCCAGAATGCCGGCAACCAACGGGCGGTTGCGCACGAGTGCCAGCGACGCAAGCGTCGCCAGCAGCAGCACCAGGACGATTTGGACTTGGAATCCCCAAATGAAATTCTCGAGTTGACCGCCGGACAGAACCGTTGCCCAAGCGGCGATAGCGAAGGTCAGCCCGGCGCGGCGATCGATCACCGGGTCGCGCAGGGCGAGCCAGGCCAAGACGATGCCGTGAAAGGTTTGGATCGCAAGGTTTGCGCAGACCAGTAAGAGGTTGGTGCCGCCGAAGAGGTGGACGTCGGCGAGGAAGAACAGACGCGGCACTGCCAGCCGATGCTCGTTGTGCTGGCGCCACCACAGGGACGGCGACCAGCAATCGCGCGCGCACTCGCGAAACCAGGCCAACATGTCCCACTGGTCCTGAAATGGCGCCGTCAGGCGATGCTGCGCTACCATCCACAGGGTTGAGCCGATCAGCGCCGCGGCCCCGATGCCGAAGCATGTGAGCAGAATTCGATCGCGCAGGCCGATGCGGTCGGCCGCAGTCATTGCCGTCAGTCGGCCTCGCCGATCACGCGCAGCAGGTATTCGCCGTAGCCGCTCTTGGCGAGCGGGGCTGCCAGCTTTCTGACCTGGTCGTCGTTGATGAAGCCCATGTGGTGGGCGACCTCTTCGACGCAGGCAACCTTCAGACCCTGGCGGTCCTCGACGGTGCGCACGAATTCGGACGCCTGCAGCAGCGATTCATGCGTCCCGGTGTCGAGCCACGCATAGCCGCGCCCCATGCGTTCGACGCGCAGCGCGCCACGCCCCAGGTAGATGCGATTGACGTCGGTGATCTCCAACTCGCCGCGGGCCGAGGGCTTTATGCTGCCGGCAATGCGCACGACCTCGTTGTCGTAGAAGTACAAGCCGGTGACCGCCCAGTTGGAGCGCGGCTTCGCCGGCTTTTCCTCGATCGACACGGCCCGGCCGGAGCCATCGAACTCGACGACGCCGTACCGCTCCGGATCGCGCACGAGATAGCCGAACACGGTGGCGCCGACCCCCTGACCGGCCGCGCGCTGCAGCATCTCGGTCAGCCCATGGCCGTAGAAGATATTGTCGCCGAGAATGAGCGCGCAACTTTCGGAGCCGATGAAGTCGCGACCGATCAGGAAGGCCTGCGCCAGGCCCTCGGGCTTGGGCTGCACGGCGTAGGCGATGCGAATACCCCATTGCTCGCCGTCGCCCAGCAGCATGCGAAACTGGGCGGCGTCCTGCGGCGTGGTGATCACCAGGATGTCCCGGATGCCCGCCAGCATGAGTGTCGACAGCGGATAGTAGATCATCGGCTTGTCGTAGACCGGCAGCAGCTGCTTGCTGGTCACCTGGGTGAGCGGGTAGAGCCGCGTGCCCATGCCGCCTGCGAGAATGATGCCCTTCATGCCCGCCCCTTCGCTCCCAACAGTTCGTTGAGTACTTCGTCCAGGCCATCCTGCCATGGCCGGCGCGGCGGCGCGAACGTCCTCACGACGCGGCCGCAGTCGAGCACGGAATTGGCTGGCCGCCGCGCCGGCGTTGGGAAATCAGCCGTGGCGATCGCGTCGACGGCGGGTTGCCGGCCCGTGCGCGACGCCGCACGCTCGATGATCGTGCGCGCGAACCGGCACCAAGTGGTCGGACCCTCGGCAGCGTAGTGGTAGGTGCCCCAGGCAACCGGTCCGCCCGTACGCCGCGCGGCCAGCGTCTTGGCGGCGATCGACAGGATGGCGCGCGCGATGTCGACGGCTGCCGTGGGAATGCCACGCTGGTCGTCGACCACGCGCAGCTTGTCGCGCTCGCCCGCCAGCCGCAGCATGGTCTTGACGAAATTGTGGCCGTGGGCGGCATAGACCCAGGACGTGCGCAAGATTACGTGCTCCGGCGTGCCCTCGCGCACGGCGCGCTCGCCCGCCTCCTTGCTGGCGCCATAGACGCCGAGCGGCGCCACCGGCGCGGCCTCGTCGTAGGCGCCCGTGCCCGTGCCATCGAAGACGTAGTCGGTCGAGATGTGAATGAGCGGCAGACCGACGCGCCGGCACGCGGCAGCGAGATGACCGGGTCCGTCGCGATTGACGGCATAGGCGCGCGCCGTTTCGGATTCCGCCTTGTCGACTGCCGTGTAGGCCGCGGCGTTGACGACGACGTCGCACCCGGCGCCGACAGCCTCGGTCACGGCTGCCGCGACGGCGGCCGCATCGGCAATGTCCAGGTCGCCGCGGCCCAACCCCCGGACCGCCGCGCCCGCCTTGGGCGCTTCGCGCATCAGCTCGTGGCCGAGCTGGCCGGCGCTGCCGGTCACCAGCAGCTTCAAGACGTCACCCGGTCTTGCGCGCCAAGCCCAGCCGCTCGCCGGTGTAGCGCGCGAACAGCGGCTCCCACCAGTCGCGCCGCGCCAGATACCATTCGACCGTCTTGCGCAGCCCGGATTCGAAGGTTTCGCGCGGCTGCCATCCCAGCTCCCGGCGCAGCCGCGACGGATCCATGGCGTAGCGCATGTCGTGGCCGGGACGATCGGCGACGAAGCTGATCAGCCGCTCGTGCGGTCGCTGCTGCGGGTCGGGCGCCAACTCGTCGAGGAAAGCGCAGATCCGGCGCACGACCTCGATGTTGGCGCGCTCGGCATCGCCGCCGATGTTGTAGCTCGTGCCGACACTGCCCTGCTCGAAGACCAGCTTGAGGGCACGCGCGTGATCCTCGACGAAGAGCCAGTCGCGCACGTTCTCGCCCTTGCCGTAGACCGGCAGCGCTTCGCCGCGCAGCCCCTTGATGATCATCAGGGGGATGAGCTTCTCGGGAAAATGATAGGGCCCGTAGTTGTTGGAGCAATTGGTCAGCACAGTCGGCAGGCCGTAGGTCTCGTGCCAGGCGCGTACCAGATGATCGGAGCCGGCCTTGCTCGCCGAATAGGGCGAGTTCGGCTGGTAGGGCGAGGTTTCGCTGAAAGCGCCCGTGGGGCCCAGCGAGCCGAACACCTCGTCGGTCGAGATGTGATGAAACCGGAAGCGCGCCCTGGCCGCACCCTCGAGCTCGCCCCAATACTGGCGGGCTTGCTCGAGCAGCATGCAGGTGCCCACCACATTGGTCTGGATGAAGGCAGCCGGTCCATCGATCGAGCGGTCGACGTGGCTCTCGGCCGCCAGGTGCATGATGCCGTCGGGCCGGTGCTCGCGCAGGATGCGGCGCACGGCCTCGCCATCGCAGATGTCGGCGCGCTCCAGGCAGTAGCGCGGGTCGCGCTCGACCTCGGCGAGCGAGGCGAGGTTGGAGGCGTAGGTCAGCTTGTCAAGATTGACGACCGACCAGTCGGATTCCGCGATCAGCAGCCGCACCACGGCCGAGCCGATGAAACCGGCGCCGCCGGTGACGACGATCTTGCGGGCCTCGGCCATGGTCGCTAGCGACTCCAGGTGAAATATTCCGGCAAGTCCGCGAGGCGCGGCAGGGCTCGATCCTTGCCCGACAAGATCGCCCGCGCCGCCTCGACCGGCCATTCGATGCCGATTGCGGGATCGTTCCAAAGCATGCCGCGCTCGTGTTCCGGCGCGTAGAAATCGGTCACTTTGTAGACCACCTCGGTGTCGGGCTCCAGCGTGCAATAGCCGTGGGCGAAACCGGCAGGCACGAAGATCTGGTTCCACGCCGCGGCGCTGATCCGGGCCGCGGCCCAACGGCCATAGGTCGGCGATCCGCGCCGGATATCGACCGCCACATCGAAGATGGCGCCGCGCGAGACGCGCACCAGCTTGCCCTGGACCGCCGGCGGCACCTGGAAGTGCAAGCCGCGCACCGTTCCAACTTCGGCGGAAAGCGCGTGGTTGTCCTGAACGAACTCCAGGTCCACGCCCGCTGCGGCGAAGGCGCGCCGGCTGTAGGTCTCGGAAAAGAACCCGCGCTGGTCGCCGAACTTCTTGGGATGGAACAGCTTGACGCCGGGTATCGAGGTCTCGACGACCTGCATGTTAGACCCTTGTTTCCCCGCATAAAAAGGCGCTGGCCTATAGCATGGGAGCAAGACGTGAGGCAACCCATCCGGCCGAGCGCGAAAGTCGCGTCTGGGTGCGGTCCGGGCGATCGACTCGACGGCATTGCGCGGCTACGGCAAGTCGTGCTTGGCTGGACAATAATTTTCACTGTAGCCCGTGAAGATCGGCCCATCCGCCACCTCGCGCAGGGCTTCCCCCGACCCTAGACCGCAAAGCCGCTGACGTAGGACATGCCTGCGTGAGCGACCGCTTTGGATTGCGCGCTGTCATAGGGCCGCGGCTTTCGGCCCGGCAGCGGCTGATGCTTGCCCTGATCGCCGCGGCAGCGCTCGCGGCCGTCGCGCTTGCCGTCGGTGCCCTGGTGCATTTTTACCAGTCGTCGCGCAACGCACTGGTCGAGGCCCGCGCCGCCGACATCAAGCTGAGCGCCGCGACAATCGTGTCGGAGATCGATTCGATCACCGCGCCGGTGCGCTCGATCGTGGCGCAGGCGCGATACCTGAGCCAGAGCGAGCTCGATTCCGCAGCATTCCTGCGCGCCTTCGAGGCCAGCGCCACGGCGGCCGTCAAGAGCCAGCGTCAGATCGCCGGCGTCTACATTGGTGCGCCCGACGGCTCGTTCCATATGTCCATCAGCCTCGACGGTGGCGCGGTTACCGGCCTCGGCATCAAGGAGCTGACCGGACCCGCGATCGTCCGCCGCGTGATCGACCGGAGCGGCGCGACGCCGAGCGACACCTGGCGGTACTACGAGGACGCCTCGGGTCTGTGGCACGCCTCCGTCGCCAAGCCGAACCCGTACGATCCGCGCGCGCGACCATGGTACAAGGCCGCGCTGGAAGCGGACGGCGACATCTGGACGACGCCCTACCCGTTCGCAACCGCCGGCGAGTTCGGCATCACGTTTGCAGGGCCGATTCGCGATCGCCAGGGCCGGCTGCGCGGCGTGGTCGGCGTCGACTTCACCTTGTCCGATCTCTCGAAGGTCGCCGGCAGCCATGCCCGGGCGATATCCGGCAGCGCGTTCATCGCCAACGAGCGCGGCGAGGTGATCGGCCACCCGCAACTGGCCGACCACCTGACAGCTGTCACCAGCGGCTCGTCCGCGCCGGAGCAAGGCACGGTAACGATCGCCGCGCTGGCGGCAGGCCGCACCCTGCCATTCGACGTCGCGCTGGTCGAAGGCTTGAAATCGGCCGGCGAGGTGCAGCTTGTTTCCGGTGCCGGCCAATCCGCCATCGGCGTGCGGCTGCCGCTCTCGGCCGCCTCCGGCCTGGCCTATTCCGCGTATATCGGCATCTCCGAGCAAGCCGCCATCGGCAAGGCGATCGACGAACTCAAGCGGAACATCATCGTCTTTGGCAGCCTGCTGACCGTGCTCTGCGTTTCGCTTGCCTATCTGATCAAGCTCCGATCGGAGATCAGGCTGCGGCGGCGCACCGAGGCCGCGATGGCCGAGGTCTCCGACCAGCTCAACCTCGCCCTCGAGCACATGCCCGGCGGCATCGTCATGGTCGATAGCGATCTGACGGTCCAGGCCTTCAACATGAAGTATGCCGAGATGTACGGACTGCCCGTCTTATCGAAGGGCATGTCCATGCGCGATCTCATGATCGTCAGGGCGAAGCGCGGCGACTACGGACCGGGCGAGCCGGATCAGCTGGTCGAGGAGCGCCTGGCCGGCTACCGCGCGCTTGAGCCGCGCCGCATCGAGGATCACGCGCCTGGCGGGCATATCGTCGAAATCCTGCGCTCGGCGACACCGCACGGCGGGATCGTCGCCGTCTTCAACGACATCACCGATCGCAAGCGCGCCGAAGCGGAGCTCCAGCGCAGCCAGTTCGCGCTGGAGAACGCCGCCGAGGCAATTGTCTGGTTCGATCCCGGCGGCCGTGTCTTCCAGGCCAACAGGATGGCCCACACCCTGCTCGGCTACGCCGAGGGCGACTTGGTCGGGCGGCCGGCGCCCGCCGTGGTCGTCGGCTTCGACGACAAGGTCTGGGACATCGTGTGGAACGCCGTCAAGGCGCGCGACCGCGACACGCCCGGCGAACAGCGCTTCATCCGTGCCGACGGCAGCGACCTGCCCGTCGAGACCCTGAGCAAGTACATTGCGTTCGGCGGCCGCGAATATCTGTGCACCTTCTTCCGCGACATCACTGAACGCAAGGCGGCCGAGGCCGAGCTGCATGCCGCAAAGGAGGCGGCCGAGGAGGCGACCCGCGCCAAATCCTCGTTCCTCGCCATGATGAGCCACGAGATCCGCACGCCGATGAACGGCGTGATGTCGATGGCCGAGATGCTCGAGCAGACCGACCTATCGGACGACCAGCGTAGCATGTCGTTGGTCATCCGCTCGTCGGCGCAGGCGCTCCTCACCATTATCAACGACATCCTCGACTTCTCGAAGATCGAAGCGGGCAAGCTCGACATCGAATCGGTCGAATTCTCGCTCCTCGAGGTGATCGAGGGCGCCGGCGAGCTGATGGCGCCGCGCGCCGAGGAGAAGGGCGTCGATCTCGTGATTGATCTGCCCTCTGCCATCCCCGATCGGCTGATCGGCGACCCGACGCGGCTGCGCCAGATCGCGCTCAACCTGATGGGCAACGCGGTCAAGTTCACCGAGGAGGGCTGCGTCGTCCTCCGGGTCGTGGCGCTCGACGCCGAGCCCGGCCAGGCGCGCCTGCGCTTCGAGGTCACCGACACCGGCATCGGCCTGAGCGAGGAGCAGCGTTCGAAGCTGTTCCGCCCGTTCGTCCAGGCCGACAGCTCGACCGCGCGCAAATACGGCGGCACCGGTCTCGGCCTCTCGATCTGCCACCGCCTGGCGGAGATGATGGGCGGGCGGATCGGCGTCGAGTCGGAGCACGGCAAGGGATCGACCTTCTGGTTCGAGCTGCCGTTCCCGGTCGCCGACGCGGGTGTCCTGCGGCCGGATCCGGCGATCGCCGACGCGCGCATCGTCACTGCCGGATTCGACGGCGCGGCGCGCACCGCCCTGGCGCATGCGCTCGAGGCTGCCGGCATTTCCGACGTCATGTGGGCCGGCTCCGTTTCGGGCCTGCCGGATGAGATTCGCGCGCATTTGGCGCCGCAAGCGCCGATCGTTCTCCTCGGCGCAGGTACCGACGGATTGGGGCTGGCCGCCTGCCGCCGCCTTGCCGTTGCCGACGGGCTCGAGGGCGTCAAGGTGGTGCTTGCGGCGCCGCGCAGCCTCGCCTCGACGCTCGCCGAGGCCGACCGCGCGGGCATCCTCGCCACCCTGACCCTGCCGATCCGCCGGCAACGGCTGTGGCGCGTCATCGCGGCGGGCCTCGGCCGCGCCGATCTCGACGCGCGCCAGTCCTCGACGGCCGACGCCGATGTCGGCTGGACGCCGCCGCCGATTGAGGCCGCGCGCGACAATGGCGCCCTGGTCCTGATCGCGGAGGACAACGTCACCAACCAAGTTGTCGTCAAGCGACTCCTCGCCCAGCGTGGCTACGCGCACGAAGTGGCGGACAACGGCGCCATCGCGCTCGACATGCACCGGCGCGGCCGCTACGGCCTGCTGCTGACCGACTTTCACATGCCCGAGATGGACGGTTTCCAGCTCACCGCTGAGATCCGCAAGGGCGAGGCCGGGACGGACCGGCGCCTGCCGATTGTCGCGCTCACCGCCGACGCGCTGCCTGGCACGGAGCAGATGTGCCTGGACGCCGGCATGGACGGGTACCTGACGAAGCCGATCGATTCGAAGGCTCTGACCGCGACCTTGGAAAAATGGCTGCCGCAGGCGAAGGCGTTGCGCCGGCCCGCGCGCCGGCCGACCGCCCGCGCCCCCGAACCTGCCTTTCCCGAGATCGATCCGCAAATCCTGGATCTCGATCGGCTGCGCCAGACGTTCGGCGGGCTCGACGGCGCCGCGCAAGCGTTCCTGGCTGACTTCATGGCGGACCTGCCGGTCATGGTCGGTCGCATCGGCGCCGCGCTCGAGGCGGGCGACAAGAACGCTGCGCGCGACGCCGCGCACGCGCTCAAGGGTGCCGCGCGCTCGACCGGCGCGGCACGGCTCGGGCAGGTGGCTGCGGACGTTCAGGATTGCCTGGACGGCGGCGACGCGGAAACCGCCGCCATGTTCTCCGCGTTGCTGCAGCCGACGCTCGACGAGCTTCGCTTGGCGACGGCACCGCTGCTGGAGATGAGGGGGAGGCCTTGATTTCTATCGGATATGACCAACTCGTTGTCCTCATCGTCGACGACGAGCCACACACGCGCACCTTGATCAAGAGCCAGCTCCGGCAGATCGGAATTCGCTCGATCATCGAGGCCGGCGACGGCAAGGCGGGATTGACCGAAGTGCTGCGAACACGGCCGCACCTGGTGTTGTGCGACGTCCACATGCAGCCGATGGACGGTCGGGACTTCCTCAAGACATTGCGGGCGGTGAAGGTCGAGGCGTTGCGCCGTACGCCGGTCATATTCCTGACCGGCGATGCGCAGACAGATACCGTCATGTTCGCCAAGGAGCATGCGGTCGACGGCTACCTGGTCAAGCCCGTCTCGCTCGACGACATCAAGGCCCGGATCGACCGGATCATGAAGGGCTGATCACCCGGTTGACAGGCCCAGGCCCGGCACGTAAACGGGCGTTCCAGGCAGCGGTTCGAGGGCCTGATGCGAGTTCTGGTGACCGGCGGGGCCGGCTTTGTCGGCTCGAATCTGGCCCTCATGTGGAAGCGCGATCGTCCTGCCGACCTCGTGGTCGCGCTCGACAACCTGCGTCGCCGCGGCAGCGAACTGGCGCTGGCGCGGCTGATGGCGGGCGGGGTCGAATTTCGCCACGGCGACATTCGAATATCCGCCGATCTTGCCGAACTCGGCCCGTTCGACCTGATGCTCGAATGTTCAGCCGAGCCCGCGGTGAGCGCCGGCTATGACGGCGGAGCTGCCTATGTCATCGACACCAACCTGACCGGCACCGTCAACTGTCTCCATGAGGCGCGCCGGCACGGCGCCGCCCTCGTGTTTCTCTCGACCAGCCGCGTCTACCCGATCCGCCGGCTGGCCGACTTGCCGCTCGAAACCAGGGGCGAGCGCATGACGCTGTCGCCGGGCGCCTCGGGACCGGGCTGGTCGTCCGCGGGTATCGCCGAGGATTTTCCGCTCGACGGTGCCCGCTCTCTTTACGGCGCCACCAAGCTCGCCTCGGAGCTGATCATCGAGGAATTCCGTGCCATGTATGGCTTGAGAGCCGTCATCAACCGGTGCGGCGTGATCGCCGGCCCCTGGCAGATGGGCAAGGTCGACCAGGGCTTCCTGGTATTGTGGGCGGCGCGCCATCTCTATGGCGGACGGCTCGCCTATCTCGGCTATGGCGGCCACGGGCATCAGGTCCGTGACGTGCTGCACATTGCCGATCTCTACGACCTCGTCCGCATCCAGGTCGAGGATATTGCCCGCCACGGGGACGGCGTCTATAACGTCGGCGGCGGTGCCGCGGTCAGCACGTCGCTCGCCGAGCTGACGAGGCTTTGCGTAGCGGCGACCGGAAAACGCATCGCCATCGGCAGCGAAGTCGAGACGCGGACCGCCGATGTGCCCTACTACGTCACGGACAATCGCAAGGTTAGTGCCGCCTCAGGCTGGCGTCCGCAACGCGACATGAATCGAATCGTCGGCGACGTGGTGGAGTGGCTCGGCAAGCACGAAAGCGTGCTTCGGCCCATTCTCGGAGCGTGATCGGGCAGCGAACATGAGCGTGGCAATCATCACCGGGTCGGCCGGCCTGATCGGCGCCGAGGCGACGCGCTTCTTCGCCGAGCGCGGCCTGGAGATCGTCGGCATCGACAACGACATGCGAAGCGTCTTCTTCGGGCCGGAAGCAAGCACGGCGTGGAGCCGTGATCGGCTGATCGCAGAGGTCAGGAGCTATCGTCATGTCGACGCCGACATCCGCGACAAGTCGGCGATCGACCGGGTCTTTTCCGCTTATGGCAAGGCAATTGCCGTGGTCATCCACAGCGCGGCCCAACCGTCGCACGATTGGGCAGCACGCGATCCGGAAACCGATTTCACGGTCAATGCCAACGGCACGCTCAATCTGCTTCAGGCGACGCGGCGGCATTGCCCCGATGCGCCTTTCATCTTCACCAGCACGAACAAGGTCTATGGCGACACGCCCAATCGGCTGCCGCTGGTCGAGCAGGAGCTACGCTGGGAACTGCCGGACAGTCACCCGTGGGGCCGTCACGGCATCGACGAGACCATGAGCATCGACATGACGCTGCACAGCCTATTCGGCGCATCCAAGGCCGCGGCCGACGTTCTCGTTCAGGAGTATGGACGCTATTTCGGCCTCAAGACGGCCTGCTTTCGAGGCGGATGTCTGACCGGCCCGGGCCATTCCGGCACCAAGCTGCACGGGTTCCTTGCCTACTTGATGCAATGCGCGATCACCGGGAAGCCCTACACCGTTCTCGGCTACAAGGGCAAGCAGGTGCGCGACAACATCCACTCCTTCGATCTGGTGAACGCCTTCTGGCACTTCTACCGGCAGCCGCGATCGGCCGAGGTCTACAATATCGGCGGCGGCCGTCATGCCAACTGTTCCATGCTCGAGGCGATCCGGGCATGCGAGCGGATCGTCGGACGGCCCATGAACTGGTCCTATGACGAAGCCAACCGGGTGGGCGATCACATCTGGTGGATCAGCGATGTGCGCCGCTTCCGGGCGCACTATCCGGACTGGACGTTCCGCTACGACATCGACGCCATGCTCGCCGAGATTCACGACGGGATTGCCGAACGGCTGGCGCCCCGCGTGCGCCGGACCCTTGGTGCAACGGGATGAACCTGCAGCCGAGCCATCTCGCGGAGTGGCTGAGAGCCGGCGAGGACGGCCTGCTCTCCGTGGTCATCCCGGCTTACAACGAAGAAGCCCATCTGCCGGCCACCCTGGCCGGCTTGGTGCAGGCGCTCGACGGCGCCGGGATCCGTCACGAAATTCTGGTGATCGACGATAGCAGCGACGATGGCACCGCCCAGGTCCTGAGCGAGCTCGAGCGGCACTATCCGACGCTCCGCCACGTCGCCAATCCGTACCCCCACGGCTTCGGCTTCGCCGTCCGATGGGGGCTCGAACTGTTTCGCGGCGACGCGGTTGCCATCGTCATGGCCGATGGATCCGACAGCCCGGCGGATCTGGTCGCCTTCGCGCGCAAACTCGCGGAGGGCTACGACTGCGTCTTCGGCTCGCGCTTCGTGCGCGGCGGCCGCACAATCGACTATCCCTTGCCCAAGCTCTTGCTCAATCGGTTCGCCAACAGCGTCATCCAGGCGCTGTTCCTGATTCGCTACAACGACGTCACCAACGCGTTCAAGCTCTACAAGCGCGAGGTGATCGCCGGGCTCCAGCCCTTGCTGTCCCACCATTTCAATTTGACCGTCGAGTTGCCGCTCAAGGCAATCGTGCGCGGCTACAGCTATGCGGTCCTGCCCAACGCCTGGACCAATCGCAAGCAGGGCATTTCCAAGTTCCGCATTCGAGAGATGGGTAGCCGCTATCTGTTTGTTGTACTCTACTGCCTCATCGAACGCATGCTGTCACGCGGCGACTATCGGCGCCGCACGATGGTGTCGCCGACGACCGCCGCGATTGCGACGGGGGAGCGTGTCGGTCGCGTCAAGGAGCCTGAGGAGCGGCCAGCGCCTTGATGTGGACACAGTTCGCGCTCTATCTCGTTGTCGGCGGGTTGGCGTTTTGCGTGGACATGGGCGTCTTCGTTGGCCTGCGTCATGAGGGCTTCGCGCTGTACCCCGCATCGATCGCGAGCTTCATCACTGCAACGGTCGCCAATTATTTCCGGCTCCTCGACGTTCCAAGTGGAAATGAGGATGTGTTGAAAGGCGCATTCGCGCCTTGCATGCTGACATGGGTTCAGCATGGGAGGATGGCGTGGAAGCGCGGGACGTGTTCGCATTGGGGCTCGGC
>Ga0194121_10009303_pt1 | contig 12197 bp, 10 predicted proteins | sample TA2MahCa50mmetaG_FD_148609 | JGI IMG/M metagenome (GOLD analysis project Ga0194121, IMG submission 148609) | Freshwater microbial communities from Lake Tanganyika, Tanzania - TA2015020 Mahale Deep Cast 50m | ecosystem: Environmental > Aquatic > Freshwater > Lake | place: Tanzania: Lake...
TCGGTCGTCCGAATAGCGCTGCTATTCGGACTCCCTGCCTCCTTGCCTGGCGGCGCCTGGCCTGCGTCATTTCCTGGCGAACGTTCCGAGAAGGGCCACTAGAACAGCCCGACCGTCCGCCCCTCGGCGTCGATGTCGACGTTGAAGGCCGCGGGCGCCTTGCCCAGGCCCGGCATCTGCTGAATCGCCCCGCAGAGCGGCACCAGCCAGCCGGCGCCCGTGTAGGCGCGGACGTCCCGGACAGGGAGCTGGAACTCGGTCGGGGCGCCGAGGAGCTCGGGGTCCGAGGAGAGGGAAAGGGGGGTCTTGGCCATGCAGACGGGCAACTCGGCGAGTCCCTGCTCGCTGAACTGCTCGATCTTCCTCTCGGCCTCGAGGTAGTACACGACCTCGTCGGCACCATAGACCCGCTCAGCGACGGTCTCGATCTTGGTCTTCGTCGACTCCCCGTCCTCGTAGAGCAGCCTGAACTCGCTGGGCTCCTCGCACGCCGCGACCACGGCCTCGGCCAGCTCGGCCACGCCCTCGCCGCCGCGCGCGAAGCCGTCGCTGACCTCGGCGCCGAAGGCGCCGCCCTCCTTGGCCAGGCGGCGGACCAGCTCGACCTCCTCGTCGGTGTCCTCGGGGCGGCGGTTGACCGCGACGACCGCGGGGACGCCGAACTCGCCGATGATCCCGAGGTGGCGCTTCAGGTTCTCCATGCCCTTCTCGACCGCGGCGAGCGCGTCCTTGGCCGAGGCGCCCTCCGCGTCCTCGAGCCCGCCGTGGTGCTTCAGCGCGCGCACGGTCGCCACCAGCACGACCGCGCTGGGGGCGATGCCGCCCGCGCGGCAGACGATGTCGAAGAACTTCTCCATGCCCATGTCCGAGCCGAAGCCCGACTCCGTGATCACGTAGTCGCCCAGCTTCAGCCCGAGCAGGTCGGCGACCAGCGAGGAGTTGCCGTGCGCGATGTTGGCGAACGGCCCCGCGTGCATCAGGCACGGCTGGCCCTCGAGCGTCTGGATCAGGTTGGGCTTGATCGCGTCCTTCAGCAGCACCGCCATCGCCCCGGCCGCGCCGAGGTCCTCGGCGGTGACGGGTTTGCCGTCGTGGGAGTAGGCGGCGGTGATCGCGCCGAGCCGCTTGCGCAGGTCGTGGACGTCGCGCGCGACGGCGAGGATCGCCATCACCTCGGAGGCCGCGGTGATGTCGAAGCCGCTCTCGCGCGGGTAGCCGTTGGCCTTCCCGCCCAGGCCCAGCGCGACCTGGCGCAGGGCGCGGTCGTTCATGTCCACGGCCCGCTTCCAGGTGACCTGGAGCGCGTCGATGCTGTGCGGGTTGCCGTGCAGGATCGAGGCGTCCAGCAGCGCGGCGAGCAGGTTGTTGGCGGCGCCGATCGCGTGGATGTCGCCCGTGAAGTGCAGGTTCAGGTCCTCCATCGGCACGACCTGCGCGAAGCCGCCGCCGGCGGCGCCGCCCTTGATCCCGAAGACCGGGCCGAGCGAGGGCTCGCGCAGGCACAGCACCGGGTCCTTGCCGATGTAGCCGAGCCCCTCGGTCAGCGCGACCGAGGTGGTCGTCTTGCCCTCGCCGGCCTTGGTCGGGGTCATGCCCGCGACGCAGACGAGCTTGGCGTCGGGCTTGTCGCCGAGGCGGTCGATGGCGTCCAGCGAGATCTTCGCCTTGTAGCGACCATAGGGCTCGATCTCCTCAGGCTGGAGGCCTAGGCCCTCCCCGATCTTCTCGATCGGCTCGAGCTTCGCTTCCTGGGCGATCTCCAGGCTGGTCTTCATCGGCTGCAATCTCCTTCTGGTGACGCTGTTTGGTCGGGTGGGATGTCGGTTCGCCCGGTCGCCCGGGTCAGTGTGAGACGGCCGCGGCGCCCAGCTCCGAGACCAGGCGGTCGCGGTAGAAGCGCTCAAGCGCGAACGGAGCGATCAGCTCCGGCGTGGTGCCGGTCGCGACCAGCTCGGCCATCGTCTTGCCGACGATCGGCGCGGCCTTGAATCCATAGGTGCCCCAGCCGGCGCTGACGCTGAAGTTCTCGACCTCGGTCAGGCCCAGGATCGGGCTGTAGTCGGGGCTGATGTCGCAGAGGCCGGCCCAGCTGCGCAGGATCCGGGCCCGCTCGAGCTGGGGGAACAGCTCGAGCGCGTGGCGCGAGGCCTCCTGGATGAAGTTCAGCGTCCCCTGCTGGCGGTAGGTCGTCCAGGGCTCGATCTCGGCGCCCATCAGGAACTCGCCGCGGTCGGTCTGCGAGATGTAGACGTGCATCTGCGAGCTCACGATCACGACGTCGAGCAGAGGCTTCAGCGGCTCGGTCACCATCGCCTGCAGGATGTGGGTGGTGATCGGCAGCTCCAGGCCGGCCATGGCGGCGATCGTCGAGCTCCAGCCGGCGGTGGCGCTGACCACGTGCCCGGCCTTGATCGTGCGGCCGTCGGCGAGCTGCACGCCCGTCGCCTTGCGGCCCGAGCGCTCGATCCCGGAGACCTCGGCGTAGGGATGGATCTCGGCGCCGCCGCGGTCGGCGCCGCGCGCGAGGCCCCAGACGACGGCGTCGTGGCGGATGATGCCGCCGGGCGGGTGATAGAGCGCGCCCATGATCGGGTAGACGGCGTCGGGGTCCACCGACATCGCCGGCGCCATCTTCGCGACCTCCTCGGGGCCGACGACCGTGGTCTCGATCCCCTGCAGGCGGTTGACCTCGGCGCGCTCGGTCATCACGAACATCGCGCGGTCGGTGTGCGCCAGGGTCAGGTGTCCCTCCTGGCTGAACAGCAGGTTGAAGTTGAGCTCGGCGCCCAGGCGCTCATACAGCTTCACCGAGGCGTCGTAGAAGCGCGCGCCCTCGGGCGTCTTGTAGTTCGAGCGCAGGATCGTCGTGTTGCGGCCGGCCGCGCCCGAGCCGATGTAGCTCTTCTCGAGGATGGCGACGTCGGTGATGCCGTGGTCGCGCGCCAGGTAATACGCCGTGGCGAGGCCGTGCGAGCCGCCGCCGATGATCACGACCTCGTAGCTGTCCTTCAGCTCCTGGGTCTCGCGCCACATGCGGCGCTTGCGGAAGATGTCAAGCACCGGCAGCCACCCCGCTCGCGTCGCCGTGGGAGGCGGCGATCGCGTCGATGCCGACCGCGCGGCCCCGCAGATGCTCAGCCGAGTCCACGAAGACGGTCCAGTTGTACTGGGCGTAGCCGGCGCCGAACAGGTGCAGGAAGCGGTCGCCCTCGGAGCGCAGGATCATGCCGGGCGTGCGCGCGACCGAGACCGGGGCGAAGCCGGACTCGGGGAAGGCCTTGGGCCGCATGTCCAGCGCGGTGGCGCGCGCGAAGCACTCGCGCGCGAGCGGACCCGCCACCAGGTTCGACCCGTGCGCCGCGGTCAGCTCGGTCACCGACGCGAAGCCCGGCGACGCCGCCTCCTCCAGCGCCTCGCGGACGGACGCTGTGCGGTCGGGCTGCGTCACGGCCAGGACCCGCTCCACGGTGATCGGGCACCACCATGTCTCCTCGTGCCGGACCGCCCGGCCCAGCTCGAGGACGGCGCCGCCGGCCAGCTCGGCGACGATTCGGGCGACGGCGTCGCGGTCCGACTCCAGCTCGATCTTGCCCAGGAACGAGGCGTCCGCGACGCCCACGGCGCTGCGGCAGGCGTCGGCCTCGCGGGCCGGGTCGCCGTAGTCGGCGACGACGTTCCAGCCGTGGTGCTCGCGCATGTTCGCGCCGGCGTCAAGGTGGGCCCACTCGATCTGGCTGTGGGCGAGCGGACGGGATCCGTTCGGGCCCGTCGCGGCCGCGTCCGGCGCCAGGAACTCGAAGCTCATCCGCGCAGCCGCTCCTGGTCGGGGTCGTAGAAGGGCGCCAGGTGGACCTTGGCGCCCATCTTCCGGCCCTCGTCGGAGATCGTGATCGGGGTGTCGTCCTCGGCCTTGTCGATCGGCACCCAGGCCATCCCGATCGTGCGCTGCAGCAGCGGGCTGAAGCGCGAGGAGGTGACCAGGCCGGCGGCCCTGCCGTCCTCGACCACGACCGCGCCCTCCTGGGGGACCGCGCCGTTGTCCATCGTGAAGCCGACGAGCTTGTTCTCGTCGCCGCGCGCCTGCACGTTCTCCAGCGCCCAGCGGCCGATGAAGTCCTCCTCCTTGTCGAGCTTGACGATCCACGGCATCGCCGCCTCGAACGCGTTCGACTCGGCGTCGGTGTCCTGCCCGACGAGGATGTGGAGCTTCTGCAGGCGCAGCACGCGCTGGGGCTCGAGGCCGAAGGGCGTGATCCCGTGCGGCTCGCCGGCCGCCATCAGCGCGTCCCAGAGCTCCTGGGCGAGCGAGCCGGGGCAGTGAAGCTCGTAGCCGAGCTCTCCGACGAACCCGATCCGCAGCATCAGCGTGGGCACGCCCGCGACGTGGGCCCGTTTCCCGTCCAGGTAGGCGAAGCCCTCGTTCGAGCAGTCCAGGTCGGTCAGACCCGAGAGGATCTCGCGGGCCTTGGGGCCCGCCAGGTTGAAGGCCGAGAGCCCCTGGCTGACGTCGGTCAGGTGCACGTCCATGTCCCACTCCGCCAGCCACCAGCCGAACCAGCTCTCGACCGCGTCGGCGCCGCTCGATGTCGTGGTCACGTAGAAGCTGTCGTCGTCGAGGCGGCAGAGCGTGCCGTCGTCGGTGATGCGCCCGGCGTCGTCGCCGAGCACGCCGTAGCGGATGCGCCCGGGCTTGAGGTTGTCGAAGCGGTTCGGGTACAGCCGGTTGAGGAACTCGCCGGCGTCGGGGCCCCGCACCATCAGCTTGCCGAGCGTGGAGACGTCGATCAGGCCGGCCGCCTCGTGCACGGCCATCGTCTCGGCCTCGGGGTCGCCGTAGTCGTACGCGCGCCGCCAGTCGCCGGCCCACATCACGTTGCCGCCCAGCTCGCGGTGGCGGCCGTGGATCGCCGAGCGCTTGGCGGGCTCGAAGGGCCGCCCGGCGAGCGCGCCCATCGGCACCGTCGACCAAGGCGGGCGGGCGGTGGTGATGCCGACGTCGGCGATCGAGGTGCCGGTGTCGGCGGCCACCTGGCGAATCGAGGGCAGCTGGCACATGCGGCCCTGGCACGGGCCCATGGTCACGGTCGTGTAGCGCTTGGAGAGCTCGATCGAGTCATAGCCCTCGGCGACCGAGTAGCTCAGGTCCTTAGTGGTCACGTCCTCGCAGAGGCAGGCGAAGCACTTGCCCTTCTTCGGTGCGCCCCCGGGCGTCGGGGCGGGGACGACCTGGGGGCTGCTGGGCGCCTTCGCGAGCTCGGCGCGCGCGGCCTCGGCCTGCTCGCGGTCGGCGTCGGCCCCCAGCCCCAGCGACAGGGCCGCATCGGCTCCGGCCAGGAGGCCCGAGGCCTCGGCCAGCGACGCGTCCTCGTGCCCGGCCACCGCCCCCGCGGTGAAGATACCCTCCGGCGGCGCCTCGGGGACGAAGGCGCTCTGGGACTCGTCCCAGCGCGCGCCCGCGCCCGCCTGCAGCAGCAGTGAGGTCGCCGGGATCGTGCCGCCGGAGACGGCGAGCAGGTCGCAGTCGATCCCGCGCTCGCTCTCGGGATCGGGGCGGCCGTGCGCGTCGAGGGCGGCGATGACGGCGCCGCGCACCTGCTTGCGGCCGAAGGCGCTGGCGACGGTGGCGCCGCGGATCAGCTCGACCCCCTCGTATTCGAGCTGCGAGCAGATCTCCTCGTCGGCCCCCTCGGTGCGGGTGTCGGCGACCGCCGCCACCTCGATCCCTGCGGCGTGCAGCGCCAGGGCCGACTCGAGGCCGCGGTCGGCGGTGATCGCGACGACCGCGCGCCTTCCCGGCCGGACGCCGTAGAGCGTGGCCAGGCGCTCCGCGCCCGAGCAGAGCATCACGCCGGGCAGGTCGTTGCCCTCGAACACCAGCGGCTGCTCGATCGAGCCCGTCGCGGCGATATGACGGTCCGCTCGCACCTGGTGCAGGGTGTCGCCCTGCCATACGGGGACGATGCCGTCGAAGAAGCCCAATGCGGCGCCGGGCGCGATCACCTCGACGCCGGCGGCGCGCACCCGCGCGCCGAGCTGCGCGGCCTCGTCCGCCCCTCCGCCCGCGAGCTGGGTCCCGCCCAGCTCGGGCCCGTCGTCCACCAGCACGACGTCTGCTCCCATCTCGGCGGCGCGCAGCGCGGCCGAGAGGCCGGCGACGCCGCCGCCGATCACGAGCACGTCGGCGTGGCGGCGCCGGTACTCGGTGCGCCACTCGCGGTCCGCCTGCTTGCGCGGCAGCACGCCGAGCCCGGCGGCGCCGCGCAGGACCTTCTCGTACAGCGGCCAGAGCCTGCGCGGTCGGATGAAGGTCTTGTAGTAGAAGCCGGGCGGGGTGAAGCGGGTGCCGAAGATGTCGGTGGCGCGCATCGCGTCGAAGCCGAGGGACGGCTTCGCGTTCATGTGCTTGACCGTCATCCCGGGGCGCACCGGCTCGGTGCACGCGCGCACGCCCGGCCAGCCGTCCACCTCGACCAGGCAGTTCGGGCACTGGCCGGCGCAGCACATGAGCCCGCGGGGCCGGTGGTACTTGAAGCTCCGCGAGAGCACCTTGCGCCCCGACGCGTGCAGCGCCGAGCCGATCGTGTCCCCCTCGTAGGCCTCGACCGTCTTGCCGTCGAAGCTGAACTCGACAGTCTTGCCGCGGTTGATCCGCTCGGCGGGATTGGGCGGGAGGCGCTCGCTCATCCGCGGTCCTCGGGGAGTCCGACCCACTTGACCTCGTTTGTCTTCGTGTCGCGGTCGGCGAGGAACCAGGAGCGGCAGCCCGAGCGGTGGTACCACCACTCGCGCTGGACGCCGGCGACGTTGCGGCGGAAGTAGTTGTAGGTGTTGAGCTCGCGCTCGCTCGGCTTCGACTTCGGCCGCGGCACGACCTCGCCTCCGAACGCGAAGTCGGTCACCTCGCGCTCGCCGCAGTTGGGACAGGTCAGCAGGTAGGACATCTCGCCTCGGCGCGGAACACTAGACAAATTCGTACAAGTACGCAAGCAAAATGTACGAATCCCGGGGGAGGGTCCACGAAGTTGCGGGCCCGGGCTTGCCCCGGATGTATTCTCGTCGCCGTGCCACTGAGCTACGAGTGCCTCGACGCCGACTGCGGCCACATCATCGTCGCCGCCGACCAGGCCGCCCTGGTCGCAGCGGTGCAGGAGCATATGTCGAGCGTCCACGAGAGCTTCGAGCTCGAGGACGTGATCGCCGACACCGCGACCGAGGTGGCCGAGGAAAGGGACGACGAAGCGGGGGCCAGGGATGGCTGAGGAGACCACGCCGGCCCGCACGGACGGAAGCGGAAACGGCAGCGGCAGCCTCGATCCGGACATCGTCCGCCGCTTCCACTTCACGCGGGAGATGGTCAACGGGCCCGTTTACCGCAAGTACAAGTTCGCGATCGACCGGGTCTGGAACGTGGACGACCTCGACTTCGCTCAGGACGCCGCCGACTGGGAGCGGATCACCCCCGAGCAGCGCGAGGGCCTGCTCGGCGTCACCGTCCGCTTCCTCGCCGGCGAGCAGGCCGTCACCGACGAGCTGGTGCCGATGATCGCCGCCTCGCACGCGCTCGGACGCTTCGACTGGGTCACCTACCTCTCGACCTTCCTGATGGAGGAGGCCAAGCACGCCGAGTTCTTCATGCGCTGGCACAGCGAGGTCGCCGGCGTGCTCGAGCCCGAGGAGGTGGCGCGGCACTTCCTCGTACGCGGGGCGACCGTGGACCCGAGCGGGCGCTTCGAGGTCCGTGACGTCCTCCATGAGGCGCTGCCGAGGTACGGGAAGGCGCTGCTGGAGGCCTCGATGGCGGGCGACAGCGACGAGATCGAGCGCGCCTTCGTGCGCTTCTCGGCCGCCTACAACGCCTTCGTCGAGGGGGTGCTGACGATGCCCTCCTACGAGATCGTGATCGATACGACCAAGCTCTGGGGCGCGTTCCCGGCCCTGCGCGAGGGCTTCCGCCTGATCCTGATGGACGAGGGCCGCCACATCACCTTCGGCACCGGCGCCTGCAAGGTGCTGATCGAGGGGAACCCGGAGCTCGAGAGCGTGGTTCATGAGGTCTTCGACGCCTACCGGGGCAACGTCGTCGGCCTGGTCGAGTACCAGAAGGCCGTCCCCGGCCTCGAGGTGCAGAAGTACCAGGACCAGAAGGTCCGCCACTACCGCAACCGCTGCCGCGAGATGGGCATCACCCCCGACCAGGAGCTGATCGACCAGATCCTCGACCCCGAGATCGACTTCGTGGTGGGGCATCAAGCGGGGTAGCGAGCGAGCACTCCTCCTCGCGGCCGCTCGCGGCTGCGACGGACGCGGGCGAGCGCCGCGGACCCGCTGACGGCGAAGCCCGTCCCGCAGCGCCTATGTGTACAGAGCACACATAGGCCACGCACAAATCCTGGTGTTTGCGACCATTGTCCGCGCTTGACCTGTGTGAGATACATACAGGCATGGACGAGATCAAGAAGCCCAGCGCAGACGACGTGCGCAAGGCGATCAAGGACGACGGCATCGAGTTCCTGTTCGCGAACTTCGTGGACATGCACGCGCGCCCCAGCGCGAAGCTGATCCCGGCCGAGAACATCGACGACCTGCTCGAGGACGGGGCGGGCTTCGCCGGCTTCGCGGCCGGGGACATCGGCCAACAGCCGAACGATCCCGACATGATCGCGATGCCGGATCCGGGCTCCTTCACGAAGCTGCCCTGGAAGCCGAACGTCGGCTGGTTCGCCGGCAACGTCATGGTCGAGGGCGAGTCCTGGCCCTACTGCCCGCGCACGATCCTGCAGAACCAGATGAAGCGCTGCGAGGAGATGGGCTTCAAGTTCCTGATCGGCTACGAGCTCGAATACTTCCTGGTCCGCAAGACCGAGGACGGCGGCATCGAGGTCGCAGACCAGCTGGACGACCTCGAGCAGCCCTGCTACGACATCCGGGCGCTGACCCGCAGCTTCGACTTCGTCAGCGAGGTCGTCAACAACGTCAACTCGCTCGGCTGGGGGCTGTACGCCACCGACCACGAGGACGCGAACGGGCAGTTCGAGCAGAACTGGGGGCCCGCCGACCCCCTGACCAGCTCCGACCGCGCGGTCTTCTACCGCTACATGGTCGAGGCGATGGCACAGGAGCGCGGCCTGATCGCGACCTTCATGCCGAAGCCGTTCGCGCACCTGACCGGCAACGGCTGCCACATGCACATGTCGCTCTGGGACAAGGACGGAAAGGCCAACGTCCTGCACGCCGATCCCAAGGACGATCCCCGCGGGCTCGGCATGAGCGAGCAGGGCTACCACTTCATCGGCGGGCTGAAGAAGCACGCCAAGGCCTACATCGCGCTGACGGCGCCGACGGTCGGCTCCTACAAGCGGCTGGTGATCGGGGCGCCGGCCAGCGGCGCCACCTGGGCCCCCGCCTACGTCACCTACGGCTGGAACAACCGCACGGTGATGCTGCGGATCCCCGACCACGGCCGCGTCGAGGATCGCACCGTGGACGGCGCCTGCAATCCCTATCTGGCGGCGACCGCGGTGCTGGCCGCCGGCCTCGACGGGATCGAGAACGGGATCGACCCCGGCGACCCGAGCACGGGCTCTATGTACGAGACCAGCGAGGCCGACCGCGAGAAGATGGGCATCGAGACGCTGCCCGCCAACCTGCTCGACGCGACCCGCGAGCTCGAGCAGAACGAGGTCATGCGCAAGGCCTTCGGCGAGGGCCGGGACGAGGACTACATCGACTACTTCGTCCGCTGCAAGCTGCGCGAGTGGCAGCAGGCGCATGAGCAGATCACCAAGTGGGAGATCGACCGGTACCTGCAGCTCTCCTGACCCGGACTCGGAGGTTCGACCCATGTGCGGCATCGCCGGGCTGTTCAGCAAGTCATTCGCGACCGAGGAGAGGCTCGGGTCCCACCTGAGCGCGATGCTCTCCCAGCTCGCCGATCGCGGTCCCGACAGCGCCGGCGTCGCCATCTACCGGGACCCGGCTCCGTCCGGATCGGTCAAGGTCTCGCTCTTCTGCGAAGAGCGCGACTACCCGTGGAACCGTCTCGAGGGCGAGCTGGCCGAGGTGTTCGGGTCGGTCAGCGAGCCGAAGCAGATCGCGACGCACGCGCTGTTCACGGTCGAGGGCGAGGGACCGCAGCTGCAGCGCTGGCTGGCCGACGAGCATCCGGAGCTGCGGGTGATGAGCATCGGCGAGCACATCGAGATCTACAAGGAGATGGGGGACCCACGCCAGTTCGTCAAGGACTTCGGGCTGGAGTCGGTCTCGGCCAGCCACGCGCTCGGGCACACGCGGATGGCGACCGAGAGCCGGGTCACGACCGAGCACTCGCACCCGTTCTCGACTGGACTCGACCTCTGCCTGGTCCACAACGGCTCGCTCTCGAACCACAACCGCCTGCGGCTGGAGCTGCGCCGCGAGGGGATCGAGTTCCAGACCGACAACGACTCCGAGGTCGCCGCCGGCTACCTGACCTGGCGCTTGCAGCAGGGCGACGACCTGGAGACGGCGCTGAACCGCTGCCTGGACGCCCTCGACGGCTTCTACACCTTCGCGGTCGGGACGGCCGACGGCTTTGCGGTCCTGCGCGACCCGATCGCCTGCAAGCCGGCGGTGATGGCCGAGACCGGCGACTGGGTCGCGATGGCCTCCGAATGGCGGGCGATCGCCGAGCTGCCGGGCGCCGAGGACGCCGAGCAGTGGGAGCCCGAGCCCGGCCGCGTCTACCACTGGGCGCGGGAGAAGGTCGCGTGAGCGTCGCCACACTCTCGCGGCGTCGCCACCCTCTCGCGGGAAAGGGTCGCGTGAGCGTCGCCACCCTCTGCGGGGAGGGTGTCGCGTGAGCGCCACCGCGGCGGCCGAGACCGTAGACCTCGCGAGCGCCAGCGTCCGCGAGCTCAACCAACGGCTCCACGATGCCGCCGGCGGGGGCCCGGCGGCGTGGCGGGTCGAGAACCCGAGCGGCGCCCACGCGCTCGCGGCGGGCCTCGACGCCGAGCTCGATGTCGAGATCGACGGGCACGCGGGCTACTACTGCGCCGGCATGAACAAGCACGCCACCGTCCGGGTGGCGGGCAACGTCGGCGTCGGCGTCGCCGAGAACATGATGTCCGGCCTCGTCGTCGTCGAGGGCTCGGCCAGCCAGGCGGCGGGCGCGACCGGCCGCGGCGGCCTGCTCGTGATCAAGGGCAGCGCCTCGGCTCGCTGCGGGATCTCGATGAAGGGCATCGACATCGTCGTGCACGGCTCGATCGGCCACGCCGGGGCCTTCATGGGCCAGAAGGGGCGCCTGGTCGTCTGCGGCGACGCCGGGCCCGACCTCGGCGACTCGATCTACGAGGCGCGACTGTACGTGCGCGGCGAGGTCGCCGGCCTCGGCGCCGACTGCATCGAGAAGGAGATGCGCGACGAGCACACGGCCGAGCTGCGCGAGCTGCTCGAGCTCGCCGGGGCCGACGCGGACCCCGCCGACTTCCGCCGCTACGGCTCCGCGCGCGAGCTCTACACCTTCGACGTCGACAACGCGGGGAGCTACTGATGGCCCGCCCCGCGATCCCGGCGGGAGTGCGGCGATGACGGAGTTCGACGTCGCCTCCAAGCAGGAGGGATTCGGAACCGAGGCCACCGGCCGCTGGCGTCCCGGCCTGCGCGAGTCCCACCTGTTCGACCGCAACGCGATCCACGAGATCCACCGCATGGCGCGCGAGGGGATCTACGACATCCGCGGCTTCGGCGCCAAGCGCAAGGTGCCCCACTTCGACGACCTGCTCTTCCTCGGCGCCTCGGTCTCGCGCTACCCGCTCGAGGGGTATCGCGAGAAGTGCGCGACCGACGTCACCCTCGGCACCCGCTTCGCCAAGGAGCCGATCACGATCGATATCCCGATCACGATCGCGGGCATGAGCTTCGGCGCGCTCTCGGCACCGGCGAAGGAGGCGCTCGGCCGCGGCGCCAGCGCGATGGGGACCTCGACCACCACCGGCGACGGCGGCATGCTGCCCGAGGAGCGCGACCACTCGACCAAGCTCGTCTACCAGATCCTGCCCTCGCGCTACGGCATGAACCCCGACGACCTGCGCCGCGCCGACGCGATCGAGGTCGTGGTCGGCCAGGGGGCCAAGCCCGGCGGCGGCGGCATGCTGCTGGGACAGAAGATCAGCGACCGCGTCGCGGAGATGCGCGACCTGCCGATGGGGGTGGAC
>Ga0194121_10009305_pt1 | contig 12195 bp, 8 predicted proteins | sample TA2MahCa50mmetaG_FD_148609 | JGI IMG/M metagenome (GOLD analysis project Ga0194121, IMG submission 148609) | Freshwater microbial communities from Lake Tanganyika, Tanzania - TA2015020 Mahale Deep Cast 50m | ecosystem: Environmental > Aquatic > Freshwater > Lake | place: Tanzania: Lake...
AATGGATTTTTATCAAGATTAATTAATATTTTTGGTATATTTTTTGGAATTTTATTACGATTCATACTATCAATATTAACATAATCAATATTATATCTAACTTTAACCTTTTTTGTTAATCCTTTGTTTTGTATCCAATTTAAATATGGTTCGTAATCTTTTGAATCAATATTATATGTTTTGTCAGTATCAATATCATGATTTATTAATGAATTTGTCATAAATAACGGATTGTATTGTATTTTTTTAATATCATAATTATTTTCTTTATGTGATTCATCATCAATGTCTTTTCTTACAAATTTTTCTCTTTGTTCGATATATTCTTCATTATCAACTAAAGATTTGTCATATTTCATTATGAGATCTTTTTCATAATTGATGGGTTTATCAAATATTGACATTATATTATATTATCTATTAATATCTTTAAATAAAAAATTGATTTTTTTTAAACTAGATTTAAGAAAATATTATATTATACATTAATATTTAATATGAGCAAAGTAAAGTCATCTATAACAGTAGAAGAAAAATATAAAGGTCTCGATGATATATCACACATTCTTTTACGTCCTGACATGTATATTGGTACAGTAGAAACAAACATGGTTCCTTTATGGATTCTTGACAGTGATAATGATAAATTTATAAAATCTGATGTATTATTTAGTCCGGGTCTTTATAAAATATTTGATGAAATTATTGTTAATGCATCTGATCACACAGTAAGAAGTAAGGATTGTAAAAATATTAAAGTTGATATTAATAAAAATACTGGTACTATTAGTGTATGGAATGATGGTCCAGGTATAGAAGTTGAATTTCATAAAGAATTTAAAGCTTATGTACCTGAAATGATTTTTGGTCATCTTCGTACATCTTCTACTTATGAAGAAAAAGGAAAAATAGTTGGAGGAAAAAATGGATTCGGAGCAAAACTTACAAATATTTATTCTTCTGAATTTATAATTGAAACTATTGACTCGAAGAATAAAAAATTTTATTCACAAACTTTTTCAAATAATATGAGGGATAAAACTAAACCCATCATTAAAGATTCAAATAAAGAATCTTACACAAAAATTACTTTTACACCAGAATATGCAAAATTTGGTTATAAAGGTCTAACTAATGACATGATGCTGTTATTTTCAAAAAGAATATATGATCTTGCAGTATGTACGAATAAAAATGTAAATATATATTTGAATGATACAAAAATACATTGTAATGATTTTACAAAATATATTAAAATGTATTATTTTACAGAACCAAAAACTTTGACTATTTATGATGAAAAATCAAGATGGAAGATTGGAGCAATTTTTGATAGTAATGCAGGTTCAACAAGTGTGTCATTTGTGAATAGTATTTGTACTTACAATGGGGGTACACATGTAAAATACATTGCAGATCAACTTGCAGATAAATTAATTGATATTATTCATAAAAAAAATAAAGATCTAAAAGTAAAACAAGATATTGTAAAAATGAATATAACACTTTTTATAGTATGTTCTATTGAAGATCCTACTTTTAATTCTCAGGTAAAAGATAAACTTACAACAAAACCAACATCGTTTGGTTCTACATGTGAACTCAATGAGGATTTTATTACAAAATTTTCAAAAAGTGGAATTATTGATGAGGTTATTAGTATAACAGAATTTAAAGAAAATAAAGAACTCAAAAAAAGTGATGGTAAAAAACAAAAAAGTTTAAAAGATCTATTTAAACTTGATGATGCAAAGGATGCTGGTTCATCTAATTCTCATAATTGTAGACTAATTTTAACAGAGGGTGATTCGGCTAAAAACTTTGCAAAAGAAGGACTTGAGATAATTGGTTCTAAATTATATGGTGTATTTCCACTAAGAGGTAAACTTTTAAATGTGAGAAATGCTACAGTCAAACAATTAATAGGAAATGAAGAATTTGTAACATTAAAAAGAATTTTAGGATTAAAACAAGGCAATGAATATAAATCAGTCAAAGAACTTAGATATGGTGGAATACTCATTTTGACAGATCAAGATGCAGATGGATCTCATATTAAGGGTCTAATTATTAATTTGATACATTATATGTGGCCTAGTCTTATTTTAACTGATAATTTTATTCAATGTCTAAGAACACCACTTCTTAAGGTGTTTAAAAAAAGTGATAAAAAAATGGAAAATCCAAAAATATTTTATGGTCTTAATGAATATAAAAAATGGCGTGATGAAGAATTAAATTTAAATGTTTGGACAGATGCAAAATATTACAAAGGGCTTGGTACTTCGACTGCATTGGAGGCAAAAGAAACATTTTTAGATTTTGACGATAAAAAAGTTAATTTTGTATGTAAAATAGAAGAATCTGATACAGAAGACATAACAGATAAAAAAGATGATACAATACTTTCTGATTCATCTGATTCTGATGATGAAAAATCAATTAAATCAATCGAAACTGTAGAATCATCTAGATCTAATTCAAGTTCTTGTAAATATAGTGAAAAAGAAAAGAAAAAACTTAAAAATGTTGATGAATATATTACACTTGCTTTTGATGAAAAGAGAAAGGATGATCGCAAAAGATGGTTATCAAAATATGATCCAGAAGATACAATTGAAATGATTGGTGACATTACTTATAAAGATTTTATTAACAAAGAACTTATTCATTTTTCAAATGCAGACAACCTTCGTTCAATTCCTTCACTTATAGACTCTTTTAAACCATCTTTAAGAAAGATTTTTTTTGCTGGTCTTAAAAGAGGCAAAAGAGCAGCTGATATAAAGGTAGCACAATTTGCAGGATATATTGGTTGTGAAACTGAGTATCATCATGGTGAAATGAGTCTGACTGAGGCTATTGTGGGAATGGCACAAAATTGGCCAACCAGTAATAATATCAATCTCTTGGAACCTAAAGGAAACTTTGGATCAAGAAGTATGCAAGGAAAAGATTCAGCTTCTCCAAGATATATATTTACAAATATAAATAAATTAGCTCATTATATCTATAGAGAAGAGGACGAACCAATTTTAAAATATATTATAGAGGAAGGTAAATCTGTTGAACCAGAGGTATATTATCCAATTATTCCAATGATTTTAATAAATGGCACAAGTGGTATTGGTACAGGTTATTCTACTAATGTATTACAATTTAATCCGATTGATGTTGTCAAAGAATTAAAAAATATTATTAATCAAAAAGATTATAAAGATTTAATTCCATTTTATAGAGGATTCAATGGCAAAATAGTACACGACAAAGAACAAAATTTTAATGTAAGTGGATGTTTTGAAATAATATCTGATGATACGGTACATATTACCGAAATTCCAGTTAGTTTACGTTCTATGTCCTTTGAAAAATATAAAGAATATCTTACAAGTTGTATGATATTAGATAAAAAGGAAGATAATGAAAAATCAAAAAAGAAAATAATCGATTATCACATGGAACCCTATAATAATAAGGTCGATGTAACTGTAAAATTTAAACCAGGAGAATTACAAAAACTCATCAAATCAGATGAGCTCGAAAAGTATTTAAAATTAAATTCTAAATTATCAATGACAAATATGTATTTGTATAATCATGACGGAAAAATTACAAAATACGATTCACCATATGAAATTTTAGAAGACTTTTATCAGGTAAGATTATCTAAATATAATGAAAGAAAAAAATATCATATAAAGGTACTTGAAAATGATGCTGATATTGCAAAATATAAACGTATGTTTATTGAATTTATTATTTCAAAGAAAATTATAATTGAAAAACAAAAGAAGGAAGTAATTATAAATAGATTAATTGAATTGAAATTTCCAAAACTAGCAAGAAAAATTACAGCAAGTGAAGAGGAAAAATCATTTCAATATTTAATTGATATGCCTTTATGGTCTTTAACATATGAAAAAATAGAGGAACTTAAAAAAGAAGAAGAAGATATACAAAAAATATTAGAGGAATATAGAAAGAAGACAATTGAAGATATATGGAACAACGAATTAGATGAATTTTTAAAGGCTTATAATAATTATGTAAATGAATTAGAAGAAATTAGAGAAAAAGAAGAAAGACTTACAAAGAAAAAAAAAGGTAACAAAAAGGAAAAAGTAAAAAAATCTAAGAAAGATTAAATTTTTTATCTAATATACAATAATCATATGTATTTTTAAAATCAAAATTATTTTTATAAAGTCTATATGGATCATCTTTTATAACTTTTGATTCTACAGCTGGTTCCCAAAAAATATCTTTGATACCTTTATCATTATAACTTATATCGATATCACTTAATTCTTTTCTATTTTGTGGCCAATCTATTTTAAACATTTTTTCTTTGTCATATGGTAACTTTGTAATATCTTCTCTATTTATTTTTAATGCTTTTTTACCTTTTTCAAAATAATATAATTCTGAATTTCCATCATTTGAAACAGAATTATTAATATAACAATTATAAAGTCTATTTGATATGACATTATTTTTATCAGTAAGATCTTTTTCGGATCTTATAAAATTTATTTTATTACATATAATGTCAGAAGGTTTAAAATTTTTATGATATGGATGAATTTGTATAGGGGGTCTTGACAACGATTTTTTTGAAATATAGCAATTTCCATTTATATCATATGCAAATGCTGAAACACCATAAATAGATGAACAAATATTTGCGCATTTTTCTATTTCATTTATATTAGTTACTCTTCCGTCATAATTCTCAATAGTTATATTTAATTTAAATATCAAAATAATTAGAATCAAAATAATAATTAATATCATTCAAGTATATAATTAAATATAGAAAATAATATTGTATGATAAAGCATTTATGTATAATTTTTTAATAAAAATAATGATATTATTTATGTTTTTTTGAATTATTTATTATAATAATCATGATTAAAATATTTCCTTTGTATAATATATAACAAAATGAAAACTCATATTTTAACACACAAAGATATCTATGTACAAAAGGATATTTCTTTATTTGTAGATATAATATATAATAATTTTAGTTATTTAAAAGATGATGATAAATTATTACATAATAAAAATGAAATAGAAAAAAATTTACGTTCCGAAAATAGTGTGATTATTATAATTACTAATGATTCTGATGAAATTATTGGATTTTTAACTTCAAATGTTATGGTTTTAGATGATAGAAGAAAAGTTATATATATATCATATATTTATGTAGCAAAAAGTGAAAGAAATAAAAAATTAGGTTCTAATTTATTAAAAGAGGCTGAAAATTTTGGAAGAAAAACAAATTGTATTGGTTCAATGTTAATATTTGATACATATCAACCAAAATTAGTAAATTTTTATGAAGTTCGTGGTTACATGTTAGATATTAATTTGCGACGTTATGAAAGACACGATGTTTATTATAAAACACTATAATTTTGTTCTAAAAATTTAATATCTTCTTTTATATGAATGTCGGGTGTTTCCAATATTAATGGTATTTCAAGTTTTTTTGCAAACTTAATAATTTCTTTTATTCCTTCTAAATTAATTTTTCCATATTCTAAATTATCATGTCTATCCAATCTAGAATTAAATTCTGTTTTACTATTATTAAGATGTATTAGTTTTATATTTTTTATACCTATTGATTTATCAAATTCTTTTAAATAATTTCCAACATCATTGAAACTATCTAGATTATAACCAGCATTAAATATATGACATGTATCTATACATATTCCAAATTTTTCAGATATATTTTTATTTTTATTTTGTAATAATTTATTTATAAATTTTGATAATTCATCGATTTTAATACACATTTCGCTACCTTGTCCAGACGAAGTTTCTAATAAAATCATTATTGGTATATCTTTTAATTTGTTTGAAATATATAAAAGTGAAGAATACATATTATTCAATGCAATATTTAAATCAATATCTAAACTTTTACCAAGATGTAGAACAACATATCTTGCATTTATTTGATGAGCTTTTTTTATTTCAATAATACATTGTGTAATCCACCAACTATATTCAGTCCAAGTCTGTGCCGTATTAATTGTGTATGATAAATGTACTATAATATTTTGTTTATTTTCTATAGCAATATTTTTAAATTTTTCATATTCTTTTTTATGTTTATCGTTAATATTAACAAACAATTGTATGCATTTTAGATTTTTATATTTATTTAATTCATCACAAATAATATTTGGATCAGAATTTATATGTACCCCATACATAATTTAATAATACATAATATAAAAAATTTGAAATTTAAATTTTTAATACTATATAACAATTAATTAACATTATATGATATATGTTTTTCATTGATAAATACATTCCTACATGCAAAGAAGATGTATTTTTTCATAAAGATATTTATAATATTTTACAAATAATGTCAAATGATGATTCTATACCTCATTTATTATTTCATGGTCCATATGGATCCGGAAAAAAAACAATGGTAAAAATATTTCTAGAAATGTTATTTGGTGATTTAGTAAAATCAACTAAAAATGTAAAATATAATGAAACAGAAGAGGAATTTAAACAGAGTTATCATCATATTTTTATTGAACCAAAAGGTAATAATCACGATAGATATTTAATTCATGATGTTATAAAATTATATGTTTCAAAAGCAAGATATAATATAATTAAACCTAAACATAAATTTAAGGTTGTTGTTATTAATAATTTAGATATCATGTCTGAATCGGTACAATTTTCATTACGTAGAACTATTGAAAAATATAGTGAACAATGCCGATTTATTTTGATTTCTAATTCTATTTCAAAAGTAATAAATCCCATATCGAGCAGATGTAAATGTATATGTGTTAAAACTCCATCTGAAACAGAAATTATTGACTATATTAATTATGTTTCATTAAAAGAATTTGTAAAAATATCACTCGACAAAATGATATACATAATGACAAATTATAATGGAAATATTAAAAATGTACTATGGCAAATTGAATTATGTAAATTAAATCAATATTATATTGAAAAAATTAAAATAAATTTTATAAAAATACACGAATTAATGCAAAGTATTAATATCAATTTTGATTACACAAAATATATCAATATTATTATCAATGCTAATAATGAAAATATATTTTTAATAAAAAATATAAATAGATTTATAAATAATATTGGAAATGAATTATTTGATACATTTAAAAAAAAATTTGAAATATATATTACTGAATCAAAATTAAATTTCTATTTTACAAAAATAACAGATTATTTTAATAAGGTCAATAATATTATTAATAAAAAGAAAAAATATATATATTATGATAAAAAATGTAAATATAGTTATTGTATATGTAAAATAGGTATAATTTTATTTGATATTTTGCAAACAATATTATTACTTGATCCATCAACATCCAAGGATTATATTTATAGAGAATTTTATAAATACATTAAATCTGGAGATTTAAAAAATATTAATAATATTAGAAATATTATATTTAATCTTTTAATAACAAATATAACAGGAACAGACATTATTAAAAATCTTGTTGATATTATTATTGATGATGAAAAAATTGACAGCAAAAAAAAATTAAAAATATTCGAAGTATGTAAAGATTCAGAATATGGTATTATTAAGGGCAGACGTGAAATAAATCAATTTGATAATCTTATTGTTAGTATTATAAATATTATCACTATGTAACTTTTTTATTTAATAAAATAAAAAAAAATGAATTTTAAATATTAAATATATTTAATCATTTGATTATTAAAATATAATATGTGTGGTATATGGTTTTATATTCAACCAAAACAATATGGTGATACAAACAAAAAAGAATTAACTGATGCATGTAATGAAATTCAAAAAAGAGGTCCAGACCGATCAATTTTAAAAACTTTAACATATGGTGATTTTGAAATACATATGGCTTTTCATAGATTAGCAATTATGGATCTTAGTTCTCACGGTGATCAACCTTTCTATTTACAAAATGATAAAGGAGAAGAAATTTATTTGATGTGTAATGGAGAAATATATGGATTTCAACATATTGTAAAGGAATATAATTTGGAAAAAAAACTTAAATCACATTCTGATTGTGAAGTATTAATTCATCTTTATGAAAAACTCGGATTAAAAGGATTATATGATATTCTCACCACTCGAGATGATGTTAGTGGTGAATTTGCAATGATTATACTTCATTTTACATCAAATGAACTTCAAATTCATTATCTTAGAGATTTTTGTGGTAAGAGACCATTATACAAAGGTGAATATGAAATGCATAATAGTTATGATGCATATTATAAGGAATTTAACTCTCTTTGCTTGACTTCTCAATTATGTGGTATTCCATTTAAAGATTATCCATTCAAAAAAACATCACAAGTAAATTGTTCGACCTATGGTACATATATTGTTAGTGGTGATACTATATTTCATAAACATGAAACAACATTTGATTTGAGAAGTATTCCTATTACTATTTTTAATGAAAAAGAAGCAACAGACAAAATATACGAAATATTTTTAAAAATTATAGAAGATCAGATGGTTTCTGACAGAGAAGTAGCATTTATGACAAGTGGTGGTCTTGATTCAAGTCTTTGTGCGTGTGTTGGTGCCCATGTTTTAAAATCAAAAGGTTTACCAAATAAAATTAAAACTATTTCTATTGGAATGGAAGGAGGAACAGATGAAAAATTTGCAAAAATGGTAGCTAAACATATTAATTCAGAACATCTTCATATATTGTGTACAGAAGAAGAATTTATTAAATGTGCAGAAAATGATATTACTTACCAAATAGAATCTTATGATATCACTACTAATAGAGCATCAGTACCACAATTAATTTCCGCTCAGAAGATTAGAGATCAGACAAATTGTAAAGTCGTTATTGTTGGTGATTATGCTGATGAAGTATGTGGTGGATATAATGAGACAAAATATGCTCCAACTACATCTGATTTTGCCGAAAGAATTTATGAACTAACTGAAGAAATTATTTACTTTGATGGTCAACGTGTAGACCGGTGCGTAGGAGGAAGTGGATTAGAAGCACGACTTCCATTTGGAGATCATCGATTTATTAAGTTGTATTTATCGATTGACCCTGAACTACGCAAACCACGTAATGGTTGTGAAAAATATTTATTACGTAAAGCATTTGATGGAAAAGGTATAATTCCAGATGAAGTATTGTGGAGACCAAAAGAAGCATTTTCTGATGGTGTTTCTGCTGTTAAGAGATCGTGGTACAAAATAGTATTGGATTATTTTGATTCTAAATATACAGATATAGATTTAGAAAAAGCAAGTAAATTTATGATAAATATACCATATACAAAAGAATCTCTTCATTATAGACTAAAATTTAATGAAAAGTATTCTAATTTTCAGGCAAATGTAATACCAAAATTTTGGCTTCCAAAATGGGGAAATGTAAAAGAACCATCAGCCAGAGTATTAGATGTTTATAAATCTTCTGATTAAAATTAAATTTTTTGTATATTTGAAATTTGTGGTATATAAGGTATATATTGTAGATATTGTGGACAAGATATATATTTTTCTTTATTTGAATTTAGTTTATATATCAATAATACAAAAATATAAATAATAATAGCAATTAATATAGAAAGAATGGGCAATGTGTATAATGTTTGATTTTTTTTATAACCAAATTTTTTATATTTTTTATTCTTTTTCGAATACATAAACTCTGGTTTAATAAAAATTAAAATTAACATTACTAATATATAAAATTTAATACTATCAAATAATGGATTAGAAAATATCATATATAATAATAAAAGTCTTGAAAAATTCTTATTTAATCTTATTCAAAATTTATTTGTATGTTCCATTGGCTTAAGTTGTGCATTTTTATTTAATCTAACCATGGCAATTTCATTCAATTCTTTTGGTGCAATTGTAACATTAAAACCATCTGATTCTATTTGTCTTTGTTTATATTTGTCTTTTAATGCTTTCAGTATTAATTTAGTATCCATTATATTATCTTTTTCTATATTTACAAATTCGTAAAAATCTTTTCTTTCTGTTTTATCTCCATATGAATGATCAGTCATAAATCCAACAATAGCTATTTCTTCAATTTTTACATTAAAATCAACATTGAATTCTGATTTATTAAAATTACGTTCAGCATTCATATCAATATTATCCATTACAAATGAAACTTTAACTATCATTTGATCTTCTGTATTTGTTTTTTGAATAATCATGTGGACTATAAAATTAAGTTGATCTTCTGTAGCAAATTTCTGAACGGCATCAATTTTGATAAGTTTAATTCTTGCGCGTTTTGCTGGTTTATTATAAATAGATTCGGGTAGTCCAAGTCCATTCATATAATCTCCCCAACCGTCTTTTTTCTTTTCTGGGGCCATTTCGTCCCAACCACTATTTTCATTTTGTGTATCATCTACTCTATATTTTATTTCATCATTCACCCTTTTTATAAATGCCTTTACTAAAGGTTTAACTTCAATTGGGTTTGCATCTATTTGTTTAACTGGTAAAACTGAACGATTAAATATTGGTCTTTGATCTGGAGCGACATTATTAAAAGCAGTGATTGTATCTCTATAATCATTATGAACTCTTATTTCTACATAATATGGTTTAATTATAGGTTCCTTTTTGAGTTTTATAATTGATTTTTTATTTGGTTCTTTTTTATATTCAATATTATCAAATATGTCGTCTAAATAACCATAATCTTCTTCATTAAAATTATCTTTTTTTAAGTTTTCTTTTTTATTCATAATCATATAAATAAATATAACCACCACAATAAATATTATAAAATTTAATAATCTATCCATATAATAATTATTTATAAAAAAAATAAAAATAATAAATGAAATTATATTATAATTAAATTTCATTTTTGAATGATTTTAATATAATCTAAAAAATTTATTTCAAATGAATCAATAAATCCATCATCAAAACTTCTTTCTAAATTTCTTTCATATCCAGATTCGTAATCATATTCATCTCCCTCAATATCCATAGCATCATTTGCTTCATTTGCATCATCGATTTTATCTTGTTCTTCTTGTGATAATTCTTTCTTATCTGGATCAACTGATTCTTCATATATACCTTCTGTTTCACCAATTTTTTCTTTAATCTCATCAAGATATAATGGTGAATTTATAATATACCAAAATCTCTTATAATCTTTATTATTTTGTGTTTTCTCTTCATTGTATATTGAAAAATTAATATTTATATAATCAATAATTAATGCAGTAAGATTTATACGAATAATTTTATTATCATTATATTTAAATAATTTTATCAATTCATTTATAAAATAAAATAATATTAAATTTCCATTTAAATCAAATTTATTTAGTTTTTCAAAATTAATTATATTTTTATCAATATTATCATTTAAATCATTTATATTTGATGTAACATTTTCTGAAAAGTTTTTCCAGTGTCTAAAAACTAAATGTGTACCTTTATTATTTATCAAATTTAATTCTGTTAATTTTTTAGAAAATTTTATAGTCAGATTTTCAAATTTATTGTTAAAATAATCTTCTTCTTCGTTTGGTATTATGTCTTCTTTTACCTTTTTGTTTATTATATAATTATTGATTATTCTGTAAAGAACCCTTTGAAATCTATAAATTGTTCCTTTTAATAATGTATGTCTATCGCGAATTATTTCATTAAGTTTATCAGTATTATCAGATTTATCAGATTTATCAGATTTATCGGTCTTTTCATCATTACTTGTTTTAATTGTATAAAATTGATATTTATGTCCCAACATTTTTAATTTATTTTTTATTGAGTAAACAATTCTAATTTTTTTATCTGATTTGACATTCATTACAAAATTCTTATTTTCCTCTTTATAACCTAAAAGTATTTTTGTTATAGAATTATAAAATACATCAACTTTACTATTTTTATATGTTGTATAATATATTACATTTGTATTAAAAAATGGATGTGATGCTTTAAATTGAATTTTATTTTCTTTTTCACTAATTACAATGTCTTTATTTAATTTACCTCCGAGATAATCATGATCAAAAATATAAATATTGTGTTTAATTGAGATATTTGATTTCATTAAATCATCACTCATATTATTTTCGAATAATTCAATCAAGTCATCGATATATTTTTCATTAGGGTATTGT
>Ga0194121_10009307_pt1 | contig 12194 bp, 5 predicted proteins | sample TA2MahCa50mmetaG_FD_148609 | JGI IMG/M metagenome (GOLD analysis project Ga0194121, IMG submission 148609) | Freshwater microbial communities from Lake Tanganyika, Tanzania - TA2015020 Mahale Deep Cast 50m | ecosystem: Environmental > Aquatic > Freshwater > Lake | place: Tanzania: Lake...
CAAGATCGCGGGCGTTCTGGCGGCTCCGGCCGGTCAGCTTGCGCGGGTGCTCAAGGCGCATTCGGAGAAAGGCGCGGCGTGACGCCGCATCGAAATCGTTCCCAACGACCCTTTTGCGGACGGAATGTCTGCACCAGATTGAGGAGTTTGCGAAATGGCTGATCTGAAAAAGCTTGTCGACGATCTTTCGAGCCTGACCGTCCTGGAGGCGGCCGAGCTCTCGAAGATGCTCGAGGAGAAGTGGGGCGTCTCGGCGGCCGCGCCGGTCGCGGTGGCGGCAGCGGGCCCGGCTGCGGCCGCCCCGGCGGCGGTCGAGCAGACCGAGTTCACGGTCGTTCTTGCCGCGGCTGGCGACAAGAAGATCAACGTGATCAAGGAGGTCCGCGCGATCACCGGGCTTGGCCTAAAGGAAGCCAAGGACCTCGTCGAGGGAGCGCCCAAGACCGTCAAGGAGGGCGTGAACAAGGAGGAGGCGGCGAAGATCAAGAAGGTCCTCGAGGACAACGGCGCCAAGGTCGAGATCAAGTAAGGACGCCTGGTCCTGTCGAATTGTCGTTCGTCTTGAAGGGGAGGGGGCGCACGGAGGTTTCCGTGCGCCCTTGGCCCCGTCGTCTGTTGCGGCGTCCCTGAGGCGCCAGAGGAAAGGGTAGCGAGATGGCGAAGTCCTTCACTGGTCGGAAGCGCGTTCGCAAGAGCTTCGGTCGCATCAACGAGGTGGCGCCCATGCCCAACCTCATCGAGGTGCAGAAGAGCTCCTACGACAGCTTCCTGCAGATGAACGTGCCGCCGGAGATGCGGGCCAATCTCGGCTTGCAGGAAGTCTTCAAGTCCGTCTTCCCGATCCGCGACTTCTCGGAGCGCGCGCAGCTCGAGTTCGTCCGCTACGAGCTCGAAGTGCCTAAATACGATGTCGAGGAGTGCCAGCAGCGCGGCATGACCTTCGCGGCGCCGCTCAAGGTGACGCTGCGCCTCGTCGTCTGGGACGTCGAGGAGGAGACCGCGCTCCGCTCGATCCGCGATATCAAGGAGCAGGACGTCTACATGGGCGACATGCCGCTCATGACCGCGAACGGCACCTTCATCATCAACGGCACCGAACGCGTCATCGTCTCGCAGATGCACCGCTCGCCCGGCGTGTTCTTCGACCACGACAAGGGCAAGACCCATTCCTCAGGCAAGTACCTGTTCGCCGCTCGCGTCATTCCCTATCGCGGCTCTTGGCTCGACTTCGAGTTCGACGCCAAGGATCTCGTCTATGTCCGCATCGATCGCCGCCGCAAGCTGCCGGCGACGACGCTTCTGCTCGCGCTCTATGGCGCTAAGACCGAGGACGTGCTGCGCAGCCGGGCCTCGCGCGGCGAAGGCCTCAGCGACGACGAGGAGCGTTTCGGCGGCATGACCGCCGAGGAGATCCTCGCGGCGTTCTACGCCACCATCACCTACAAGCGTTCGGGCAAAGGCTGGAAGACCGGCTTCGATCCGGAGCGCATGAAGGGCGTCAAGATCACCACCGATCTGGTGGACGCGGCGACGGGCAACGTCGTCGCCGAGGCCGGCACCAAGTTGACGCCGCGCGTCGGCAAGAAGCTGCAGAGCGAGGGCCTGAAGGAGATCTTCGTCTCGAACGAGGACCTCGTCGGCCGCTACATCGCTTCCGACCTCATCAACGAGGACACCGGCGAGGTTTACGCCGAGGCGGGCGACGAGATCGGCGAGCAGCTTCTGAAGAAGCTGGCCGAGGCCGATATCGACAAGCTGCCGACGCTGGCGATCGACCACCAGAACGTCGGGCCATACATCCGCAACACCTTGGCTGCCGATCGCAACACCAATCGCGAGGAAGCGCTGACCGACATCTATCGCGTCATGCGCCCGGGCGAGCCGCCGACCCTCGACTCGGCGAAGGTGCTGTTCCACGGCCTGTTCTTCGATCCGGACCGCTACGACCTCTCCGCGGTCGGCCGCGTCAAGATGAACGCGCGCCTCGGCATGACCACCGTGGACACGATGCGCACGCTGCGTCGCGAGGACATCCTAGAGATCCTCAAGGTCCTCGTCGGCCTCAAGGACGGCCGCGGCGAGATCGACGACATCGACCATCTCGGCAACCGCCGGGTGCGCTCGGTCGGCGAGCTCATGGAGAACCAGTATCGCCTCGGCCTCCTGCGCATGGAGCGTGCGATCCGCGAGCGCATGAGCTCGGTCGAGATCGACACGGTCATGCCGCACGACCTGATCAACGCCAAGCCGGCGGCGGCGGCGGTGCGCGAGTTCTTCGGCTCCTCGCAGCTCTCCCAGTTCATGGACCAGACCAACCCGCTTTCGGAGATCACGCACAAGCGTCGCCTTTCGGCGCTGGGACCGGGCGGCCTGACGCGCGAACGCGCCGGCTTCGAGGTGCGCGACGTGCACCCGACGCATTACGGCCGTATCTGCCCGATCGAGACGCCGGAAGGCCCGAATATCGGCCTGATCAACTCGCTCGCGACTTACGCGCGGGTGAATCAGTACGGCTTCATCGAGAGCCCCTACCGCAAGGTCGAGAAGGGCAAGGTGACCGACGAGGTCGTCTACCTTTCGGCGATGGAGGAGGGGAAGTACACGGTCGCGCAGGCGAACGCCGAGCTCGATGAGAAGGGTCACTTCGTGTCCGACCTGATCTCGGTGCGTCGCGCCGGCGACTTCGGCATGGCGCGGCCGGAGAACATCGACCTCATCGACGTCTCGCCGAAGCAGCTCGTCTCCGTCGCCGCGGCGTTGATTCCGTTTCTCGAAAACGACGACGCCAACCGGGCGCTGATGGGCTCGAACATGCAGCGCCAGGCGGTGCCATTGATTCGCGCTGAGGCACCGATCGTCGGCACCGGCATGGAGGGCACGGTCGCGCGCGACTCCGGCGTGACCATCGTCGCCCGCCGCTCGGGCGTGATCGACCAGATCGACGCAACGCGTATCGTCGTGCGCGCGACCGAGGAAGCCTCGGCCGCGGCGCCCGGCGTCGACATCTACAACCTGCTCAAGTTCCAGCGCTCGAACCAGAACACCTGCATCAACCAGCGCCCGCTGGTGAAGGTCGGCGACGTGGTCAAGGCCGGCGACATCATCGCCGACGGCCCTTCGACCGAGCTGGGTGAGCTCGCCCTCGGCCGCAACGCACTCGTCGCGTTCATGCCGTGGAACGGCTACAACTACGAGGATTCGATCCTCATCTCTGAGCGCATCGTCCGCGACGACGTCTTCACCTCGATCCACATCGAGGAATTCGAGGTGATGGCGCGCGACACCAAGCTCGGCCAGGAAGAGATCACGCGCGACATCCCGAATGTCGGCGAAGAGGCGTTGAAGAACCTCGACGAGGCCGGAATCGTCTACATCGGCGCCGAGGTGAAGCCGGGCGACATCCTGGTCGGCAAGGTGACGCCGAAGGGTGAGTCGCCGATGACGCCGGAAGAGAAGCTGCTTCGCGCCATCTTCGGCGAGAAGGCCTCCGACGTCCGCGACACCTCGCTCAAGGTGCCGCCGGGCGTGTCCGGCACAGTCGTCGAGGTGCGCGTGTTCTCGCGCCGCGGCGTCGACAAGGACGAGCGCGCGCTCGCGATCGAGCGCGCCGAGATCGAGCGTCTGGCCAAGGACCGCGATGACGAAAAGGCGATCCTCGAGCGGAGCTTCTCGGCCCGCATGAAGGATCTCATCATGGGCAAGAAGGTGACCGCGGGCCCGAAGGGCATGAAGACGGGTCAGCCGGTGACCGAGGCTCTTCTCGCCGAGTTCACGCCCGGCCAGTGGAAGCACATCGTCGTCCAAGACGATGGCACCATGGACGACGTAGAAGCGCTGAAGGGCCAGTACGACGAGTCGGTGAAGCGGCTCGAGGAGCGCTTCGAAAGCAAGGTCGAAAAGCTGCAGCGCGGCGACGAGCTGCCGCCCGGCGTGATGAAGATGGTCAAGGTCTTCGTCGCAGTGAAGCGCAAGCTGCAGCCCGGCGACAAGATGGCCGGGCGCCACGGCAACAAGGGCGTGATCTCGCGCATCGTGCCGATCGAGGACATGCCGCACCTGGCGGACGGGACTTCCGTTGACCTGGTGCTGAACCCGCTCGGCGTGCCGAGCCGCATGAATGTCGGCCAGATTCTCGAGACACATCTCGGCTGGGCCTCGGCCGGTCTCGGCCGCCAGGTCGCCGAGATCCTCGACCGACTCTACGAGAAGGGGAAGGACAAGGCCGCGTCCAAAACGCAGGTCAAGTCGCTCCGCGACACGCTCAAGGGCGTCTACGGGACCGAAGCCTACAAGTCGGACATCGCCGACCTCTCCGACGAGGAGATCGTCGAGCTCGCCGGCAACGTCAAAGGCGGTATCCCGGTCGCCTCGCCGGTGTTCGACGGCGCCCGCGAGGACGATATCGTCGAGATGCTGAAGCAGGCGGGCATGGAAGGCACCGGCCAGGTGACGCTGACCGACGGCCGCACCGGCGAGACCTTCGACCGCCAGGTGACCGTCGGCTACATCTATATGCTGAAGTTGCACCACCTGGTCGACGACAAGATCCACGCGCGCTCGATCGGCCCCTACAGCTTGGTCACCCAGCAGCCGTTGGGCGGCAAGGCGCAGTTCGGCGGCCAGCGCTTCGGCGAGATGGAGGTCTGGGCTCTCGAGGCCTACGGAGCCGCCTACACGCTGCAGGAGATGCTCACGGTCAAGTCGGACGACGTGTCCGGCCGCACCAAGGTCTACGAGGCGATCGTCCGCGGCGACGACAACTTCGAGGCCGGCATCCCCGAGTCCTTCAATGTGCTTGTGAAGGAGCTGCACTCGCTCGGGCTCAATGTCGAGCTCAAGCAGCGCAGCTATTGATCGGATTGATCGCGAAGCCCGAACGCTTCCGAGGAGTGACGATATGAACGAGCTGATGAACGTCTTCGGTCAGGTCAAGAGCCCGCAGAGCTTCGATTCGATCCGCATCGCGATCGCGAGCCCGGAACGGATCCGCTCCTGGTCGTTCGGCGAGATCAAGAAGCCCGAGACGATCAACTACCGCACTTTCAAGCCGGAGCGCGACGGCCTGTTCTGCGCGCGCATCTTCGGTCCGATCAAGGACTACGAGTGCTTGTGCGGCAAGTACAAGCGCATGAAGTACCGCGGCATCACCTGCGAGAAGTGCGGCGTCGAGGTCACGCTGACCAAGGTCCGACGCGAGCGTATGGGCCATATCGAGCTCGCTTCGCCTGTGGCCCATATCTGGTTCCTGAAGTCGCTGCCGAGCCGCATCGGCCTCCTGCTCGACATGACGCTGAAGGATCTCGAGCGCGTGCTCTACTTCGAGAACTACGTCGTTACCGAGCCGGGCCTGACCTCGCTCAAGATGCATCAGCTTTTGGGCGAGGAGGATTTCATCCGCGCCCAGGAGGATTTCGGCGACCAGTTCGAGGCCGGGATCGGCGCCGAGGCGTTGCGCAAGATGCTAGAGCGCATCGATCTCGAAGCCGAGCGCGACAAGATGCGGATCGAGCTCAAGGAGACGACCTCCGAGGCCCGCCGCAAGAAGCTGGTCAAGCGGCTCAAGCTGGTCGAAGCCTTCCTCGAATCCGGCTCCAAGCCCGAATGGATGATCCTCGAGGTCATCCCGGTGATCCCGCCCGAGCTGCGGCCGCTGGTGCCGCTGGACGGCGGCCGCTTCGCCACCTCGGACCTCAACGATCTGTACCGGCGCGTGATCAACCGCAACAACCGTCTGAAGCGGCTGATCGAGCTCAAGGCACCCGACATCATCGTGCGCAACGAGAAGCGCATGCTGCAGGAGGCCGTCGACGCGCTGTTCGACAACGGTCGCCGCGGCCGCGTCATAACCGGCGCCAACAAGCGTCCGCTCAAGTCGCTCAGCGACATGCTGAAGGGCAAGCAGGGCCGCTTCCGCCAGAACCTGCTCGGCAAGCGCGTCGACTACTCCGGCCGCTCGGTCATCGTCGTCGGCCCGGAGCTCAAGCTGCATCAGTGCGGCCTGCCGAAGAAGATGGCGCTCGAGCTGTTCAAGCCGTTCATCTACTCGAAGCTCGAGCTCTACGGCATGGCGTCGACGATCAAGGCCGCCAAGCGCATGGTCGAAAAGGAGCGCCCGGAGGTCTGGGACATCCTCGAGGAGGTGATCCGCGAGCATCCGGTCCTGCTGAACCGCGCGCCGACGCTGCATCGCCTCGGCATCCAGGCCTTCGAGCCGGTGCTGATCGAAGGCAAGGCGATCCAGCTGCACCCGCTGGTCTGCACCGCCTTCAACGCCGACTTCGACGGCGACCAGATGGCCGTGCATGTGCCGTTGTCGCTGGAGGCGCAGCTTGAGGCGCGCGTGCTCATGATGAGCACGAACAACATCCTCTTGCCCGCCAACGGCAAGCCGATCATCGTTCCCTCGCAGGACATCATTCTCGGCCTCTACTACCTCTCGCTCGAGAATGACGGCGAGCCCGGCGAAGGCATGGCCTTCGGCTCGATCGGCGAGATCGAGCATGCTTTGGCCTCTAAATCCGTAACCTTCCACTCGAAGGTCAAGGCGCGGATCAAGATCGTGAACGCCAAGGGCGAGACCGAGACCGTCCGCGTCGACACCACGCCCGGCCGCATGAAGCTCTACGAGATCCTGCCGCGCTCGGCGGCGGTTCCGTTTACGCTGATCAACCGCCTCCTGACCAAGAAGGAGGTCTCGCAGATCATCGACGTCGTCTACCGCCATTGCGGCCAGAAGGAGACGGTGATCTTCGCCGACCGCATGATGGCGCTCGGCTTCAAGCACGCCTGCGAAGCCGGCATCTCCTTCGGCAAGGACGATCTGGTGATCCCGTCCTCGAAGTCGGCGATCATCAACGAGGCCCAGGCCAAGGTGAAGGAGTACGAGCAGCAGTATCTCGACGGCCTGATCACCCAGGGCGAGAAGTACAACAAGGTGATCGACGTCTGGTCGGGAGCCACCGACAAGGTCGCCGAGCACATGATGAAGGGGATGTCCGACACCAAGGGAACGCGGGGCCGGAACGTCAACTCGGTCTGGATGATGGCGCATTCGGGCGCCCGCGGCTCGCCCGCGCAGATCAAGCAGCTCGCCGGTATGCGCGGCCTGATGGCCAAGCCGTCGGGCGAGATCATCGAGACGCCGATCATCTCGAACTTCAAGGAAGGCCTGACGGTGCTCGAGTACTTCAACTCGACCCACGGCGCCCGCAAAGGCCTGGCCGATACCGCGCTTAAGACGGCGAACTCGGGCTATCTCACCCGCCGCCTAGTCGACGTCGCCCAGGACTGCATCATCTACGAGGATGACTGCAACACCACGGGCGGGCTCTCGATCCGCGCGGTCATGGATGGCGGCGAGGTCATCTCGCCGCTCGGCGAGCGCATCCTCGGCCGCACCGCGGTCGACGATGTCACCGATCCGATGACCGGCAAGACGCTGGTGGCCCAGGGCGACATCATCGAGGAGGAGGCCTGCGAGGCGATCGAACGGGCCGGCATCGACTCGGTGCGCATCCGCTCGGTGCTGACCTGCGAGAGCAAGATCGGCGTCTGCGCCAAGTGCTATGGCCGCGATCTCGCGCGCGGCACGCTCGTCAATGTCGGCGAGGCGGTCGGCGTCATCGCCGCCCAGTCGATCGGCGAGCCGGGCACGCAGCTCACCATGCGGACCTTCCACATCGGCGGCGCGGTCCAGCGCGGCGCCGAGCAGTCCTCGGTCGAGGCCTCGCTCGACGCCACGGTCAAGGTCTCGAACCGCAACGTCGTCATCAACAGCCAGAAGGTGCCGGTCGTCATGGGCCGCAACACCGAGCTGGTGCTGGTCGACGAGAACGGCCGCGAGAAGGCTCGCCACCGCGTGCCTTACGGCGCCAAGCTGCTGGCCGACGAGGGCCAGCAGGTGAAGCGCGGCCAGCGCATCGCCGAGTGGGACCCCTACACCCTGCCGATCATCACCGAGCGCGAAGGCATTGCCCGCTACGTCGATCTCTCCGAGGGCATCTCGATGCGCGAGGTGATCGACGAGGCGACCGGCATCTCGAACAAGGTGGTGATCGACTGGAAACAGCAGCCACGGGGCTCGGACCTCCGTCCGCGCATCCAGCTGCACACGCCGAAGGGAGAGCCGATCATGCTGCCGACCGGCCTCGAGGCCCGCTACTACCTGCCGGTGGACGCGATCCTTTCGGTCGAGAATGGGGCGCACATCAAGGCGGGCGACGTGGTCGCGCGCATTCCGCGCGAATCGTCGAAGACCCGCGACATCACCGGCGGCCTGCCGCGCGTTGCCGAGCTCTTCGAGGCGCGCAAGCCCAAGGACTTCGCGATCATCAGCGAGATCGACGGGCGGGTCGAGTTCGGCAAGGACTACAAGACCAAGCGACGCATCCTGGTGCGTCCGGCCGACGAGTCCGAGCCGCCGAAGGAGTACCTGATCCCGAAGGGCAAGCACATTGCCGTGCACGAGGGCGACTTCGTCCAGAAGGGCGAGAACCTCATGGACGGCAACCCGGTGCCGCACGACATCCTTGCGATCATGGGCGTGGAGGCGCTCGCCTCCTACCTCATCAACGAGATCCAGGAGGTCTATCGACTCCAGGGCGTGAAGATCAACGACAAGCACATCGAGGTGATCGTTCGCCAGATGCTGCAGAAGGTCGAGATCATGGATCCGGGCGAGACCACCTTCCTGGTGGGCGAGCAGATCGACCGCTCCGAGTTCGACATAGAGAACGCCAAGACCTCGGCGCAGGATCTCAAGATCTCGGCGGCCAAGCCGGTGCTCCAGGGCATCACCAAGGCCTCGCTGCAGACCCGGTCGTTCATCTCGGCGGCCTCCTTCCAGGAGACCACGCGCGTCCTTACCGAGGCCTCGGTCTCGGGCAAGGAAGACACGCTCGACGGCCTCAAGGAGAACGTCATCGTCGGCCGTCTCATCCCTGCCGGCACCGGCAGCGTGATGAATCGTCTGAAGAAGATTGCGGCCGATCGCGACCGCGCCATCGCCGGCGAGCAGGGTCAGCCGGCGCTGGAGGAGCAGACCGCTGCCGATTGAGGCTGCGGTCGCTTGACGCACTAGCTGTAGGGGTTCGCCCGGCCGATTTCGAATGCGCGTTTAAGCGCCTGGAATCGGCCGGGAAACCACCCCGAACCTCTAGCGAAGGTGCGGCAGGATAGCGCTTGACGCTCCTCGGGCAGGCGCGTATCACTCCGCGCGCTCGACAGGGAGCCGGCGGTCGGAGTTCAACCGAGACGCGGTTTCTGGGCGCAGACGTCCCATGACGTCTTTTTTGTTTTTTCCGGCGGGTCACTGTCCGGTGGATACGCGGGTTACCGCGACGCGCTTTGCGCGCGTCCGTGCGTCGCCCGCAAAACGGTCGTTGGCTTGTTCGTCGGCGGATCACGAGGGTTTCTCTTCAGGAGTCGATCGCGGAAATGCCCACCATCAATCAGCTGATCGCCCAGGGCCGCAAGGCGCCGCGGTCGCGCAACAAGGTGCCGGCGCTTCAGGCCTGTCCGCAGAAGCGCGGCGTCTGCACGCGCGTCTACACCACGACCCCAAAGAAGCCGAACTCGGCGCTCCGCAAGGTCGCGAAGGTGCGCCTGACCAACGGCTACGAGGTCGTGACCTACATTCCTGGCGAGGGTCATAACCTCCAGGAGCACTCGGTGGTCATGATCCGCGGCGGTCGCGTGAAGGACCTTCCGGGCGTCCGCTACCACATCATCCGCGGCACTCTCGACACCCAGGGCGTCAAGGACCGCCGCCAGCGCCGGTCCAAGTACGGCGCCAAGCGGCCGAAGTAAGGAGCGCCCATGTCCCGTCGCCGCGCAGCCGAAAGGCGCGAGATCATCCCCGATGCCAAGTACGGCGATCGGGTCGTTGCGAAGTTCATGAACGTGCTGATGTACGACGGCAAGAAGTCGGCCGCCGAAGGCATCGTCTACGGCGCGTTCGATCGCATCCAGAAGCGCTCCGGCCAGGACCCGATGCGGGTCTTCCACGACGCGCTCTCCAACGTGAAGCCCGCCCTCGAGGTGCGTTCCCGCCGCGTCGGCGGCGCCACCTACCAGGTGCCGGTCGAGGTTCGTCCCGATCGCGCCCAGGCGCTGGCGCTCCGCTGGATCATCGACTCCGCGCGCAAGCGTTCGGAGAACACGATGACCGATCGTCTCTCGGGTGAGCTGCTCGACGCCTTCAACAACCGCGGTACCGCGGTGAAGAAGCGCGAAGACACCCATCGCATGGCCGAGGCCAACAAGGCCTTCTCGCACTATCGCTGGTAAATTCAGATGGCCCGCACCACTCCGCTCGAGCGCTACCGCAACATCGGCATCATGGCCCACATCGATGCCGGCAAGACCACGACCACGGAGCGAATCCTCTACTACACCGGCCGGTCCTACAAGATCGGCGAGGTGCATGAGGGTACCGCGACGATGGACTGGATGGAGCAGGAGCAGGAGCGCGGCATCACCATCACCTCGGCCGCGACCACGACCTTCTGGCGCGACCATCGCGTCAACATCATCGACACGCCGGGCCATGTCGACTTCACCATCGAGGTCGAGCGTTCGCTGCGCGTACTGGACGGCGCCGTCACCGTGTTTGACTCGGTCGCCGGCGTCGAGCCGCAGTCCGAGACCGTCTGGCGCCAGGCCGATAAGTACAACGTGCCGCGCATCTGTTTCGTCAACAAGATGGACCGCATCGGTGCGGACTTTCATCGCTGCGTGCAGATGATGGTCGACCGGCTCGGCGCGCGTCCGCTGGTGACGCAGCTGCCCGTCGGCATCGAGGCCGACTATTCCGGCCTCATCGACCTTCTCAAGATGAAGCGCCTGCGCTGGAAGGACGAGAGCCTGGGCGCCGAGTTCGTCGAGGAGGAGATCCCGGCGGACATGGCCGACCAGGCCGCCGACTTCCGCGCCAAGCTGATCGAGACCGCGGTCGAGATGGACGACGCGGCGATGGAAGCCTATCTCGACGGCAAGGAGCCGTCGCGCGAGACGCTGATCGCCTGCATCCGTAAGGGCGTTCTCACCTCGAGCTTCGTGCCGGTCCTCTGCGGCGCCTCGTTCAAGAACAAGGGCATCCAGCCGCTGCTTGACGCCGTCGTCGACTACCTGCCGTCGCCGCTCGACGTTCCGGCGGTCAAGGGCGTGAAGCCCGACTCCGACGAGGAGATGACCCGCAAGAGCGACGACAGCGAGCCCTTCTCGGGCCTCGCCTTCAAGATCATGACCGACCCGTTCGTCGGCTCGCTGACCTTCGTGCGCATCTACTCGGGCGTGCTCGAGGCCGGCAGCTCGGTGCTGAACTCGGTCAAGGACAACCGTGAGCGCATCGGCCGCATGTTGCAGATGCATGCGAACCATCGCGAGGACATCAAGGAAGCCCGCGCCGGCGACATCGTCGCGCTCGCAGGCCTCAAGTCGACCACTACCGGCGACACGCTCTGCGATCCCTCGAAGGCGATCGTGCTCGAGCGCATGGAGTTCCCGGACCCGGTCATCGAGGTCGCGGTCGAGCCCAAGACCAAGGGCGACCAGGAGAAGATGGGTGTCGCTCTCAATCGCCTGGCGCAGGAGGATCCGTCCTTCCGTGTCTCCAGCGATTCCGAGTCGGGCCAGACCATCATCAAAGGGATGGGCGAGCTCCACCTCGAGATCATCGTCGACCGCATGCGCCGCGAATTCAAGGTCGAGGCGAATGTCGGCGCGCCGCAGGTGGCCTATCGCGAGACCATCACCAAGAAGACCGACATCGACTACACTCACAAGAAGCAGTCGGGCGGCACCGGCCAGTTCGCGCGCGTCAAGCTCGTGTTCGAGCCGCAGCAGCCGGGCTTCGGCTACGCCTTCGAGAACAAGATCACCGGCGGCGCGGTCCCGAAGGAATACATCCCGGGCGTGACCAAGGGCCTCGAGTCGGCGCGCGATGTCGGCCCGATCGCCGGCTTCCCCACCATCGACTACAAGATCTCGCTCATCGACGGCGCCTACCACGACGTCGACTCATCGGCGCTCGCCTTCGAAATCGCCGCCCGCGCCGCCTTCAAGGAAGGCATGGCGAAGGCCGGTCCGAAGCTGCTGGAGCCGGTCATGCGGGTCGAGGTGGTGACGCCGGAGGACTACACCGGCGACGTCATCGGCGACCTGAACTCCAGGCGCGGCCAGATCACCGGCATGGA
>Ga0194121_10009314_pt1 | contig 12187 bp, 14 predicted proteins | sample TA2MahCa50mmetaG_FD_148609 | JGI IMG/M metagenome (GOLD analysis project Ga0194121, IMG submission 148609) | Freshwater microbial communities from Lake Tanganyika, Tanzania - TA2015020 Mahale Deep Cast 50m | ecosystem: Environmental > Aquatic > Freshwater > Lake | place: Tanzania: Lake...
CCAGCTGCGGGACTATGCGGTCGACAAGCATCGCATGGTCGACGACGTCCCCTACGGCGGCGGCGCGGGGATGGTGCTGAAGCCCGACCCCATCTTCGAGGCGGTGCGCGACGTGCAGACCAGAGCCAGCCCGCGCGGCCGCGTCATCCTGACCACGCCGCAGGGAAAGCTGCTCAAGCAGTCCCTGGTGGAGGTCCTGGCCGGCTATCCGCGCCTCATCGTCATCTGCGGACATTACGAGGGCGTGGATGAGCGCGTCTGCGAGCGCCTCGTCGACGAGGAGATTTCGCTGGGGGATTTCGTGCTGACCGGCGGCGAGATCCCCGCCCTCGCGCTGATCGACGCGGTCACGCGACTCCTTCCCGGAGTGATCGACGAGGCTTCGCTGGAGCACGAGTCGTTCAACGCGGGGCGCCTGGATTTCCCGCATTACACCCGTCCGCGCGACTTCGAGGAGATGTCGGTGCCAGACGTGCTCCTTTCCGGGCACCACGCGGAGATCGAGAAATGGCGGCGCAGGGAAGCGTTCAAGCGAACCGTGGAGCGCCGTCCGGATCTGCTTGACGCACATCCCCCCGACGCGCAGGAGCACGCGTGGATGGACGAGTTCTTCCCGGGCGGTTGACACCTGTGATATACTAGTGCTCGATTTGCGCCCCATCATGGGGCTGATCCATCCAGGGGGAGTCCCCTTCGGCGCCCCCTGGACTCCCCAACGGCGCCCCAAGAGCATTTTCTAAAGGAACACCTGACATGGACCTCATTCGCTCCGTCGAAAACGAAATGATGAAAAAGGAAGTCGCCAGCTTCAAGCCCGGCGACACCGTGCGCGTGCACATCAAGGTCATCGAGGGCGGCAAGGAACGCCTCCAGGCCTTCGAAGGCGTGTGCATCGAGCGCCACAGCGGCGGCCTGAAGGAGGCCTTCACCGTGCGCAAGATCTCCCACGGCGTCGGCGTAGAGCGCTCGCTGCTCATCCACTCCCCGCGCGTGGACAAGATCGAGGTCATCCGCCGCGGCGACGTGCGGCGCGCCCGCCTGTACTATCTCCGCGACCGCGTCGGCAAGGCCGCCCGCGTGCGCGAGAAGAAGTACACCGGGAACTAGTCGCCGTTTTCGCACCAAGACGACGCCCGAGGCCGCTAAACCTCGGGCTTCTCGTTTCCGTGTGGGAGGAAGGGCCGCAGCAAGACGCCAAGCCCCGTGTCTATTTTGTTTGAAGTCGAGGACGCCGTTTGACCACCACCCAGTTGCTGATCCTGATCGGGATCCTGGCCATGGTGCGCGGCGTCTTCCTGCTGTTCCCGGGGATGCAGGTGCGGTCGCTGATCCTCAAGATCTGCCTGCTGGGATGCCTGGGCGGCGCCGCCTGGTACTTCCTCAAGCCGGACGTGCTGGAGCGGATTCCATTCCCGGCCAGGGTCGTCGTGCTGATCGCGGCCTTCCTGGCGATCTTGTTCCAGATTCCGCGCGGCACCCTGGACGAGCAGCAGAAGAAGACACTGCTCGAGTACATCGATTCGGTCATAATCGCGGGCGTCACCGCGCTGATCCTGATCCAGTTCGTGGTGCGCTCGTTCTACATTCCGTCGGGGTCGATGCTGGACACGCTGCAGATCTACGACATGATCCTGGTCAATGAGCTGGTGTACCGATTCTACGAGCCGGGACGCGGCGAGGTCGTGGTATTCCATCCTCCTGACAAGGCACACAGCGAGGGCAAGGACTACATCAAGCGGGTGGTCGCGTTGGAGGGCGAGACCGTCGAGGTCCGCGACGACGTGGTCTACGTGAACGGCAAGCCGCTTGAAGAGTCGTACAAAAAAGTGGAGAACCCGGACACCGCGCATGACTACGACCCTTACACCATTCCTCCGGGGCACGTGTTCGTGATGGGCGACAACCGCCACAACAGCCAGGACTCCAGAGAATGGGGGCCGCTGCCGAAAGAGAACATCATAGGACGCGCTTTTTTGATATTCTATCCGTTGAACCGGATCCAGATGCTGCACTAATGGTTTGATCGCGTCGCGCGACCTTTGCAGGCGAAGCTGCTCGTGTCGCGCGCCACTTAGACGGGGAAACGTTCAAGCATTGTCGAATGACCTTCTCCAACCCGAGGCTGGGAAGGAGTACGCGCCGAGCGTGGAGCGCTTCACAAAGCTGAGGCGGCAGTTTGTCGCCGCGTTTTTGTATTGTCTTCAAGTCGCGGTCGTGACGCTGGTCATCATCTTGTTCGTGGGGCGCGTGTCCATCGTGCAGGGCGGGTCCATGGAGCCCTCCATCGTGACCGGGGAGCGCATCCTGGTGAACCTGCTGGTCTACGATTTCTACCAACCGCGCCGCGGTGACGTGATCGTCTTCAAGAATCCCCACGACACCAGCAAGGACTACATCAAGCGCGTGATCGCCCTGCCCGCCGAGACCGTCGAAATCCTCGACGGAGCCACCTACGTCAACGGGAAGAAGCTCGATGAGCCGTTCGTGACCCACCGTGACCCCGGTCGCGCGCCGGTCAAGATTACCCTGAAGCCAGACGAGTTGTTCGTGATGGGCGACAATCGTGCCAACAGCGAGGATTCGCGGCTGTGGGGGCCGCTGCCGCTGCGCCTGGTGCGGGGCAAGGCCTCGGTCGTCTTCTGGCCGCCGGAGCGCGCCGCGTTCATTCCCTGAGTTGGGAAAACGAGAAGTAGTGGAAGAGCAAAAGGAGAAAGCGTTCTCCTGGTTCCCCGGCCACATGGCGAAGGGGCTTCGGCAGATCGAGGCCGATCTCAAGCTCGTCGATCTGATCATGCTCGTCATGGACGCGCGCATTCCGCGAAGCAGCCGGCACCCGCAGCTCGAGTCGCTGATGTCCTCGCGCGGCAAGCCGGTGGTCATGGTCCTCAACAAGGCGGATCTCGCCGAGAACGCCGCCACCACCGCCTGGACCCGCAGGCTGAAAGCCGAGGGACATTTTCCGGTCAGGGCCTCGATGCTGAGCGGTGAAGGCGTCGGCAGCCTGTTGAAAGTGCTCGGGGAAGCACGCGCCCGCGCGCTGGAGAAGGCTCGCCGCGGAGGCCGCGTGGACGCGCCGGCCCGCCTGCTGGTGGCCGGCATCCCCAACGTCGGAAAATCGTCCATCATCAACCGCATCGCGCCTCGCGGGCGCGCCAAGGTCGGCAAGCGGCCCGGCGTGACCCGTGGGAGGCAGTGGATCACCCTGCCCAACGGCGTGGAAATGCTCGACAGTCCGGGCATCCTGTTCCCGCGCATCGAGGCTGGGGAGACGTTTCTGCACCTGGCCGCGGTGGGCGCGATTCGGGAAGACAACCTGCCCCTGCTGGAGGTAGGAGACGGTCTCGCCGCCGAGCTGGAGGCCATGGGACGGCTCGAGCCGCCCGGCCCCGACGAGACGCGACTCGAGCATCTGGCGCGCAAGCACGGGTTGCTTCTCCAGGGCGGCGTTCCAGACACGGAGCGGGCCGCGCACTTCTTGCTCAAGCAGATCCGAGAGGGGCGATTGGGGCCGCTCACGCTCGAGAAAGCATAGGAGACTGGGACGAGGAGGCTGGGTGCGACCCGCTCCCGGCAGGACCCGGCTCTTAGCCGCGCCAACACAGGGCGGATGCTTCTTTCCCTGGCCCGCTATCGGCGCCTGTATTCCGAAGATCCGGCAGCCCCGGTCGTTCCTCTCGACGACCGCCGCGTGCGCGCCGCCGCCGCGAGCGACGAGCGCGCCGCATCAATGCTCGAGGCCGAGCGGACCCGCCTGCGGGCCATGCTGCGCCACGAGCGCAAGGCAAAGCGGGACGGCTTTGCGGTGGTGGCCGGCGTGGACGAGGTCGGGCGCGGTCCGCTGGCCGGGCCGCTGGTGGCCGCCGCTGTCATTTTTACGGCCAATCCGCACATCCCCATGCTGAACGACTCCAAGAAACTGGCGGCGGATGAGCGCGAAGCGCTGGTGGACCTCATCCACGCGCGCGCCGCCTTCCTTGGGATCGGCGCGGTCACGGTGGAGGAACTCAACGTCTCCAACATCCACCGCGCCACGCTGGCCGCCATGACTCGCGCGCTGGAGGCGCTCGGCGCCGCGCCGGACTGCGTCCTCATCGACGGACGCCACAAGATTCCCGAACTGGGCTGCATGCAGCGCACCATCGTGAAGGGGGACGCGCTGTCACAGTCCATCGCGGCGGCCTCCATTGTCGCGAAGGTGACCCGAGACCGCCACATGAACGAGATGGATGCGGTGTATCCCGCCTACGGCTTCATTCGACACAAAGGGTATGCCACCGAGGAGCACCGCGAGGCGTTGCGCAGCCACGGGCCTTCCCCCATCCATCGCCGCCTGTTCGCTCCGGTGCGCCTGGCGGCGGGGGACGACGGACAGCTCTCGTTGTGGGATGAAAGCGAAGCGCTCATGACATGAAAATTCAATAAACCGGGAAATATTCACATTTGTTTCACGAGATGTTCGTGGCGGCCGCGGCCCACTTGTGATAGAGTGTCGCAAAGAGCTGAATTTCACCCCTGGGGGCACCCGAATTGATGGCCATTCCCACCATGAGACAGGTCCTGGCGCGCGCCGGAGAGGAAGCCGCGGCGTGCTTCCTGGCCGAGCGCGGCTACGTCATCCTGGCACGCAACGCCCGACTGCACAACGGAGAGCTCGACATTGTCGCACGCGACGGCCGCACGCTGGTTTTTGTGGAAGTGAAGACGCGCGCCAGCGTGCGTTATGGAAAGCCGCAGGAAGCGGTGGAGCGGCGCAAGCAGGAGCGCGTGCGCAACCTCGCGCTGGCCTGGATGCAAAACCATCGGCTCAATGATTCCGCCTGCCGCTTTGACGTGATTGCGGTGCGCGCAACGAACGAAGGCAAGGTGCTCAACGTCGAGCACTTCCTCAGCTCGTTCTAGTGGCGCGCGACCCGATCAAACCGATTTAGGGCTTGGCAGTGGGCGACGCGGTGGCCTTCGGCGTTGGTGAGGCGGAGGCGTCGGAAGTCGGCGACGCGGTGGCCTCCGGACTCGGCGTCTCCCTGGCGCGCAGCACGCGGATGTTGCGGGCCAGCAGGTACTGACCACCGGGGGCTTGCGAATCGTTGATGGCCTTGAAGCTCACCTTCACTTCCACGCCTTTGCGAACCGGCTGATTCCCCCACAGAAAGACTCGGGTATTGGCGTCCATCTTGAAGCGCCGTTGCCCCCCGTCGCGGATGTCCACGACAAGTACCTGATCGTTGATGCTGGCCACGAGGCCAGAGTAGGAATTCGACGGGCCCCACCACATGGGGAGATCCCCCGGATCTTCCGCGTCGGTGTTAAGCAGAAAGTAGAAAATGAAAAATACGATGCCGAGTGCCGAGCCCAGAAGGACGAACCCGACGATCCGCTTGACATCCACGGCGGGTGAATTCGGTTCAGGCTTTCCGGTTCCTGCCCACGGGCGGACCCGCGCGAACCTTGTCGTAAACGCGTCGTTGCGCGGTTGCGCGCGCCGCGAAAGCCACTCGAAGTTGAAGGAGGTTCAACCATGATCGCCAGCGTTCGGACCGTGTCCGTGGTCGGGCTGCAGCCCCACGAGGTGGAGGTCGAAGCGGACGTGGCCAACGGCATCCCCGCGTTCGACATCGTGGGCCTGCCCGGCACCGCCGTGTCGGAATCCCGCGCCCGCATCCGCTCGGCCATGCGCGCGGCAAGCCTGAAGTTTCCGGACACCCGGTTGACCGTGAACATGGCACCCGCCGATCTTCGCAAGGAGGGTCCCTGCTTCGATCTCCCCATCGCGCTCGCGGTGGCCGGCGCCCAGGACGAAATCCCCGGGACGGCGCTGGCCGGCGTGACCGCCCTGGGCGAGCTGGCCCTCGATGGGCGGGTACGGGGCGTGCCGGGCGTGCTTCCCGCGGCCATGCACCACCGCATGCTGCGCCCGGAAGCGCCTTTCTACCTCCCCGAGGAGAACGTCGCGGAGGCGCGCAACGTCAGCGGCCTGCGCCTCGTGGCGGTCGCCACGTTGAAGGAGGCCGTCGCCTCGCTGCGCGAGGGCTCCACGCGATACGAGATCGCGCCCGGCGTGCCGGCCGCGATGGCGGACGAGGACGGCTACGACGGCGACCTGGACTTCCACGACGTGCGCGGCCAGGGAATGGCCTGCCGCGCGCTCGCCCTGGTGGCGGCAGGCGGCCACAACGCCCTGCTGATCGGCCCGCCGGGCTCGGGAAAAACCATGCTGGCCCAGCGGCTCGGGTCGATCCTGCCACCGCTCGACGAGCACGAGGCACTGGAAGTTACCCAGGTCTACAGCGTGGCACGCCAGCTCGAACCGGGTCAGGGACTGGTGCGCCGCAGACCGTTCCGCGCGCCGCACCACTCGTGCTCGGCGGCCGGGCTGGTGGGCGGGGGATCGTACCCGAGGCCCGGCGAGATGTCGCTGGCTCACCGCGGCGTGCTGTTTCTCGACGAAGCGCTGGAGTTTCCGCGCAACGTGCTGGAGACGCTTCGCCAGCCGCTGGAGAAGGGCACGGTGACGGTGTCGCGGGCAAGCACGGCGGCCTGTTTCCCGGCGCGGTTCATGCTGGTCCTGGCGCTCAACCCCTGTCCCTGCGGCTTTCTGGGAGACGCGGAGCGACCGTGCACCTGTCCTCCGCGCCGCGTCCAGGCGTACCGCGCGCGGCTCAGCGGTCCCCTGCTCGACCGCGTCGACGTTCAACTTGAGGTGCCGCGCCGCAGCCTCACCGCCACGGACCAGGGCGGGCCCGGACCGTCCTCCCGGGATCTCGCCGCCCGGGTGGCCGAAGCACGCGCGCGCCAGCACCATCGCGCGCGCCCCAGGCCCGGTGCCGTGCCGCGGCTCAACGCCACCCTCACCCCCGCTGAAGTGCGCGCGTTCTGCGCCGTCCCCGAGGCGGCCCGCGACCTGCTCGACGCCACCACCGAGCGGCTCGGCTGGAGTCGACGCACCCACGACCGGGTGCTGCGCCTGGCTCGCACGGTGGCCGACTTCGAGGGGTCCGACGAGATTGGCGAAGAGCATCTGCTCGAAGCCATCGCCCATCGCCGGGCGGGATTTCATGCTTTAAGCAGTCAGCCGTCAGCTTTCAGCCTTGTTGGCTGATTGCTGACGACTGACGGCTTCATGGGGGGAAGTCTCCTGTTCGGATAGAAATTTCCACACAGGTTAGGAGGTAGGCCCGGTGTTGTCACCTGGCGACGTTCTCGAGAACCGCTTCGAAATCGAAGACGTGATCCGCCGCACCGAAGCGTTTACGCTGTATCGCGCCAATGACCGCGACAAGAAGCGCGCCGTTCTGCTCCGGGAGATGCCGGTCACCGCCCGCGAGCGCGACAAGGCGGTCAAACAGTTTCTCGCCGAAGCGCAGGCCCGCATGAATGTGAAGCACGTGCTGCTTCCCGAGGTGTACGCCGCCTTCACGTCCGACACGTGTACGTCGTGATGGAGCTTGTTGAGGGCTCAACCCTGAAAGAGGTTGCCTCCCTGGAACAGCCTGACGAGGCGCACGTGGTCCGCTGGGCCGGAGAGTTGCTGCGGCTCATCGACCACGTCTCGGGGCGCTCCTCGGTGGTGATTCGGGAATTGCGGCCGGTCAACATCATCCTTACCGACGACAGCCAGCTCAAGGTGATGGACATCGGCATGAGCCGCTTGCTGCGCGGCGGCACAATCCCGGGTAAAAGCAAGACCCGCCCGGAGCTGCGCGCGCTGGGCGGATGTCTCTACGAGCTGCTCACACAAATCCCGGCCCCGGAGCTGTCGGATCGTCCCATTGCGGGCGAGTTGTTTCGCCGGGTCAACCTGGTCAATCCAGACGTTTCGGAGGAGATCGCCGACGCCGTGGAGCGGATGGTGGATCCGCTCAGCGAGCCGTTCAAGTCCAGCGAAGAAGTGAAGCTTAACCTGGGGCTGGCCGGCCAGCCCATCCCCAAACGCGAAAAAAAGGAAAAGGCTCGCAAGAAGGAAGAGCTTTTTGATCCGGAACGCATCGATCCGGCCGAAGAGAAGGCCGCGCTGCGTACCCTGATCATCGTCGTCTCGCTGGTTGCCGTGTTCCTGTTCGGTATCATCTTGTGGGAGAAAAACAAGCACTCGCTGGACAAGCAAGGTCCCCTGCTCACCGGCCCGCCGGCCCCGCGTCCCAAGAACTTCAAGTGGACGCCGGCCAGCCGGGCGCTGAAGGAATATCTCGACGACCTCGGCGGCTATGCGTGGTACGAGCGGACGGCGCTCAACGCGCACACGCTGATCAGCCGCAAGCATCATGTGCAGGCGGCCACCAACACCGACTTCATGAAGCAGCTTTCCAACAAGGTCATCCCGAACTATCAAAAATTCTACGACAATCTGCGGTCCATCGTGATCCCCAACGACGAGATCCGCAAGGTGCACGACGAATACGTCACCGGCGCGCGCCTGCTCCTCACCGGCTACCGCGAGCAGCGCAAGGCGCTGGTCGCCAACAGCGTCACCGACCTGGATCGCGCCAACGTGTACATCTCCCAGGGAAACTTGCACATCGGCCTCTGGGTGCAGGGAGTCCGCAACCTTGAGAAAAAGTACGGAGTGTACGACACCGAGGAAGAGACGACGAGGCACTGATGACTGGGATGGACAAGGCCTTTGAAGAGGCGCTGCAGCGCCAGGAGGCCTTGCAGAAGAAACACCGGGAAGATCTCGCGCAGCTCGAGTGCATGGCCGAGGAAGGCAAACAAGCCGGACGCAAGGTTACCTGGCTCGCCGCCGGCCTGGGCTGCGCGGTCCTCGCCGTGGTTGCCTGGATCGCGTTGAGCGATCCGTCAACGCGCGGTATCTTCGGCTTCTTCTTCATGCTGCTGGCGTTCGGCGCCGTGTGGCGCTACTGGAAGGCAAAAGGCTGATGGCGGCAACGAAATCCTGGCCCGACGCGAGCGGCAAGTTCGGCGCGTTCGGGGGCCGCTTCGTGCCGGAAACCCTGATGACTCCGCTCGCCGAGCTGGAGCGGGTGTGGGGCGAGGCACGCGCAGACGACGCCTTCTGGGCCGAGTTGATGGCGCTGCTGCACGACTGGAGCGGGCGTCCCACGCCGACCAGCTTCGCGCCGCGTCTCACCGGGCGCTGCGGCGGGGCGCGGATATATCTGAAGCGGGAAGACCTCAACCACACCGGCTCCCACAAGCTGAACAACTGCCTGGGACAGGCGCTGCTTGCCATGAGAATGGGCAAGAAACGCATCATCGCCGAAACCGGCGCGGGACAGCACGGCGTCGCCACCGCCACGGTGTGCGCGCACTTCGGCCTGGATTGCATCGTGTACATGGGCGTCGAAGACATGCGCCGCCAGGCCCACAACGTATTCCGCATGGAGCTGCTCGGGGCGAAGGTCGTGCCGGTGCACAGCGGCACGCAAACCTTGAAGGACGCCACCAATGAGGCACTGCGCGACTGGGTGGCCAACGTGGAAAGCACCCACTACATTCTCGGCTCGGTGGTGGGGCCCCATCCCTACCCCAGCATGGTGCGCGATTTTCAGGCGGTCATCGGAGTTGAGGCCCGCCAGCAGATCGAGCGACTGGCCGGCCGCCAGCCCAGCGCCGTGCTTGCCTGCGTGGGCGGCGGAAGCAACGCCATGGGAATGTTTTATGCGTTCCTGCCGGATGCTTGTATACGCCTCATCGGCGTCGAAGCCGGCGGGACCGACAACGCGCCCGGCCACCACGCCGCGTCGCTCACCGAGGGCCAGCCGGGAGTATTGCACGGAGCGCACACCTACCTGCTGCAGGACGCCGACGGGCAGGTCATCGACACGCACTCGATCTCGGCCGGCCTCGATTATCCGGGCGTCGGGCCGGAGCACGCGTTCCTCAAGGACCTGGGACGCGTTGAATACGTTTGCGTGCGCGACGACGAGGCGCTGATCGCGTTCCAGCAATTGTCGCGCATCGAGGGAATATTGCCAGCGCTGGAGCCTTCTCACGCGCTGGCGCACGCGATGCGGATGGCCAGGGACATGTCCGTGGACGACGTGCTCCTGGTGTGTCTTTCGGGGCGGGGCGATAAGGACCTTGAGGAAGTGAAGGCGCGGTTATCTTGAAAAGCACGCCGCGCAAGAAGCGCACTTCGCCCGTTCGAGATCGCCTGGAGAGCCTGAAAGGCCAGAAGAAGACGGCGCTGATGCCCTTCCTGACCATCGGATGGCCGAATCCCGACGCCTTCGTTGAAATTGCGCTCAACGTCGCGCGCAACGGTGCGGACGTGATCGAGCTGGGAATGCCGTTTTCCGATCCGGTCGCGGACGGCCCGATGATCCAGAAAACCTCCAGGGAAGCGCTTGACCAGGGCGTCACCTTCGACCGCGGGCTGGAGCTGGCGAGCAAGGTCGCCGCCGCGGTGGACGTCCCACTGGTGCTGATGACGTACTACAACCCTCTGCTGCGCGGTGGACTCGAGGCCCGCTGCGGAGCCATCGCCGCCGCCGGAATCAAAGGGCTGATCGTGCCAGACCTTCCGCCCGAGGAAGGCACGCCGCTGCAGGACGCGGCCAACGCGCACAACCTCGACTTGATTTACCTGGTATCGCCCACCAGCAGCCGGGCCCGCGTGCAGCTCATCTGCCTGCACAGCCGCGGATTTCTATACGTCGTATCGTCCCTGGGCGTGACCGGCACGCGCGAGGACCTCGCGCCCCGGCTGGCTGAATTCATTCAGGAGTGCCGCCGCTTCACCGTCCTTCCCCTGTGCGTGGGGTTCGGCATCAGCACGCCAGAGCAGGCCCGCGAAGTGGGCGCGATGGCGGACGGCTGCATCATCGGAAGCGCCCTGCTGCGCCGCATTGAAAGCGCTGCGCCGGACCAGTGGGTGTTTGCGGCCGGTAATTTCACACACCAGATGCGCGGCGCGCTCGATGCCCTGGCGCGCGAAAGGAGTTCGCGAAGAGCATGATCATTGTAGTGATGCGCGAGAAAGCGTCGGTGAAAAACCTCGGCGCGGTCATCGGAAGAATTGAGGACGCCAGCGGGCGCGCGCACATTTCGCGCGACGCGGACCGCACTATTCTGGGCGTGGTCGGGGTCGGAAAATCCCTCATCGAAACCCTGGTCGAAATGGAAGGCGTAGAGCGGGTAACCCCGCTTGAGACGCCCTATAAGCTGGCCAGCCGGGAATTTCAGCCATCGAGTTCCACGGTGACCATCGGCGGGATTGCGGTCGGCGGCCCGGAGTTCGTGGTGATGGCCGGACCGTGCGCGGTGGAGTCGCTGGACCAGACACTGGAGGCCGCCCACGCCGTGAAGCGGGCCGGCGCCCACATGCTGCGCGGCGGCGCGTTCAAGCCGCGGACCAGCCCGTATTCCTTCCAGGGCCTCGGCGAAAAAGGGCTGGAGATTCTCGCGGTGGCGCGCAAGGCCACCGGTTTGCCGGTGGTCACCGAAGTGATGGCCGTGCAAGACATCCCGATGGTGGCCAGGTACGCCGACGTGCTGCAGGTCGGGGCGCGCAACATGCAAAACTTCAACCTGCTCCAGGAACTGGGCAAGGCGCGCAAGCCAGTATTGCTCAAGCGCGGCTTGATGAGCTCGCTGGAAGAATTCCTGATGTCGGCGGAATATATCTTAAGCCATGGAAATTCCCAGGTAATCTTGTGCGAGCGGGGCATTCGCACCTTTGAGCGGATGACGCGCAACACCCTGGATATCAGCGCGGTGCCGGTGCTCAAGAAGCGAACCCATCTGCCCATCATGGTGGACCCTTCCCATGCGGCCGGCGAGTGGGACCTGGTTCCGTCACTGTCACGCGCGGCGCTTGCCGCGGGGGCGGACGGGCTCATCATCGAGGTGCACCCGCGGCCTTCCGAGGCGCTGTCGGACGGGCCCCAGGCCTTGAAGCCGGAGACCTTCATGGGATTGATGAACGAGCTGCGGGCGATTTCCGCGGCCATGGGGCGCAGCATGGCGCCGGTCAAGGAGCTGGTGGGCGCAATCATTGACCGTCCCGGGCGGGACTCATGAGCGGCGGGGACGGCGTCGCGCGCCGCCGCATGCCGCGCGTGCTCTACCTGGGCGACTCGAAAAACAGCTCGGGGCGCTATCTTGTGGGCGCGCTGAAATGGGCCGGCATGCCATTTCTGCACCACGACGCGACGGAGAAGCCGCCGCGCGCGCTGGTGGAAGGCCGCCGCGAGTGGGACGTGGTCGTCCTCAGTGACTATTCCGCGCG
>Ga0194121_10009323_pt1 | contig 12178 bp, 10 predicted proteins | sample TA2MahCa50mmetaG_FD_148609 | JGI IMG/M metagenome (GOLD analysis project Ga0194121, IMG submission 148609) | Freshwater microbial communities from Lake Tanganyika, Tanzania - TA2015020 Mahale Deep Cast 50m | ecosystem: Environmental > Aquatic > Freshwater > Lake | place: Tanzania: Lake...
TACTTCTGTTTTTATATCTTATATCTCTACTGAATATAACTAATAAGAAACTATGGTCTTCGCTTGTACTCAGGAAAACCTCCTCCAAGGACTTTCTCTCGTCAGTCATATCACAGGGAAAAACGTGAACCTCCCTATTTTAGGAAACGTGCTCATGAAAACAGAAGGAGGGAACCTTAAAATTTCCACGACCAATCTCGAGATGGCGGTCTCCGCGCTTGTCCGGGGCCGTGTGGAGCAAGAAGGAGAGTTCACCGTGCCAGCCAAGCTTCTCCAAGACTATGTTTCCTTGCTCCCGGACGGGAAGGTTGAGCTTGTGGTAAACGGGGACGCTCTGGATGTAAAGGCGGACGGCAAGGTGACAAGTATTCGCGGGATGGCAGCCACGGAATTTCCATTGATTCCAAAGCTGACAAAAGAAGGTGGTTATAAAATGGACGCCGTGGCTCTGCGCGAAGCGATTAACCAAGTGGTGTTTGCGGTGTCAGGATCTGAATCGCGCCCAGAATTGTCAGGCGTTGCCTGCTACTTTCATGGGCCGGCGGGCAAAGAGCGCCTTGTGATGGCCGCGACAGACTCCTATCGTCTTGCAGAACGCTCGATCAGCCTTCTTCCTGGCGGAAATCAAGCAGAGGTCAAATGTATCGTTCCCGCGCGCGCCATGCTGGAAGTTTCTCGCATCCTTTCCGCGTACAAGGATGACGTGGCTATGCCAAAAGAGGTTGAGTGGGCCATGAGCGAGAGCCAGTTTGTGTTGACCTACGGCAAGCTCGAACTCATTTCGCGTCTCATCGAGGGGTCTTTTCCTGACTATAAACAAATTATCCCAACACAGTTCCGTTCCACGTTCACGATTCCACGAGGAGAGCTGTCTCGCGCGATCCGTGCCGCGTCTTTATTTGCGCGACAAGGCCTCTATGATGTTTTACTTGAACTCGAGAACGGCTCGCTTAAGGTTTCCTCGTCTGACACGGGCAAAGGGGCCCACACGACCACATTAAAAATCGATGGCTCGTCTGATCCAAACAAAGTGACGCTCAATTTTAAATACGTGTCTGACGGCCTGGCGGCACTCCCCACAGAAAAAATTGTCGTGCGCATGATCGATGCTATGAACCCAGTGGTGATTACACCCGCCGAGCCCGGCGAAGCCGGACCCGGCCCCTCCGGAGGATTTCAATATATCGTGATGCCGATTAGACAGTAGAAACAAAAGAAGGGGCTTTGGCCCCTTCTTTCTATTCCGTGATATGGACGAACACACTTGCTTGATCTTGGGAGCCATCGGCGCGATAGCCGATCACTTCTAACCGATATCTTCCGGGTGGCGGCCCAAGAGAGATGCTCATCTGCAGAGGATTGGCCTGAGGGAGGTTTTCTATTCCGACCAGGCGACGGATGCCATCTGGACCCACAAAGCTTATTTCCGTGCGCTGATAAGTTGTTGGATCCACGGCATGATAGCTCACGTTTTGGGGAAAGCTTCTCTTAGACCAAAACGTTTCATTGAGAGGTGTGTCGATGACAATGTTTGATGATGAGGAGGGGGATGGGAGCGGAAGAGGCGTTGGCTCCGTGTCACTCTCTGTTGGGATTGGTCCGCGTTCGCTCACATGCCAACCCGTGCGCTCGACCCAGGATTGAACCGCGGCTTCCCAGGTTCCAAATTGCGGATCGCTGACCGGATTGACCGGAGGTGGCCCGGTTGGATCATCCTGATCCACATAATATAATATTGTATGTGCTTCATAGAAGGAGCGCTCCTCAATCAGTTGTGGGGGGGTGACATCGCTCGCGCGTTTTCCCGTGAGACGATTGACAGGGATTTTTTGTTCCACCACCTTCCCGCGCAAGACGGGTTTGTTGGTGGGGGGCGGGTCCGGTGGACTGAATTTTTCCACGGGCGCAAGTTTTGTCGCGCGCTTCATATAGGCCTGCCAAATAGGCGCGGCAACAACCGAGCCATCTGCTCCGCGGCGCATCTCCGCGTTGTTGTTATTTCCCACCCACACCGCTGTTGCCATGCTTGGGGTGTATCCAACCGTCCACGCATCATGATAGTTATTGGTTGTACCGGTTTTCGCGGCCACCGGGCGATCTGGTAAGGTCAGAGCATTGTTTGCACCAAAGACATAAGCGCGCGCACCATTGTCAGACAACACGTTGGACACAAGGCGCGCAATCTGGGGTTCCATGACACGTTTGCCCTGAGGTTGTTGCCATTCTTCAAGCGTTTGGCCACCCGACTCCTCGATTTTTAAAATGGCGCTTGTTGGATAGCGAATTCCTTCGGTGGCAAATGCGCCATACGCCGCTACATGCTCAAGCGGGGTCACCTCTCCCCCGCCTAATACCAAGGCCAGGCCAAAACGGCTGCGATCCTTGAGCGTGGTATATCCAAGATTTTCTGCAAAATCGAGCACGCGGCCTATTCCAGCCAGATAGAGCATCTTCACCGCGGGGATGTTGAGGGATCCTTGGAGAGCCTGACGGATGGAGATGGGGCCGCGCTCCTTGAGATCGTAGTTTTTTGGTGCATAGTTTTGAAGGTCGGTTTTGAAGGTCGTTTCTACATCCCACAGCTGGGTTTCTGGGAGATAGCCCCGCATAAAGCCAACGGCATACACAATGGGTTTAAAGCTTGAGCCGGGTTGGCGGGGCCGGACCGTTACATTGACCTGGCCGTCGTTTTCTTTTGAAAAATAATCTCGAGATCCAACCATGGCGAGGATTTGTCCGTTTCGTGGATCAATCGAAATGAGCGCAGCGTTGGAAAATTTGTACGACTTGCCTCGTAGATCAACCCCCTTGCTCACCTCTTCTTCCGCCGCCTTTTGTTTGTCCCAGTCGAGCGTTGAGAAGACCCTGAGCCCTCCCTGCTTCGCGCGTTTTGAGCCATATTTTTCTATCAAAAGAGATTGAATATAATCGACAAAGTGAGGTGCCTCAATGCCCGTAACCACTTTTGGACGAACTTTTTTTAGCACATCAACCGCCTTAGCTTCTCGAGCCTGGTCTTGGGTGATGTATTTTTGTTCTGCCATCAAATCAATAATATATTGTTGGCGGCGGATGAGACTGACACGCGTATCTCCGTACCGGCCCGTGCCATACGGGGAATAATAATCCGGTGATTGTGGGATCGCGGCCAACAGCGCCGCCTCGTCGATGGTGAGTTCTTTAGCCGGCTTTCTAAAATAGCTCTGGGAGGCAGACTCAATACCATAGATCGTTGAACCATAAGGGATTTCATTAAGATACATCTGCAAAATCTGATCTTTGGTGTACTGACGCTCGATCTGGAGAGCTAACACGAATTCCTTAACTTTACGCATGGGCCGACTTTTTTCTTTTAGAAGAATCGCGTTTTTCACCAATTGTTGTGTAAGGGTTGAGGTTCCTTTGGGTGTTTGACGATTGATGACGCCAACGATGACCGCGCGGATGAGCCCTTTCCAATAAATACCATGGTGCTCATAAAACCGTTTGTCTTCTACAGCGATGGTTGCCTGTTTGATGGTGTCTGGCATTTCTTCGATCTTGATCAAAGTACGCCGCGCGTCCCCGTGCAATTCATATAATAGGTGGGTGCCCGTTCGATCATAGATTTTTGTGGACTGAGGGACGTCACGCGTGCTCAAGGTATTGGGATCAGGCAGATCTCGGCTCACCCAAGCGGCTAAAATTGAAAAAGCAAATATGCACAAGATGACCAAGCTCATGGCCAGGACAAGAAAGGCCTGAACTATGGATTTCCAGGCGCTTTTTTTTGGCTTTGCTTGGGGTTTTGATGAATCGGTTTTTCGTCGGAAAATAGGCATAGGACTCTCGTTTGTTTTTTGGCTAATATAAGGGCTTTTTTAGGCAAAAACCATTGACAAAATGGGTTAAATCTGATATAGTATTTTCTTACATTATGAACTATCTCAAACGAAAGTTAAATGTAACGAGCGTGACGGTGAATGTTTTGGCCATTTTTGCATTGATTTTTGGCTCGTTTTCGCTTTCTACGAACGTGGCCGAGGCGGCTCAGAGCCCTACCTGGATCCCGCTGAATTTTCGTTTGGCGTCTGCGGAGACCCGCGGCGTCCCTATTTTTGTGATTCCTGAGCCGGTTGTGCTTAAAACCATAAAAATGGACGTCACGGCTTATACCTCTTCGGTTGAAGAGTGTGACAGCGATCCGTTTATCACAGCGGACGGTTCTACGACCCGAGATGGGATCGTGGCGACCAATGTCCTCCCCTTTGGAACGAAGATCCGCATCCCAGATTACTTCGGCGACAAGGTCTTTGAAGTTCACGACCGTATGAATAAGCGTTATTCCTACCGCGTGGACGTATGGATGCAAGAAAAAGGCGAGATGCGTCGATTCGGCATCAAACGCAACGCTTCCATTGAAATCCTTGAGATGGGAGATAACTCCACTCAATGGAATAAGAAAAAGATCGCCTCCTAAGGCGGTCTTTTTCATTTGGAGGCGTGGGCGGGAATTGAACCCGCGCATAGGAGTTTTGCAGACTCCTGCCTTACCACTTGGCTACCACGCCTCGTCATTCGCGAATGACGGGGCACGCCATTCTCGAATGGCCTGATCGTACAAAATATCGCTCTCCTTGACAACCCTCACGGCTCGTTTTATCATCTTGCCACTCGTTAATTTTGCGAGAAGCCCCGTGGTGGGGCGAGCCGGAGAGAGACCGGTACAGAAACCCATTCAAGGAGCAGACCGATGACCATCGTCCACCTGAAGCGGTTCGAGGGCAACCTGAAGGACCTCCGCACGCTCATCATGCGGGAGGGCATCACCCAGCAGCGGGCGATCGCGCTGCACGTCTCGCGCGGCAGCGACCCGAAGTTCGTGCTCTACGTCAAGGACACCGGCGTGACCACGGCCGAGAAGAAGCAGATCCAGGTCGACGAGCCGCCGAGCGGCTACGTCGCGGTGACCCGCTACTTCAACGCGATGGCGCAGAAGACGCTGGGCGGCGACACGGGGCTCCTGCGGGCGTTCACGGTCGAGCAGCTCGAGCAGATCGTCCAGGCCTTCGGCGAGGTGATCAACGAGAAGACCGGCAGGCCGACCCGCCAGCTCCACCTGGTCGGCAAGAACAGCTCCTCGGCCTTCTGCCTCGACGGCGCCTGGAGCGAGACGGCCATCAAGAGCCAGGGCGTGGTGGTCGACGACTACCACCCCGAGAAGCAGATCTTCATCGGCACCAAGCTCAACGACGGCAAGCGCACCCAGACCATCCTCGAGTTCGACGGCAAGAGCCGGTCCAGCGACGAGCTGGCGCAGGCGGCGAAGTGGGACCACCTCACCAACGCGGCCTTCGCCAACCCGATCGGCTCGATCTCGCGCGTGAAGTTCGACAAGGCCGGCGCGCGCACCATGAGCGTGACCGACCAGGTCGGCGCCTCGCGCACCCTGAAGGTGCTGCCGGACGGCACCATCATCTGGGGCGCGCCGACGCTCGAGATCGCGATCATCAGCCGGGTCTTCGACGCGACCGAGAACAAGTACGGCGTGATCGGCGTCGCCAACGTCGGCGGCAAGAAGCAGGTCGTCGAGCTCTCGGCGGCGCAGGCGCGCCAGGCCGGCGGCTCGGTCGCGATGTACGCGACCGGCGGCCAGCAGCAGGCGGCGTAGCGCGCAACGGTAACCCCATCGCGTCACACCCTCTCTAGAACCTTCCCCCACGGGCAGACCTCGGCGTCGCCCGCTCACAGTTCCGCAGTCACTCTGGACCGGCCCTCGCCCTCGCGCGACGTGGCCGGTCTCATCGTATCTGGAGAAATTCGTTTTCATGTTCTCGTGTTTTTATGTTTTAATGTGCCACATGTCTAAGCCTCGTTTATTTATCCTCGATGCCAACGCCCTTCTCCATCGTGCCTGGCACGCGCTTCCCCCACTGACCAACCTCCAGAAACCACCGACCTCTCTTCGCGCGCAGTTCTACGCGCGCAAGGCCTCAGAGGTCGGTGTTGACTTTTTTGATAAAATGCCGTATTTTCTTTTTGGTTTCTCGCCCTTTTTTCTATCACACCTAGAAGCAGGTGGCCGGGTGGGCAACCGGTTTGCGTTGTGGAAGGAGAACGGAGATGGATGATTCGCCAACGGTTCTGGGACGACCCCTGAGCAAGGAGGAAATTGGACGGTTCGGCACCTATGTCGTGAGCTACCTTCGCGTGGGCAGTACGACGAGTCTCCTTGTGCGGAAGTTTGAACATCCGTATCGGGTCGCCAGGCTCGCCGGCCAGCTGGCTCGAGTGCTGACCAGCGAAGGTGAAGCGGGTAGGGTGCGCCGATTCGCCCCCTTCGACGGCAGCGTCCAGATGGTGACGACGAACGGGAAGATCTTCGAATCGATCAAGGACGCGAGGGGCAGGCCGCTTCTGATCTTCGACATCTTCGGTGTTCGTCCGCGTCTGTATGCGGTTGCTCCGCATCGGGAGGCGATCTTGAGTCACCTGCCGGGGAGTGGACAGATCAACACCCCCAGCGCCTGGGAGGCGGTCGCGCACTTTCCCGGTCGTTCGATCGTGAACGTGTCGCAGATCTTGCGTCAGCCCGACAGCGGCCTTGGACGCATGATCGTGTCCTTCGGTGATGGCAGAGCTCGACACCTCTTGATCGACACGAACGGGCGTGGCCAGGTGATCAATGACGGGCAGGAGTTCCCGTCGAAGATGGGTGTCGTTGGGCCGGTGATCTGCTCTCGTTCCGGGGAGACCGGGATCAGCTTGATCGGCCTCGAGGCAGCGGTCGGCTCTCCCGGGGAGAAGCCCCCCCTCGCCCTGTTCGGTGGTGACGTTCCCCACGTTTTCGCCCCCTACGCCTGGGCGGCGCGCAGTGAGCGCGGTGTTGTGCCCCCCGCTCTTCCTACCTCTTCTCCTCGGCCCCCTACCTTGGGCCAACCAATCTGACACCCCAGTCTCCTCGACCGGGGTCGTCTGCTATTTGGATGCTAGATGGTGATGCGTGATGGGAGATGTGTTACCCTTTTGATCATGAAGCCAAAATTTTTTCTTCTGGATGCCAACGCTCTCCTCCATCGTGCTTGGCACGCGCTTCCCCCGCTGACCAACCCGCAAGGGAAGGTAGTGAACGCTGTCTACGGCATGATGATGGTCGTTCTTAAGCTATTGCAGGAAAAAAAACCCGACGCGTTTATAGCCGCTTGGGATACGGAAGCGCCGACGTTTCGGCATGAGGCTTACAAGGAATACAAAGCGCATCGCGAGGAACAACCGGATGAACTGTATGACCAAGTTCCGTTCGTAAAAGAAGGGCTGACGCATCTTGGTATTGATTCGGTTGAGCTCGATGGATATGAGGCGGATGACATCATCGGTACACTTGCCTATCGCGCCAAGAAAGAGGGGTATGATGTGACAATCATCACCGGCGACCGTGACGCATTACAGTTGGTTCAATCCGGTATCTCGGTCCTGGCGTTTAAAAAAGGGGTAACTGACACGGTCACGTTTGATGAAGCAGAGGTGAAAAAACAATATGGGCTGACACCGGCACAGTTTTTGGAATATAAGGCGTTGCGAGGAGACCCATCAGACAACATCCCGGGGATCAAAGGGATTGGTGAGAAGGGCGCGACGGATTTATTACAGACCTACAAAACGATTGGTGGAATCTTGAAGGCGGCACATGATGAGAAGTCAACATTGTCTGCGTCGGTGAGGCAAAAACTGTTAGATGGAGAAAAAAATATTCCAGAAAGTTTGATGTTGGTCACGATCCTGACGGAGATGCCACTAAAATACAAATTGCATACACGAGAAGCAATGGATCAAGAGAAGCTGATTGCGTTTTTTGCGAGCATGGGATTTAAATCGTTGTTGAAGAAAATATCTGGGAGGGAAGAACCGCGTAAGGCAAAAGGCAAAAGTCAAAAGGAAAAAGTTACTACGGAGAAAAGAATGGAGAAAAAGGAAGACGCAGAAAAAGCGATCAGTGAATTGAAAAAAGCACCATACGTTGTTGTTCATGTGAGCCGAGGGGCCAGCGACTCGCTGTTTGGGGCGATGATTGACGGGGTGGCGCTGGGATCGGAAAAAGGGGCATACTTATTTGGACCGAGCGTGTTGTCGAGCGTGTCCAAGCTTTTACAAGACGAGTCGATTGCCAAAGTTGCGCATGACGCCAAGGGGCAAATGCATGCACTCGCCTCTCTAGGTTTGGAAGCGCGTGGTTGGTCATTCGATACGATGATCGCCTCCTATCTTTTAAGTGCGGGTGAGCGCAATCATGATTTGGCGACGATTTCATTACAATACTTAAACAAACAATTGAATGAGCCGGTGTCTGCGACACAATCGGTCGAGACGGTGCTGGAGCTGGTTCCAACATTGCGCGCGCTCCTGAAAGAAGAGACGTCTGAGCGTGTATTTGATCAAGTGGAAATTCCGTTGATCCCTGTGTTGTTTGAGATGGAGCAAAAAGGGATTTTGATTGATCGAGGGTACGTGAAGGAGTTGGAAAAAGAGATGAAGGTCGAGCGAGCCGCGCTGGAGAAAAAAATGTATAAATTAGTGGGACACGAATTTAACCCAGCCTCGCCTAGTCAGCTTGCGGTTATATTATTTGAAGAGCTGAAGTTAGAAACAAAAGGGGTGAAAAAAGGAAAGACAGGATTTTCTACCGCAGCAGCAGAGCTGGAAAAATTGCGCGGGAGCCACCCGTTGATCGAGTTGATTGAGGATCATCGGGAAGTGTCCAAACTGCTCTCGACGTACGTTGAGACATTGCCTGGGCAGGCGGATGAGAAGGGGCGTGTTCACACAACATACAACCAGGCGGTGGCGGCCACGGGGAGACTGTCTTCTGTAAATCCAAACCTACAAAACATTCCGATTCGAACAGAATTAGGCCGTAAAATTCGCCGAGCCTTTATCGCAGAAAAGGGATTTGAGCTTGTGTCATTTGATTATTCGCAGATCGAACTGCGTATTGTTGCCGCACTCGCGAAAGATAAAAAGATGTTGGCGGCGTTTGATCGCGGCGAAGATATTCATACCGTGACCGCGGCGGAAATTTGGAATATTGATCAAAAAGATGTGACAAAGGATCAGCGTCGCGTCGCGAAAGCAATTAATTTTGGATTGATTTTTGGGCAAGGTCCGCAAGGATTATCCGTGACAGCAGATATTTCTTTTGCGGATGCGAAAAAGTTTATCGAAGCGTATTTTAAGACCTACCCCGGCGTAAAAAATTACATGGAGGAGACAAAAGAGTTGGCGCGCAAGCTCGGGTATGTCGAAACACTGTTTGGTCGCCGCCGTCCCCTGCCAGAAATCAGTTCTGATTTGCATCAGGTGCGCGCTCAAGCAGAACGCATGGCGATCAACATGCCGGTCCAAGGAACAGAAGCCGACATGATTAAAATGGCGATGATTAAGTTGCACGATGTCTTGCCTAAGCACTCGTCTAAAGCACGCATGTTGTTGCAAGTTCACGATGAATTGCTATTCGAAATTCCCAAAGACGAAGTTAAAAAGCTCGCGCCCATGATCAAAGATATTATGGAAAACGTGGATAAGATCGGCGTGTCGATCGTGGTTGACGTAAAAGCGGGGAAAAATTGGGAGGAGATGGAGAAGGTTATGTAAAAAAACCGAGCACCCCCGCCGTCCCCTTGCGGCGGAGGTTGCTCGAGTCAGTTGACGCGTCAGGTCTTGGAGCTATCCATCGACGACACGTGGCTTGTAGTCAGATGGGCTAGGGCTTGGACGAGTAGTAGCCACGCGGACCTACGGGTGTTGGGAACACATAGACCTCGACCCATGATCGCTCGATGGGCTGGTGGTGGACCTTTCGTTTTTCTTCCAGTTCCTCTCCGAGAGCCTGCGCCAGGTGCTGGCACAGAGCACGGTCACTCAGCGTCGGATCGCCTTCCACCCGCGGGAAGTGTGTTACGAAGCAGAGCACGGCTGAACCATCAACATAGTCCCTTGAGATTTCGACGTACAGATTCTCATCATCGATGTCGAACTCGTCACCAACCACACAACTACGGATGTCTGCAGCCATTGCCGGGACTCCCGGCCCTTCGAACCCCTTGATCGTCACGTGTATCATGGATCCTCCTTGCTGAGATTTTTGATTAAATGAAGCGGTAAGTCAAGAATGAACAGTTTATACAACTAAATACTATTTGAAAAACAAAGACCGCGCCTGGAGTAGCGGAGGTGTGCTTGGACACGGCTCCGTTTGACGCGGCGAGTGGAGATGAGAGAAAAAATGAGGGTGCTAGTCGCGCGGCTTCACCGCGACGACCACCGTTCCGCAGGAACGGATCATGTCCGCGACCACGGAGGCGGGCATGTTGTCTGGCACGATCACGTTGAACTTGAGCATCCCGTGCAGATCCTCTACCCTATTCCCATGCTTCTTTTGTGTATCGGTCCCGACACCTTTCGCGCTCAGGAAAAAGCGCGGGAGTTGGAAAATGCGTTTAAGCAGAAATATGATCCAAGCGGGTCCAGCGTTGAGCGGATTATGCCAGGAAAGGATGCCGTGGATGAGATCGCACAGCGCGCAAACACGGTCAGCTTATTTTCTCCACGCCGTTTTTTACGCACGAGCAATTTGTTAACCGATGGTGCGAAATCAAAGCAAGCGGTTTTGGTCCAAGCGCTATCAAAAGATCCAGAGAATATTATTGTGGTGAGCGTTGAGAGCGAACCACCGTCCACAGCGATTGAAAAGGCGCTTGCACAAGTACCAAAAATAATAAAATATGAATTTCCAGCACAACAAGGAGCGGGATTTTTTCGTTGGGCCAGCGAGATCGCAGGACGTCTAGGCATTCAAGATCAGACGGCGATCCATCGGATCGCGGAAGCCACCGATGGTGACAGCTGGTTTGCCTGGAATGAACTGCTAAAGCTCGCAGCAGGCGGAGCGCACACAGCGGAAAAGACAGAGTTTTCCCCTTCTATTTACACATATACTGAGCAATATCTGCAAAATCAGGATGGTTGGAAGGATGCATTACAGGACGCCGACCTCGCCTCTCAGTTGTTGAACACACTCTTGTCTCAGGCTCGCGCCGCCTTGCGTGTTCGTGACGGTGCGATCGATGGCCTGCATCCATACGTAGTCAAAAAATGGAGAAATAATAAAATAATATCCCACGAGCGCTACCTTGCCATCGCTCTACGCGCCTTGTTTATGCAAAGAGCCGGATTCTCCGATGACCAAGAGGCAACAACGATTCTCTAAAAAATAGTAAAACGAAAAAACAGGTTCCGGGGAAGCCTGTTTTTCTGATTTATTGTTTTACTGTCTTGCTAAGCATTTTGTGTAATGCCGAAATTTTATTCGCCGCCTTATTTTTATGAAACACACTAGCCCTGGCAGCCTTTGCAATCGCCTGCTGTAATTTGCGACCGGTCTGTAGCGCTTCGTCACGCTTCCCCTCTTTTGCAAGGGCCTGCACCTGATGAATTAACGCCTTCACATGCATCTTCATACGCTGATTTTTGACAGTGTGCTTCTTGGTTTGTCGTAGAGCCTTGGCGGCAGCTGCTTTGTTTGGCATAGGTTGGCCATACAATAAGAGAAAAACCATCTTCCGTCAACATCCGGGACCCGGTCCCAGACCCGGTCCCAGACCCGGTCCCAGAAGTGGTCCCAGACCTGGTCCGGACCTGGTCCAAAAATGATTGACATGCGGCCGAAAAATTTTTATAATTTTTTTGCTGATTTTAGAGGAAAAGATACATTAATATTTTACGACACTTGTTTTAGTCAATATTCATGCCCCTGTAGCTCAATGGATAGAGCAGCGCCGTCCTAAGGCGATGATGGGGGTTCGATTCCCTCTAGGGGCAGAACGAAGAACCAATTTGTTTCACGTGAAACAATTTTTGACAAGTAGCAGGTATCAAGTAGCACGTAGCAAGTATTTGTGAATTTGTTTCACGTGAAACAATTTGAGGGCTCGTAGCTCATCTGGTAGAGCGCTGCATTCGCATTGCAGAGGTAAGGGGTTCGACTCCCCTCGAGTCCACCATGATAAAACCACCACCAGGTGGTTTTATGTTTCACGTGAAACAATTTATGATGTGTAGCAAGTATCAAGTAGCACGTAGCAAGCACCTGCGAATTTGTTTCACGTGAAACAATTTATGATGTGTAGCAAGTATCAAGTAGCAC
>Ga0194121_10009324_pt1 | contig 12177 bp, 18 predicted proteins | sample TA2MahCa50mmetaG_FD_148609 | JGI IMG/M metagenome (GOLD analysis project Ga0194121, IMG submission 148609) | Freshwater microbial communities from Lake Tanganyika, Tanzania - TA2015020 Mahale Deep Cast 50m | ecosystem: Environmental > Aquatic > Freshwater > Lake | place: Tanzania: Lake...
GTCGCGTGATCGTGGACACGATTCCGCGGACCGAGATCTTCCTGGCGCAGACGCCGCAGACGTTCCGCACCGCGGTGCTGCGCGACGCGCTCCTGCACGCCGAAGCCCTGGCGAAGGCGGGGGCGCTGGCCGGCGCCGACGGAGACGCGACCGACGAGGCGATGCTCGCCGAGCGCGCCGGCCATCACGTGCACCTGGTCGAGGGCGATTCACGCAACATCAAGATCACGACGCCGGAAGACATCACGGTGGCCGAGGCGATCCTGCAGAGAGGGGCGCGCCCCGCGAGCACCGGACGCGCAGGCACGGGTTACGACCTGCACCGCCTGGTGGAGGGACGCGCGCTGATTCTCGGGGGCATCACGATTCCCTCGGAGCGGGGCGCGCTGGGCCACTCCGATGCCGATGTCGTGTGTCACGCGCTCACCGATGCGCTGCTCGGCGCCGCGTGCCTCGGCGACATCGGGCGCCATTTTCCCGATACGGATGGCCGGTGGAAGGATGCGTCGAGCCTCGATCTCCTCCGGCGCGCGGTCGCGATGGTCGCCGAGCAGGGGCTGCAGGTGGGCAACGTGGACGTCACGGTCATTCTCGAGCGTCCGAAGATCAGCAATCACGTCGAGGCCGTGCGCGCGGCCGTCGCGGATGCACTCGGCGTCGACGTGGGCCGCGTCAGCATCAAGGGGAAGACCAACGAAGGGGTTGATGCTGTCGGCCGAGGCGAGGCGATAGCCGCGCACGCGATCGCGCTTCTGCGAAGCCGATGAGACTGCGCTTCGCACCGAGCCCCAGCGGGCACCTGCACGTCGGCAACGCCCGCACGGCGCTCTTCAACTGGCTGCTCGCCCGGGGCGCCGGCGGGACGTTCATCCTGCGCATCGAGGACACCGACGTCGGGCGCTCGACGCGCGAGTCCGAGCGCGCCATCCTCGAGGACCTGCGCTGGATGGGGCTCACGTGGGACGAAGGCGTCGAGGTCGGCGGCGACCACGGTCCGTATCGCCAGACCGAGCGCCTCCACGTCTATCGCGCGCACGTCGTGGAGCTGCTGTCGCGCGGCGCCGCGTACCGCTGCTTCTGCTCGCCCGGGCAGCTCGACGCCGACCGGCAGGCGGCGCTCCGCGACGGCCGCGCGCCGAAATACGCCGGCCGGTGCCGCGGCATCTCGCGCGACGACGCGCGCCGTCGCATCGAGCACGGCGAGGCGGCGGTCGTCCGCTTCCGCGTCCCCGCGCACCGCGACGTCGTCTTTCAGGACATCGTGCGCGGCGAGGTGAAGTTCAGCACCGACGTCATCGGAGATCCGGTCCTCGTGCGCTCCGACGGCGTGCCCGCCTACAACTACGCGGTCGTCGTGGACGATGCGCTCATGGGGATTACCCACGTGATCCGGGGGGAGGATCACATCTCGAATACGCCGAGACAGTTGCTGCTGTACGAGGCGTTCGGGTGGACGCCGCCGGCGTTCGCGCACGTCTCGCTCGTCATGGGGCCGGACCACAGTCCGTTGTCCAAGCGGCACGGCGCGACCTCGGTGAAGGAGTTCCGCGATCGCGGCTATCTGCCCGAGGCGCTGGCGAATTACCTCGCGCTCATCGGCTGGTCGCCGGGGGAAGGGGAGGAGCTGCTGCCGCTCGACGAGCTGGCGCGGCGGTTCCGGCTCGAGGACGTCGGCCATAGCGCCGGGGTGTTCGACGAAGAGAAGCTGGCGTGGGTGAACCGCCACTATCTGAAGGCGGCCGCGCCGGCGCGGCTGGCGGCGCTGACCGCGCCGTTCCTGCAGGCGGCCGGGTGGCTGGGCGAGGCGACGCCGGAGGACGAAGGCTATCTGGAGCAGCTCGTGCCCGTGGTGGCCGCCTCGGTGGACAGGCTCGATCAGATTCCGTCGCGGCTGGCGTTTCTCTTCGACTACGACGCGGCGCGCGCGCTCGCCCGTCCGGAGATTCGCGCCGAGGCGGAGGCCGCGCGACCGGTGATCGAGGCGCTCGCCGCCGAGCTCGCGCCGGGGTCATCGCTCATCGACAAGGGCTCCTTCCGCGCCATGGCGGGGCGCATCCGTGAGAAGACCGGCCAGAAGGGGAAGGCGCTCTTTCACCCGATTCGGATCGCGCTGACCGGCGAGCCGGACGGCCTGGAGCTGGACATTGCGGTGCCGGCGATGGAGCGCGGCGCGCAGCTCTCCGCCTCGCGGCTCAGACGGATCCCGAGCGCGGCGCAGCGTGCCGCCGCATTCCGCGCGGCGCTCGGCGGGCCGCCTGCCCCGAGCGACGTCGAGGGGTAAAGGCCCGCCCTGCGAACGTAGGGCGCCCCTGTATGGGGCGCCATGACGATGATCGTTTACGGCATCAATCCCGTTCTCGAGGCCCTGCGCGCCGGGCGCGCGCAGGAGATCCGCGTCGCCGCCGGCGGCGTCCAGAAGCACGAGCGGCTGCGCGCGCTGACCGCGCTGGCGCGGCAGCACAACGTCCCCGTCCGCGAAGTCCCGCCCGATGTGCTGCAGCGCGACGCGCGCGGCGGCGTGCATCAGGGTGTCGTGGCCACGGTGGACGACGCGCGCGACTACAGCGTCGAGGATCTCGTGCGCGGCGCACCGGCAGCCCCGCTCATCGTCGTCCTCGACGGCATCGAGGATCCCCAGAACCTCGGCGCCATCCTGCGGACGGCGGACGCGGCCGGCGCCGACGGCGTGGTCATCCAGAGCCGCCGGTCGGCCGCACTGGGCGGCGCGGCGGCGAAGGCGTCGGCGGGCGCGGTCGCTCACGTCCGTATGGCCGAGGTCGTCAACATCGCGCGGGCGCTGGAAGATCTAAAGGAGGCCGGGGTCTGGACGGTCGGCCTGGCGGGCGACGCGCCCGCGCCCTATGACTCAATAGACTTCACGGTGCCGTCGGCAATCGTGCTCGGCGCGGAAGGATCGGGGCTCCGCCGGCTGGTGCGCGAACGGTGCGATTTTCTGGCCCGGATTCCGATGGGCGGCCACGTGGAGAGCCTGAACGTCTCAGTTGCAGCGGGAATTACGCTGTTCGAGGCGGTGCGTCAGCGGCGGGCGAAGGTCAGCGCCTGACCTTGAAGGACTGGCACGGGAAGTGCTATTATCTGCTCTTTGTCTGGCTGGCGTAGCTCAGTCCGGTAGAGCAGCTGATTTGTAATCAGCCGGTCGGGGGTTCAAATCCCTCCGCCAGCTCCAATCGGGACCAGTCAGGCCGCTTGCCCCGAGCGTAGTCGAGGGGTCTTCAGGAAGCGCCAAAACACGGATTCCAAAAGACATATACAGGTTGAGGCCTGGGGCCCGGGGCCTGGGCCCCAGGCCTTCGACGACAGGTAATAAGGGGAGGTGGCGGAGCGGTCAATCGCAGCAGACTGTAAATCTGCCGCCCTAGTGGCTACGGAGGTTCGAACCCTCCCCTCCCCACCAACCTCTCAGCCGTGAGTTGAGAGGCTGTTCGGTTGGTGGCGTTGCTGGTCTGGCGGCAAGCGGCGCTTCGCGCCGCGCCGCGGTGTCGCCGGCGCGGTGAAGGTTGAGACGCGACGATGAGGAAGGTTGGCGGGGAGGGGCCTCCCCTCCTGTGTTTTTTTGCGCCGCGCTGACGCGCGGCGCGATCGACGACGGCGGTGGTGGAGCGGTAACGAGGTGAACGGCGCGCGGGCCTGCCTCGCCGAAGCGGCGAGCGGGCGATCGCGAGACGCGCAGGCGGGAGTAACTCAGTGGTAGAGTCACAGCCTTCCAAGCTGTTGGTCGCGGGTTCGATCCCCGTCTCCCGCTCCAGACTTCGCCTCGCCGCCGACGACAGATTGAGCCGATGTAGCTCAGTTGGCAGAGCGCGTCCTTGGTAAGGACGAGGTCACCAGTTCAATCCTGGTCATCGGCTCCACAGTAGAGAGCGCACAAGAGATATGGCCAAAGAGAAATTCGATCGTTCGAAACCGCACGTCAACGTCGGCACGATCGGGCACATTGACCACGGCAAGACGACCCTGACGGCGGCGCTGACGAAGGTGGCGGCCGACAAGGGGTGGGCGAAGTTCGTCCCGTATGACGAGGTGGCGAAGGCCTCGGAGTCGCAGGGGCGGCGCGACGAGACGAAGATTCTGACGATCGCGTCGAGCCACGTGGAGTATGCGACGGCCAACCGGCACTACGCGCACGTGGACTGCCCGGGGCACGCCGACTACATCAAGAACATGATCACGGGCGCGGCGCAGATGGACGGCGCGATCCTGGTGGTGAGCGCGACGGACGGGCCGATGCCGCAGACGCGGGAGCACGTGCTGCTGGCGCGGCAGGTGAACGTGCCGTATCTGGTGGTGGCGCTGAACAAGGTGGACGCGGTGGACGACCCGGAGCTGCTGGATCTGGTGGAGCTGGAGGTGCGGGAGCTGCTGAGCAGCTACGGGTTCAAGGGCGACGACGTGCCGGTGGTGCGGGTGAGCGCGCTGAAGGCGCTGCAGGGCGAGGCGGACGGGGTCGAGAGCGTGGTGAAGCTGATGGAGGCGCTCGACACGTATATTCCGCTGCCGGAGCGGGAGATCGACAAGCCGTTCATGATGCCGATCGAGGACGTGTTCTCGATCTCGGGGCGCGGCACGGTGGTGACGGGGCGGGTGGAGCGCGGCAAGGTGAAGGTGGGGGAGGAGATCGAGATTGTCGGCTTCCGCCCGACGGAGAAGAAGGTGGTGACGGGGGTGGAGATGTTCCGCAAGCTCCTGGATGAAGGGGTGGCGGGGGACAACATCGGCGTGCTGCTGCGCGGCGTGGAGAAGACGGACGTAGAGCGCGGGCAGGTGCTGGCCAAGCCGGGGTCGATCAAGCCGCACACGAAGTTCAAGGGCGAGGTCTACATCCTGTCGAAGGAAGAGGGCGGGCGGCACACGCCGTTCTTCAACGGCTACCGGCCGCAGTTCTACATCCGGACGACGGACGTGACGGGGGTGCTGAAGCTGCCCGAGGGCGTGGAGATGGTGATGCCGGGGGACAACACGCCGATCGTCGGCGAGCTGATCACGCCGGTGGCCATCGAGAAGGGCAGCCGCTTCGCCATCCGTGAAGGCGGCCGCACGGTCGGCGCCGGGACGATTTCCGAAATCATCGAGTAGGGGCGACGCACGCGTCGCCCGCAAGAGAGACACAGACAATGGCCATGTTCTCCGACAAGATCCGGATCCGCCTGAAGGCGTACGACTCGCGGATTCTCGACCAGTCCACCGGCGAGATCGTCGAGACCGCGAAGCGGACCGGCGCGCGGCTGGCGGGACCGATTCCGCTGCCGACCTCGAAAAACAAGTGGACGGTGCTGCGCTCGCCGCACGTCGACAAGAAGTCGCGCGAGCAGTTCGAGATCCGTACCCACAAGCGGCTGATCGACATCTTCGAGCCGACGCCGCAGACGGTGGATGCGCTGATGAAGCTCGACCTGCCGGCCGGCGTCGACGTGGAGATCAAGGCGTTCGGCAAGGAGCACGGGAAGTAAGTCATGGCTGTCACAGGCATCATCGGCAAGAAGGTCGGCATGACGCAGCTCTTCGCTGCGGACGGCACCGTCTCGCCCGCGACCGTGATCAAGGCGGGGCCGTGCGTGGTCGCGCAGGTCAAGACGGTCGGGAGCGACGGCTACCAGGCCGTGCAGCTCGGGCTCGTCGAGGCGAAGCCGACCAGGGAGAACAAGCCGTCGCAGGGGCACTTCAAGAAGGCCAACGTGCCGGCGACGCGCGTGCGGCGTGAGGTGAAGGTGGCGGACGGCGGCGAGGCGCCGAAGGCCGGCGACCAGGTGAACGTCTCGATCTTCGCCGACGGCGAGCGCGTGGACGTCATCGGCACCAGCCGCGGCAAGGGCTTCCAGGGCGTCGTCAAGCGGCACCACTTCAAGGGCGGCCGCGCGACGCACGGCTCGATGTTCCACCGCGCGCCCGGCTCCATCGGCGCCTCCTCCTACCCCTCGCGCGTGGTGAAGGGGATGCGCATGGGCGGCCACATGGGCGACGCGCGGGTGACGACGCGGAACCTGAAGGTGCTGCGCGTGGACGCGGACAACAACCTGCTCCTCGTCGAGGGCGCGGTGCCCGGCGGCCCGAACAGCGTCGTCGTGGTGCGCAAGGCGGTCGCCGCCAAGAAGATCAAGGTGGCGCAGGTCGAGCCCGTGAAGAAGAAGGGCAAGAAATAGCTGGCAGCCGGCAGCTGGCAGCAGGCAGTAGGGGCCGACTTCAGTCGGCCCGGAAGAAACCTATGACTGTTGACGTTGTTAACGCACAGAACGAGAAGGTCGGCTCCATCGATCTGCGCGACGAGGTGTTCGGCGGACGGGTCAAGACCGACCTGATCCACGAGTCGGTCGTGCGGGCGAATGCGGCCGAGCGGCGCGGCACGCACGCGACCAAGACGCGCGCGATGGTCAGCGGCTCGGGCAAGAAGCCGTGGCGGCAGAAGGGGACCGGCCGCGCCCGCGTGGGCGAGATCCGCAACCCGCTGTGGCGCAAGGGCGGCACCGTGTTCGGCCCGCAGCCGCGCAGCTACGACTACCAGCTGCCGAAGAAGGTCGAGAAGGGCGCGCTGCGCGCCGCGCTGACGCAGAAGCTGCGCGACGGCGAGGTGCTCGTCGTGGACGCGCTGACGGTGGCCGAGATCAGGACGAAGGCCGCGGCGGAGATGCTGAAGCGCCTCGGCGTGGACCGCGGCAAGAGAGCCGGCAGAGTGCTGCTGGTGGACGTGAAGCCGGAAGAGAAGCTGTCGCTGTCGATGCGCAACATCGAGGGCGTGCGCGTCGTGCCGAGCAACCGCGTGAGCGCGCGCGACGTGATGAACACGCGCCGCGTCGTGCTGACCCGCGCGGCGCTCGAGAAGCTGCAGGAGGCGCTGGGCTAGCCATGAAGCTGACCGACGTGATCCGGCGCCCGCTCATCACCGAGAAGACGACCGTCATCCGCGAGGACGGCGCGACGCTGGTCTTCGAGGTGGCGCGCGACGCCAACAAGGTGGACATCAAGCGCGCGGTCGAGCAGCTGCTCGGCTCGAAGGTGGCGAGCGTCCGCACGTCGCTCGCGCACGGAAAGATGAAGCGCCAGGGCCGCTACGCCGGCCGGCGCTCGGACTGGAAGAAGGCGTACGTGCGTCTGCGGGAAGGCGAAAAGATGCCCGAATTCCTCCAGGGGGCGTAAACAGTCATGCCTATTCGCAAATACAACCCGACCTCGCCGGGCGTCCGCGGCAAGACGTCGCTGACCTTCGACGAGATCACGACCGACGAGCCGTACGCGCCGCTGACGGAGAACCTGCACCGCTCGGGCGGCCGCAACAACCAGGGCCACCTGACGTCCTGGTGGCGCGGCGGCGGCCACCGGCGGCTGTACCGGGTGATCGACTTCAAGCGCGACAAGCGGGACATTCCGGCGAAGGTCTCCACGATCGAGTACGACCCGAACCGCTCGGCGCGCATCGCGCTCGTCACCTACGCGGACGGCGAGAAGCGCTACATCCTGCAGCCGGTCGGCGTGAAGGTCGGCGACACGATCGTCGCCGGCGACAACGTGGACATCCTGCCGGGCAACTGCCTGCCGCTGAAGAACATTCCGCTCGGCACGCAGATCCACAACGTGGAGCTGAAGCCGGGCAAGGGCGGCCAGATCGCGCGCAGCGCCGGGTCGTCGGTGCAGCTGGTGGCGCGCGACGGCGAGTACGCCTCGGTGAAGATGCCGTCGGGCGAGATCCGGAAGATCAACGTCGAGTGCGTGGCGACCATCGGCCAGGTCGGCAACCTCGATCACGAGAACGTGTCGATCGGCAAGGCGGGCCGGAGCCGCTGGCTCGGCAAGCGGCCGCACGTGCGCGGCGTCGCGATGAACCCGGTGGACCACCCGCTCGGCGGCGGCGAGGGCAAGACCTCGGGCGGCCGGCACCCGGTGACGCCGTGGGGCCAGCCCACCAAGGGCTACAAGACGCGCCGCCGGAAGGACGCCGATCGCTTCATCGTCCAGCGGAGGACGAAGTAAATGAGCCGTTCACTGAAGAAGGGCCCGTTCGTCGACACCTCGCTGCTCGAGAAGGTCGAGGGGATGAACCGGGCGAACGAGAAGAAGGTCATCAAGACCTGGTCGCGCCGCTCGACGGTGATCCCGGAGATGGTCGGGCACACGATGGCGGTCCACAACGGGAAGAAGTTCATCCCGGTGTACGTGACCGAGAACATGGTGGGCCACAAGCTGGGCGAGTTCGCGCCGACGCGGGCGTTCAAGGGCCACACGACCAAGACCGAGAAGGCCGCGGCGGCCGCGCCGGCTGCGGGCGCCGCTCCGGCTCCGGCGGCGAAGGCATGAGCACGAAGGCCACGAAGGCGACGAAGGGCACGACGACATGATCGAAGCTCAGGCAACCGCGCGCGGCGTCCGCACCTCGGCCCAGAAGGCGGGGCTGGTGTGCGAGCTGATCCGCGGCAAGGGCGTCAACCAGGCGCTGGCGACGCTGCAGTTCACGCGCAAGACGATCGCGCGCGAGCTGGCGAAGGTGCTGCGCTCGGCCGTGGCCAACGCGCAGCAGAAGGACGGGTTCAGCGGCGACATCGAGCGCCTCTACGTGCTGGCGTGCTACGCCAACCAGGGGCCGTCGATGAAGCGCGTGCGCCCGGCGCCGATGGGCCGCGCCTACCGCGTGACCAAGCGCACCGCGCACCTGACCGTGCGCGTGGCGGAGCGGCCGCTCAAGATCGCCAGGGTATCGGAAGAAGGAGACGCCGCGCAGAAACCGGCGCGAGCGAGAAAGACCGCGGCGCCGAAGCGCGCGGCGGCGGCGAAGGCGTAATGACATTTGCGATTTGCGATTTGCGATTTGTGATTTCGAATCACAGCTCCAATCGCAAATCACAAATCACAAATCGCAAATAGGAGAGACTGTGGGCCAGAAGGTTCACCCCTACGGATTCCGGCTCGGCTTCAACAAGACCTGGCGCTCGCGCTGGTTCTCGGACAAGGAGTACGCGAAGTTGCTCCACGAGGACCTGAAGCTGCGGCAGGAGCTGAAGAAGCGCTTCTCGCACGCGGGCGTGTCGCGCATCGAGACCGAGCGCGCGGCGAACAACCTGAAGATCGACATCTACACCTCGCGCCCGGGCATCATCATCGGCCGCAAGGGGACGGAGGTCGACAAGCTAAAGCAGGAGATCCAGAAGCGGACGAGCCGCCAGGTCTTCATCAACATCCAGGAGATCCAGAAGCCGGAGCTCGAGGCGCAGCTGATCTCCGAGTCGGTCGCCGTGCAGCTCGAGAAGCGCGTGGCGTTCCGCCGCGCGATGCGCAAGGCGGTCGAGTCCGCCCTGCGCTTCGGCGCGCGCGGCATCAAGGTGCGCGTGTCGGGGCGGCTGAACGGCGCGGAAATCGCGCGCTCCGAGTGGTACCTGCACGGCCAGCTGCCGCTGCAGACGCTGCGCGCGGACATCGACTACGGCTTCGCGGAAGCCAACACGACCTACGGGCAGATCGGCGTGAAGGTGTGGCTCTACAAGGGCGAGCGCCTCGTGCCGCGCGTGGGCCGCGACGAGGAATATCGCGATCGGGCGCCGCGTCGTCCTGAGCGGCGAGCGTAGCGAGCGAACGCGGAACGTGGAACGAGGAATCGCATCATGTTGATGCCGAAGAAGGTCAAGTACAGGAAGCAGCAGCGCGGGCGCATGGCCGGCAAGGCGTGGCGCGGGTCCGACGTGTCGTTCGGCGACTTCGGGCTCAAGGCGATGGAGCCGTGCTGGATGACGGCGCGCCAGATCGAGGCGGCGCGCGTGGCGCTGGCGCGGTCGACCAAGCGCGGCGGCAAGATCTGGGTGCGCGTCTTCCCCGACAAGCCGATCACGAAGAAGCCGCAGGAGACGCGCATGGGCAAGGGCAAGGGCGCGCCCGAGGAATGGGTGTGCGTGATCCGGCCCGGCCGCATCCTCTTCGAGATGGAGGGCGTGCCCGAGGTCGACGCCCGGCGCGCGATGGAGCTCGCCGCGGCCAAGCTGCCCATCAAGACCAAGTTCGCCACGCGCTTCGCGCAGGAGAGGGTGTCATGAAGGTGGCGGAGATCCGCGAGCTGACGGTCGACGATCTGCGCGCGCGCGTGAAGGACCTCGACGATCAGCTCTTCCGGCTGCGCATCCAGAAGTCGATGGGCCAGCTCGAGGCGCCGGCCAGGGTGCGCGAGGTCCGCAAGGACCTGGCCCGGATCAAGACGATTCTGAAAGAGAAGCAGGCAGCCGGCAGCCGGCAGTAGGCAGGACATGAGCGCTAAGTCACAACTCACCGGCACCGTCGTCAGCGACAAGATGGAGAAGACCGTCGTCGTCGCCGTCGAGCGGCAGGTGCGGCACGACGTGTACGGCAAGTCGCAGCGCAAGACGTCGACGTTCGTCGCGCACAACGAGAACAACGAGGCGAAGGTGGGCGACACGGTCGCCATCGCCGAGTCGCGTCCGCTCAGCCGGCGCAAGCGCTGGGTCGTCACGCGCGTCGTCGCCAGGGCGCCGCAGGTCTAACGGAGAGCCGCCATGATTCAGATGCGATCGATTCTCGACGTCGCCGACAACTCCGGCGCGCGCAAGATCGCCGTCATCAACCCGATTGGCGGGTCCACCGGCCGCTACGCGCGGCTCGGCGACATCATCACCGCCTCGGTGAAGGAAGCGACGCCGGACGGGACGGTCAAGAAGGGGCAGGTCGTCAAGGCGGTCATCGTGCGCACGGTCAAGGAGCAGCGCCGCCGCGACGGCAGCTACATCCGCTTCGACCGCAACGCCGCGGTGCTCATCAACGACCAGGGCGAGCCGGTGGGCACGCGCGTGTTCGGGCCGGTGGCGCGCGAGCTCCGCGAGCGCCGGTTCATGAAGATCATCTCGCTGGCGCCCGAGGTGCTGTAGGGGCCGACGGTAGTCGGCCCGGGAACGAACTATGTCGAGACTGCAAACACCGATCCGCCGCAACGACCAGGTGGTCGTCACGACCGGCAAGGACAGCGGCAAGCGGGGGCGCGTGCTGAAGGTGCTCCCGACGCGGAACCGGCTGATCGTGGAGGGCGTGAACATCATCAAGCGCCACACGCGGCCGAACCCGCAGCGCAACATCAAGGGCGGGATCGTCGAGCGCGAGGCGTCGCTGCACGCCAGCAACGTCCAGCTCGTGTGCCCCGAGTGCGGCAAGATGACGCGCGTCGGGCACCGGATCCTCAACGACGGCCGCAAGGTGCGGATCTGCCGCAAGTGCGAGGGAGTGGTCGACAAATGAGCCGGTTGAAAGAGCGGTATCAGAAGGACGTCGTGCCGGCGCTCAAGAAGGAGTTCGGCTACACGAACGTCATGGCGATCCCCAAGATCGAGAAGGTCGTCATCAACATGGGGCTCGGCGAGGCGACGCAGAACGCCAAGCTGGCCGACGTCGGCGCCGACGAGCTGTCGCGCATCACCGGCCAGAAGGCGGTCGTGCGCCGCGCCACCAAGTCCATCGCGCAGTTCAAGCTGCGCCAGGGCATGCCGGTCGGGGCGATGGTCACGCTGCGCGGGGAGCGGATGTACGAGTTCCTCGACCGCCTGATGAACATCGCGCTGCCGCGCGTGCGCGACTTCCGCGGCGTGTCGCCGAAGGGGTTCGACGGCCGCGGCAACTACACGCTGGGCCTGCGCGACCAGCTGCTGTTTCCCGAGATCGACTACATGAAGGTCGACAAGGCGCGCGGGATGAACGTGTCGGTGGTGACGACGGCCAGGACCGACGAAGAGGCGCGGAAGCTGCTGCAGTTCATGGGCATGCCGTTCCGGACCACGAACTAGAAGGATCGAGATGGCAACGACAGCAAAAGTCGCGAAAGAAGCGAAGCCACCCAAGTACAAGATCCGCCTCCGCAACCGCTGCAAGCTGTGCGGGCGGCCGCGGGCGTTCATCCGCAAGTTCTCGATGTGCCGCCTCTGCTTCCGCAAGCTGGCGCTCGAAGGCGACATCACCGGCGTGACCAAGAGCTCGTGGTGAGAGGGATATGACAGATCCGATTTCCGACATGCTCGCGCGCATCCGCAACGGGGTTGCGGCCAAGCACTCCCGGGTGGACCTGCCCGCCAGCAGGCTCAAGGCGGAGATTGCCCGCATCCTGCAGGACGAGGGCTACATCCAGGGCTATCGCCTCGTCGAGGAGCCGGCCGAGAAGGAGGGCCGGCAGCCGCGCCAGGTGATTCG
>Ga0194121_10009334_pt1 | contig 12169 bp, 10 predicted proteins | sample TA2MahCa50mmetaG_FD_148609 | JGI IMG/M metagenome (GOLD analysis project Ga0194121, IMG submission 148609) | Freshwater microbial communities from Lake Tanganyika, Tanzania - TA2015020 Mahale Deep Cast 50m | ecosystem: Environmental > Aquatic > Freshwater > Lake | place: Tanzania: Lake...
GGCCTGGTGACCTGGCAGCCGACGGAGGCGCAGGGACCGAGCACGAACCGGGTGCGGGTGAGAGTGAGCGACGGCTTCGTCACCGTGCCGCGGGAGTTCGACGTGATCGTCGCCGAGCGCAACCAGGCACCGGTGTGGACCGACCCGGGCATCCGTCGGGTGACCGCCGGCCTGGCGCTCCGGCTCCAACTGCGTGCCACCGACGCCGACCTGCCCGTGCAGACCCTGCGGTACGCCCTTGTCGACGGCCCGGGCGGTCTGGGGGTGACGACCAACGGGGTGCTGTCCTGGACGCCGACGGCGGCGCAGGGGCCCAGCACCAACCGGGTCCGGGTCACCGTGGACGACGGCGTCGTGACGGTTCCCGCGGAATTCCAGATCATCGTGCTCCAGCCGGCGCTCGTCGCAGCCCGCCTGTCGTTGGTTCCGCTGGCCGGAGGGGCCCTCGAGCTTCGTTTCTCCGGTCCATCCGGGGCCCGCTATGTCCTGCAGCAGGCGCCCTCGATCGGCGGCGACTGGATCGCGGTCCCCGGGGTCCCGAATCCGCTCCAGGGTGACGGCACCACCAACCTCCAGAAGGTGGTCCTCCCGTCCGGGGCGTCGACCAATCGCCTCCAGTTCTACCGGTTCTTCAAACCGTGACGGGGGGGCCGAGCCCCCGGAATCGGGGCCGTGGGCCGGGGGCTGGTTCGGAACGCCTTCACCGACGTCCACGCAACCGGCCCAACGCCTTGGGCTTGAGGATGCCGTGGGGCGTGATGATGCCCGTGATCAGCTCCGGCGGGGTGACGTCGAAGCCTGGGTTGCGGGCGGTGCTTCCCGGGTTGGCGATGCGCACGTAGGCGCGCCGCCCCGGCTTCCCGCCGCGGCCGGGCAGCGTGCCCCAGGCCCCCAGCACCTCGTCGCCGGAGCGGTCCTCGATCGGGATCGCGAGCCCGGAGTTCAGCTCCCAGTCGATGGTCGACAGCGGGATCGCCACGTAAAAGGGGATGCCATGCCGGTGCGCGAGCACCGCCTTGGTGTAGGTGCCGATCTTGTTGGCGACCTCGCCGGTCCTGCCCAGCACCCGGTCGCTGCCCACGATCACCATGTCGATCTCACCCCGGCTCATGAGGAAGCCGGCCGCCGAGTCGGCGATGACCTGGTGTGACACGCCCTGCTGGGCCAATTCCCAGGCGGTGAGCGAGGCTCCCTGGCAGCGGGGCCGGGTCTCATCGCAGTACACATGGAACTTCCGCCCGGCCGCCTGCGCGGCATAGATCGGGGCCGTGGCCGTGCCGATGTCCACGAAGGCGAGCCATCCGGCGTTGCAGTGCGTCAATACCCGCATGCCCTCCCGGATCAACGGCGCGCCGTGCGCGCCGATGGCGCGGCAATGCGCCACGTCCTCCTCGGCGAATCGCGAGGCCGAAGCGAAGGCGAGGTCCTGTCGCTCGGACACCGTCTCCCCAAGCGCCATCTCCGCGCGGATGGCGTCCATGGCGTTGACCGGATCGACGGCGGTGGGCCGGGCATGCCTCAGGGTCTGGTACACCGTCTCGACATGCGCCTCGAAGCGCTCGAGTCGGGTGCCCCGGAAGGCCCGGGCTCCCTGGGCCAGCCCGTAGGCGGCCGTCGCGCCGATCGCACCGGCTCCCCGCACGACCATGTCGGTGATGGCCCCGGCCGTCTGGCGGAAATCGCGGGTCCTCACCAGCCGGAACTCATGCGGGAGGAGGCGTTGCTCGATGAGCACGACCTCGTTGGAGATCGGGTCGAATCCGACGGTGCGGTGGGGCCGGCTCCTGCCCCGAAGCGTGACGTTCATGCGGGAGGGAGGCTACGGCAGGCGGGCCGAGGGCCCAAGCCCCGAGCCCGCCCTTGGACGGTGCCGTCGCCGCCGGGCGTGGAGACGGCGGCGGGTCAGGCGACCTTGGCCTTGAGCCGTTTGCCGGCGAAATCGGCCCGTTTCAGGCGCGAGACGAAGGAGGCGGCCCGGTCGCCGGGCACGTCCACGAAGGCGTGCCGCGCACGGAGGTCGATCGCACCGAGCGACGCCGCCGGTTCGCCCGTGGTGCCGAGGATGAAGGTGCGCAACGAGTCCGCGGTGGCCCCATGCTCCTCGCCGGCGCCGATCCACAGCCGCGTGGTGCCCACGGCGCCGGACGGCGGCGGCGGTGGCGCCGACTTGGAATCCACGGCCTCGGCCTCGTTGGGGCGGGGCGTCGGCAGGGACGGCGCGGCCGGCGCGGGGTCGGCCGGCGCGGTCGCCGGGATCCTGGCGGGCCGGAGAATCTTCGCGGGCCTGGCGGCCGGCGTGGCCTTCCCGGTTTCCCCCGCCGGTGCCGTCGTGGCGGGCGTCGTGGCCGGTGCCGCCGGTGCGGCGGGGATCACGGCGCCCGTCTTGGGCACCGCCGGCGGCACGAACGGGACCGGCGTCGGGGGTTGCGTGGCGAGCGTGCGCGGCAGGTCATGACGGGCGCGTCCGGCGCGGACCGCCGCCTCGGCTCCGGGTTCGAGACGCCGGGGTTCGAAGGGACGGGGTTCGACCGCCTTGGATGCCGGCGTGGTTCCAAGCGTGGTTCCTGACGTGGCGGACGCCGGGGGGAGCACCACGGGGGCGGGCGGTGCTGTCGGCGCCGGTTCGGCCGCGGCCGGAACCGCAGGAGCGGTCGCCCGGGTCGGTGCCTGGGCCACCTTCGGTGGTGGCGACCATGGGGCCGGCAATGGGGCCGGCGTCGCCCGCATGGCTGGGGCGACCGATGCCGGGGAGGTGGGCGGAGGCGTCGCCATCGCCCCGGTTGGCGGGGCCTTGGCGGCCTTGGCCGGCTTGGACGGGCCGGGCGTCTTTGCCGCCTTGGGGGTCTCCTCGCCCGGTTTGCCGATCAGGCGGTGGATGGCGGCACTCGCGACGTCGAGCGAGTCGAAGCCTTCCTCCAGCAGCGCCTCGATCACGTGGTCGTAATGCCGGAAATCGCCGGCCTGGAGCGTCTCGCGCAGGCTGCACAGGAACTGGTCGCGCCGGGCGTCCTCGATCTCGCCCAGGCTCGGGATCTCGCCGCGGCGCATCCGCTGGCGGGTGAAGCGCTCGATGTCGCGGATGAGGAACACCTCGCGCCCGCTGGCGAAGGAGATGCCCATGCCGCTGCGGCCGGCCCGGCCGGTGCGCCCGATGCGGTGGACGTAGTCCTCGGCGTCGTAGGGTAGGTCGAAGTTGAACACCACCTGGATGTCGTCCACGTCGATGCCGCGCGCGGCGACGTCGGTGGCCACGAGGAAGCGCAAGCCGCCCGAGCGGAACTTGCCCATCACCCGGTCCCTCAAGGCCTGAGGCATGCCTCCATGGATGCAGTCGGCCGTGTAGCCCGCACCGACCAGCGCCTCGGTCAGTTCGTCGACCACCCGCTGGGTGTTGGCGAAGATGATGCCCAAGGTCACGTCGTGCAGGTCGATGAGGCGCGTGAGGGCCTCGAACTTCCAGCGCCGGTCCACCTCGAAGTACACCTGCTCGATGGTGGGCACGGTCAGGGCCTTGGCCTCGATGCGCACGCGCACCGGTTGCCTCGTGTAGCGCGCGATCAGCTCCTCGATGGGCCTGGGGACCGTCGCGGAGAACATCACCGTCTGCCGCTCCGCCGGCGTGGAGGAGAGGATCTTCTCGATGTCGTCGCGGAAGCCCATGTTGAGCATCTCGTCGGCCTCGTCGAGGATGACCGTCTTGATGCCGCCCAGCTGCAGGGTCTTGCGGTCGATGTGGTCGATGATGCGGCCCGGGGTGCCGATGATGACATTGGCCCCGGCGCGCAGCCCGGCGAACTGGCGCTCGTAGCTCTGCCCGCCGTAGATGGGCAGGGGCTTCACGCCGCGCTGGAAGAACGCCAGCTTGTGCACCTCCTCGCTGACCTGGATGGCCAGCTCGCGGGTGGGGCACAGGATGAGCACCTGGGGGCCGGCGGCCTTGGGATCCATCCGCTCAATGGCCGGAATCGCGAAGGCGGCGGTCTTGCCCGAGCCGGTCTGCGATTGCCCCACGATGTCCCGGCCGCTCATCAGCACCGGGATGGCCTCGGCCTGGATGGGGGAGGCTTGTTCGAACCCGAGGCGCTGGACGGCCTTGAGGATCTCTTCCGACAGCCCGAGTTCGGAAAACAGTTTCGTGCTCATGCTCAGGGAGAAACCCTAGCAGACCCCGACAGGGCACCGCGAAGCTTTTCGCACGAGGCGTCCGGTCGCCGCAGTTGGCCTGCGGTGGCCCGAATGCCGGGATTGACTCCTTGCTGGCGATGGATTTGATGGGGGTGTCCCCGATTGCACCATGAAGCCTTTGCCGCGTTCCCGGGCCGCCTTCACCCTCATCGAGTTGCTGGTGGTCATCGCCATCATCGCCATCCTCGCCGGCATGCTCCTGCCGGCCCTGGCCAAGGCCAAGTCGCGGGCCAACCAGACGCGCTGCATGAACAATCTGCGCCAGATCGGCCTTTCGCTGGTGCAATACGTCCAGGACCACCACCGGTATCCCGGCCACTACCTCGTGACCTCCGGCCGCATCATCTACCCGCCGCGGCTCCTGCCCTACTGCGCCTCCAACCTCACGGTGTGGAACTGCCCCACCGAGAGCCCGAAGTTCTACTGGACCAACGACGCCAAGACCGGCCAGCCGCTCATCCTCACCCCCAGCACCGGATTCACCTACGGCTACAACGACTGGGGCGGTGTCTCGGAATTCACCAAGCCCTACCAGGGGCTGGGCGGTGACATCGGCGGCGGCTCCGAGCCGTGGCACATCGAGCCGGTCGAGTCCTTCGTGAAATCGCCCTCCGACATGATCTGCCTGGCCGACAGCCGCTCGGATGCGGTCTGGGACACCGCCATCGACCCTGCCGATGGCGATCCCAAGGGGCCCGAGCAGTCGGAGTGGCCCAGCAGCCGTCACGGGGGCTCGGGTGCCCCGAAGCCGGGCAGCGGCAAGATCAAGTCCAGCCAAGGCGGCGGCGCGAACTTCATGTTCTGCGACGGCCATGCCGAGTTCATCCGCCAGGACCGTGCCGTCGCGCGCGACCCGGCCATGCGGGCGCGCTGGAACGCCGACAACGAGCCGCGCCTGAACCAGTAGGCCGAGGGCACAGGGCCGGGGTCGTCGCCCGCTGTGGTGCGCGGACGGCTTCTTCCGCCCCGGGGGGAGATCGAGCCCTGCGAAGCTGCCTCCGCTAGGCAGGAGTGGATGGGGTGGCCCCTTTGGCCGGGAAAATCCGCTGGAGAGGATGGGCCCCGGTTCGTCTTGGAACGCACCGTTCGACCGGAGTCCGAGATCCCATGAAGGCGTCCTCCCCTCCGACGACCCCGACGGTCGCGACACCCCCGTCCCCCGTCGCCATCCCGATCGAGCCCCCCGGCTCGCCGGGCGGCCGACCGATGGTCCGCGTGTGTTTCCACGCTTCCGCCCCGAGGGCCATGCGCCGCCGGCCCAGCGGGGCGCCCTCCGAAGTGGACCGCATCGAAGCGATGCTGAGCCGTCTGGTCCCCTACGAGGCCGCGCTCCTGGGATGGATTTCCGCCTCGCCGGGCAACGCGCGCCTGTTCGTGACCGATCCCCTGCGTGCGCTGGACGAGGCCCCGATCGGGTTGCCCCAGGGCCTGCGGACCGGTATCCGGGCGCTGGCCGACGGGCTGTCCCGCCAACCGGCCGCCACATGACCACGGCCATGGAGGCTCGCATCTTGGCCGGTCGTGAACTCCGGCTCCGTCTGGGCGGCCTCGAATTCATCAGGTCGCTGGGTTCGCCATGCTTCCGGACTCCTGCCGGGGGGTGGTCGGAGGACTTCGTTGATTCCCGGGTCACCCTGCCGATGGAGGGCGTCTTCACGCTCCTGGGACATCCCATCCGCATCCCGCCCGGGACCCGGTTGCACATCACCGCACCGACCCGGTTTCATGGCCCCGGGAATGGATCCGGATCCGCCCCTGAGGTCGCTGTCGATCTTTCCGGGGCCAAGGCGGTCTTCGGGCTGGAGGTTCCCGGTGGCCCGATGGGTGGAGGATGGGTGGCCGTGCTGGGCGGGATGCTCCGCCAGCACCTCGAATCGGTTGCCGTTGGCGGCTTGCTGCGCCTGGAATCCACCCGGTCGGTTGGCGAGCCGGCCGTGGATGGCTCCTGCGGATTGCCGGAGGCGACCCGTCCGGGGCGTTCCCTGTACCTGGGGAAACGGTGCCTGCTGGCCGACCTGGACCTCTCGGGTGCCTGTCGGAGCGTCCACCTGGTTCCCCTGGGTCCGATCGCGTTGGAGGGGGAATTCCCCGCAAGGATCGAGGCGTTGGACCTCCGGACCGACCGTTCAGGCCGGCTCGTCGCGGAATACAACCTCGTGGGTCATCCGTTGAAGGACCTGGGAGGGCTCCTGTGGGTCGACGCACGCGGACACTTCGAGTGCGGAGGCCCCGCCGCCGCCTTCCCCGGAGCCGGCCCGGCCCGCGTTTCCGATCCCGCCGTGGAACCCGATCTCCCGGCCGACGGGACCATCCATGTCGGGGTCTGGGCCTGGGCGGTCCTGGCCCGGCGGGTGGGCTCGGCGTTCGGCACGCTCGGCGGGGCCTGGGCCCGGGTGGCCACCACGGGCACGGCGATTTTGGCCGCCCAGCTCATGCTTCGGGCGGCTGGCGCGGAGTCCGGGGCCTCGGGGCCGCCGGTCACCCGGTCTCGTGGAGGTTCCATGGACCCGGCCGCCGGGTGGTCTGCTCCAGACGATGGATTCCCGGGAGACCTCCCCGCCGAGGTCCCTGCCGGTCCGGTCGCGCTCCCGCAGTGCCCGGATGGGTTGGCGTTGGATCACCGGTCGGGATCTGCCACCCCCGCTCCGCCGGCGAAGCGATCCCTCACCCGTGGGTCGACGACCCCGGTTCCTGGGCCTGCCTCATGAACGAGACGGACATCCCCTCCATCCTGGAGCAGATCGGGCCTGACAACCCGGGGGCCGCCGACTGGCTTCTCGAGGTGGTCTATGGCGAACTTCGGCGGCTCGCCGCCGTCAGGATGTCCCGGGAGAACCCGGGCCAAACGCTGGCGCCGACGGCCCTGGTGCACGAGGCCTGGCTCCGCCTGGGAGGCGACCAGCAACCGCAGTGGCGCAACCGCTCCCATTTCTTCGCGGCCGCCGCCGAGAGCATGCGCCGAATCCTCGTTGACAACGCCCGGCGCAAGCGGGCCATCCGGCACGGAGGACGCCTGGAGCGGGTCAGTGCCGATGCCACGGGTTTCGAGATGCCGGTCCAGGAGGCCGACAACGACGAATTGATCCTGATGAACGAAGCCCTCGATGGCCTCGCGGCGCACGACCCGCGCAAGGCCGAGCTGGTAAAGCTCAAGTACTTCGTCGGTCTCACGCTGGAGGAGGCCGCCGACCCCATCGGCATCGCCCACCGGACGGCCAAGCGCGACTGGTCCTACGCCCGGGCGTGGCTCTTCAACGAGGTGCAGCGGCTCAGGAACGGCTGATCCGTCCCGGCCCGGAGGAACCCGGGCGGTGACGACGATCCGGATCGATCAAATGGGACGACGAGATCTTCGCCGAGGCTGCCGAACTGCCGGCCGCCGAACGTCCCGCCCATCTCGAGCGTGCCTGTGTCGGCGACCCGGACCAGCGGGCCCGTGTCGAGGCCCTGCTGCGCGGTCTCGAGGCCCCGGGCAGTTTCCTCGGCACGCCGGCGTTCCGGCGTTCGAGGCCCGAGCCCCTGCCCGAGCGGGCCGCCGGCGAGATGATCGGGCGTTACCGGCTGGTCCGCAGGATCGGCTCCGGGGGGTGTGGTGTCGTCTATCTGGCCGGGCAGGATGAGCCGATCCGCCGGCTCGTGGCGCTGAAGGTGATCCGGCAGGGCCTCGACACCGAGCAGGTGGTCGCGCGCCGCCCGGGCCGAACGGCAGGCCGTCTCCGACCGCGACGCCGCGGTCGCGGCCCGCCTGGCCGAGGGACGTGCGCTGGACGACGCCCGGCGCCGGCAGGCGCAGGCCGAGGACGTGCTCGGGTTCATGCTCGGGGATTTCCGGGCCGGACTCGGCCGCATCGGCCGCCTGGACCTGCTCGATGCCGTCGGCGACAAGGCCATGGTCCACTTCGCCGCGCTTGATCCGGTCGACCTGACCGACACGGTGTTGTCGCGGCATTGCCGGACCCTCGTCCAGATCGGCGAGATCCGGCTCGACCAGAGCCGCCATTCCGACGCCCTCGCCTCCTTCGAGTCGGCCCACCGTCGGGCAACCAACCTGGTCGAACGTCAGCCCCGAAACGCCGACTTCCTCTTCGAGAGGGCCCAGACCGAATACTGGCTGGGTGTGGTGGCCCGCGAACAGGGCAACCTCGGCCTCGCCCACGCCTGGCTGAGCCGGTACCGCGATTCGGCCGTGGCACTGGCCGGCCTCGAGAGGCCGACCGAACGGGCCACCTCGGAGCGCCTGTACGGCGTCCACAATCTGGCTGTCCTGGAGTTCGACTGGGGGAACCTGGCGGCTGCCCGTGCGGGGTTCCTGGCCAAGCAGGAGCAACTCGCCTCCGCGGTCGCCGCCCGGCCTGCGGACCTGGATCTGGCCTCCGAACTGGACGAGTCCGGCATCTGGCTCTCGAGGGTGGACGAGGCCGACGGGCTCTATGCCAGCGCCCTCGAGAGACGCCAGGGCTGCCTGGCGCGGGTCGAGGCGCTTTGGGCCGTCGATACCTAGGATCCTGCGCTCCGCTTCCGCTCGGCACGGTACCGGGCGATGGTCGCGCTGGCGCTCGGGTTGTCGGGCCGTGCCTCGGAGGCCTCCGAGGGTCTCGAGCTCGCCCAGTCCCAGCTCGATGCGCTGGTGGTCTCGGATCCCGCCAACCAGAACTGGAGAAGCTTCGCCTTGACCGTGGCCCTGTCCCGGGCCGAGTGGCTCATCGCCGACGGCAGGACCGATGCCGCGGGAGCCATCCTCCGCCCGGCGGTGGAGCAGCTCTCCGCCATGGTGGCCGCGGAGCCGAGGTCGGTCGAGGCCGGCGCGGATCTCGCGAGGGCCCTGCGGCTCGAGGCCGAGCTTGCGGTCGCCGATGCCCCCGCCGAGGCGGCGCGCCTGGCCTCCCAGGCGGAGTCCATCCTCGGGCGGCTCACCGCCCGGCAAGGCTCGGACGCCCGGCTGCTTTGGGAGTCGGCCCGTGTGCTGCGGTTCTCCCGACGCCAGGAGGCCGCCGCCGGTCGGCCCGACCCGTCCCGCTCCCGGGTGCGGCAGTTGATCGACGCGCTCACGCGCCGCATTGCGGTCTCACCGAACGATTGGCGCATCCTGGTGCCGTTGGCCGAGGCCCTCCGGGTCGAGGGGGAATCCCGTTCGGCCCAGGTTTTGATCGATCGGCTGAAGGCCTTCGGGTTCCGCGCCCGCGATCCCAGGATCGCAGCGGCCCTCGGGCTCGACCCCTGAACATTTTTCCGACGGAAACCAAACCACATCACGCTCATGAACGACACCTACGCCGCCACCATCCTCATCTCCGGCATCCAATTCGTGCCGATGTCCGGCAACGTCCAGTCTACTCCGTGCACCGAGGCGGATCTGGCCCTCCAGCCACCGCCAAAGAGCCAGCCGCCCGGCATCTTCACCATGAACGGCGAGGTGATCCTCGTGAGCGTTCCCGAGGGGTTTTCGGGCCAGGTCGTGCTGAATTTCACGCTGCCGGATGCCCGATACACCCTCCTCGGCCTGGCATTCCTGCCCTCCGCCGACGGGGTGGGGGTCGATGAATTCCCCGCGGTGTCACTCAGCCGGAACGAGGGAGCGAGCAACCTCGCGGTCACCGATGACTACCTCAAGGCCGACGACGACATCCTCTTCGACTTCCTCATCCTGGTGCAGGATGTCTCGAGTGGAGACATCGGGGCCATCGATCCGATGATCCGGTCGCGCATCAACTAGGCTGCCCTGCTCGCGGCCGGGGCAGGGGGGTGGGGGTTGCGCTCCCGCCACCGACCGGCCAGCAGCACCAGCGGCAACGCGAGGGTGACCCAGGTGCAGGCGGGGGCGAGCCAGGCATCCGGGGGGACCGCCCCGCCCGAGGCGGGCAGCACGAGGGTGCCAGCCAAGACCTCGCCCTGTCCGGGGAAGGGGGCGGTGGCCGTTTGGCGGCCGGTCCGGTCGATGAGCTGCGAGATGCCCGAGCTGGCGACCCGGAACATCGGCACGCCGTATTCAGCCGCCCGGATCACCGCCATCCGGGCGTTGAGGCCATGCTCGTGGGCTCCCCAGGTCTCGAGGTCCATGGTGGGGACGAGCAGGCCGACGGCTCCCTGACGGATCAGTCCGTCCATGACCTGCCGGTAGCTCACGTCGTAGCAGATGGCGATGCCCAGGCGACCCCAGGGGGATTCCCAGACCGCCTGCGAGGGCGCCGGCTCCCCGTCGTCGAAGAACTGGATGGGCCTCGACTTGGCCTGCCGGAAGGCGATCCCGCCGTCCGGACCGAGCACGAAGGCCGTGTTGTGGAAGCGCTCCTTGCCGGGGCTGGATCGCTTCCAGGGCAGGCTGGGCGCCGACAGCAGCGACGGCGTCGCGGTGGGGGTGCCGGTGGCGGGCTCGGGACCGGCGGCCGCCGCGGGAGGCGTCCCCGGGGCGGGATCCACGACGGGCTCCTTGCCCCCGACCACCAGCCATTTGCGGTTCCGCCGGCACCAGTCTTTGAGCGCCCTCGGGGGCGGGCCCTCCAGCGTGTACTCGCTGAGCATGAGCAACCCGGCCTCCGGATGGGACCGAACCAGGCCGTCGAGTCCCTCAAGCACGTCGGGAAGCGAGGGGAACTCGAGCTGGAGACCCGCCACCGGCACCCGACGATCCCCGGATCCGCCCGGTCGGTGGGGTGGCCAAAGGGCGGCCCCCAGGAGCACGGCAACGCCGGCCACCAGGCCGAGGGCGGACCGGCGCCGCCGGCGTGGGTCGGTCTCCCGGAGCCATCCCAGGCCTTGGGCGGCGACGAGCGACAGCACGAAGCCCAGGCCATACACGCCGAGGCGTTGCAGCGCCTTCGGTTCCAGCGAGACCGGCCAGCACGACCCGGCCGTGAACCAGGCGAAGCGCAGCCACCAGACCTCGCTGCGGAGGTGCTCGATGCCGCACCAGAGCACGGGCATGAGCCATGCGGCCCACCGGTCTCCCCAGCGGACCCCGACCCGGTTCAGCATCAGCAGGAAGGCTCCGTGGAAGAGCGCCAGGATCGCCCACAGGGGAAGCGCGGCGCCGTGGAAGATGCTCCAGAGGAAGGACATCTGCGGCACGTACACTCCCAGACCGATCGCCACGCCCGAGTAGAACGCCTGCCGTGGCGTGGGCAGACGCCGGAGTTCCCAAAGGCCGCCGAGGTATCCGACCACGAGCCACCCCAGGGCCGGGACCAGGAAGGCCAGATGGAAGCAGGCCACCGCGCCGAGGGCCAGGAGGGTGGCCGGGACGGCCCGGAGTCGCGGGGTGGGACTCATGCCGGGTGGGATTCCATCGGAGGTGCACCGGAACCGTAGGAGCCCGGTTCGGGACGGGCAAGGCGGTCGGTGGACCTGGATCAGGGCCCAATCCGCTGGCGCTGGATGCCCAAGGACCCGGCGCCCATGGAGGGGCCCGCTGGGCCGTCGAACGACTCCGGGGACCCAATGGTGTGCGCGGCGCGGCGTGGACGTGTCCTTGGCGAGGTTTTCTGGGTTGGCTTCCCCACGAGCGGGTCCAATATGGGCCCATTCCATGAAGGCTTTCGTTCGCAGGCTGGCGGTCCGCCCGGTGGTCGTCGCGGTCCTGGGGGGAGGCTCGGTGGCCCTCGGCGCGACGGCGGCGACCTCGCCGGCATCGGCCCCGGTCCCGGCCCGCATCCAGTTCAACCGCGACATCCGGCCGATCCTCTCCGAGCACTGCTTCTCATGCCATGGGCCCGACGTGCAGAAGATGAAGGGCGGCCTGAGGCTTGACCTCCGGGACTCGGCGCTCGGGCTGGCCAAGTCCGGCAAGAAGGCCATCGTGCCCGGCGATGTGGCCGGCAGCGAACTGGTGCACCGCCTCGACAGCGCCGATCCCGACGAGTTGATGCCGCCGCCCGAGGCCCACAAGCCGCTCACGCCCGTCCAGAAGGCCCTGCTCAAGCGCTGGATCGCCGACGGAGCCGGGTACCAGGGCCACTGGGCCTACCAACCGCTGGTGCGGCCTGCGGTG
>Ga0194121_10009335_pt1 | contig 12169 bp, 11 predicted proteins | sample TA2MahCa50mmetaG_FD_148609 | JGI IMG/M metagenome (GOLD analysis project Ga0194121, IMG submission 148609) | Freshwater microbial communities from Lake Tanganyika, Tanzania - TA2015020 Mahale Deep Cast 50m | ecosystem: Environmental > Aquatic > Freshwater > Lake | place: Tanzania: Lake...
AACGACAAAGAGGCAGCCCCTCTACCGAAAGCTGCGTGAGACACCCGTTATTGTTCTCCAGGACTACCGTCTGCAAGATGGTGTCTGAAACGTTTGGGGTGCCAGCGGTGACGATCTGGCTTGCCAGTGAAGAGGCCGTGCATGGCGTTACTATTGGGGGGTCTACTGCGTTTCCCGACACCACGTTCCTCTCTGCAGAGGTCGCGCAGGAAGGCATGTTAACGCTTGGACATTATCTACACGAGCAATCCATGCCCGTGGATTTTGAAACAGCTTCCGACACGCAAAGTATTGCCATTCGCCAGATGCATGAGCAGACACTGCGTGCCGCGCAGATTCGCTATGCTATTGCCCTTGTCGCCGGACAGCAATGGCTTGGCTTTATGAGCCTGAGCACGCGCCACGCCCAAGACGTCTTTACCCTGGAAGATAGCGACCTGTTAAAAACCATCGCCGACCAGACCGCCGCGAACCTCTTGAATCTGCAGCTCTCACAGCGGGTAGTTCAGGCGAAACAGATGGAGACGTTTCAAGCTCTGTCCACTTTTTTTGTCCACGATTTGAAAAATTTGTCAGCAAAGCTCTCTCTGATGGTCCAAAATCTGCCATTATATTATGATAACCCCGAGTTTCGCCAGGATGCATTGCACGTGATTGCCGGAAGTGTCGATAAGATGAATACCATGTGTGGTCGTCTGTCCCTCTTGACCAGGGAACTGGAGTTGCATCGGTCTGAGGTAGACTTGAATGCGCTTGTCCAGGCGACAATTACGGAGCTGCGCACGGCATTCAAAGCAACGCTTACCTACGTTCCCAGCACGCTTCCTAAAGTGCGTCTTGATCCTGAACAAATCCAGAAGGTTCTTGAGAATCTGCTGTTAAATGCCTACGAAGCGACGGGAACCCATGGTGAAATTCGTGTCGAAACGCAGCAGCAAGACGCGTGGGCAGTGTTGACAGTACAGGACACGGGTTGCGGTATGTCCCAGGCATTCATGGAGCAAGCGCTCTTTCGCCCCTTTCAAACGACAAAAAGTCAGGGCTTAGGCATTGGACTCTTCCATAGTCGCACTATTGTGGATGCCCACCGTGGGCGCATTGAAGTGGAAAGCGAGGAGGGGCACGGCAGTACGTTTCGCGTACTGTTACCGGTGAAGGGTTGGGATTGACGTGACAAAGCCAACACTCTTAATTGTGGACGATGATGCGGAAATCCGCACGCAAATGAAATGGGCTTTTGCCCAGGATTATAATGTGTTTGTCGCGGAAGACCGGCATGACGCTCTGGCGGTCTTGGATAAAGAGCGGCCGGCAGTGATTACCCTGGACCTGGGGTTACCGCCCGATCCGCGCGGCGTGGAAGAGGGGCTTCAGACGCTGAGTGATATCTTGCGTGCGGACGCCAGTGCTAAAGTCATTATCATTACAGGCAGGGAAGAACGCGAACACGCCCTCACCGCAATTGGCCAGGGTGCCTATGATTTCTTCCGCAAGCCTATCCAGGTCGATGAACTCAAAGTCATTGTGCAACGCGCCTTCTATGTCTATCAGCTGGAACGGGAGCACCGCACCCTCCAGCAGCGTCTGAGTCACGAGTCCTCCGGGGACATGCTCGGAGCCAGTCAGCAGATGCAGTCTGTCTTTGCTACCATCCGCCAGGTCGCGGCCAGTGATGCGCCAGTGCTCATTATGGGTGAGAGCGGTACCGGGAAAGAACTGGTGGCGCGGGCGATTCATCAGCAAAGTCCGCGGAGTAGTGGGCCGTTTCATGTCATTAATTGCGGTGCGATTCCTGAGCACTTGCTCGAGAGCGAGCTGTTTGGGCATGAAAAAGGCTCCTTTACCGGCGCCCACACGCAGCGCAAGGGACGTATTGAATTGGCCCAGGGGGGGGACGCTGGTACTTGATGAAATCGGCGACTTCCCGCTACCGTTACAAGTGAAACTGTTGCGTTTTCTGCAACAGCATGAGATGGAACGCATCGGGGGGCGCCAGACGTTGACCGTGGATGCACGGGTCCTCGCGGCCACGAACAAAGACTTACAGCAGGCCATGCGCGACGGGACGTTTCGCGAGGATCTGTATTTCCGTCTGGCGGTGGTCAATATCGTGTTACCGCCCCTGCGTGACCGTGAGGGAGATATTGTCTTGCTCGCCAATGTGCTGCTACAGCGATATGCCGCGGAGGAGCAGAAAAAAATCCTGGGCTTCACCCGGCAGTCGCTGAGCCTGATGCAGAGTTACACTTGGCCTGGGAATGTCCGTGAACTCGAAAACCGGATTAAGCGTGCCATTATTATGGCACAGGGGCCACGTCTGACCCCAGAGGACCTGGAGCTCTCCGCCTCCGCTGTGCCTTATGAAGGACGGACCTTGAAGGAAGCGCGGGAGGCGATGGAAAAGGAGCTGATCCAGAAAACCCTTGCTAAAAATAAGGGCAACATTACTCGCACCGCGGTTGAGCTCGGGGTGAGCCGACCCACCTTGCATGAATTGTTAACGCGCTATGAGATTGAACGCTGAGCTGAACTGACTGTGGTACAACACCGGCACGCGCCGGTGCTCGACAGCGTAAAACGGGTCTCAAGAGCCGGTAGGAGCCTTGCCTCCACCGGCTCTTTGCGTTTGTGGTCCCTTCTAGGCTTCGCGCCGTTGCGCTTGCAGGAGGTATTCACAAATTTCTCGTACGGCCCCCTGGCCTCCCCCGACTTTGGCCACATAGAGCGCACACGCAATGTTCTCAGGCATCGCGTCTGCAACGGTGCAGGGAAAACCAACCGCCTGCAGGACAGGCAGGTCATTCGTGTCGTCGCCAATGTAGCCCACCTGTGCCAGGGACAGGCCGAGACGCGCCACGAGTTCTGTGAGGACAGCGAGCTTGTCCTCCACGCCAGTAAACACGTGCTCGATGCCGAGCCGTCTCGCCCGATGACGTGTTGCAGGAGATGCCCCCGCAGAGATCATCGCGACTGTAATGCCTGCACGCATCAGCGCTACAAGCCCCTGGCCGTCTTTCACATGGAACTTCTTGAGCTCTTCACCACTGTCCGTGTAATAAAGACTCCCATCCGTCAGAACACCATCAACGTCTGTAGCCAGCAGCTTGACCTGCGAGGCGCGTGTCTGGAGATCGACCATGGCCATGCTTAGCTTTCTAACGACACCGACGGCGCTGCCGCCAGGGCTGCCCGAATGCAGAGCACCTGCTGCAAAACGGCTTCCAACTGTCCAAGCGGCACCATATTCGGACCATCACTCAGGGCGCTATCGGGATGTTCGTGGATCTCCATAAACAACGCATCAATCCCCACGGCCGCTGCAGCCCGCGCCAGGTACGGGACAAATTCTCGTTGTCCGCCGGACTTGTGCCCTTGCCCGCCGGGCATTTGTACGCTGTGCGTGGCATCGAAGACCACCGGATAGCCAAACGCCCGCATCTGAGGCAGTGCGCGAAAATCGACCACGAGAGTGTTGTAACCAAAACTGGTCCCGCGCTCTGTGACCAGAATGCGCTGGGTGCCCCCGAATTCGAGTTTCTGAATGGCGTGCTGGATATCCCAGGGAGCCAGAAATTGACCTTTCTTGACATTGACGGCACGACCGGTTGCCGCTGCAGCCAACAGGAGATCCGTCTGGCGACAGAGGAAGGCCGGAATCTGAAGGACATCGACGACCTCCGCCACAGTGGCGGCCTGGTCACTCTCATGAATGTCCGTCAGCACAGGCACTCCGATATCATCCTTGACCCGTTGCAAGATTTTCAAGCCCATCTCGAGTTCTTGCCCCCGGAAGGAATCAATCGAGGTCCGGTTCGCTTTATCGAACGAGGACTTAAAAATCAAAGGAATCTGCAGACGCTCGCAGATGGTGCGAATGCCCTCGGCCATTTTGAGGGTGAAATCCTCCGATTCAATGACACATGGCCCCCCTATTAATACCAGGGGATGCCCCTCACCAATCGTGATTGTCTCTGTAATGGACACATCTTTCATTGCACACCTCCTGAGGCGTCGGCGCTATGCATCAAGGCTTACAGCCTCAAAACACTCGAGATGGGGTGGACCCAGCACCATGCCTTTGGGGAGCGGATCTCCACGATGCGCCTGCACAAAGCTGTCAGATTCTGTCCAGGCCAGGAAGGCTTCTTTCGAGGCCCAGGTTGAATGCGACACGTAATGAATCACCCCGTCACGGCTATCACCACGCAGAAGCTGAAAGGACTCAAACCCTGGTGAGCCTTCCAGGAAACTCCGCCGGCGCCGCCAGCGTTCTTCAAACGGTGCTGCCTGGTCTGCAGCAATCTGAAAATTATTCATGGCAATGTAGCGCATGCTGGGTTCCTTCTCCTGGTCTACGCCTCACGGCGCTCTAATAATTGCAGTAAAACCCCGTGGGTGGCACGCGGGCTGACAAAGGCCAGCCGCTGCCCCGTCGAGCCCGTTGCGAGGTTGACGCGGGCACCTTGATTCTGTAAGGTAGCGATCGCGTCATCGAGATTCTCAACCTCCAGTGCAAGGAGATACATGCCACTGCCCTGCCTGGCGAGAAAATCGGCGACCGGACCCTGGTCTGAGAGTGGGGTAATCAACTCAATCTGGGCATCGCCGAGCTGTAAAAAGGCGTTGCGGATTCCCAGAGATGGCACCTCACCACCGTTCACGTGCTCCAGACCAAAATTATGCTGATATGTCGCGACCGCGGCGTCCAGATTTGTGACCGCAATGGCGACGTGGTCAATGCGTTTTGCCTTCATTCCTGGGTTCTCTCATGCTAGGATAGGTTCTCATTCCTGGTCCGTAGTCTGCCTATCGCGGTCCTATGGTGAGGCGTGGAATGCCCGTAAGCTCTCTCGAACAAGAGGGGTTATAGCAGAAAAAGGCTGCGTAACGCAACCACGAGGGAAGAGGACGGCAGAAGCCGAGACCTCATCTTCAGGCAAGAACGACGCGTGCCGTGGCACTACGGTCACGTCGCATATTGAGGCGTGCAGAATGTATGGCGACACTTACAACATCCGATGCTAACACGGGGCTGGCTACCTGCTATCCACGGATAGCCACCGAATTATCCCTGCAGCCCGAGCAAGTGCAACGCACAGTGGGGTTGCTTCTCGATGAAGCCACGGTGCCTTTTATTGCGCGCTATCGCAAGGAGGTCACGGGGAATCTGGATGAGGAACAGATTCGTCAGGTGGCAGAGCGTTACAAGTATTACCAGGAGCTGGAGCAGCGTCGGGCTACTGTGCTCGCGACCCTCAGGGAGCAGGGCAAGCTCACGGACGAGCTGCAGGCGCAGATCCTCGGCTGTTTTAACAGGGTCGAACTCGAAGATCTGTATCTGCCCTATCGACCCAAGCGCCAAACCAGGGCGAGTGTGGCTCTGGAGCGTGGCCTGGAACCGCTTGCCCGTCTCCTCTGGGAACAACAGGCAACAGCCGAGGAGCTGCTGACGCTAGCGACCACCCTGATCAATCCCGAGCACAGCGTGGCGAGTGTCGAAGACGCCCTGGCAGGCGCTGGACACATTGTTGCTGAATGGATTGCCGAGCGTGCCGATGTCCGTCAGGCGCTGCGTAGTCTGGTCTTCGCGGAAGGGAAGGTCCGGGCCACGGTTGCTGCCGGGAAACAGGAACAAAAAACCAAATTCCAAGATTACTATGATTTTCAGGAAGCCGTGGCTACGATTCCGTCGCATCGCATCTTGGCGATCTTACGCGGTGTGCGTGAAGACGTGTTATCGCTGGGGATTGAGGTGGACACGGTCAAAGCCCTGGCCCTGGTGCAGAGTCGGGTGCTCAGGGACCGTGAAGCACCGACCACAGCCTACATCCTGGCCCATTGTGAGGATGCGTACCAGCGTTTACTGTTGCCCTCGTTGCAGAACGAGGTGCGTAGAACCCTGAAAGAGCGCGCCGACGCTGATGCTATTGCTGTCTTTCAGGGGAATCTCCGGAACCTCCTGATGGCCCCACCGCTTGGGACCTATGGGGTGCTTGGGCTCGATCCGGGTTTGCGCACTGGCTGTAAGCTGGCTGTGGTGGATGAAACGGGCAAATTCCTGGAACATGCCACCATCTATCCTCTCGTGCCACGACAGGATACGGCTGGTGCCGAGCAGACGTTACGGGAACTCATCGGGCGTCATGCCATTAAGGCTATTGCTATTGGCAATGGCACGGGATCACGGGAAAGTGAAGCGTTTATTCGGCAATTTGTGCGGCAACACGCACCCGAGATGCTCTGTGTGGTGGTGAATGAAGCGGGGGCGTCGGTCTATTCAGCTTCGAAGCTCGCCCGCCAGGAATTCCCAGAGCTGGACGTGACGGTGCGCGGCGCGATCTCCATTGCACGGCGCTTGCAAGACCCCCTGGCAGAGCTCGTCAAAATTGATCCCAAATCGATTGGCGTGGGGCAGTATCAGCATGATGTCGAGCAGCGACGACTGCGCCGGAGCTTGGAAGAAGCCGTCGAGTCGTGTGTCAATCGCGTCGGCGTGGATGTCAATACTGCGTCTGCGGAACTGTTACAGTACGTCGCCGGGTTGAATATGCGTCAGGCGCAAAATCTCGTGGCCTATCGGAATGCCCATGGCCGCCTGGGCAGTCGCCAGGAGCTCTTACAGGTGGATGGGCTGGGTGAGAAAACCTTCCAGCAAGCTGCCGGCTTTCTACGCATCAAAGATGGTCAACATATCCTGGATAGTACAGCCGTCCACCCGGAAACCTATGCGGTGGTCGAGCGTATGGCCGCTTCGCTGGCGGTGCCCGTAGCGACGCTCGCGGCGAATGCCGAGTTGATTCACAGTCTCGATCTGCACACCTTTGTGGATGAACACGTTGGCGTCTTGACGTTGCAGGATATTCGTGAGGAATTGCTAAAGCCGGGGCGTGACCCGCGTGCCCAGTTTGTGATGCCCCAATTTCGCGATGACGTCACCTCCCTGGAACATCTCCAAGAAGGGATGATTCTCGAGGGCATGGTCAGCAATGTCACGAATTTCGGGGCTTTTGTGGATATTGGAGTGCATCAAGACGGGTTGGTGCACATTTCGGAGTTGTCTCAGCGTTATGTGCGTGATCCACGCGATGTTGTCCAGGTCGGACAGGTTGTCAAGGTGCGGGTGCTCAGTGTCGATGTCGCTTTGCAGCGTATCTCGCTCTCGATGAAAAGCCTGCGTCCTGCTGCAGAGGGGCCACCGACTGAGACAGTGCCAGTGCGAGACACTGCCAGGCGAGACACTGCTGCTCCGGCACGGCGTCGCCGGAGGAGAGTGGCCCCACCAGCACCTCGGCCCCAGGTCACGGCGCCAGAGCCAGAAGCAGAGGCAGAGCCAGAGCCAGCCATGGATATGGCGGAAAAATTACGGGCCTTACAAGCTCGTTTTCAGGGGGCAGGACGCTCCTGAGCCATAGATGTCCTGTCGTAAGCGGAGATGCTGCATGCCAGAGAGTTATGTTCAAGATCTCTTTGCCGATCGTATCGGTGGAAAAAATTATGGGAAAGGGAGCGTCGTTTACAAATTTGAAAAAATTCGGCGCGCTCGCGAGGCCGCAGTCCTGGCGCGACCCGATGTGCCTTTAATTGATATGGGTGTGGGCGAGCCAGATGGCATGGCCTATCCAGGGGTCGTGAACGCCCTCAGCGAGCAGGCAGCGATGCCGGAGAACCGCGGCTACTCTGACAACGGTATCCCTGAATTTAAGGAAGCCGTTGCCCAATATATGGCGCGTGTGTATGGCGTAGAGAATCTCGATCCGATAAACGAAATCACACATGCTGTTGGTGCCAAAAATGCCCTGGCATTTTTGCCAACCTGTTTTATTAATCCTGGCGATGCGATTATCATGACCACTCCGGGCTATCCCGTGCTAGGAACGCATGCCCGCTGGTATGGTGGCGAGGCCTATACGCTGCCGTTGCATGAAGCCAACCATTATCTGCCAGATCTGCAGAGCCTGACAGATGAGCAACTCGCCCACGCCAAAATACTGTTGTTGAATTATCCAAATAATCCGACTGGTGCTGTAGCAACCCGTGAATTTTTCGCTGAGGTGGTCGAGTTCGCGCGTCAGCATCGTCTCCTTGTGGTCCAAGACGCAGCCTATGCGGCACTCGTTTTTGAAGGCTCTCCGCTGAGTTTCCTCTCCATGCCAGGTGCCAAGGATGTCGGGGTAGAAATCCATAGTATGTCCAAGGCCTTTAATATGACAGGCTGGCGTCTGGCCTGGGTCTGTGGGAATGAGCTGGCGGTCCGCGCCTTTGCTGACGTCAAAGACAATTTTGACTCGGGGCAATTTAAGGCGATTCAGAAGGCTTCCATCTATGCCTTGCGGCACCCTGAGATCACGGTAGAAATTGCGGAAAAATATAATCGCCGCCTCACCCTGTTAGCGCAGACGCTGAATAGCGTCGGTTTTCGTGCGCACAAACCCGCGGCGTCTTTTTTTCTGTATGTCCGGACGCCACAAGGTATTGTCGGAGGACAGCGTTTCGCCAGTGGGGAAGATTTTAGTCAGTATCTCATCCGTGAGAAGCTTATCTGTACGGTGCCTTGGGACGATGTAGGCCCCTATATCCGACTCTCCGTAACGTTTGAAGCGGCCTCGGTTGAGGAAGAAAAGCACGTCATTGAGGAGATCGGACGCCGTCTTTCGGATGTACAGTTTGAGTTTTAAGTGGTATGACGTGGAATGCACTCGCGTTGTTTTTCAAGGATCTTCCGCTTCCCTCTCCCTCCGGGAGAGGGCTAGGGTGAGGGCGGGGAGGCTTCTGGTAGGACCCCAACGACCCTCACCCCAACCCTCTCCCAGGGGGAGAGGGAGCCGAAACACGTTTTCTCGCAAGCACTGACCGTGAAGTTTGCGCCTATGGCCTTCTCCCTTTGGCTTCTCTCTCCTACCGCAGACGACAAAATAGCTGCTTTACTGACAAGATGTCAGATATTACCGCATAACGTCGGATGCTAGTATACCCAGCACAGTCGCCACAATAGGCGCATACAGGCTGCCTACCGGATTGCTATGCTCGTATGGCATAAGAATTGCCTTGATGCGCCTATAGACATGAGCGCAGTCGGTCTCTGGACACACTCTCAGAGAGGAGAAGCACGATGCCTGCGTCTATTGACCGTGCCCATTGGGAAGCCTTTTGTGATACCTTTGCCAAGGAACATCATGGCTTTGAAAGCCGGATTGAGATACTTGGCAAGGCATTTGGGGATCAAGAGATGGCTGCATGGCTGCCATTTAGTGGGTTGTCTTATGATCCCCATTATGGGCAATGCTTTATTACTGTCGGTGGGATCAGCAGTCGCTATCCCGCGCATCTCACCCATCGGATTGATCAGCCCCGGGCTATCGCCGTGCACAAGAACCCCCAAGGTCAGGTGGAGTCTGTGCTCATTGTCTCGGAAGATCAAAGTGAGACGTTACTACACCTGCGACGCCAACCCCAGCTCACCGCGTAAGGAACTCAGGAGAGCGCCGATGGCCGCCTTGCGACGCCATCGCGCTCCTCCTCGCTCTATGCCTGGGCTACAGCCTGCGGTACACTGTCCCGCAAGGCCTTTTCGACCCCAGGAAGAATGCCCGCCAGCGCCACCTCATCGAGCCGATCTGCCACACTACCATACCCGGCGATACGTACCAGAGAGGCAAAGTTGCCCCGCAAATAGTCCATCGACCAGGTGATGGGATCCAACGCCCTAGTCGGATTGAGAAAGATGCGGTTGTTCTTACCATCAGGATCATAGTGGAAATGCGGTTCGTGATCGAAGCAGTCAAAGCGCAACAGTTGCACCCGCTGGCCATCAACGTCGCCAAGCACTTGCAACGATGGCCCACGATCGTTGCCGGTCGTGCGGTATGCTACTTCAAAACACAGGCCACAGGCCTGTAAGGACGCCATCTCCCTTGGGATGCTGTCGCGCAATGCCTTTTCCACCGTTGGCAAAGCTGCGGCAATCATGCCGTCGTCGACCTGCTCGGCCAACGTACTATACCCGGCAATGCGCACCAAGGACGCCACGTTGCCCCGCAGATAGTCCATCGACCAGGTGATGGGGTCATCCACGTTGGCCTTGTCCATACGGAGCAGATTGTTTTTGCCGTCAGGATCATAGTGGAAATGCGGCTCGCGCTCGAAACAGTCAAAGCGCAACAGTTGCACTCCTTTGCCATCAACGTCGCCATAGATGCGTAGCGATGGCCCTCGATCCCCGGTTCTGACATTGCTATAGCGCACGTTAAAACGCAGCCCACTTACCCCAATGGTTAATCCTTGCTCTGCCATGGGCATGCCTCCCTCTTGCTGGAGATCATTTCTCGGTTAGCCATGATAATGCGACCATAGCCTATCGGTGCATTGGCGTCAAGCGCTCTTTTCTGGACAAGTGTCCATGCCTCCTGCACGCGAGGCCGCTCCCAGGAGAATTGTCCATTGGTTTGAGGGCAGATTCTTGTACAATGGCCATGCGGCAGTGCGAGGTAGAGCCAAGGCGACTCTGGGGTGGAGCCAGGAGACAGGCAGAACCCAGAGGTGCCAGGCGGGCAGAGTGGGAGAAACTCATGACAAGTTTCCTGCGAACGTGGAGACGACCGTGGTCTGGCACAATCTTCTACGGCTGGTGGGTGGTGGCCATTAGCCTGGTGACAGACGCGTGTAAACACGGGACGTTTAATCGTGGTTTCACGCTCTATGTCGTGCCCATTCGGCAGGAACTGGGACTGAGTGTGGCGGCCATTGCCTTCGCCGAAATGTTGGGACGCCTGGAAGGTGGGGTGTTAGGTCCGGTGATGGGGTATTTGACAGATCGCTTTGGGCCTGGTGTCATGCTCGCGTTCGGTGGGGTGATGTCGGGAGTGGGTTTTATTTTGCTCTCGCAGACCCAGACGCTCTTTGGTTTTATGTGCATCTTTGTGGGCATGCTCTCGGTGGGCTTTCGCTCCGGCTACAACAATGCGACTTTGCCCGCTATCAATCAGTGGTTTCGCCGCCGGCGCAGTCTGGCCATGGCTATTTCAGCAGCCGGCAATGGGCTGGGAGGGGTGGCCATTGCGCCCCTGATCGGGCTGATGGTCTTTTCGCTGGGCTGGCGGACTGCAGCGCTCATCTCTGGCCTGGGGATTCTGGCTATTGTTGTGCCCTTGTCGTGCCTGGTCTGGCGCTCGCCAGAAAGCCTGGGCCTCCTACCTGACGGGGAGCGCGTCGACGCTCCAACGTCGGCCGCGAGCCCCCGGCGTCCAGCCGTCCAGCCCGTGATCGTCGAGCCGGATTTCACGGCCCGGGAAGCTATGCGTACCCCGGCCTACTGGATGTTGATCCTGGCGACAGGGCTGCGGAATACTGTCCATTCTGGCATGTCCTTTCTCCTGGCCCCTGTGGTGGTCTGGTTTCTCCAAGGAGGGGGCTTGAGTGCGGAGGAAAGCCTCCCATGGGCAGCCTTTTTCGTCGGTCTCTTGTCCTTGGGTACGTTTATCCTGGCACCCCTGATCGGCTGGTTAGGAGACCGGGTGCATCAGCCCAAGCTCAGTGCGGTCTGTATGGCGGTCGGAGCGGTGTCCATGCTGTTATTCCTACCACAGAGCGGCCAGATATGGCATCTGGGACTGAGTGTGCTCTTACTTGCCGTCGCCGAAAGCGCCAACGCGCTTAACTGGGCCATTATGGGAGATTTTTTTGGTCGACGGGCCTTTGCGACCCTGCGCGGCTGGCAACATCTACCCGATCAGCTCATGTCGATGAGTACGCCGGTGTGGATGGGATGGGTCTTTGACCACACTGGCAGCTACTACTGGTCGCTCATGCCACTGGCCTTGATTTATCTGCTCTCTATGGTCGTGTATTGGATTTTGCCCCGTCCTGCCTTACCGTCGCGCCGAGCTGGCACGGACGGCGACTGCTCCCCAGTGGAGGGAGGCCGGCGAGAGGAAGGCCACGAGGCTGCAGAGCGTTAAGGACTACCCCAGCCCTCGGTTGCTTCTGCAGTAGAAATGCCACCGCAGGTGGCATAGAGATGGGCGGCGTGTTGCATATGTTCCGCAATGCGGTGCAGAAGTTGGTCAGGGGTACACTCCGCGTCCAGGCGGCTCATACGCCGGGCCAGAAAAAGCCACGCGTCAGTGTTGGCGGCAGGGAGCACCAGGGCATGGGCATCACCGCTCGCCAGGCG
>Ga0194121_10009344_pt1 | contig 12158 bp, 13 predicted proteins | sample TA2MahCa50mmetaG_FD_148609 | JGI IMG/M metagenome (GOLD analysis project Ga0194121, IMG submission 148609) | Freshwater microbial communities from Lake Tanganyika, Tanzania - TA2015020 Mahale Deep Cast 50m | ecosystem: Environmental > Aquatic > Freshwater > Lake | place: Tanzania: Lake...
GCGAGCCCGGCGCGGACGGTGCCGGGCTCGCACCCGAGATCGTCGGCGCCGAGCCCACCCGCCCGTGCGAGACCGAGCGCGGCCGCGACGACGCCGACGGTCGCGATCCCGCGGAGGCGCCGGGGCAGCACCGGGATCACCGCTCCGGCGCCCACGGCCAGCGTGGTGACGGCGAGTGCCGTGCGCAGCGCACGACCCGCTCCGGTGGGAGCCGGGGCGGCCGATTCGTGGTTCATCCGCTTCGGATGGGGCGCGGCATGGTGGAGATGTGAGAAGGTGTGCCCCTCACCCCTTGTCGGAGGTTTCAACCTATGTCCGTCCTCGCGTCCAACCCCAGCGTCGGAGAGTTCCTGCTCTGGTGCCTCTGGGTCTTCCTGTTCGTGGTCTGGTTCTGGCTGCTGATCACGATCTTCGCCGACCTCTTCCGGCGTCATGACATCGGTGGCGTCACCAAGACGCTCTGGTTCCTGTTCGTCATCTTCTTCTCGTTCCTGGGGATCATCATCTACCTGCTCACGCAGCACGACGGCATGGCCCAGCGCAACATGCAGCAGGTGAAGGCCGAGCAGGAGCAGCTGCGCCAGATCGTGGGCACCAGCTCCGCCGACGAGCTCATGAAGCTCGACCAGCTCAAGGCGTCGGGCTCCCTCACCGACGAGGAGTACCAGGCGATGCGGGCGAAGGTCATCAGCAGCTGACCTTCCCACCACACGAGCACGACACGAGGGCCGGGAGCAATCCCGGCCCTCGTCGCGCCCGGGCGCCTCGTCGACGGCGCTCTGGACGGTCGCGGCGCTGCGGGACCGGGCTACCGCCGGCGCCGCACCCAGTTGACCAGCAGCACCAGCAGGATCGCCCCGATGATCGAGCCGATGATCCCGCTCGGGCGCAGTCGCAGCTCGCCCTCGAAGATCAGGCTGCCGATGATGCCGCCCACGAAGGACCCGGCGAGACCGGTGATGAGCGCCTCGCTCCAGTTGATCCGGGTGTCAAACCCGTTGACCACGAGCTGGGCGACCCAGCCGATGGCCATTCCGAAGACGAGCATGAACAAGAGGAGCGAGAGCCAGGGCATGGTCGGGCAGCGTAGCGAGGCCGACATCCACCGCCCGGGCTTCGGGCGCCGTTAGGGTCGATCTGCCCAGCCGGGGCGGTCCCGGGGGAACGCGAGGGGGTGTTTCGGTGACGACGATGTCGGAGCGTGAGGCGGCGCGCGAGGTCTCAGGCCTGTGGTGGGTCTTCCTGGTCACAGGGATCCTGTGGCTGATCATCTCGTTGGTGGTGCTGCGGTTCGACGACCGGTCGATCACCACCGTCGGCGTGATCATCGGTGTGGTGTTCGCGGTGGCCTGCGTCAACGAGTTCGTCACGATGGGCCTGGTGCAGACCTGGAAGTGGCTGCACGCGCTGCTCGGAGTGGTGTTCGCACTGGGCGCGCTGTGGGCGTTCATCCAGCCCGAGGAGGCGTTCTGGGCGCTGGCCTCTGTGCTCGGCTTCCTGCTGATCTTCAAGGGTGCGATCGACATCATCGAGGCGACGATGACGAAGGAGTACAACCACCTCTGGGGCCTCGGCCTGGCCGCCGGCATCATCGAGGTGCTCCTGGGCTTCTGGGCCTCGCAGCAGTACTACCCGGCCCGCGCCGCGTTGATCATCATCTGGGTCGGCTTCATGGCGCTGTTCCGCGGCATCGGTGAGATCGTCATCGCCTTCCGCGTGCGCGCGGAGCACAAGCACCTCTCGGCCACGTAGCCCACGCGACGGTCACCCCGTGGCCGTCCACGCCCGGGCTACATTCCGGGCGTGGACGGACCGGGGGCGGAAGAGAACTTCACGACGCGTCGCGATGCGCTGACCGGCCGCATCCGCTCGCTCGGTCGCTACGGGTTCGCCCGCGCGTCGGAGGAGCCCTACCGACGCCGTCCGGCCGACGCGTTCGCACTCTTCTTCGGCGCGATCGTCGTCGCCCTTCTCGCGTCGCGCTCCGACGACCCCACGAAGTTCGAGGTCAATCTCTCGGAGGCGTTCACCGACCTGCCGAGCAGCCTCCGCGGGATCGCCGAGCTGCTCGTGGACCTCGGCACCTTGTGGGCGGTCGGCATCATCGTCGTCGCGGCGCTGCTCGCTCGTCGCTGGCGCCTCACCCGCGACCTGTTCCTCGCCGGCTTCCTGGCCTGGCTCGTGGGCCACGTCATCGCGCTCGCCCTCGGCAGCGAGTCACTCGGCGACATCGTCGACGCGATCACGGACGCGTCGAGCACGGCGGCCCATCCGTTCCCGTTGGTGCGGATCGCCGTCGTCACCGCGGTGGTGGCTGCGGCGTCGCCGTACCTGGGCCGACCCGCACGGTGGCTGTCGTACCTCGTCGTTGCGCTCATGGTCCCCTCCGCGATGTACCTGGGAATCGCGACCGCAGCCGACGCGGTCGGCGGCATCGCGCTCGGCATCGCGGCGGGCGCGTTCGTGCACCTGCTGTTCGGGTCGCCGGGGGGTCGACCGACCGTGCAGCAGGTGGAGCTCGCGCTCGCCTCGCTCGCGGTCGAGGCCGACAACGTGCACCTCGCTCCGGTGCAGACGCTGGGCCGCACGCTGATGCTGGCCGACGGCCACGACGGCCCACTGTCGGTCACCGTGCTGGGGCGCGACGAGCGGGACGCGCGATTCCTCAACAAGGCGGTCCGGTTCCTCTTCTACCGCGACAGCGGTCCCACCCTGTTCCACTCCCGCCTCCAGGAGGTGGAGCACGAGGCGTTCATCCTGCTGCGCGCGCAGCGGGAGGGCGTACGTACCCCCGACTTCGTCGAAGTCGGCCAGGCCGGGCCGGACGCTGCAGTGCTCGTCACCCGACAAGTTTCCGGACGGCCGCTGGCCGAGCTGGCGACCGACGAGGTGACCGACCCGCTGCTCGCGGCGGTGTGGGAGGGCGTCGCCCGCTTCCAGCGCGCCGGGTTGGCGCACGGACGGCTCGATCCCACCAACGTCTACGTGCAGGACGACGGTGGGGTCGTCTTCGTCGGCTGGCGCAACGCGTCGGCCGCGGCGCCCCGGAACCGGCTGGGCACCGACATCGCCACGCTCCTCTACACGACGTCGCTGGTCGTCGGCGCCGATCGGGCGGCGGCGGCGCTGACCGCCACCTTCGACAAGGAGGAGCTCGCGGCCGCGGTGCCGTTCCTGCAGCCGCCGGTCGTGCGCCGCGACCTCCGCAAGAGCCAGAAGGGGGTCAAGAAGGCGTTCGGCGACCTCCGGGACCAGGTGGCCGCCGCGGCCGGCGTGGAGGCCCCCGAGCTCGAGCAGCTCCGTCGGGTGTCGCGGCGCCAGGTCGTCATGTTCGCGGCTGCGTGCTTCGGCATCTGGGCGATGATCGGCATGATCGGCGACCCTGCCGAGCTGTGGGACACGATCCAGACGGCGAGCTGGGGCTGGGTGGTCTTCGCCTTCGCGTGCTGGATCGTCGTCGAGATCGGCTATTCGGTCTCCATGCTCGGCGCCATCCCGCCGGCCAACGACGTCCCGTTCGGACCGTTGACGCTGCTCCAGGTGGCGTCGGCGTTCCTGAACCTCGTGACGTCGGGGATGATCGCCCAGTTCATCATGAACACCCGCTTCCTCCAGAAGCGCGGGGTCGAGGTTCCCACCGCCGTGTCGGCGAGTGCCGTGCCGCCGATCGCGTACACGATGGTGCAGATCGTGATCATCCTGGTCGCGTTCCTCGTCGGCCACAACAACGAGCTGTCCCTGAGCGACATCGGCGGAAGTGACTCGAGCAGCGGCGGCAACGGCATGGCCATCGTCCTGCTGTGCATCGTCGGCTTCGCGCTCGTGATCGGGCTCGTGCTGGTCGTGCCGAAGTGGCGGCACAAGGTGATGCCCACGGTCCGGACGACGGCCCACAACCTCTGGACGGTCTTCACCTCGCCCCGCAAGATCGTCTACATCTTCGGCGGGTCGATCCTCACGCAGCTGATGTACTCGCTGATCCTGTGGGCGTGCCTGCGGGCCTACGGCGGTGACCTCGCGCTCGTCGACATCATCTTCATCAACACCTTCGTGTCGCTGTTCGGCGGACTGATCCCGGTGCCCGGCGGCATCGGCGTGTTCGAAGCGGGCCTGACCGCCGGCCTCACCGCCTTCGGGGTCGATCCCGCGATCGCCGTTGCCGCGGTGCTCACCGACCGGATGATCACCGCGTACATCCCGCCGGTGTTCGGCTACATCTCCATCAACTGGATGACGAAGCACGACTACCTCTGACGTTTTGGCGTCCCTCGCGCATCAATGTGATGCGCGGGGGACGCAAGAACGTCAGGTGAGAACGATCGGCAGGCGGTCGTGACGGCGGACGAACATGCTCTCGACGTAGACGGGAGGCCGCTCGGGGTCCAGGGTGAACGTCTCCGTCGCGAGGAGCAGCTCCTCGAGGGTGACCCGGGCCTCCATCCGCGCGAGCGGCGCGCCCACGCAGTGGTGGATGCCGCGCCCGAAGCCGAGGTGGTCACGGGGGTTGGCCCGGTCGAGGCGGAGGTCGTCGGGGTCGTCGAAGTGCGCAGGGTCCCGGTTGGCGGCTGACCAGAGGAGGAGCAGGCTGTCGCCCGCGAGGAGGTCGGCGCCGCCGAGCGTGGTGTCGCGGCGCACGTATCGGTAGTGACCGGTGAACGGCGACTCGAGCCGCAGCACCTCCTCGACGAGGAGGGGGACGAGGTCGAGGTCGGCCCGCACCGCGGCCTGGAGGTCGGCGTCGTCGGCCAGCGCCCGGATGGCCGAGCCGAGAAGGCTGCTGGTCGACTCGCCGCCCGCGCCGAGCAGGATCACGAGCGTGCCGACCGCCTCCTCGGGGGTGAAGAGCCCGTCGGCGACGCCGCGGGCGACGGCGCCGATGATGCCCGTCTCGGGGTCGGGCGTCGCCCTTGCGAGCTGCTCGGCGAGGAAGAGCCCTGCCTCGGAGGCGCGCTCCTGGAGCTGGGCCATGCGGGCGAGGGTGTTGGTGCCCGCCAGCAGCTCCGTGCCGTCGAAGGCCCACGCCAGGAGGTCGTCGACGGTCACGTCGTCGAGCTGGAGGCCCAGGAGGTCGGCGAGCACCGTCATGGGCAACGGGTCGGCCAGGGCGGTGGTCGCGTCGACCCGGCCCGCGGCGACCGCGCGCTCGACGAGGTCGGCGGCGACCGCCCGGGCATAGCCCTCCACCTCTCGCATCCGCCGCTCCATCAGCGACGGGAACACCGCGCGTCGGTGCAGGGTGTGGGCGGGCGGGTCGGCGGTGGCCAGCGTCTGGATGTTGGCCCCGAGCGCGGTCATGTCGAACAGCGCAGGGGTGCCGTCGTCGGCGGTGTAGAGCAGCGCGTTGAGGTTCGACGAGAAGTCGTCGATCCGGCCGAGGGCCTCGGTGACGAGGTCCCACGTCGACACGAGGAACAACCGGGTGCCGGCCACCTGGTACACGGGCGCGTGCTCCCGGAGCCACGCCCGGAAGGGGTGGGGGTCCTGGATCGTCGCGAGGTCGAGCAACGTCCCGGGGGCCTCGGCCATCGCGGCACGATAGGCCGTCGCCGCGGCCCGATGGAGCCGACGGGGTCCGATGGGCCAGGATGCCGGGGTGACCGACACCCGACCCACCCTCGTCCGCGGTGACGACGGCGTCCGCCGCTGTTGGTGGGGCGCGTCGACCCCCGACTACGCGGCCTATCACGACGACGAGTGGGGCCGCCCCGTCGTCGACGACACCCGCATCTTCGAGAAGCTCTGCCTCGAGGGGTTCCAGAGCGGACTCTCGTGGCTGACGATCCTGCGCAAGCGGGAGGGCTTCCGGGCCGCGTTCGCGGGCTTCGACATCCCGAAGGTGGCGCGCTTGGGCGACCGCGACGTCGAGCGGCTCCTCGCCGACGCCTCGATCGTGCGTCACCGGGGGAAGATCGAGGCCACGATCGCGAACGCGCGTGCGGCGGCCGCCGTGCAGCGCGACCACGGCTCGCTCGCCGCGCTGTTCTGGTCGTTCGAGCCGCGCCGCCACCCGGCACCGAGGTCGATGGCCGACATGGCCAGCACGACCGCCGAGTCGACGGCACTGTCGAAGACGCTCAAGGGGTACGGGTTCCGGTTCGTGGGCCCCACCACCGTCTACGCGGCGATGCAGGCGATGGGCGTCGTCAACGACCACGTGGTCGGGTGCGCGGCACGGGGGCCGTGCACGCAGGCGCGAACGGCGCTGACCCTCCCGTGATCCCGGTCGAGGTCGACGAGGTCACACCCGAGTGGCTCGGGTCGGTCGTGGGGCGGGCGGTCACGGCGGTCGCGGTCGTCGACCGGCACTCGGGCACCACGGGGCGGGTCCGGGTCGCGATCGAGTGGGGCGACGCCGACGGCGACGCCCCCGAGACGTTGTTCGTGAAGCTCGCGCCCTTCGACCCGGGGCAGCGGGAGTTCGTCGCCCGGTCGGCGCTCGGCACCGCGGAGGCCCGCTTCTACGCCGAGATCGCACCGGAGGTCCCGGTGCGAGTGCCGGCTGCGTTCGCCTCGGTGTGGGACGCCGACGGGCGCTACGCGATGGTGCTCGAGGACCTGGCCGCCACGGGGTGCCGCTTTCCGCGCCCGCGCGACGAGGACATCGGCGAGTTCACGGGTCGACTGGTGGAGGAGCTCGCCCGCTTGCACGGCCGGTTCTGGGCCGACCCCCGCCTCGAGCCCGACGGCCAATGGGGCTGGGTCAACGACGGCAGCCGGGTCGCGTTCGGCCGCCCGGGGCCGTACGTGCCGATGGCGGTCGAGCGCTTCGGCGACGAGCACGGGTCGGCGTTCCGGCGGCTCGCCGGGCTGTACGTGGATCGTGGCCCCGAGCTGGCGGCACTCCTCCGGGCCGGGCCGCCCACCCTCGTGCACGGCGACGCGCACCTCGGCAACCTGTTCGTCGACGTCGCAGCAGGCGGGCGTCCGGGGCTGTTCGACTGGGCGATGGTCTGGCGGGCCACCGGCATGCGCGACGTCGCCTACGTGCTCGGCAACTCGATCCCCACCGAGGTGCGGCGGGCCGGCGAGCGCGAGTGGATCGCGCGCTACGTCGACACGCTCGCGGCGTACGGTGGCGAGCTCACCGAGGACGAGGCGTGGGCGCAGTACCGCGTGCTGGTGGCGTACTCGTGGGCGTCGGCGACGTCGACCGCGGCCATGGGATCGCTCTGGCAGTCGGAGAAGATCGGCCAGGGCGGGATGCGCCGGGCCACGGCCACGATCGAGGACCTCGACACCGTCGGTGCGATCGAGGCCGCGCTCGCCTGACGGGATGCTCAGCGGGCGCGGTGGGAGCCGGCGCGAGCCCAGCCCGCGCCGCGCACCGGGGCGCCCCGGCCGGAGCTCCACCGCAGCATCACGCTGATGCGGGGTCCGCACGCCGCGACCTTCGGCACCGCGTGCTCCCACTCCGCCTGCGCGCGCCCGCCCATCACCAGCAGGTCGCCCGATCCGGGGTGCACGTCGGTCGAGGGGCCACCGCCGGCCGGGCGCACGAGGAACGGCCGGGCCGCGCCGAGCGTGACGATCGCCACGAGCGTGCGGTCGAGGTGGCGCATCTCGGTGTCACTGTGCCACGCGACGCTGTCGCGCCCGTTGCGGTAGTAGTTCATGCCGTACGACCCCAAGCGCACCTGGTAGCGCTCGTCGAGCGCATGCCGCACCGGTGCGAGGACGGGATGGGGGAGCGGCTCGTCGTGTCGGTACCACTTCGACAGTCGGGGCTCGTCGACGATCTCGCCGTACATCCTGCGGCGGCTCTGCCGCCACGGGACGACCTCGACGAGGTGCTCGAGCACGGTGTCGCCGCCGACGAGCCACTCCCGGGCGACGTCGACCCAGCTGTGCGCGTCGAGGCGGATCCGCTCGAACGCCGGCGTGGGCGCGAGGCGCGGCGCGCCCCCGCCGAGCAACGTGCCCTGGAGCGGTTCGTGCGACGCCACGCACCCCAGTCTAGGGGCGAACGTACGTTCGTCACCACTTCCCGGTCGGTGGATCAGAAGCGGCGACGCTTGGGCGGGCCGGTCCGCGGCGGGGGCTCGGGCGCCGGTCGAGCATCGGGGTCCTCGGTGAGGACCTTCACGAGCAGGGATGCGTTGCGGGCCGCGGCCTCGGTCGGCGCGGTCGCCACGATCGCGTGCACCGTGCGCTTCCCGCCGTCGGCGAGCCGCTCGAGGCGGGGGACCCACGGCTCCAGGTCACCCCGGCGGTACTCGTAGCGCATCCGGGCGGTGGGGTCGTCGACCCCACGCTCCCAGGCCTCGAGGTTGCGGCCGTGGAAGCGCACGACGGCGAGGTCGGTGGTCGCGGCGGCGATGGGCGGCACCGAGGTGTCGGTGCCCTGCGGGGCGTCGACGCACACGTACCCGAGCCGGTGGGTCTCGAGGAACGCCAGCGTCTCCTCGCGGTGCTTCGTGTCGACCCAATCGCGGCGGCGCAGCTCGACGGCGAGGGGAAGGTCGCCGCACTTCTCGCGCAGCCAGACGAGGTAGTCGAGCGACGCGGGCCCGGGCGTGAAGTACGACGGGAACTGGAAGATCACGCAGCCGAGCTTGTCGAACTCGTACACCGGCTTGATCTGCGCGACGAACCGGTCGAGGACCGCGTCGAGGACGGTCGGGCTCAGCTCGCCGGGGAAGACCGTGGGCTTGGCCCGCAGTGCCGGCGGGAGCTTGTCGCGCACGTCGGGCCACACGGTCTCCATCGGCGCGGGCTGCTGGGTGAGCAGCCGGTGGGCGCGCAGGTCGATGCGGAACCCGTCGGGGGTTCGGTCGACGATCTCGCCGAGCACCCGCTCGGTCAGCGGCCCGGCGGCCGAGCTCGCGAGCTCGACGACGCGGTGCCGGCTCGTCTGCTGGGCGAGGTCGCGGTCGTCGCACGCGACGGTGATCTGGATCGACGGGAACCGGCGTCGCTTCGCGTCGCTGCCACCCTGCGGCGCCCCGCGTCCGCCTCCGTGACTGCGCCCGCGACCCTGGCCGCCGCCCTGGCCGCGGCTTCCGCCGGCCCGTCCGCCGCGTCGGTTGCCGCCGCCCTTGCCGCCACCCCCACCGCCACCGTTGCGGCGCCCGCCGCCTCCGGAGCCGCCGCCGTTGCCGCCTCCGGAGCCGCCGGATCGCGACTGGTCGTCAGCCACCCTTCACCGCCGCGACGATCTCGGCCCGCTCCTCCGCGGTGAGGTCGGTGCGGGTGGCCGCGGCGTTGGCGGTGACCTGCTCGGGGCGCGACGCGCCCGCGATCACCGACGCGGTGACGGGGTCGCTCGCCAGGTACGACAGCGCCACCTCGTGCAGCGTGCGCCCGTGGGCGGCGGCCCAGTCGGCGACCCGCTCGGCCGCGGCGAGGTTGGCGTCGGTGAGGTAGGTGGCGAAGTAGGGCAGCGTGAGCCGGCTGCCCTCGGGCGCCTGCTCGCCCCGCTTCACCTTGCCGGTGAGCACGCCCGACGCGAGTGGGAAGTACGGGAGGACGCCGAGGCCGAAGCGGTTGCAGGCACCGAGGACCTCGGTCTCGATGTCGCGCTGCACGAGGCTCCACTCGTTCTGCAGCGACACGAACGGTGCGAGGTCGTTCGTCTGCGCGATCCACGCGGCGTCGGCGATCTGCCAGCCCGTGAAGTTGGAGCAGCCGATGTACCGCACCTTGCCCTGCGAGACGAGCTCGGTGAGCGCGCCGAGCGTCTCCTCGATCGGGGTGAGCGGGTCGGAGTAGTGCATCTGGTAGAGGTCGATGTAGTCGCTATCGAGCGCGGTGAGGCTGGCTTCGCACTCGGCGAACACGGTCTCGCGCGCGCCGTTGCGCGCGTCGGGGCCGGTGGGCGCGCCGAACTTGGTGGCGATCACCACCCGGTCGCGCATCCCCTTCACGGCCGCGCCGAGGAACTCCTCCGACTTGCCGCCCCCGTACATGCGGGCGGTGTCGAAGAACGTGACGCCGGCGTCGAGCGCGGCGCGCACGATCGCGGCCGTCTGCTCGGCGTCGGCCCGCATGCCGAAGTTGTTGCAACCGAGCCCGGCTACGGAGACGACGAGGTCGGAGGAGCCGACCGGACGAGTGTCCATCAGGGAACCTGCCATTGCAGCTCGATGTGCTGTCCGAACGCGAGCAGTCCGCTGGCGATCACGTCGGTGCGCACGAATGCCTGGGTCATGGTGTCGGTGTACGAGCCAGGGTCACCCGGCCGGAAGACGCCCGAGAGGATCACGCGCCCGACGAGATCGGGTGCGTGGTCCTCGACGTTCACGATGCGGTCGATGACGGCATCGTGGTCGCCGACCGTCGGGTAGCGGATGCCGAAGTGGCACGACCGTTGTGGGTGCGCCCGCAGGTCGTCGAGGTAGCCGGCCGTGGGGCCGGCGAGGGCACCCCCGGCGATCTCGGCCCGCAGCGCCTGCTCGAGCACCCACTGCTCGGCGGTGACCTCCGAGGCGTAGAGCGCGTTGTTGGCGAAGTCGCCCTGGCCGGTCTGGATCATCCCGGTGAGGAACGGGCCGCCGGAGTCGCGGACGTCGAAGCCGAGGACCTCGAACAGCGCCCGGGCGAGCGGCCGCTCCCCCGGCGCGTACACGAGCTCCACGTGGTTCAGCGCCCGCGTGTCGGTGGTGATGGTCGTGGCCACGGCCCCACGCTACGGAGCGATACGGTCCTCACGCCAACGACGTCGCGTCCCCGGACGGTTCGCGACGCCGTGAAGACCGGAGACGTCCGAACCGGGGGAGCCGTGGAGCGCGACGCGATCGAGGTGTGGGACGAGTTCTGCGACCTGCTGAAGCAAGCCGGCCGGCTGCTCGAGCGTGACGATCTCGGCCTCACCGACTTCGACCGGGGTGAGGGGCTGCGGTACCTGGCCCGCCTCGCCGGAGTGGGGCTCGAGTCGTTCCTCGAGAACCAGGGGCCCCGGCGCCCGGGCTTCCGGCGTCTGCCCCCGCACGCCGGCTTCGGGCTCGACAACCCCGACAACGTCTACATGTCGGCGGGCGTCGACCCGACGCTCGAGTACCGGATCTCGGGCTCGCGGGGGACGATCTCCTACCTCTCGTTCGCGGCCCAGAACCAGAACTACGCCAAGGCCGATCGCATCACCGGCGGGGCGGGGCACCTCAACGACGAGGACCTCGACATCGCACCCGACGGCACCTTCGAGCTGATCGCGAGCCAGGAGCCACATCCGGGCAACTGGCTGCGGCTCGCGCCCGACTCGTCGATGGTGCTGGTGCGCCAGACGTTCATGGACCCGGCCTCCGAGGTGGCGGCCGACCTGCGCATCGAGTGCCTCGCCCCGCCGCCTCCGCCGCCCCGCCTCGACCCGGACGCGGTGCGCAACCAGCTCCTCGGCGGCGCGATGTACGCGATCGGCGCGTCGAGCTGGTTCGCCGACTGGGTCGCGCCGTGGCGAGAGGCGCCCAACACGATGCACGCCCCCGATCCCGAGCACCACCGGCTCGTCGGCGGCGACCCCAACATCGTCTTCCGGCTCGGGTACTGGTCGCTCGCGGCCGACGAGCAGTTGGTGATCGAGGTGACCCCGCCCGAGTGCGACTACTGGAACTTCCAGCTCGCCAACATCTGGACCGAGTGCCTCGACAAGCGGTACGAGCCCATCTCGGTCAACAAGCACTCCGCGACCTACGAGCCCGACGGGTCGGTGCGCATCGTGGTCGCGCACGAGGACCCGGGCGAGCCCAACTGGATCTCCACCACCGGCCACGCCCACGGGATCATGGGCTTGCGCTGGGTCCGGGCGCAGTCGTTCCCCATGCCCGAGTGCCGCCTCGAGCGCACGCGTTGATCGCCGTGCACGCACGCCACTCCGCTGTCGCGGCGCTGCCGATGCATCATCGTGATCCGTTCGATCGGCTCCTGGTGGCGCAGGCGATGATCGAGCGCGTCCCGGCGCTCACGGAGGATCCGGTCTTCGGTCGCTACGACATCGAGGTCATCCGCGCCTGATCCGGAAGTGGGGCAGACTGCGGCGATGAGGCCGTCGACGCCGCTCCTGGTCCCGCCACTGCTCCGACACCTCCACAGCGACGAGTTCGCGCCGCCGCGGTGGCGGCCGGCCGACCGGCGGGCCGTGGCCCGGGTCGCCGACACGGCCGAGCGGGCCGCGCCCCGAGCCGGCGTCACGGCTCGCGCCTACCTCGAGACCCGGCTCGGCACCG
>Ga0194121_10009353_pt1 | contig 12152 bp, 8 predicted proteins | sample TA2MahCa50mmetaG_FD_148609 | JGI IMG/M metagenome (GOLD analysis project Ga0194121, IMG submission 148609) | Freshwater microbial communities from Lake Tanganyika, Tanzania - TA2015020 Mahale Deep Cast 50m | ecosystem: Environmental > Aquatic > Freshwater > Lake | place: Tanzania: Lake...
TGCAGCGCTTCGCGGCCGCCGCGGGCGATCCGCTCGAGGCGCGTGCGCGGCGGTGGATCACGATCTTCGCGGACGATCTCGACGACCTCCTGCAGCCCGAGCTCGCCGCGCAGGCGGCCGGGGCCGCCGCGTACGACCCGGCGCTGCTCGCCGAGTGCGCGGAGGCGACGCCGCTCGGACGACTGCTCTACCTGAACTTCATGACGTACCTGCCCGAGGATCTCCTCGTGAAGATGGATCGCTGCAGCATGGCGCACGGGCTCGAGGCCCGCTCGCCGCTGCTCGACCACCGGCTCGTGGAGTACGTGGCGGGTCTGCCCGACGCGATGAAGGTGCGCGGGCTGGTCGGCAAGCACGTGCTGCGCGAGGCGTTCGCCGATCTGCTGCCGCCCGCCGTCGTCTCCGCGCCCAAGCGAGGCTTCGGCGTCCCGATCGGCGCGTGGTTCCGCGGACCACTGCGCGCGTACCTGCGGGATCATCTCGAAGGCCCGTCGACCCGCCTCGGCACCTGGGTACGCCCGGCGTACGTGTCGCGCCTGCTCGACGAGCACGCGCGCGGGCGTCGCGATCACGGCGCGCGGCTGTGGACGCTCTTGACGTTCGAGGTCTGGCTGCGCGGGGCGGGAGGCCGGGCGTGGCGGTAGGGGCTCACGCGGTCGACCGGCTCCGGAGCCGGCTCGAGCCCCTGGCCGCGGGCCTCGGGCTCATCGCCCTCGGCGGCGTCGTCGGTGTCTTGTCGGGGCGGTCGGAGGAAGGCGTACGCGGATTCATCGTCGGCCCCGCGATTCTCGTCCTGGTCCTCACCTTGGTCTTCCGCGCCGTGCGGAGCCACCCCGAGCGGCGCCGGCTGCTTCCGATCGTCCGGTTCGGCGTGGCGCTCCGAATCTTTTCCGCCGTCGTCCACCTGCTGGTCGGCTTCGTCGTGTACCGGGGCGCGGTGGACTTCGTCGGCTATCAGGACCTCGCGGGCACGTGGATCGACCAGTTCCTCCCGAAGCTGGATCCCTACGCCTCCGGCAAGCTCAGGTACGACCACTTCGACCAGGGCTCGTGGGCGAACTACGTCACCGTCGTGTTCGTGGCGGCGCTCCGGATCCTGGTCGGGCCGGTCGGCCAGCCCCACACCGGACTAGTGTCCGCCCAGTTCCTCGGGCTCTTCATGGTGACGGCGGCGGCGGGGACCGTGGCGGCGTGGCTGTTCTACCGGGCGTACGAGATCGCGTGTCCCGGCGCGAAGGGGCGCCGCTTCGTCGCGCTCACCATCTTCCTGCTGCCGACCGTGGGATTCTGGTCGATCCTCCTCGGCAAGGACGTGTTAGTCTTCTTCTGGCTGTCCGTCGCGAGCTACTCCGTCGCGCGGATCCTGGTCGCCGTTGCCGTGCGCGATGTCGTGACGCTCGGGGTCGCCCTGGGCTTCCTGCTGCTCGTGCGCGCCCCGGTCGGCGTCGGGGTGTTGCTGGCGGTGACGATGGCGATCATCCTCCGTCCGCTGCACTGGCACGACGACGACGCGTGGCTCAAGCCCGTGCAGCGGGTGGTCGTCGTCATCGGCAGCGTCTACGGCTTCTACGTGATGGGCACGGAGGCGCTGCTCCGGTTCGGCGTCGCCGAGTTCACGCTCGAGGCGCTCGCGGACCGGGCCGCCTTGCAACACCAGGGCTTCGCGGCGACCGAAGGCGGCGGACAGCTCGAGTCCGCGATCGCGTCGTCCGATCCCGCGTCCGTGGCGCGCTACCTGCCGTTCGGGATGGTGACGCTCCTGTTCCGTCCGTTCCCGTGGGAAGCGCACAACGCGCTGGCGGTCGCGGCCGGCATCGAGAGCATGTTCTTCATAACGCTTCTGGCCGTGCGGCTCCCCGCGCTCGGCCGGTCGGTGCGGGCGATGTTCCGCTCGCCGTTCCTGGTGTACGTCGGCGTGGCATTTCTGATGACGACCGTCGCGCTGTCGTTCCAGTGGAACCTCGGCGCGGCAGCCCGGCTGCGGGCCATGGCCCTGCCGTTCCTGCTCCTGCTCATGGCCGATCCCACGCCGGAGTCCAGGGAGACGTGATGGCCCGGCCGATCAAAGTCGTCCGGATCATCGCGCGCCTGAATACGGGGGGCCCGGCGATCCACACCATCCTCCTCACGCGGGGCCTCGACGGCGGCCGCTTCACCTCGCGTCTCGTCACCGGCGTCGTCGGGACGAACGAGGGCGACATGGGGTACTACGCGGAGGAACGGGGGATCGTCCCCTGCGTGATTCCGGAGCTCGGGCGCACGGTGGCCCCCGGCGACGACCTGCGCGCGCTCGTGAAGCTCTTCAGGCTCCTGCGCCGCGAGCAGCCCGACGTGATCCACACCCACACGGCGAAAGCAGGACTCCTGGGGCGGATCGCAGGGGTGGCCTACAACGTCCTCGCCGTGCTGGCGGGGGCCTCGCGGGCACGCATGGTCCACACGTTCCACGGCCACGTGTTCGACGGGTACTACTCCCCCCTCGTGTCGAGGATCCTCGTGCTGGCCGAGCGGGTCCTGGCGACCGTCACCGACCGGGTGATCGCCATCAGCGCGACGATCCGCGACGACCTCGTCACGCGCTACCACGTGTGTCCGGCATCGAAGGTGTCGGTGGTCTCGCTCGGTCTGGATTTCTCCTGGACGGAGGCGCTCGACGACGCGGCAGGGTCCCTCCGCTCGGCCCATGGCCTTGCGGCGAACGCGATCCTGATCGGGATCGTGGGGCGCCTCACCGACGTCAAGAACCACGTCTTGATGCTGGACGCGTATGCGCGGCTCGCATGCCGTGACGTCCGGCTCGTCGTCATCGGAGATGGCGAGCACAGACCCGCGCTCGAGGACGCCGTGCGACGCCTGGGGCTCGACGGGCGGGTGGTGTTCGCCGGGTGGAAGCGCGATCCCGCCCGTATCTACGCGGATCTCGATCTCGTGTGCCTCACGTCGAAGAACGAGGGCACCCCGGTCGCCCTCATCGAAGCGATGGCGGCGGGCCGTCCCTTCGTTGCCACCCGCGTCGGCGGCGTGCCGGATCTGGTGATCGGCGCGCCCATCGAGCACGGTGAAGGCTTCGCCCTGTTCGGCAACGGGATTCTGGTGCCCCCCGGCGACGCGCGGGCGCTCGCGGCGGCGCTCGAGTACCTGATAGCCCGGCCGGAGACGCGTCGCGCCATGGGGACGGTCGGTCGCGCCGCCGTGCTGAAGGGGTTCTCGGAGGAGCGTCTCGCGCACGAGATCGAAGCCGTCTACCTCGACCTGGTTGCCTCAGGGGGGCCCGAACCCGAATGAAATCACTCACCTTCGGCCCGGCTTGCAGTAGAATCTCCGGCGTGTTGGCCCCCCCGTTGCCGTCCGTTGAACAGGAGGATCGAATGGTGTCGCCCCTCCCGCCCCCGCACATGCTCGGTCCTGCGGCCTACCGAAAGGGGAGGCGCTGACGTGCCGCTGTTCCACACGGTGGTCGAGCGGCGGCGCGGGCATGTCCGTGAGTACGCGCTGAAGCGGATCCTCGACGCGACTCTTGCCGGCATCGGGCTCGTGGTGTCGGCGCCGGTGTGGCTGTTGATCGGCGTGGCGATCAAGCTGGAGGACGGTGGCCCCATCCTCTATACGCAATACCGGTGGGGTCGGGGGAAGCGGCCCTTCCGGGTGTACAAGTTCCGCTCGATGGTGGTCGATGCCGACGTCCGCTTCGGCGTCGGTCAAGCGACGAAGGACGATCCTCGGATCACGCGGGTGGGGCGGCTCCTGCGCCGGACGAGCCTCGATGAGCTTCCCCAGCTCCTGAACATCTTCCGTGGCGACATGAGCTGGGTGGGCCCGCGGGTCCTGCCCATGAACGAGCGCCAGCTCAACGAGGACGGCCACATCCCGGACGAGGCTGTCCCGGGGTTCGATCTGCGCTGCGCGGTCCGGCCGGGGCTCACTGGCGTGGCCCAGATCTACGCGCCGCGCGACGTGCCGCGGCGCCAGAAGTTCCGGTACGACTCCTTCTATATCCGGCGTCAGACGCTCCTCCTGGATCTCGGCCTGATCGCGATCTCCGTGTGGATCTCCTGCCGCCTTCGCTGGGAGGATCGCGGCGCGAAGGTCGGCGTCATTCGCCGCCGCGGGCGTGGTCCGTCGCTCGTGCCGGTGCCTCACCCCGCTCGCGACGTGCCGGACATGGTGCGCGTGGTCGAACAGAGCCGCATGTGATTCCCGTCGATCGCGACCCCACGTTCCTCGACTACTGGCGGCTCCTGTGGCGGGCTCGCTGGTGGATCCTCGGGGCCACGGTCTTCGCCGCCGTGATCACGCTAGGTATCGCGCGCACGCTGCCGAAGGTGTACGCGGCGCGCGCCACGGTCCTGCCTCCGAAGGAGTCCGCGCCCGCGTCACTCGGGGCATCCCTGTCCGGGATGCTCACCTCCGCGCTGGGCGGCCGCGAGGGGGCGTCGATCAACCTGCCCGGTCTGTCCATGTCGGCGGGGGCCGTGACCACGAACCAGGAGATCTTCGTCGCGGTCCTTCGCTCCCGGACGATGCGCGACGACGTGCTGACGCACTTCGAGGCGACGATGGGACCAGGGACGCGGGCGCGGGTCGGGACGGTCGCGCCGCTGGCCGATCCCCGCGAGAAGGGCATCATCTCGCTGGTCGTCGAGGCGAGTGATCCGAAGCTCGCGGCGGACGTCACGAACTACTACTTCGAGATGCTGGACAAGATTCTCGAGCGGTACGCCGACCAGGCGATCCGGCGGCAGGAGGTCATCTACGCGGCACAGCTCGACCGCGCCGCGAAGGAGGTCGAGGCGGCCGAGAACGCCCTGCTGAAGTTCCAGACGGACAACCGGATCCTCGCCGTGGGCGCCGGCAGCAAGGGGGGCGGCGGAGGGGGAACGGGGGCGTCGGCCGCGGCGAGCCTGCGCTCGCAGATCCAGGCGCTCGAGCTGCAGCGCGAGGTCAACCGCATGAAGTACACCGATCAGCACCCGATGATGCGCGAGAACGAGAAGCAGATCGGCGAGCTGAAGCGGCAGTATTCGAAGGAGCTGTACGGGACCGCGATGGAGCTCCCACCCGAGGCGCCCGGGGTCCGCGTCACGCGGCGCGAGTTCTTCGTGTCCGCCGAGCGCATGACACCGGTCCAGTTCGCCTTCCTGAAGCTCGCGCGGAATCTCCAGCTCCAGGAAGCGTACTACGCGGCCGCGCTCCAGGGGCTGCAACAGATCCGGTACGGGGAGGGGGCGTCGTACGGCCGTGTGATCGTGCTCGATCCGGCGATTCCGCCAGGCGCGCCCATCCGGCCGAACGTTACTCTCATGGTCGCCGGCGCGTGCGGAGCCGCCCTGGCTGCGACCGTCCTGCTCATCTTCTTCCTGGAGTATCTTCGCCGGGCGAAGGCGCACGAGCACGAGCTCGAGGCGCTCCGCGCCCCGACCGAGCCGGAGCGCCGACCAGGACGCGGTGGCCGCAACGGGCCGACGCCTCGCATGCCGGCGCCGACCCGCGAGCCGGCGGGAACGTAGCGCGCCCCACCTTCGCCGGCCGCCGCCTGGCGGCCGATCTCCACGCGTGAGCGACTCGATTCGACAGAGACGATGATCGGAATGATCCGCATGCTCCTCCGCGGCGGCGCCCGTGGCCTCGCGATCGGTGTGATACTCGCGGCCGTGCTCGTCGCCGTGTCCCTCGCCGCGCACGCCTCCGATCGCACCGACATCCCGCTCCAGAACTGGGGCGGCTTCGCGGTGCACCGGGACCAGGTCTACGACGACCTCGAGCGGCTGGTCACCGCCGGGTTCGGCGACCGCGCCGTGCTCAACACCAAGCCCATCAGCCGGACGGCGGCCGCGCGCATCGTCGCGCGCGCGATCCAGAACGTCCGCGCCGACAGCATCGGGCGCTACAGCGACCGCACCGACCTGGAAGACGAGCTCAACCGGCTCACGGAGGAGTTCAAGGTCGAGCTGGCCGTCATGGGCGTCAAGCTGCCCGCCGACGCGACGGTCGCGAAGCCCGGCGTCTTCTCGTTCACGCCGATCGATCGCGCCCTGGTGCGGGGCGGCGCCGCCAGCCGCGACTTCACGTTCCCGTACTCGAACCGCGTCCGGTTCCAGCGCGGGGCGAACGGCGGGTTCACGTTCGAGTCACGTGCGCAGATCGGCGACTGGGTCACCTTCTATCTCCAGCCCGAGCTCCACGTGAACGAGGAGTTCGGGGCCGGGCGCCTGAAGCAGGGCTACGTGAAGCTCACGCTCTTCAACGTCGAGCTGCTCGCGGGGCGCGAGAGCCTCTGGTGGGGGCCGGGCCTGAACGGCTCGCTCATCCTGTCGAACAACGCGGGCCCGCTCGACCACGTCCGGATCGGGGCCGCCGAGCCGTTCCTGCTGCCGTTCATCGGCGACTGGATCGGGCCCACCAAGATCGTCGCGTTCTTCGCCAAGCTCGAGAAGGACCGCGACATCCCGCGCGCCGAGATGGCCGGTCTCCGGGGGACGTTCTCGCCGTTCTCGTTCCTCGAGCTGGGGGCGAGCTACGTGAACATCTTCGGCGGTGACGCGCCGCCGCGCCTGCGGGGGGCGGAGGACTACTTCCGCGTGCTGTTCGATCCGATCGCCTCCGACCAGGGTACCCAGACCCCGCAGCGCTTCCGCAACAACGCCCTGTTCGCGCTCGACGCGGACCTGCGCCTCGCGAACGCGTACCGCTACTTCATCCCGGCACGGGACCTCCGGATCTACGGCGAGTTCGGCTGGGACGACACGTGCTGCAGCTCGAGCTTCATCCCGCTCGCGGACGCGACGTCCTACCGGTTCGGGCTCCACTTCCTGAACCTCTTCGAGGCGGATGGCCTCGACTGGCGCTTCGAGTTCACGAAGACGAACACGTTCTCGTACACGCACAACCAGTTCTTCCGGGGCTACTGGTCGCGCGGCGAGGTCATGTCGGACGTCGTCGGCACCGACGGCATGTCCCTCTGGACGCGCGCGAGCCAGCGCCTCGATCCCCGCCTGCTGGTCGGCGTGTCGGCCAGCCGGGTCGAGATCGGCAACACCGCGCTCAACGCCGGCACGCCGAGAGAGCGCCGGACGGGCGGCGGGCTCGACGTGAGCTGGGCCTTCGGCGCCGCCTGGTCGCTCTTCGCACAGGCGCAGGTCATGTACACCACCGACCGCAACTTCGTCGCGGGCGAGGATGGCTGGGACGGCTTCGTGCTGGCGGAGCTGACGAGGTCCTTCCGGTGAAGCCCGCGCGCTGCGACGTGGTCGTGGTCGGCGGCGGGCCGGCGGGCCTGTACGCGGCGCTCCGCCTCGCGGCCGCCGGCCTTGAGGTCGTCGTGCTGGAGGAGCATCCGACGATCGGGGCGCCGACGCACTGCACCGGCATCGTGTCGGCCGAGGTCGAGGAGTTCTACAAGATCCCGCCGCACGGCTGCCTCCAGCGCCCGACGTCGTGCATCATCGCCGCGTCCGGCGGCGTGCGGACCTAGTTCCGGAGCCCCGGCGAGGAGATCGTCGTCCTCGATCGCGCGGTCTTCGACGAGTCGCTCGCGAGCAGCGCGCGCAGCGCGGGAGCGACCGTCTCCACGGGCCACCGCGTCGACGGGATCGTCGCGAACGACGACGAGATCAGCGTCCGCGTCGCCGACGGCCCCGCGGTGCGCGGCCGCGCCGTCGTGCTGGCCACGGGCGTCAGCTATCGCTTCCATCGGTCGTACGGGCTCGGGATGCCGGCGGCCGTGCTGCACACCGCCCAGCTCGAGCTCGACGCGCAGCCGGCCACCGCGCTGGAGATCCACATCGGCCGGCGCGTCGCGCCGGACGGCTTCGCCTGGATCGTTCCCGTGCGGCGCGGCGATCGCGCGCGCATGAAGGCCGGCGTGCTGGTCCGCGGCGACGCGCGCCACCATCTCCAGCGGCTCCTCGAGAGCCCGGCCATCGCGGCCCGGCTCTGCGAGGCGCCGCGGGAGCCGATCCGGCGGCTCATGCCGGTCGCGCCGGTGCGGCGGACGTACGCGAACCGCGTGCTGGCGATCGGGGACGCGGCGGGGCTCACCAAGCCGGTGACGGCGGGCGGGATCTTCTACAGCCTGCTGTCCTCGGAGCTCGCGGCGGACACGCTGGTGGAGGCGTTCGCGGCGGGAGATCTGAGCGCGCGACGGCTCTCGCGCTACGAGACGCGGTGGCGCCAGCGGCTCCTGCCCGAGATCCGGAGCGGACGCTGGTTCCGCCGCCTGCTCGTGAACCTGACCGACGCGGAGCTGGGCGCCTTCGTGCAGGCGCTCGGCTCCGACGACGTGCGGGCGATCATCGACCGCAGCGCACGGTTCAACTGGCACCGCAACGTCATTCTGGCCCTCGCTCGCCAGAGCGGCATGAAGTCCATCATCCTGCGGTCGCTGTTCCGGTAGGCGCCGTGCAGGCGCGCGCCGACGCGTCGCTCGACCGGCCGGCGTTCACGCCGGCCCGCTCGATCGCGCGGGGCCGTCTCGCGCTCGGGGTGCTGCTCGCGGTGACGCTGCCGCTCCTGTTCACGGCGCTCGATCTCGAGTTCCTGGACCCGGACGAAGGCCTCTACGCGGACGTGGCGGCCCACATGATCCGGCGCGGGGACTGGATCATGCCCCACTTCAACCAGCTGCCGTATCTCGAGAAGCCGCCGCTCTACTACTGGATGAGTGCCCTCGCCCTGCTCGTCGATGGCCGCGCGGAATGGCCGCTGCGCTTCTGCTCGGCGGTGTCCGCGCTCGGCTGCGTGTTGCTCGTCTGGCGGATCGGACGCCGGCTCTACGGGTGGGCCGCCGGCGTGCTCGCGGGCCTCGTGCTCGCGACGACGGCGGGCAACGCGCTCTACGTCCGCAAGGCGTCCACCGACCTGCTGTTCGTGCTCTGTGTCACGCTCGCTCTCTACGGCTTCCTGCGCGATGCCGAACGGCGCGGCGCCGGCCGGCGCCGATTCCTCCTCTGCTACGCGGCGGCTGCGCTCGCCCTGCTGACGAAGGGCCTCATCGGTCTCGCGTTTCCGGCGATCGTGATCGGCGCGGGCCTCCTGTGGGTGCGGCGCCTCGGACTGCGGGACCTCAACCTCGGGTACGGGACCGCGGTCTTCGCCGCGATCGCGCTCCCGTGGCATCTCGCCGTGGCGTGGCGCGCGCCCGAGCTCTTCTGGTTCTACGTGGTGGACAACCAGATCCTGAGATTTCTCAACGCGCGTGGCGTGATCGAGGACGACATCCCGGTCACCACGATCGGGTTCCTGCTCCTGAGCTTCGTCTGGTTCTTCCCGTGGAGCCCGCTGGTGCTCGCGCGCACCGGCCCGGCGGAGGGACGCGAGGCGGCGTGGCGCCCGGTGATCGTGATCTGGGCGCTGGTCGTGATGGCGTTCTTCGCCCTGTCGCGCTCGAAGCTCGAGTACTACGCGCTCCCCGCGTTCCCGGCGCTGGCGCTCCTCGTCGGCGCCGCATGGGCGTCCGCCCGCGACGTCGGCCGCTGGCTCGTGGTGACCGCCGTCGGCTGCGCGATCGTGGGGGTCGGGGCCGTCGCGGCCGGCGTCCAGCTCACGCCGGCGCAGGCACTGGCGGGGCTCGCCGAGCTCAACGTGTACTACCGCATCGTGCAGGAGCGGGGGGGGTCGTTCCCCTTCGTCTCGGCGGCACCGTTCGGCCGGCTCCTCGTGGCACTCGGCGTGGTGCTCGTCGCGGGGTCCGTGACGGCGCTCGTGTGCTGGCGGCGCGCGGCGCCGCGGCTCGCGTTCGCCGCCGTGGCCGGGCAGGGCGTGGTGATCACCGTGCTGATCCTCCGGCTGCTCCATCTGGTCGAGCCGCATCACTCGGTCCGGCCGGTGGCGGAGGCGCTGCACGCGCGCGCGGCGGCAGGCGACGTGATCGCGCACGAGGGATCGCTCGAGTACAGCGCGGCGCTGCCCTTCTACACGGGGCGGCAGGTGGCGGTCGTCAACGGCGTGCGGGGCGATCTCGAGATGGCGTCGCGACGTCCCGAGGCGGCGGGGCTGTTCCTCGACACCGAGGGACTGGTCCGGGCATGGTCCGGGGCGCCTCGGATCTTTCTCGTGAGCCTGCGCGCCCGGGAGCGTAGCGTGGTGGCCGCGCTCCCCGAGGGCTCGGTGCACGTGGTGGGCCGGTTCGGGTCGCGATGGCTCTATTCCAACCAGGGGATGTGACGGTATGGGGATGATCGGCGTCTGGCTCATCGGTGCGCATGGTAGCCTCGCCTCCACCGTGGTGGTCGGCGCCCGCGCGATCGCGCGCGGACTGTCCGAACGTCGCGGGCTCGTCACCGAGTTGCCCGAGGTGGCCGTGCTGCCCCTCGTGGACCTCGACCGCCTGGTCTTCGGCGGCTGGGACGTCGCGCCGACGGGGTTGCGCGCCCGGATGCGCGCGATGGCCACGGAGGATCGCGCGCTGCCGCCCGGGCTCCTCGAGGCGCTCGACACGGAGCTGGAGGCCGTCGAGAAGGCGGTGCGTCCCGGCGTGCTCGACGGTGCCGGACCGGCCGCCCGCACCTTCGCGAAGCAGTCGTTCCTCCCGCGGCGGGAGTCGCTGAGGCAGGCGGCGCAGCGGCTGGGCGACGATCTCGACGCGTTCCGGCGGCAGCACCGGCTCGACACGCTGGTGGTGGTGAACCTCGCGTCCACGGAACCGCCGATCGAGCTGGGGCCCGAGCACCAGCGCCTGGAGGGTTTCCGGCGCCTGCTCCAGCAGAACCGGCGCACGCGCGTGACCGCGAGTATGCAGTACGCGTACGTGGCCCTCGAGCGCGGCTATCCCTACGTGAACTTCACGCCGTCGCTCGGCATCGCGCCGCCCGCGCTGCAGGAGCTCGCGCAGAAGCACCACGTGCCGTTCTACGGCAGCGACGGCAAGACGGGCGAGACGCTCATGAAGACGGTGCTCGCGCCGCTCTTCCGCTACCGGAACCTCGAGGTCCTGTCGTGGGAGGGCTTCAACATCCTCGGCGGCGGGGACGGGCGCGTGCTGAGCGACCCGCGCCACAAGCGCTCGAAGGTGCGGAGCAAGGGCGGCGTCATCGCGTCCACCCTCGGCTACGCGCCCCACGCGGGCGTGACCATCGAGTACGTCCCGTCGCTCGGGAACTGGAAGACGGCCTGGGACTACATCCACTTCCGCGGCTTCCTCGGCACGAAGATGACCGCGCAGTTCATCTGGGAGGGCTGTGACTCCATCCTCGCGGCGCCACTCGTGCTGGACCTGGTGCGCCTGACCGAGTTCGCGCACCGCCGCGGCGAGGCGGGCCCGATGCCCCACCTCGCGTGCTTCTTCAAGGATCCCCTGGGGGTGAGCGTGCATGCGTTCACGGACCAGACGCGCATGCTCCTCGACTACGTCGAGCGGCACGCGCGGAGCGCGCGCGCCGGGAGCCGGCGCAAGGTCTAGCGGATGGCCCCGGCGTCGCGGCGAGGCATGCAGCGCTGGCCGATCCTGACCGAGGAGGATCGCGCGGCCGTGCTCCGCGTGCTGGACCGCGGCGTGCTCTCGGGCGCCGCCGCGCCGGAGATGCGAGCGCTGGAGGCGGAGTTCGCCGGGACCCTCGGTGGCGGCTTCTGCCTCGCGACGAACAGCGGGACGTCGGCGCTGCACATCGCGATCGGCGCGCTCGGTCTCGAGCCCGGCGACGAGGTGATCGTCCCGGCGCTCTCGTTCATCGCCACCGCCCAGGCCGTGCTCCACGAAGGCGCCGTCCCGGTGTTCGCCGACGTGGACCCCGTGACCTACAACATCGATCCCGTGGACGCGGCCGCCCGCGTCACGCCCCGCACCCGCGCGATCGTCCCCGTCCACCTCCACGGGTTGCCCGCCGACATGGACGCGGTGAACGCGGTCGCCGAGCCGGCGGGGCTCGTCGTGATCGAGGATGCCGCGCAGGCTCACGGCGCCACCTACCACGGGCGGCCCGTCGGCACCCTCGGCGCCATGGCCGCCTTCAGCCTCAACTCGACGAAGAATCTTCCGGCGGGCGAGGGCGGCCTCTTCGTCACGGGCTCGGAAGCGCTGTGCGCGCGCGCCGCGCGCGTCCGCTTCGACGGGCTCGAGCCCCCGGCGAAGTGGGATCCGGAGCGGCCGCTGGACGACGAGGCGGACTCGCTCTCCACCGTGCGGGGCTCGATGTACCTGCCGGGCGAGCTGACGTGCG
>Ga0194121_10009359_pt1 | contig 12145 bp, 11 predicted proteins | sample TA2MahCa50mmetaG_FD_148609 | JGI IMG/M metagenome (GOLD analysis project Ga0194121, IMG submission 148609) | Freshwater microbial communities from Lake Tanganyika, Tanzania - TA2015020 Mahale Deep Cast 50m | ecosystem: Environmental > Aquatic > Freshwater > Lake | place: Tanzania: Lake...
AGCCTACCGACAGCAATTCCAGCGATTGATGCCGACCACGACGAATCCCACGCTTTTCTGGGGAGATGCGTTTCCGGCTCGGCTTGTCGGTATCACCTTGGAAACCCTCCCCAAGGAAATTTCCGACCTCGCGATGGATGCCGCCGCGTGCATCGGCTGCGGTGCGTGCGTGGCCGCGTGCAAGAACGCGAGCGCGATGCTGTTCGTCGCCGCGAAAGTTTCACACCTGAACCTGCTGCCGCAAGGCAAGCCGGAGAAGGATCGTCGCGTGAAAAACATGGTCGCGCAGATGGACGCGGAAGGTTTCGGCGCGTGCACCGTGACCGGCTCGTGCGAAGCCGTCTGCCCGAAGGAAATCAGCCTCAACTTCATCGCCAAGATGAACCGCGACTACGCTGTGGCGCTGATCAAGGGACGAAAACTGAATCAGAAATAACGCCTTCGGCTGTTAATTTAGGAGCGGCGTTTTCTTGGTTTAACCACAAAAGCTGAATGGTGAAGTATAGAAAGATCCTCAGACAAACCACTCCAGAGCGCAGCAGCGCCAATCAAGGACAATGATTTTGAAGGGGTTTCAATTGTTACCGCACTCTGTTCTGGTTTGAGTTCTTTCTCCAAGTCTAGGAATTCAATAAGAGCTGTCCGAGCATCTTCTTCGTGGTTCTTTGAATGCGCCTTCCCTGAAACAAATGCTTCCCAACAGTAGAGTGTTTGCCTTTGGCTTCGTGGAGGCCAATCCTCCATCCTCGACGTAAAATACAATGGACTGTTGAAGTTCCGCTTTATCTCGCTGAAAACCCAAGCCATTTGATGCACAGCCAATGTGGCGACTGCCAAACCCGCCGGTGCTGAAAATGCACGGTCGCCTTCGCCCTCACGCGACTTACTAAGTTTTGTGTCGCATTCAGGAACAGGAATGAAAAGTGGTGCTTCGATTCCTAAAGCTATGCTTTTGCTGTGCTTTAAGTCTTCGATCAAATCGGTCGCGAGGTCTTTGATATCGTCGGAAGTCTTAATTGAAGGAGATCCATCCCAGCGTGCCCAGCCGAAATTCCCCTTCATTGTTGAACCAATGTCACAGGCGTAGATGACGTGACTCATAAGATTTATGGTTTTGCAGAAATCAGGCTCTGAAACCCACCGGTTGAAGGTTTGGTAAAAAATTCTTTTCCACCACGCTCACAGCGTCAGGAAAAACTTCTGGCGCTGGCAGGTTGCGTTTTAACGAGAGGGTCATAGCTGTCCGTTTGATCTCACTGATATGCGCCCCCGTAAAGCCTTTTTCATGACACAACCGTTTCTTGTCGGCGGGAATTGTGGCCGAGCCGAAGTAGAGATCAACCAGTCGTTCGATTTCGTCGCGGGTCGGCAGATTGAACGCGAATTTTCGATTGAACCGCAACGGGCGTTCAATAATAGCTTTGTCGAGCAATTCGGGATAGTTGGTTGTGGCTATTACCACCCACCGCTCCTCGCGCTGAGTAAGCCCGGAAAGGAACTGCAAAAAATCCGCCAGTCCGCTCTCGCGGTCAGTGAGACGATCCCGCGCAAACGCATCTATGTCTTCAAAGATAAGCAGACAAGGATTGAGGAAGCGGGAAAGAAACTCCGCCAGTCTGGTAAAATCCACGTCGCCGATGATGTGGCAGGTGGAAAAGCCCAAGTCAATTGCCTCGCGGATGAGCGCCTGACAAACGAGGGATTTCCCAGTTCCAGGCGGGCCGTGAAAAATGACGCCATTGTTACCGGGCAAGTGCTGAAGGTGGAAAAGCGTGTTGTCGTGGATGTCGTCGAGCATCTGTGAGTCGAGGATAACCTCCGCCAAAGAAACCGAGGGACGCGATTTTAGAATCCCTTTGAATCCGCCCGACGCCGGAATGAGTTGGAGGTGTTGGCAACGAATCGGATTTTTCGTTTTGATCACTTCATTCAACTCGGTGACCAAACCAGCAACCGGTCTGGTGGCTGAAATGGAGAGGCTTTGGGATTGGAAGTCCGCTTGATAGCAGATGATTTTGCCACGCAAACAACCGTAAGCCTCGCCAAACGCCAGAATAGATGCCGAGCAGCTCGGATTGAAAAAGAATTCCTTCTTGAGCTTGGCGTGTTCAAGCCAGTCTTTACACTGCCGACGCAAATATTTCTCGATCGTGTAGCCCGCCACCAGCATCGAATAGGCAGATTCAAAGCTCCATGTGAACGCGTTTGGAGACTCTTCGAGATAATCGACCTCGTCGTCGTCACCAATTAACCGTCCACGTGAAAGTCGGAAGAAAGAATTACGCCTTTGATTTTTCATGGTGCGATCATGCCACGCCACCTCTGACAAACACTGTCAGACCTTCACAAAAAAATTATTTTTCTAAGCCCCGTTAGGCAGAATATTGCGAGGCCATTGCACGGATGATTGCACGAAGACGATCCCGTAACTCGACAGGTTCAAGCGCGGTGGCATGGTTGCCCCAAGCCAGAATCCAACGCTCGACATCTTGTAGGGTGTTCAAACGGAGCGTCAATTCGATCTCGCCACCAGCAAGTTCCCTGATGCGCTGGGAGTGATGCCATTTTCGCTCACGCACAAGCGGGGCTGCGAACGCGTCAAAGCGAATGCGAATTTTGTAAGATGTTGTGCGGTCGAAAAAGATGGCGAAGCTGTCGCGCAACAGTCGCTTGATTGGAATTTGTTTCGGCTGAACAAATTTTTCGCCTGTGGCTTTGACCTGCTTCATTCTGGCGGGCACGAATGTGCGCATTGCATCAAGGCCCGTGTCGTGTGCGAGGAGATACCACTGCTGTTCAACGCAAGCCAGATGATAGGGGTGAACCCGGCGATGACTTTTCGGTTTGTTAAGGCCGGAGTAATCAAATTCGATTTCACGGCGATTCACAACCGCCTCAGTCAAAAACTTAAAAAGCCTCGCATCTGCGCGGGGAACTCCAACCGGACGAAAGGACATCGCAGCATTCAGATCACCGAGCGATATCGTCAAGTGATCGCCCAAGCCCACTGCGAGCTTTCGAAATGCTGATCGGAGATCGTGCTCTAGCGGGTTGCCACGATATTGGGCAATAATTCTTTCTGCCACCAAGATGGCGAAAAGCTCTGCCTCCGTAATCTGCAAAAACGGAAGATTTGGGAGTGGCGCAGTCAGCGAATAACTGCGGCGACGTGGATCGTATTCAATTGGCAGATTCAACTGGTCGCGCAAAAAATCAAAGTCGCGCATGATTGTCCGATCAGAGCATTCCAAGTCATCCGCCAATCGAGCGCAATTCACCGGCTTTTTCTCTGAAAGAAGCTGGCAGATTCGCGTCAGTCGCCGCAAAAGAGGGCGCGACGACGGCAGAGTGGATTTCACGTAAGTTTGTTGCATGTCCCACTAAATTTAATCACGGACACAGTATGCATAATCAGCAAGAAGTTAAAAACTGCAGTTCTTCGACACAACCCGTGATTCGGCGCAGAAGGTTTAAGGGACGGTCCTGGACGGCGAATTGATCGCCCTGGAAAACGGCAGGCCGTCCCTGTCAAAAATTCAAGGGCGTGTCCAGCTTCAAGACCGAAATCGGATCGAACTGTTGAGTCAGCGGTCGGGCGTGGTTTTCATGGTCTTCGATCTTCTCTATCTGCGTGGCCAAGCGGTGATGGCTGATCCACTGACGAAACGGCGTCAGCTATTGCGTGAAATCCTCGGCGAGCTGGACTGCCCGGTGGTCAGGATGACCGAGGGCGTGGTGGGCAAAGGATGCCATCTGTTTGCCCGGGTAAAGCAGTTGGGGTTGGAAGGAACGATGGGCAAGCGATTGGAGGGAAAGTACTGGCCCGGAAAACGATCCTCCGACTGGAAGAAGATCAAGCAGACTGTCCTTCGCCCCAATCGCTTCGTGATTCGCTGAGCGACTATGAGAAAGCACATTCCGGGGCATGTAATCACGTTCACTCGGCGGATGATCGAGGAAAAGAACTTCGCTCCCTTCGTGGATCAATACAATTTGTCGCGTCCGGAAGCCTGGCATTATCTCCCCGGATTATTGGGGCGGGTGATCTTTCTTTTTGACGGGTTGGATGAGTCAGTGCCGCCCTTGGACAATGCGGCGCTCCGTCAGTTCTTGGGAGCGTTTCACCGCGCTTGGCCATACTGGACGGTATTTTGTGACCTGAGCCAGGAAGACCTTCGCGTGATGACCTTTTGCTGCTTGGAGAGCGTGAGAATTGTTCACGTCCCCGGCCAGCAGAATTGGGCGCTTTTCTATGATCCAGAAGAACTGGCTGCATTCCTGGCCGAGGATTTCATGAAATCGGAGGAGCAACTTCGTTGGACACGGTTTTCGCACCGCTGGATGAAACGGCGGATCGCGGCGGTGAAGGACTATTTTCTCGGACCGCTTAACCTTGGGGTATTTCAATCTGTCCAACATCAAACCGTTGATGTAAGAATCGTGACGTGAAAACGGTTATCGGTTGGAAACGTTTTGGAGAAGCGCACAGCATGGAGTTGAAAGGATTTGTAGTGCGGCATTTTCCTAACAATTCCTAACACTTGTGAGGCATGTGTAAGGCGTTCTCGCTGATTAAGATGATTGACCGAAATTTGAATTTAACTTGACAGTCAACAAGTTGCGCAGACGAAAGGCTTGAATTTGTTCGGAAAGTTAGGGTGTGTGTTCCGTGCGATGCGGAACGGCTTTTTTTGCGCCTTCCTTCGCTTGATACTGTGGAGAACGGGAGGGTGGCCGTCTCGGCTGCATCAGTCGGCGTCGTATGTGTTTAGCGTGCCTTCCGCCGTAGCGCAGAGTTGCACTCTGCCGTATCCCCGATTTGCAATCGGCGGCGGTCCGGCAAGTTCCGGAATTCTGGAACTTGTCGAGACCCTGCGGAATGCAATTCCGCGATACGGCAGATTACAAATCTGCGCTACGTTGAACACCGCATCTCAGTCAGCGGCGAAGAATTCCTTGTAAGCGACGATGCCGAAGATGCCCAGATAGAAGGCGGCACAATAAAGCGCGCCGAGTTCCATAAACCAGCGCGGACGCAGTTCCTTCGGCAAAAGGCGGCGGTTAGCCACCACGGTCAGCACGGCGCTAAAACCCAGGGCGAGGTTCCAAAAGTTGGCCACGGTCTTTACGATTTGCGCCGGATTGAGGATCGCCAGCGCGATCATGCCCCAGAGGCCGTAAACCGCCAGCACGCTGTAGTACACGTATTTTACTTTGTTGCCATCCAGGTGAAGCAGCCGGCGGCTTCCGGTCCAAAGGACATCCACCCAGCGGCGCACCATCCCGTCCATCTGCGTGATCTGTGTCGGAGCAAGCACCAGCAGTCCGCACGTCAGGGTCAGGTACCAGAACGCCGGTCCGATGTGTTCGGCCAGGCCCTTCGCCGTCATGGCGGCGCCTTCCCACCCTTTCACGGTCGTGCCTCGCGGCAGAAAGCCGAGAGAAAGCATCGCCGGCAGGATGGCCCCCAGCGTCACGGCCGGCACCCAGATGATGAGTTGTTCGCGGACGATATGACGGTACCATCCGCGCCAGCGTTCGAGGTTTTCAGGCGTGACGGGAAATACTTTGCCCACGTGCGAGAGCTTGATCGTCTTGCCGCCAAACGCGCTCGGAATCGCGCCCACTTGTCCGCCCATGCCCCAGCCCTTTTCCCGGACATAATTTGAAAACTGCATGTTGGACAGCCCGCCCGCGCCGGCAATTCCCGCGAAAGCCGCCACCGTGGCCCAGTCCATCGTCGGCGGAAGCATCCCGAATTTGAACAAGCCGGAGACCGCTTCGCCCCACGCGCCGCGGTTCCAAATCAAATTGATCACGAGCAGGTAGCCGAGAACCAGAACGGCCTTGACGATCATGCAAAACTGAAGCGCGTTATAAATCTTCCGGCCGAACAGCACCGGAAGATACGCGCTCAGGAACACGACGTAACTGAGGCCTCGCACCAACGTCGCGTCCGTCTCCGTCGGCAGACGCCCCAGTATGATGGCTGCAAAAGGCACGGCCGCATTCGAGGCCAGGTACGGCCAGACCCCGATGAAGTCGAATGCCAGATAGACGCCTGTCCAGAGAACGGGCCCCGGTGGCAAACGAAAATAGCCCACGAACATCGGCTCGCCGCAGTAGAGCGCATACCGCATCACTTCGAGATTGAAGAAAACCTGCGCGGCAATCGCGAGCGTCGCGATCCAGAGGATTGAGCCGCCGTAACGCGCCGTGACTTCGGGCCCCAGCAGCCACTCGCCTCCGCCGATGTTCGCGCCGGCCATCAAGATGCCCGGCCCAATCATCGCGCGCCACTGGCTTAACCCAAAACGAGGCGGCGGCGGAAGTTCGCCGACGGTCCAGGGACCAAAGCTTTCAGCTTTCTCGCTCACGATTCTGGTTTGGTTGTTGTTGCGCTATGCCGGCCACACGGCACCGTATTTCGCCCACGACGTGAGTTATTTCACGCAGACTGAAGTCTTCGCCGCGCGCCATCCGTTCCAGGAGAGGGCATAGCCAGTCCAGCATTTCGCCGAAGACGCCCGCGTGCCGATCTCTCTTAATGCGTTCCGCGGTCAGAATGGCGTGCCGCAGCGAGCTCTCATCCATAACCGGACCGGCGCGCTATCTCGAAGCTCCGGCTTTGCGGTAGAACCTCCGCACTTGCGCCATTTCATCCTCGATTTCCCGCAGACCCATGGAGCGCACCATCTCGCCGATCGGCGTCTTCGGGTCGTTCGACCAGAAGATGCCGCGATCTTCGTCCTCGTAGTAATTGTAGCCGACGTTGTTGCCGCAGGCCTTGCGGAGCGCCTCGCCATTCCGAAGCTTTGAACTCCACGGGAGAATCGCGTAACTCAAATCCAGTTCGTGAACCAGGATGTTTTGCGGCGGCTTGATCTGCGCGGCGATTTTGCCCGTCGGCTCGAAGAGGGAGGCGTTGTGCCGCCAGGTGCTGGACACAATATAGAAGCGATGATCCTTCGCGCGGAAGGCGGGCTGCGAGGTTTGAGGCGATTGCGTCGGCCAGGCGATCAACTCTGCGCCTTGCCGCGCCAACTCGGACCAACCGTCGTCGAATTCCATCTCATAACAAATCTGGATGCCGAGCTTGCCGAAGTCGCACTCGAAGACAGGGAACGCGTTGCCTGGGGTGGCGCCGCCTTCCATGTTGCCGCGCTCGAACGAGACGACCAGATGCACTTTGCGGTAGGTTCCGACCGTTTCTCCTTTGCGCCCGACCAGGACCGCCGCATTCGAGCACAACTTCTTTTCCTTCGAATCCAGGAGGTAGGTTGCAACGACGATATAGCAACCATGCTCGCGTGCTTTGCGAGAGAACACGTCCTGCACCAGCCCCTCGAACGGAACTGAATGCGCCAAGGCGTCTCCGTCCGCTTCCCCCGTGATCGACGTTTCCGGAAGCACCGCGAGGTCGAGGCCGCGACCGTATTTCTTTTTCGCCTCGGACGCCATCAGATCCACGATTCCAGCCAATTGATCGAGCCGCTTTTGCAGGCCGGGATGCTTCCCCCAAAAGGATTGCATGACGGTGCCCACGATCACCTTTCGAGGCGGGTGGCTGGATGTGCTTCTGCGCCGCGATTGGCCATCGGCGGCGCGTGCCGGCGCGGCGCCAAGGGCCGCCAGACTGCTCAGGGAGGTGAGGAATGTTCTTCGGTTCATGTGCGGGTTTCTCTCGAAGGAGAATGCTCAGGTCGTGGAAGCTTATCGTCTGACCATCTGTCTTCGCCAAGGAAATTCAGCGGCGCCACAGTCGCAGGCTTCATGTTCAAGCTTCAACGGGGCCGCGCTCGCGTGAGCGCGGAAGGAGTTCGCTTGTTACTCCTTCTGGCACAGGCCCGCAACACTTCGGTTGCGACTGCCTGCGCTATTCTGAGTGTCAGTTTGTTTCCGATATCTGATTCGCAATCGCTTGTCATTCGCGATATCGTAGCAGACGAGATAGGTGGTTCTCATACGCGGTTGAGGGTTGAATGAGCTTGCCGTGCGAATAACCGAAGCGCGAGCCGTCAGTGTTCCGGAGTTCGAAGACGCGCCAAGGACGACCCAGCGGGCGTTCGGCACTCGCATAGAACACCTTTTCGTACACTCGAGGCTCTTGCACCGTGTGCAACGGTTTGCCATGTTCGATTCGGGCCACTGCCGTTTCGTAGCAATGCTGCAGGTCTTTCAGCGTGGATTCTTGCTGCTCGGCATCCAGAACCGGCACGCGAAGCATGCCGTCGTCGCGAAGAATCAGCGCCTGCAACCCAAGCTGCATCTTGTCCGTGTCCCACGAGCGTTTCAGCCAGCGTCAGGGTTTGCGAACGGAATGTTTCCCACTCCTGCGCGCACGCGCTTCCAGTTTCCGAGTTAATTCCATGCTGTGCTCGACCTCTTTCGCACGCTCCTCGATTGATGCTGACGACAGACTGCGGCGGCCTTTTCGCCTGCGGTAGCCGCTCGGTCGGCGAACAGCGCTTCGATCCGTTTGAGCTTTTCAATCGGTCGCTGCTGGTCGTTTGGTTCCATTAGAGCGTCAGTCCTTCCAGCTACTCCACCAGTTTCAATTGATCGAGCAACTTTCGCCGCATTGGCTCTTCAGGTTGCAGAGCGAGTGCCCGGCGCAATTCCGCGGCCGCCGCCTGGTTCTGACCTTCGGCTCTCAGCACCACGGCCAGTCCGAGGTAGGCCTCCGCCGAATTCGGAGTCAACCGAATCGCTTCGCGAAAAGCGGCCATCGACTCGGCGCGTCGATTGATCTCGCCGCCGAGGCTCAGCCCAAGATTAAACCACGCCGCCGCCAGGTTGGGTTTGGCCTGGATGGCAGCTTGGAAACAAGGCTGGGCTTCCTTGGGTCGGCCCCGGCTCAGGCGTGTGACGCCCAGTTGCATTTGCGCTTCGATGTTGCCGGGCGCCAGCGCAACAGCTCGCATCAGGACGGCCTCGGATCTCGCGGCGTCGCCGAGCCGCAAGAGCGCGCGTCCGAGGAAAAACATGGCGCGATCCGAGTTCGGGTAAGTCTGGAGGGTTTTTTCGAGGAGCCGGGCGGCTTCGGCCACGCGGCCTGCTTTTATCCATTCATCGCCGAGATCGATCCAGGCGGCCTCCCCGGTTTTCAGGGCATGGACCTCGGCCAGGAAGGGATCTGGAAATGGCTCGTCGTGGGGAAGGTCCGCGAGAATCCGAGCCAGTTGGACGGCTTCGTTGGTGCGGCCCAAACGTTGGTTCACGTTCAGGAGAAGGCGGTGAGCCGCTTTGCGAGTGGAAACGTCCTGCAGCGCGCTCGCCAGATAATTCGTGGCCTCGGCGGCGCGGTCGCGAGCATTAGCCACTTTGCCGAGGCCCAATCCCGCCCAGGCCGAATTGGGATCGCGTTCGCGAACACGGCGGTAATGCCCTTCCGCCTCATCTAGACGCCCCAAGCTCAGGAGCGTGTCTGCAAACTTTAAGCGAGGCGCCAGCTCGCTTTCGGGAAAGAGGCGGACGGCGCGATCCAGATTCGTCGCGGCCGCCATGGGATTGTCCACCAGTTCCGCGAGACCAAGATAGTAGGGCCAGCGCGGTTGGCGCGGCGCCAGCGCGGAGGCCTGGGCAAAAGACGCGGCGGCTTCCGCGCGAACTTCGTGCGCCAGCAACATCATTCCCATGCGGCCCCGGGCCTCGGCGGACCGCGGGGCCTGTCGAACCGCGTCCCGAGCTTGGGCAATCGCCGCAGCGATCATCGGGTCGAAACCCGTGGTGTTCACGACTGGCGGCGGCGGCGACGCGTTTCTCCACCAGAGCCAGGACGCGAACGCAACCGACATTGAAAGCACGACCGCGAGCCAGCCTGGCCAGCTTCTGCGGATGGATCGGTTTGGCGGCGAAGGGCGTTTGGGGGTTCGCTTCTTCATTGAAGCCGATACGGGTTCACTGCCCAGCGCCTCGCGTCACAGCCGATGCGACTCGTTGCCCGGAACCTTTCCGGAGCGTGAGGATTTGATCCACGGCCACACCGGGAAACTGCTCCTCGGTGCCGTCAGGCCAGATCACGTTGATGCTTTCCACCTGGGTGGTTGAACCTAGGCCAAAGTGGGCGCGAGGATCGTTGCTGCACAGATAACTTTGCGAAGGATTCACCCACACGGTCCTGCGCCGCCCGCCCGCGTTGACGGCCACTTCCGCGCCATACGCGTCGCGGCCTCCGAACGCCGGCTCCACGACTCGCACCGTCAGCCAGTGGCCGCGTGGAGCGACGTTGCGATACACGCGCGCGGACGCGGCAATCCGCGTGACGATCAAGTCCGGGGCGCCATCGTTGTCCAGATCGCCTACCGCCAGGCCGCGCGCGACGGCGGCGGTTCCGCTGAAGGCGAGGTTGGCGGCGGAGATGTCCGAGAAAGCTCCCTGACCGTCGTTGGCGAAAATCTGGCTGCGCTGCTCGTATCCGTTCCAGAAGGGATCGCTGTTGGCCTTGCCGTTTGGCGCGGGATCGATCGTGAGGCGTTTGATGCCGCCGTTCACGACGAGCAAATCCGGAGCGCCGTCGTTATTTAGATCGTTGAACACAGTGCCAAAACCTGTGCCTCGCCACGCCGAAGCCGCGACCCGCGAAGCCGAGGTGCGATCCTGGAAGTATCCGCGCGGCCCTTGCTTCCACAGCGCGTGCGTTTCCGTGCTGAGGTGAGTCACGAGAATATCGAAAAGCCCGTCGCCGTCGGCGTCGCCGAGGGCGACTCCCATGTTGGCCTGGACGGCGCCCATCTCGTTGTAAGCGATCCCGCGTGTGGCGGCCTCTTCGGTGAACGTTCCGTTGCGCTGATTGATCAAGAGCCAATTGACATGGCCATCGTTGGCAATGAGCACGTCCGGCCAGCGGTCTCCGTTGGCGTCCGCGCACACGACTCCGAGTCCTGGCCCGGCCAGTTTCCCAAGCCCGGCTTTCAGCGTCACGTCCTCGAACCGGATCGAGCCGCCGCCAGCGCCCAGGTTCCGGAACAGCCGTGGAATCGTGCCCGGGAACCCGGACGGACCGCAGTACCCGGGTTTGCCTTGCGCATCTGGACACTTCATCGACGGCGAGTAATCCACGTAGTTGGCCACGATCAAATCGAGCCAGCCGTCCCGGTCGTAATCGAAGAACGCGGCCGACATGCCCCAGTGAGGATTGTCCAGTCCGGCGTCGTGGGTGATCTCTCCGAACTTGCCGCCGCCGACATTGCGAAACAGCCGAACCCGGTCGTACTCCGTGATGAAGACATCGGGCTGGCCGTCATTATCCACGTCGCCGACGGCCACGCCCATGCCGCGTCCCGGGAGATCCAGTCCGCTGCCGGTGCTCGCGTCGCGAAAGCGGCCGTCCTGTTCCTGATGGAACAGTTGATGTTTGGCGGCGGAATTGGTCCCGGCGTTCTGGAGCAGAAAAACATCCATGCGTCCGTCGCCGTCGAAATCAAAGATGGCGACTCCGGAGCCGAGCGATTCGGGCATAAAATAGGTTCCGACCGGTCCGACGTCGTGGACGAATCTCAGACCGAGCGCGTCCGTGGCATCTTCGAGCCAGGGCGAGTGGGCAGTTGAGGCGGGAGCGATCGTCGGATTGGGAGGAGGCTGCACGTTCGGCCCGCAACCGGCACCTGCCAGCGCCAAACCCAGGACGATCCCCAAGCACCGGAGTCGCAGGATTCGTGGCATCACCGCGGAGGAACCTTCAGTCGTGAGAACAAAGACCGGACATTGAAGCATGTGAACAGCGCTGAGAGTTTTCCGGTAGGCAACCAAAGCCGCGAATCGAAGTCAAACTGCGCTTTCCACCGGTGGTGCGATTATAAGTGTCGGCCAGTCACGATTCGATTGGCTCCCCTTTCCCCATGAACCTGGGAGCGCCGGCATCCATGCCGGCGCAGTTCAACCCGCTGCGGTCGCCGGCACGGATGCCGGCGCTCGTGCGCCTGAGATGGCGATTGGTCGAAGCGGTGAAAGTCCGCTTCTGTGCGGTGAAGAATCGTGCGGTATTGAACCATAACTGCGTCGTGGAAACACGGGGTGGAGAGCAATGGAACGAGAACGGCCAGTCCGTAACGCCGTTCGTCTGTCGAGGCGAACAAAGTGAACTCGATTCGGTCGGCGCGGATGGGCGAGCCTGCGAGCGCTGTGCGAAGCCTGTCGCGGAGGG
>Ga0194121_10009361_pt1 | contig 12142 bp, 10 predicted proteins | sample TA2MahCa50mmetaG_FD_148609 | JGI IMG/M metagenome (GOLD analysis project Ga0194121, IMG submission 148609) | Freshwater microbial communities from Lake Tanganyika, Tanzania - TA2015020 Mahale Deep Cast 50m | ecosystem: Environmental > Aquatic > Freshwater > Lake | place: Tanzania: Lake...
CGATCCGGGTCGCCCGCAAACTTAAGGCCATCGATGTGATCGATGTGCTGTCCGATCTCTTCATCCTGCGCGGTGTGCCTGGCCACATCCGATCCGATAATGGCCCGGAGTTCGTTGCCAAGGCTGTGCAGGAATGGATCACAGCCGTTGGTGCCAAGACCGCCTACATTACGCCAGGCAGCCCCTGGGAGAACGGATACGTCGAGAGCTTCAACGCACGCCTGCGCGATGAATTGCTCGATGGCGAAATCTTCTACTCGCTGCGCGAGGCTCAGATCATCATCGAAAGCTGGCGGCGTCACTTCAACGCGATCAGGCCGCATGAATCGCTCGGCTACAAACCGCCTGCACCGGAAGTGTTCGTGCCTGCATTCGCCGCATGGCCGGCTGCGCTACGCCGATCGGCTTCGCCGGCCACGCTCCAACTAGCGCAACGGCCAACTCTGAACTAACATTCAACCTGGACCACTCGATGGGGGCCGATCAGTGGCCGTCGCGGCATGGCAGTCCTTTACCGACGCGGACAAGATTGTCGACACCGAAGCCAGCCTGATCGGCAATATTCACAGGGATACCACCGGTCTTCCTCATGAGAAGGCTCTGCCGATCAGGGCCTATCTCGAACTCTATGTCGAGCAGGTGGTGCACGTGGAATGGCCGCTGCAACAGCGTGGCGAGCTCGGGACTATTGGCTGGCGGTCCCTCGAGGAGTCGCACGCGCACATCGCGCGCCTCGACCCAAAGAATCTGGGGGAATTCGCAATCCAGGCCGAACTGCTTCGAGGGCTCAACAACCTTTGTGGTGCGCGGCGGACACGTATACTTGCCGCCGATGCCGCCGTACCTACGACCGTCTGGATTATCCTGATCCTCGGAACGGTGCTGACCATCGGCTACACCTATGTCCTCGGCATTGACAACGTCCCTCTTCACTTCGCAATGACGGCATCGGCCGCCATCGCCATGGGGCTGGTCTTCATTCTCATTCTCTCCCTCGATCGGCCGTTTCGTGGCGAGCTGAGTGTCTCCACGGAAGCCTACGAGAACGTCCGCGCGAACATGGCGCGCCTGCGCATGCATGAAGAGGAAATGCGGGCGAATCCGGGCAACGCGCTTCGATGAAGTACCCGCCCGAGCAGCTTGAGGATCTGGCGCTCCGGGCGTCGACCCTCGACGAGCGTCTCTCCGACCAGTACGAGCCGCTACCCGGCCTGAAAAGTGATGCCGACATCGCGGCGCGCCGGCTCGCGACATGGTGCCGCCATGCGGCAAGCGGCGACTGGGCCCTGTTTGCCAAGCGGCTTCGCCGCGACGGGCTGACGATGGAGCAGGTCATGCCTCGCCTGTCGGCGATCCGTCGACGCGCCGACGCGGCCCTGCCCGGCTGGATCGAGGATGCCGCATGGATCGTTCCGGCGATGCTGACCGACGCTCCGCTGGCTGTGGTTGCTGCATTGAGGCGGGCCGAGGCGCAGCCGTTCGAGCCGCTGTTCTACGGACTGGTTACCGCGGCGCAGGACCGCCGGAATGCGCTGTTGCCGGCCTCCGCCCGCACCTGCATCAGCGACGCTGTGCGGACCGAGATGTCGCGCGCACTCCTGGCGAGCGCCACCAAGCTCTGCGGGATGGCGATCTACGAGAATTTCGCCGTCATCCGAGATGCCTGGCAAAAGGAAATCGGTCTAGCGCCAGACGATTCATCGTCACGCACCCGGCACTACGAGCGGTTCATCACCGAGATGCGGCGCTCCGGGCTGCAACGGCTCTTCGATACCAAGCCGGTCCTGCTTCGATTGCTCGCCTCGCTGACGCGGCAGTGGATAGACACGACGGCGGAATTCCTGAGGCGCCTCGACGCCGACTACATCGCCATCCGACAGGACCTGGTCGCCGGCGCAACCGACACGCCGGTGACGGCCGTCGAGACGGGGCTTTCCGATCTCCACAATTTCGGGCGCAGCGTCTACATCGTCCGTTTCGGGGACGGCACGGCCGCGGTCTACAAGCCCAAGGACGTCACCGTCGACGCCCGCTGGGGGGCGCTCATCGACTGGCTGAATGGCCAGGGAGCGCCGATCGACCTCAAGGCTGCCCGCGTCATTGCCCGCGACGGCTACGGCTGGTGCGAGTTCATCGCCCATGGCGACGTCGCCGACCGGGCCGCAGCGCGGCGCTTCTTCCGCCGCGCCGGCGCGCTGCTCGGCCTGTGGCATCTGCTCGTCGGCAGCGATATGCATGAAGAGAACATGATCGCCGCCGGTGAGCAGCCGGTGCCGATCGACCTGGAGATGCTCCTGCAGGCGCATGACCCCAGCGCCGCCACGGATGCGCCACCGATGCGTGCGCAGGAGGCCGCCGGGAAACGCCTGGCGCAGTCGGTGCTGACCACCGGCCTTCTGCCGAGTTGGCTGCGCACGCCCGAAACCGCGCTGATCGCCCTCGGCGGCCTGCACGACAGCGTCGGCGGGCCGATGCCTGAGCAGCGCTGGGCCCAGATCAACACCGACGCCATGGCACCGTCGCGTGCGCCGTGGCAACCCGGCCGGCATGCCAACCTGCCGCGGCTCGATGGCTCGACGATCAAGCTGCCTGATTATCTCGATGCGCTCATGGATGGCTGCGGCGCTTATCTCCGCTTCATTCTGGCACACAAGCGCGAGCTGACCTCCAAGACCGGCCCGCTTGCCGCCTTTGCCGGCGTACCGATCCGGCGTGTCCTGAAGCCGACCCGCTTCTATGCGCTACTGTTAGACCGACTGCGCAACCACCGCGATATGCGCGACGGCACGGAATGGAGTGCGCATCTCGACTTCGTTTCGCGTCTCGCCGACTGGGACAAGGACGACGAGGCGCTGTGGCCCCTCTTTGCCGCCGAACGACGCGCCCTCGGCGATCTCAACATCCCCTTTTTCGTCCACGCCGCGGACGGCGACCGGGTGCGCGACGGGTCCGGCAGCAGCGCCGCAAGCGGACTGCAACCCGCACTGATCGAAGCGCTACGACGGATCGAAACCCTGGACGAGGCGGAAATCGCCTGGCAGCTCGACGTGATCCGACTGACCGTGGTCGACGACCCGCTCAGCAATCCCGATTTCTTCAGGGAGAAGGCCCGCCAGCGCGCCGGTCTGTCTTCGACGTCGCCGAAACTCGACCGGTCGGCGGCGATGGCGGAAGCGGATCGCATAGCCGGAGAGCTGCGGCAGCGTGCCTTGCGCGACAGCGGCGGCGCGGCCTGGATCGGCCTCGATCCGCTGGCCGACGGCGGCGGCTGGCAGCTCGTCCCCCTGGGCTCCGACCTCTATGGCGGCGCGCCCGGCGTGTCGCTGTTCCTCGCCGCGCACGCCCGGATCGCCGATAATCCGGCATCGCGCGAACTGGCGCTCGAGGGACTGGCGCCGTCGCGCTACATCATCCGGAGCTCGGGAGCAGCCCGCTTCGCTCGCGTCAGCGGCATCGGCGGCTCCTCGGGGATCAGTTCGCTGATCTACGCGCTGATCACCACCGCGCGGCTGCTCGACGAGCAGTCTCTTGTGGATGATGCGCTTGCGGCAACCCGGCTGCTCAGCGACGACGTTATCGGCGCCGACAAGGTCTATGACATCATCGGCGGTGCCGCCGGCGCCATTCTCTGCCTGCTGAAACTCCACCGCGAGACCGGTGACGCACACGTGCTCGATCATGCCGTGGCCTGCGGCCAGCATCTGCTGCGCAGCCGCCCGCAGACCACTAATGGCCCGGGCCTGTGGAAGCATCTCGGGTCCCGCCCGCTGACCGGCTTTTCCCATGGTGCCGCCGGGTTTGCCTATGCGCTCGCCGCGCTAGCCAAGACCAGCGGCAACGCGGCTTTCACCGCGGCGGCGGAAGGCTGCCTGGCATATGAACGGTCCCTGTTCTCGGCCGAAAGGGGCAATTGGCCTGATCTGCGGGAAACAGGCGACGGCAAGGGAGCGTCATTCCCCTGCCAGTGGTGCCACGGCGCCGGCGGCATCGGCCTGGCGCGACTGGGGATGCAACGTTTCGGGGACCGGAACATCGAGATCGCCCGCGATATCGATATTGCGGTGGCGACAGTGCGTCGCGGCCCTCCCTCACCCATCGACACCTGGTGCTGCGGCAATCTCGGCAATATCGAAACCCTCGCCGAAGCCGCCCGCGCGTTGGGCGATAGCGAACTCGACGACGAAGCCTCGCGCCGGACATATGAGATCCTGGCCACGGCGCGCAGGACGGGAAGCTTTGGCTGGAACGCGGCCGGCGACGCCGAGAATCTCGGCCTCTTCCGCGGTCTCGCCGGTGTCGGCTACTCGCTGTTGCGCCGTGCTGCACCGGGCCAGCTTCCCAACGTGCTGATCTGGGAATAGCCTCAGAACCTGCGGACGTAGTTGCGCGCGTTCTCGCTGACGCGGCGCCAGCCATGCCGGTATTGAAGTTTGTAGGACGCCGTGTTGCGCGACGAGACCGACGAGAACAGGTGCCGGTAGCCGAGATCGAACATCTGCTGCATGGCCCGCGTGCCGACCGCTGGTGCGACATGGGTGCCCCAGTGCGAGCGGGCCGCGGTGATGCTGTTGATGAGCGGCTCGTCGTTGACGATGAACCATTCGGCGTAGCCGACCAGGTTTTCACCTTCCCAACCCAGCACATACTCGCGCGCCGTCAGACCCGGCCACGGTTCCTTCGGCCATAGATATTCGGCCTTGATCGGGCTGACGAGCCGCATCGGCCGGTAGGCGCGATTGTGCAGGTCGACAATCGCCGCATCGGTGGCCTCGCTGCCGCCCCGGTAGAGCTCGATGCGCAGAGCCCCCGGATCGACGAGGGGTACGACCTCGTCCTTCCATTCCATACGCGTTGAGGCGTCGAACTGTTCGAAGCCGGCCGCGAGAATCATCGGCGTAAGTTCCGGCGGTGCCTTGTCGCTGAGATTGATCACCTGCCAGGTCCCTGGCCGCTGGCGATCGGCCTCCGCCATCTGCGCCAGCAGCGGTGACACGATGTCCTCGCGAACGGCCTCGGGCTTCAGCTCGAACTGGAGATAGCGGTTACGCGGCCAATCCGGATCGCGCGTCGCCGAGCCGAAGGCACTGCCGGCCAATCGGCCAGCCTCGTCGAAGATGACGAAACCGGCCCTGTCCTCGTCGATCACAAAGCCCGATTTACGAAACTCCTCGCCTGTGACCCAGGTCCAGTCCGGGTGCAACTCCAGCCAGAGTGCCGTTACGGCTTCGATATGCTCGGGCGCAAACGGGACTACACGCATAACCGGGAACGCGGGAATTGAGCAAAGAGGCCCGCACCATAGCGCATCCCGCCCGACTGTCACGAGGCTCGAATCGGGCGATTCCTGTCTGACACGGCGCGCAGGCGTGTTATCTTTTCCAGGCTTCGGTGATTCGCCAAATCTTGTGAGTGCCGGACAACGATGCGGATAATCGCTGTCACCAACCAGAAGGGCGGGTCGGCCAAGACGACGACCACCGTCAATCTCGCCGCGGCGCTCGCCGAGGCGAAGAAGCGCGTCCTCGTCATCGACCTCGACCCGCAGGGCAATACGACGTCCTGGCTGGGCATAACAGCGCCGGATCGCGGCGCGCTTGAGCTGCTCACCGACATCGACCCGCCTGAAAGCCTGATTCGCGAAAGCACGACGGTCGGGGTCGACTGCATTCCCTCGACCCGCGGCCTGAATGGGGCCGAGCGCCAGCTGGCTCGTGAGATGAGCGCCGAGACGACGCTCAAGCGACGGATCGCGGGAATGGCCGGCGCGCGCTGGGACTACTTACTGATCGACACCCCGCCCACGCTCGGACTGCTGACGCTCAACGCGCTGGCCGCGTCCGACGAGTTGATCGTGCCCGTCGAGGCGCATGTCCTGGCCCTTGCCGGCGTGGCCCAGCTCTTCGACACGGTCCGCACGGTCAACGAGAGGCTCAACCCCTCCCTGACCATCGCCGGCATCGTCGCCTGCCGCGTCGATACCCGCACCCGCCACGCCAGCGACGTCGTCGACAGCCTGCGGCATACCTTCACCAGCCAGGTCTTCAAGACCGAGGTTCGCGAGAATATTCGTCTCGCCGAGGCTCCATCGTTCCACCAGCCCATCACGACCTACGACCCGCGCAGCACGGGGGCGCTCGACTATCGGGCGCTCGCCAGGGAAGTCCTGGCGCAGGAAGCCGGGCGGCACGTATGAGCCGCCGCCGCACGATCGGCGACAATCCCCTGGATTCGATCGCCGTGCCGCCGCGGCCCGACACGGCGCAGCGCGCCGAAGAACCGCCGAAGGCCCCGCCGCCGCAGATCGAGGCGGTTGCGGCGGCGCAAGAAACGGCGGACGCCGACAAGGGAACCCAGGGCGGCTCCGCCCCCTCCAACCCGTTCCGCGCCTTCAAGCAGATCGTCCCCCGCCGCCTCCGGGTGATTGGCGGCGACGTGCCGAGCGCCGAGATCCTGCTAATGCGCCGCGGCCCGGAAGGGCCGCTTGGCCTGCTTCTCAATCTCCGTGACTTCGTGGAACTGAAGCGTGACGCCGTCCGTGTCGTCGTCGTATCTTCCGTGTCCGACCGGCGTATCGGTTCCCTGCTGCTCTGGGCCACCGCCGGTGCCGTGGCTCTTGGCCCCCTTGGCGCTCTTGCCGGGTGCCTCTACGGCGGCCGCGAGCGACGCGGAGCCACGGCCACGATCGAGCTGGTCGATGGCCGCCGGATTGTCGTCACCACCGCCCCCGCCATCCTCGAAGAAATCCAGGCCGAACTGGGCTAGCGGCCTTCGTCCGAGGCGCTTACCCGCCCGGAGGTTGTCCTGTATGATCCGGCGCACCGACCGGGCACGGGGGCCCGTGTACGGTGGTCATATCGGGGGGACTATGCTGCTGCGACATCTTGGCCGCGCCTTAACGATTGTCGGCGCTCTGGCCGTCAGCGCCTGTCAATCGCTGGTCGATTTCTCGGATTGGGCCGCCGGCTACGACAAGGCGGTCGAGCGCACGCATAACGAAAACGTACTCATCAACATGGTCCGCGCGGCCTACAACCGGCCGCTCCATTTCGCCACCATCGCGGTCGTACGAGGCAATGGACAGGTCAGTCCGGCCATTCAAGGCTTCTTCCCGTTCGTGAATTTCAGCGCGCCTGCCCGTAGCGGCGCAACCCTGACCCCCTCGATCGGCGTCACCAGCGGCTTCAACTTCGACCTGGCCTCGCTCGACAACTCCGAGTTCATCACCGGCCTGCTCACGCCCATTTCTCCTGCGACGGTTCACTTTTACGTCATGCAGGGAATCCCGCGCGAGCTGCTGTTCAGCCTGTTCATCGAACGCGTGACCATTACGGCGAACAACCGCACCGAGACCTACATCAACGATCCGAACGATCCTCGATACGACGCGTTCGTCGCCACGCTGCAGAATCTCCTGGAACTCGGCTTCACCACCGAGAACCCGCAGATCATGATGCCGTTCGGGCCGGCCCTGACCACCCAGGAAGCCAAGGATCCCTTACGGCTCCAGGCGGCGGCCCAGGCAGGACTGATCCTGCAACCGACGCCGGTCGGCTCGGAGGTCCACTACCAGCTGATGCGCGCGATCAACTATCCGCGCTTCTGCTTCACCGGTGGCGCCCCCAACATGCCGCGGCTGCCGCAATCCGTGATGTGCGGCTCGCTCGACGCTCCTGGCGCAGGGGCCGCGCCGCAGCCCGGCTCGCAACAGAACTTCCAGTCGGGCTCGGGCATCGCCGGCTTCGAGAACGCCTCGCTGAGCGTCGTGATCCGCTCGACGCGAGACGTGTTCAACTTCGTGGGCAACCTGATCTATCAGCAGGTCGAGCGTCCCGTCCCGCACCGGCTCATCCTGACCAGTCAGGAAGCCAAGAACTACAACTACCTCGGTCGAGGCGACGAGCTGATCGTCGTACGCAAGAACCAGACGCGGCCGGGTGACCTTGTTCGCGTCGACTTCGAGGGCAATACCTACAGCATTCCGGCTGAAAACCAGGGCAATTCGGCGCTCGTGATGAGCGTCATCCAGCAGATCCTCAACCTCAGCAAGTCGGTCAACCTGATCCCGACCACCAGCGCGGTGGTGGTTCGCTAGGCCCCGCTCAGCCGGGGGGGCGGCTCGCCGGCGGCGCACCGCCCGGCCGCAATGGGGCGGTCGAGGGTGCGGGCGGCGTGCCGGGAGAAATCAGCGGTGCGGGCGCGGCCGGTGAAGGCGGCGAGCCCGACAGCCCTTCATCGCGGAAACGCGCCGGCCCGCCGGCGGAAGGATCGAGAGTTCCCAGTGGCGGCACCGACATCGGCCCGGCCGGTGGCACGGTAGGTGTATTGCCGTCCATCCCTCCGAGGATAATCGGCAGCCCACCCGGTCCGGAACCAATGACCACGACCTTGCTGTTCGGCGACCTCGACAGCGCGAGTGTCGCCTCGATACCGCGCCAGCGCAGATAGTTGTCGGTGAGGCCGTCCCGGATCGTGTCCTGGAAGGCGCGTATACCCTCGGCCTCGATCTGCTTGCGGATCGCCTCGCGCCGCTCGGCCTCGATGCTGAACTCGTACTGCTGGGCGCGATTGTATTCGACGCGCTTGCGCTCGATCGCGTCGGCGACCGCGGGCGGGAACTGGACGCCGCGGATCAGGATGTCCTCGATGAAGAAGAAGCGGATATGGTCCTCATCGGGCGGATTGAAATTCTCCAGCAGGTTGCGCTCGACGTTCTGACGGATCTGGTCTTCGATGTTGGTGCGGTAGGTCGTGAACGCCTCTTCCGGCTGGTAACGGGCAAGGATGTGCCGCGCTTCCGACCCTACATCGGGCACCACGAGCGAGCGCAGGTAGTCCGGACCGACGAACTTGTGCATCGTGCCGACATGTTCGGCGTCGATGCGGAAGCGAAACGCAACGTTGATCGTCGACCGCAACCCGTCGGCCGTCAGCACGTCGTAGTCCCGTTCGATGAGCTGCACCCGCGCGTCATAGATGTTCATGACGTCCCACGGCAGGATCAGACGCATGCCCTCGGCGTAGTGCCTGTCCGTCACCGTACCGCCGAAAAACCGGCTCCACAGCACGCCCACATGACCGGCCGGGATGAAGATCACCGACATCGGCCAAAGCACGATGACCAGGATCGCAGCCATCACGATCGTGATCGTGGTGCTCACGAGATGATTGTCGATCCAGAACCAGAAGCGTTTGAAAGCCTCAAGCATGGGACTGCCCCCGGGTGTCGGCGGCGACCTGGCCGTACTCCATCCTGATCTGCCGGTCGGCAACGTGGAAATAGTGATCGTCGTGCGTAATGGCGATGATCGTCTTGCCCCTGCGCTTCAGCTCGACGAGCATCTCATCGTAGAACTTCTTGCGGAATACGGGGTCCTGATCCGCCGCCCATTCGTCGAGCACCACGGCAGGACGGTCCTCGAGAAGCGCCACGACCAGCGCCACGCGCTTGCGCTGTCCGCCGGAGAGATCGAGCGTATCGAACACGCCGTTGGTGACCCGCGTCTTGCCCTCGATCTCGAGCTTCGCCAGCAATGCGTCGATCTTCTCCTGCGCGGCTTCCATCATGCCGTAGAGGCGCCGGAACAGGTGAAAATCGGAGAACACGACGGCAAACGTGTTCCGGTACGCGTCGATGGATTTCTCGTCGACGACCTTTCCGTCGATCCTGATCACGCCGGTCGTCGGCCGATAGAGGCCGATCAGCAGCCGCATGAGCGTCGTCTTCCCCGACCCGTTACCGCCCGTGATGAACACGGTTTCGCCCGAACGGAATGTGAGATTCAGCGGGCCGAGCGAGAAGGACGGATTGTCGTGGCTGTCGCGGTGCTCGAAGATCACGTTCTCGAAGACGATCTCATTGAACGGCTCGCTCTTCATCTCCGCGTGAGGCGCCTGCGCTCCCTTCGCAGCCTGGACCAGCTTCTGCTCGATGGAGCGGACATTGTTGGCCGCGGCGTTTGCCTGGGCGACGATCGGCACCGTCGTGACGATCGTGGTGATGGCACCGATCATGAAGAGCACGGCGGTTGCGGTCTTGACCACGACGTTGCCGAAGGCCTCGGAGAAGATCGGCACGACGAAGACCATCGTCGCAATCAGCAGATAGAACATCACCTGCGTCAGGGTGAAGTGCTCCGCCATACGGCTCTGCGTGGTGATCTGCTTGTCGGCCGCAAGCGCCGACTGGCGCTGGAAATTACGGAACATGTCGGCTGCTCGGGCGGCGTTGACCTTGGTCTCCTTGAAGCCCGCCAGGAAGTCGTTGAGATCATCCAGGCACTCGTTCTCCTGGTTGATCGCGTCACGCAGTTCCGCGTCGATCGTCTTCGTCTTCCGGAAATGGATGAGGACCGCGACCGTGACGAAGATGGCGCCGATGACGAACGCGGCCAGCGACAGATAGGCCAGGTAGATCACCGCGAAGACCAGCATGGCAAGCGACTCGGCAGCATTGGTCATCAGGAAAGCGGCCTGGGAGATCGTGCGCGTCTCCTTGCCGGCGCTGCTGAATATGTCGCTGCGGCCGATCCGCTCCAGCGCCAGCAGATCGCTGCGCAGCACATGGTCCACGATGCGCACGCGGATCTTGTGGACGATCTGCTCGGTTTCGCGGATCGCGGTCAACATGATGAAGCGCTTGGAGATCACGTACAGGATCACGATCGCCAGAAACGCGAAAAAGAACGTCGTCGTCGGCTGGCGCTGTTCCACCGCGTCGGCGGCGGCGTTGATGATGGCCAGCACGCCGGCGCTGCTCAGGCCGGCCACGGCGCTCATCAGGGCGATGCGCCCGGGCTGGCTGGCGCCCTCCTCGCGGAAAAGCTGGATCAGGCTCACTGCCGGAGTCCCCGAAGGGCGCGGCGCAGCATCGCAGTGAAGCGGCGGAAACGCGGCATGCGCGGCCGATCAGGTCTTTGACGGCTCGACCCGCGGCGACTTCGGGCGCGTGAGGATCAGGATCAGCAGGATCAGCGGAGGCGTGAAGAGCAGCGCCAGGATGAAGAACCCGAGCACGCCGATCCGGCGGCCGTGGCCGAACAGGGCAACGGCGAACGCCAGCACGACATAAGCGACCCAAAAGAACGGGTTAGCAACCATGGACACCCCCCGCCGGCCATACCCGGCCGGTGCCGTAACCTACCCGGAAAGCCTTCATATTTCGAGAGGGCGGTTTGGCCACCTGAGCCGGGCCCGACTTGGGGGCCCAAACGAAACGGGCCGGCAAAGCCGGCCCGTTCTGCATCGTCCCGCGCTGGGTTCAGGCCTTGGAAGCCGTACGCCCCGTCTGGAATTCCGCCTGAAAGTGCTTGCGCATCTTCTCGACGTCGAGATCGAGGAAGGTACCGCCGGACTCAAAATGCTTGATGAAGATCCGGCCCACGGCGCAGGTGGCGCCCAGCGAGAGGGCCGGCATGGTGATGACGCCGAGCGTGGTGCCGATGACCGGGATCAGCTTGGCGCCCGCGCCGGCCAGAGGCCCGGTCAGCATGCTGGGCAGGATGCCGCCGAGCAGCGCAGTGACGACGGCCTTTGCGGCGTTCGCCTGGAACGGCACTTCGTAGAGCTTGGCGAGATCGGACAGCATCTTCACCTGGACCGCCGTCACCGCAGCGACATCGACCAGCGGCACCGGGATGAGCCCGCCGACGAACGACCAGTTCATGTGCTTCTTGACGATCGCCTCTGCCTGTTCGATCCGCGTAGTCATCATCCGGTCTCCCTTTGCGACAAAGGTCTTGGCGATGCAGTCGATTCATCAAGGCTAACAAACACCCCCTGCTTTGGCAATGACATTCCACGGTAAGGGGCCACGCTGACGGTTGGAGCTGCCGCCTTGATTTGCAACCTTGGGCATGGTCAGCCGTGATGCATTTTTACTCCGGCCAGCCGATGCATTTTTACTCCGGCGTTGACAGCCGCGCCATTCGCCTGGCGGTGATGGACATGTGGAAGCCGTTCCACAACACGACGCGCCAACGAGCGCCGCAGGCGGCGATCCTGTTCGACAAGTTCCATGTCATGCGCCATCTGGGCGAGGCGCTCGACCGGGTGCGCAAGGCCGAGTACGCGCGGGTCAGCGGCAAGGATCGGCGCTTCATCAAGGGCCAGAAGTACACACTGCTGTCGCGCCACGACAACCTCA
>Ga0194121_10009364_pt1 | contig 12138 bp, 9 predicted proteins | sample TA2MahCa50mmetaG_FD_148609 | JGI IMG/M metagenome (GOLD analysis project Ga0194121, IMG submission 148609) | Freshwater microbial communities from Lake Tanganyika, Tanzania - TA2015020 Mahale Deep Cast 50m | ecosystem: Environmental > Aquatic > Freshwater > Lake | place: Tanzania: Lake...
ATATTCTTATTTTTATCGTTAACGAGCATGATCATACTCGAGATGATGTTGAAGGCGGCGACTAAAATGATCAGCGTTAGGATTAGAAACATCACCGTACTTTCAACCTTCAAAGCATCGATGAAGCCAGAATTGGACTGCTCCCAATCGCTTGCATAAAGATCAGGATTTTGCTGCAAAATCTCGTAAAGCTTGGTTCTGATTTCATCCAACTTCGTCACATCAATAGCAAAAATCTCGACGCCGGAAGCGCTGCCCGGAAATCGGAAATGCTTCTGCGCCATCTCGAAATTCATGAAGATCGTCGTAGAGTCATACTCATATAAACCACTCTCAAACACACCACCAACTCGATAGGTCTTAATGCGCGGAATCGCGCCAATCAAGGTCTCATTTGTTTCGGCGGAAATGATTTTGAGCGGACTGCCAATTTTTAGATTCATGCTTTGCGCTACAGCCGAGCCGACTAACACCATATCCTTCTCGTTAATCGCCACGATTTCGCCGGCACGAATATTGTCGGAAACAAGCTTTTTATTCTGTAGATCTTCAGCCTTAATACCCTTGATCAACCCCCCTGCATTCTTGCTTGGCGAGGATAACATCGCCTGACTTTCGATGATTGGATTGGCGAATTTCACACCGGGAATATTTTTGATTTCGCCGACTAACTCTTCATATCGGCTGATTTTTTGTGCGCTGCTGTAGATGGTGAGGTGGGAGTTAATGCCTAAAATGCGGTTGATTAGCTCGTAGCGAAAACCATTCATCACCGACATCACGATGATCAGTGTGGCCACGCCAATCATGATTCCGACAAAAGAAAAGATGGCTGTGATGGAGATGAAACCCTCTTTGCGCTTAGAGCGGAGGTAGCGCAATGCTATTAGGAATTCGAGTTTGCTAAACATTGTTTACGCCTTTTGAGGTCGAATATTCAAAATGGAAAACCTGGTCAGGGAAGATGATTCTGTGGGCGTCGTGGCAGGCAGTGGCAGCTTCGGCGAAACCGGTGAGAATTAGCTTCAACTTGTTTTTGTAAGTGGCGATGTCGCCAATGGCGTAGATTCCGGATTGCGAGGTTTGCATGGTTGCTGGGTCAGTTTCGAGATGATGTTTGTTGAGATTAAGACCCCACTCGGAGATTGGACCGAGCTCCATAGCTAGGCCAAAAAATGGCAGCAAATAATCCGCTTCTAGTTTTCTTACATTGCCGTCGAAGTCTTTTACGATCACTGCTGAGAGCCTGCCGTTACTGCCTTCAAGACCATCAAGTTGAAATGGAATTACTAACTCAATCTTACCTTCATCCGCGAGTTTTTTCATTTTGTTAGCACTCTCCGGAGCGCAGCGGAACTTGTTGCGACGATGTACGACATAAAGTTTCTTGGCTATTTCCGAAAGGCTGAGCGTCCAATCTACTGCTGAATCGCCGCCGCCAGCGATCACCACATTTTTTCCGGCAAATTCCGACTTGTTGCGCACTGCGTAGAAAATTGATTTACCTTCAAATTTCTCCAAACCTTCAAGCGGTGGACGGTTCGGGCCAAAGGCGCCACAACCGGCAGCAATGATCATCGCTTTGCACTCAATCTGTGTACCTTTCGAGGTAGTTACTAAAAAAGCTCCGTCCGCATTTTTCACAAATTTTTCAACTCGTTGATTGAGATGATAAACAGGATGAAACGGTGCCGCTTGTGCTTCTAGCATCTCGACTAACTCAGTCGCCAAAATTTTTGGATGAGCGGGAATGTCGTAAATCGGCTTCTCTGGATAAAGCGCCAAGCATTGTCCACCAATGACCTCCAGCGCGTCAATCACGTGGCATTTCATCTTGAGCATGCCCGCTTCAAACACAGCGAACAAACCAGTCGGCCCCGCGCCGACAACAACCAAATCGGTTTTGTGAATTGTCATTTTTTCTAGAAAATTTTTAGGAATGAGCCGCGGAATCTAGAACCGCCTTGCTTCTAAACAAAGCGAAAAATATTTTTGTCGCACTTCACCAGCAGCACCAATGTCAAACATAATCTCGCAACAAAAAAAGACCTAAAGGAGCTGGAGCTCGCAACTAAAAGAGACCTGAAAGAGTTGGAGTTAAAACTCACCCTAAAAACCGCTGCAATCGTTTGATCGATCGTTGGATTTTTCTCTCTAATGGAAAAGTTTTTCTAGAAATTTTCCTCCTCGCAAAGCCTTGCGCAAAAAGGGGTTAGGCACCTTCGGAGCCTGACCCCGTAATTTTTTAAACATGTTAAAAACTGCTTCGCTCGGTTTTCCGAGAATTGGTACTAATCGTGAGCTTAAAAAAGCTGTCGAATCTTATTGGAAAAAAACCTCGTCCTTAGCCGAGTTACAAGCCGCCGCAGCCGAAATCAGAAAGAAAAATTGGGAAGCACAAAAGGCTGCGGGCATCACTTACATCCCTTCCAACGACTTCTCTTTTTACGACCAAATCCTCGACATGATCATTTTGTTTGGCGCAGCGCCTGAGCGCTTCACCAAGTTTTCTGGATTGGATTTATATTTCGCGATGGCGCGTGGTGCAGATGAAGTTACCGCGATGGAAATGACCAAATGGTTCGACACCAACTACCACTACATCGTCGCCGAATTCAAAAAAGCGCAGCGCTTCAAAATTTCTGCGAGCAAAATTTTCGACGAATATCTCGAAGCGAAAAAACTCGGGATCGAAACTCGCCCAGTGGTCATCGGGCCAGTCAGCTTCTTGCTTCTCGGCAAGTCGATTGATGGCGCAAACAAGCTTGATTTACTCGATAATCTCCTTGCTGCTTACGGCGAACTTTTTGCTAAGCTAAATGAAATCGGGGTGAAGGATGTACAGATTGATGAACCATTTTTGGTTACCGATTTATCCGCAGAAGCAATCCAGGCCTACTTAAAAGCCTATCCGCAAATCAAGAAACAAGCAGGCGCAATCAAACTTCATCTCGCGACTTACTTCGACGCTCTTGGCGAAAATGTACAACTTGCTTTCAACCTCGGCACCGAATCTGTACATGTTGATTTGGTACGTGTACCCCAACAATTCGAGGCGGTTTTAAATCTTGTGAAGCCAGACCAATCCTTGTCTCTTGGGCTTGTTGATGGACGTAACATCTGGATCAATAATCTCGAAAATTCTGTAGCTTTAGCAAAAAAAGCGGCGGCAAAACTGGGTCACAAACGTGTGATTGTCTCACCTTCTTGCTCTTTGATTCACACTCCGGTTGATCTGGCAAATGAGACCAACCTTGACTCACAGCTGAAATCTTGGCTGTCTTTCGCAACACAAAAACTTGGTGAACTTGCAGTAATCACGCAAGCTGCGGGTGGCGAAGAAGCAAAAGTTAAAGCTCAATTAGAAGCTAATGCAGTAGCTCTAAAAGCGCGCCAAACCTCGAAGCGCATCCATGATGAAAATGTAAAAAAGCGTGTTTCTGTAATTACAGAAAACCTTAAAAACCGGAAAAGTGGATTTGCAGAAAGGAAAAAAATCCAAAACACTCACATCAATCTTCCCCTACTCCCAACTACAACCATCGGTTCTTTCCCGCAAACAAAGGAAGTACGCAAAATCCGCGCCGACTTCAAAGCCAACAAAATTTCCGCAGCTGATTACACAAAATTCGTTGAGGAAGAAACCGCACGCACCGTGCGTTTCCAAGAAGAAATCGGTCTTGATGTTTTGGTACATGGTGAGTTCGAGCGTAACGACATGGTCGAATATTTCGGCGAACAGCTTGCAGGATTTTTCTTCACCAAAAATGGCTGGGTGCAAAGCTACGGCTCACGCTGTGTGAAGCCGCCGGTGATCTTTGGGGATGTCTCGCGTCCAACTCCAATGACAGTCGAATGGGCAAAATTTGCACAAAGCCAAACCAGCAAAATCATGAAGGGCATGCTCACCGGTCCAATCACGATCTTGCAGTGGTCCTTCGTACGCGACGATCAGCCTAGGAAAGATACGGCCCTGCAAATCGCCTTCGCGATTCGTGACGAGGTTTGTGATCTGGAAAAGGCTGGCATCAAGATCATCCAAATTGATGAAGCTGCACTGCGCGAAGGCCTACCAATCCGCAGAGCAAACTGGGCGGAATATTTAAGATGGGCGGTGGATGCCTTCAAAATCAGTGCCTCCGGTGTTGAAGATCGCACACAAATCCACACTCACATGTGCTACTCTGAATTTAATGACATCATCGAAGCAATCGCCAAAATGGATGCTGACGTGATTTCGATTGAGACTTCGCGTTCACAAATGGAGCTACTCAACGCCTTCGTGAACTTTAAATATCCAAATGAAATTGGACCTGGAGTTTACGACATTCACAGTCCGCGCGTGCCGAAAAAAGAAGAAATGAAAAATCTTCTACAAAAAGCACTCGATGTGCTGAAGCCAGAGCAGATCTGGGTTAATCCCGATTGTGGTTTGAAGACTCGTGATTGGCCGGAAACCAAAGCGGCACTGCAAGATATGGTAGAGGCAGCAAAAGAACTGAGAAGCAATCTGTAAACAACACCCTACCTACACCACTCAACCACCACCTGGCTGATTTCCTCCTGCGCCGCTGCCAAATTTTTTTCTGCATTTTCACGTAACGAAGTTCCAATAACTTCCACCTCATCAAATCCCATGAAGTTGAAGTTAATTTTTGCTGCTAGCGCCAGCGTGTTCCAACCGGGATAATCAAGATTAAAACTGTCTTTGGAGTAGATGCCTGCTGAAGTGAAGAGGGTTAGAACTTTTTTGCCGCTCATTATTTTTTTGCCCATCTCGAAAGTTTCGCCGTTAAAAATCACCGCATCCAAATAGGCTTTCATCGCTGCTGGAAAGCCAAAATTATGCATCGGGCTGGCAAGCACTAGCAGGTCGCAGGCTTTCAGTTGCGCAATCAGCTGATCATTCTTTTCGAGTAGTTTTGCCTCTACGGCATCCAACTTTTGTCCGCCATAATTCCGCTTGTAGTAAGCCTGGATCGAGGATTCGTTAAAGATTGGCGCCGGAGTTTTTAGCAAATCAACCATCTCGATTTCTTGTCCAGGAATCCTGTCCAAGAAAAAATCGAGGAGCTTTTTGGAGTTAGAATTGGCGCCGCTTGGCAAATATTTTACGATTAGAATTTTCATACTAGATAAAAGATTTATTGGTTATCGGATACCGCCAATCCTTATCAAAGGCCATGTCGGAGATTTTTGACCCAGGGCAAGATTGGCGTCTTTTGTACTCATTAATTTTTAACAACCGCGCCACCCTCCTCACCAGATTTTCATCAAAATTTTTAGCGATTTCTGCGACAGATTTTCTCTCCTCAATCAAAGCAAAAAGAATGCAATCTAGAATTTCATAATCTGGTAGGGAGTCACTGTCCTTCTGGTTTGGACGCAATTCCGCAGTTGGTGCTTTGGTCAAAATATTTTGCGAAATCACATCACTCTTCAGACGTGCCAAATCGTAAATTTGTGTTTTGTACAAATCCTTCAGCGGATTAAAGGCACCACACATATCACCATAAATCGTGGTGTAACCAGTGGCTAGTTCTGACTTGTTGCCCGTTGAAAGCAGAAGAGCTCCTGTGTCATTGCTTAGCGCCATCAAAATATTGCCGCGGATGCGTGACTGCAGGTTTTCTTGCGTAATGGATTGTGGGTCACGCCGAGCTTGTCGAAGCGTGAACAGCGCCGCCTCGAACATGGGCTCAATTGAAATCACCTCCAGCTTCACACCGAGATTTTTTGCACACTCGACCGCATCGTACATTGATTCATCAGAGGAGTAACGACTTGGCAAAGCGTAAAGTGTAACGTTACACTTACCCAAAGCATCAACCGCCATCGCCGCAACCAGCGCCGAATCAATGCCTCCGGACATACCGAGGATTACTTTCTCAAAATCGTTTTTACGGATGTAGTCATGGAGAGCAAGAACGCAGGCGCGGTAATCACGATTGTTGCGAGTCGGTAGTCGGTAGTATCCGCTAGCTTCTTGGTTTTTTATTTGAGCGGATTGCAAATTGCTCGCTTCGCTGCGCCATTTGTCGGCAGTTGGTAGTGGGGTAACGGTACCGCTTTTGGTAACTTCAATGATGGCGGAATCTTCGGTGAAATCTTTCATTTGTAGGATGATTTCTCCTCGGTCATTCATTACGAAGGAAGAGCCGTCGAAGACTAGGGAATCCTGGCCGCCCACTTGGTTTACGTAAAGCAAACTTTTGCCAAGATTTTTTGCGGCACTATGACGGTAATCATGTTTTTTACTGGAGTAAGGAGAGGCATTAAGAGCGATGGCAAAATCAAAAATCTGCTCACTTAGCAAAAATAAATTTCGCTGATCCCACAAATCTTCGCAGATTAAAATCGCCAAAGTGATTCCGCGAAACTCAACACAAGAAAGAGCCGATGCCGGCTCGAAATATCTACGCTCATCAAACACTCCAGAATTTGGCAAAGTTTTTTTGTGGATGATTCTTTTGATCTCGCCGCGCTCAAGCAAGATTGCTGAGTTACGCACAACTTCTTTTTTCTTTTCCAAATCAAATGTCGGCGCACCTAGTAAAATCGCGCATTTTAGGTCTTTGGTTAAATCACAAATCTTGGAAATCTGATGCTGACAAGCTGAGATAAAATCTTTTCTCAGCCACAAATCTTCGCAGGGATACCCACAAATAACCATTTCCGAAAACACGACGAGATCGCATCCAGACTCACTCGCCAACTTTACTTCCCGCAAAATTTTTCCGGCATTGCCGTCCAGATCGCCAACGGTCGGATTAATTTGTGAGAGCTGAATTTTTAATATAGTCATTGTCTGCAAACCCCTAAAACCTCCTCCACCCTACCCTCCCAGAACTGCTGGATTACAAAGTTGGGATGAAAATTTTTCATTACATCGTAATCCAAATCGCAAGGAAACTCGTTGATGTAAAGGCTCTGCGAAAAATGTTCGGATACAAAATCGGCTAGATTACCAAAGAAGGAGTCCTTGTAAACAAAGAGCCGTGGCAAGTTTTTATTTTCATTCACAAAAAATTGCGGTTTGTGAAAAGGCAGTTGTGTTGCACGTTCATGCGCTTGCAAGCGGAATTTTCTTTGTAAGTCGTAATCGATGTTAGTGGCATTAACGCCCATGATGTCAGCAATGTCGCCGCGGATTTGTTGATCCTGACGATCAATAAAATCCTGTCGTAAATGCGGTTTTAGAACCTGTTTCCAATCTCGCTGCGATGAGTCGGAAATGGCGGATTTACGAGCACCGCACCGCAGCGTATTAGACATACGCGAGGAGCGGAGCACAGGAAATCCGCCATTTCCGGCCATCGCAGGTAGAGATTGAAAACAGGTTCTCTCTCCCAGCCTCTTCATGATCTCTACGTAGGCATAATGCGCACCGCGACGGTTCCAATGTGTATCAGTTTGGTGATAAATAATCTCGTGTTTTTTTGCTGAAATTAGCGTTGGGCGCAAATCTAAAACCGGAAAATCTGGGTGGGATTTTTTTAGCGCCGCCAAGAATTTATCGATGCGGTGAGTGGTGCCAGACTTAATGTAATCCGGCAAGAATTCTGGGTAAATCGTGGTCTTGTCCGGCACAATGATAAGCAAGTAGTGTATGTTCTGCGCGCGCGCCTTCTGCCAATTTTGGTAAAAAGATTTTACGCCGCGCGCAACTAACTCATCCCCCAACGGTGCCTTACCCTGTACATCAAGCAAAGAATCGCGATTGTCAAAATACAACCAACCCTCTCGGCCAAAGACGGCGCGTGAGTCAGGAGACTCGTTGAAAACGCGATCCATCAACAAGGCATTGAGGAAAATAAGGCTTTTACGCGTGCCATAATTGTCATCGAAGAACTTCTCAAAATTTCTGTGATAGTCGTGAGACCATACAAATTCAGGCTTGGCGACCGGCAATCTTTTTTCGAACAACTCCTTTACCGGCGAAAAATGAAAGATGGCATCAAGTGTTGGGATTAATAGAATCAAGGTGAAAGCGATGGTTATGAATCTGTTGTGGAGCTTCATTAAAACTGAAAATAAATGAATGGATTGTGAGTTGTGGCGGAGAGGCGAATCACTGCCAGCACCAGAACCACAAGCAAAAACAAGTCTAAGATCAGTAGAAAATTCTTGTTTAAGCGGATCAGTTTTAGCGAAATATTTTTTACTAGCGGCGAAAAACCGAGCAGCGCTAGACCCAGAGCCATCCAGGCGAAATGCGAAGTGATGAGACGCAAAACATGAATCGAAATTTCAGCATCGGCAAAGAAAAACATTTTGTGTAAGTAGCCTGCGGCATGCGCCAAATCTGGGCTACGGAAAAACACCCATCCAATCATCACCACCATCATAACGTAAAAAGGTGTCAGACACTTTAGTGTCTGACACTTTAGTGTCTGACACCATGGACTGCTTTCAATCATCAAAAACACACCGTGAAACATCCCCCAAATCACGAAGTTCCAACTGGCGCCGTGCCACAAACCGCAAAGGAAAAAGACTAAAACGAGATTAAAATATTGGCGCGGAAGAGGGACGCGATTGCCACCGAGCGAAATGTAAACATAGTCGCGGAACCAGGCGGAGAGCGAGATGTGCCAGCGCCGCCAAAATTCACGGATTGAGCAAGAGATGTAGGGGTAGTTAAAATTTTCAGGAAAGCGAAAGCCAAAAACCCGCGCTAGTCCTAGCGCCATGTCCGAGTAGCCAGAAAAATCGAAGTAGATTTGTAGTGTGTAGCAGATGATTCCAATCCAGGCTAGTTCTGTACTCATCTCACTTCCGGATAAGGCAAAAATCGCATCAGCAACTTCGCCAAGAGGATTAGCGATGATCACTTTTTTACCTAAACCAATGATGAAGCGGCGGATGCCGTAAGCGACAAAGAACCACGAATAGCGCCGCTTTGTTAGATATCTTTCGATGAAGTTGTAACGCACAATCGGCCCAGCAACTAGCTGCGGAAAGAAGGCGATGTAGAGGGCGAGATCAAAAATATTTTTCTGCGGCGTACATTTTTGGCGGTAGATGTCGACGAGGTAGGAGATGGCGTGGAAGGTGAAAAATGAGATGCCGATGGGTAGATGGATTTTGTCTAGATGAATCTCGAAGGGCAGGTTTGCGGCAATGAAATTGGCGTATTTGAAGTAGGCGAGGAGTAGGAGATTGAAGGCGATGGCAAGGGAAATTTCCCGTTTTGACTTGGCGATGCGCAGACCAAAAAAATAATTCGCGACGATTGAGACTAGCAGTAGCACCAAATATTGCGCTTCGCCCCAAGCGTAGAAAATTAGGCTAGCGGCTAGGAGTAGTGCATTTTTGTAAGTTTTATCAGGTCTTGCGCAAAACCGCTTTTGCAAAGGAATTTTTGCTGTTGTTCGGATGCGAGGAGTGTAAGCGTATCCAAACATACGTGCGCACCACAGCAGACGAAAACAGCAAAAATTCCAAAGCAAAAGGTAGGTTTTGCGCAAGACCTGACCGAAGGGCAAAAAATACAGCGCTAGAACCAGCGGCAAGAAAACAAAAAGGAAGATGTTGGAGCTAAAGACCACGAATTATTTCTCGAAAAATTGGTGAAACTGAGTGACTTACCGACTCAGGCAAATCCTGGATGAAGGGCACATCACCTAAAAATTTAATTCCCATTTTTTCTGCTAAATTCTTTGCACCGTCACGACCGAAAAGATATTTTTTTTCGCCGGCAATTTCCAGGTACGACATGTTTTGAATCAAACCAAAGATGGGGATTTTTAACTTCGCAAAACAATCGATAGACTTAGTAACGTCAAGCACAGCGAGACTTTGCGGAGTTGACACGAGCACCACACCAGCGAGTGGAAATTTTTCGGCGATGCTTAGGTAAACATCTCCCGTGCCTGGTGGCATGTCGATGAACATTACATCAACCTTACGACCATCCGCCTGCCAGTTCACGCTACGAATTAGTTGGTAGAGAATCTTCGTTACCATCGGCCCACGCCACACACCTGCCACACTCGCATCAATCAGCGAACCAATCGAAATGCATTTCACGCCACTGCTCATCAGTGGCAAAAGCAGATTATTTTTTTGTTCTGGCTTGTCTTTCAGGCTCATCAAATGTGGCACTGACGGTCCATAAATATCAGCATCAACCAGCGCGACACTAAGCCCAGCTTCAGCCGCGGTCACTGCAAGATTACAAGCAATCGTCGACTTCCCGACGCCACCTTTCGCCGAGGCAATGGCGATGATTTTCGCTACACCCGCGACAGCGGCTGGTTGATTCATAAAGTCAGCTAGGTTTTTCTCAGTCATATGAAAATTTCCGTAATCATTACCGCCTTCAATGGCGCAAAATATTTGCCGATGGCAATCGAGTCATTCTTGGCGCAGAGCTACGAGAATAAAGAGCTCGTAATCATCGACGGCATCTCGAGTGACAGCAGTTTTGACATCATTTCTAACTACCAAAAAAAATTTCCGCAGCTGGTTAAGTGGGTAAAAGAGAAGGATTCTGGCATCTCCAATGCGCGCAACATCGCGCTCAAACATGTGACTGGTGACGTCGTTGGTTTTCTTGGTTGCGACGACATTTTGCACAAGAATTTCTTCAGCGAATTTGCTTACTACGCCGAGCTAAATCCCGCTTTCGACGTGGCTTACTTCAACAGCTACTGCATCGGATTTTCTAACTCATTTTCTAACAGTGCGACAATTTCTTTGACCAAGCGTAACCTCATTAAGCATTGCCCCATCGGCTCTGGTGAGTCATTTTACTACCGTCGGGAAATTTTTGCACAGCACCAATTTAACGAGAAAAATCGCTACTGCATGGATTACGAACTCAACATGGAACTGGCTTCATGCCATACTTACCACTTCTTCCCCATCAACATCACCGCCGTTTTTAATCAAAATATCGGCACCAACCAATCATCCGCTAACTCCCTTAAACAAAGGCTAGAAAGCGTTGCGGTACAGCTAAAATATGCGAAAGGAATCCGCGAAAATCTACTCATCCTCTGGCACACAAAAAAGCTGGTGTTAAAAAATTTTCCTCTCTTCCTCGAATGTCGTGTTGAGCGTTAGCGAAACATCTGACTCGCGATATCCTTCGCTTCGCTCAGGATGACAAGTCACACAATCCATCAAATGAAAAAGGCACTAATCACCGGCATCACTGGTCAAGACGGCTCTTACTTGTCTGAACTTTTGCTTAGCAAGGGTTACGAAGTGCACGGTATTATCAGGCGTTCAAGCAGCTTCAACACTGGTCGCATCAACCATATCTTCGACAAAATTAGACTTCATTACGGCGACTTGTCCGACGCTTCTTCGATCTCGCGCCTACTCGAAAAAATTGAGCCAGACGAGGTTTACAATCTTGGCGCGCAAAGCCATGTGAAGGTCAGTTTCGACGTTCCGGAATACACTACCGACATCGATGCCACCGGTACTTGCCGCCTTTTGGATGCTGTCATAGACACGCGCATCAAAACCAGATTTTACCAAGCATCCTCCAGTGAAATGTTCGGCAAGGTCCAAGAAATCCCGCAGCGCGAAACAACTCCATTTTACCCACGCAGCCCCTACGCCTGCGCTAAGCTTTACAGCCACTGGCTCACCATAAACTACCGCGAATCTTACGGAATTTTTGCCTGCAGCGGTATCTTGTTTAACCATGAGTCTCCTCGCCGCGGCCAAACTTTCGTTACTAGAAAAATCACCCACGGCCTCGCCGAAATCTTGGCAGGAAAAGCGGACAAGATTTACCTCGGGAATCTAGATGCAAAACGCGATTGGGGCTTCGCTGGAGATTACGTCGAAGCCATGTGGCTCATGCTCCAACAAGACCAACCGGATGATTACGTCATCGCCACTGGTGAGACTTACTCCGTAAAAGATTTTCTAGAAGAAGCCTTTGGTTACGTTGGTTTGGATTGGAAAAAATATGTCGAGATCAGCGAAAAATATTTCCGCCCAGCGGAAGTCGATCTGCTAATCGGCGACGCATCTAAGGCCAAGAAAAAATTGGGTTGGGAACCGAAGGTAAAGTTCAAAGAGCTGGTGCGGATGATGGTGGACGCGGACAGAGGAGCATCATAAATCCACTTTTACAAAGAATTTTTGGTAGTTCTTTTTTAGCAACGCAGCGTA
>Ga0194121_10009367_pt1 | contig 12130 bp, 9 predicted proteins | sample TA2MahCa50mmetaG_FD_148609 | JGI IMG/M metagenome (GOLD analysis project Ga0194121, IMG submission 148609) | Freshwater microbial communities from Lake Tanganyika, Tanzania - TA2015020 Mahale Deep Cast 50m | ecosystem: Environmental > Aquatic > Freshwater > Lake | place: Tanzania: Lake...
TTTTTTTATCGATTTTAGGAATAGCTGTTCAAATGGCTGGAAGACTTAGTTTTTATATATTTCCACTTGTAGTCAGTGCTCTTTCCTTAACACTGTTAAAAATAGAGAATTATAAATTTGAATCTACACCTGTAATCTCTAGACTTTCAACTTTTATTATTGTTGCATTCTTTGCTTATCAAAACTACATGTTCTGGCAGTCTGAAGTGTATGCACCCTATTTTTTAGAATATAAAACGATATTTCAATCACCCCTATTGAAATAACCTCGATTGTATGAAACAAGCATTTATAAGCAAAGGATCTGTATCGGTTCATAATCTTCCTATTCCTTATATTAAAGCGGGATATTTGAAAATCAAATTACTGTATAGTACCATTTCTGTAGGCACTGAAATGAGTACCGTCAAAGGTACAGGGAAAAGTATTCTTCAGCGGGTTCTAGATGATCCGAAAAAGGCTTTGCAGGTGCTTGATATCCTAAAAAGTCAAGGATTGAAAAGCGCCAAGACAAAGGTGGCCGGTGCAACAGAAAAATTAGCAGCAATGGGCTACTCCGTTTCCGGTATTGTTACTGAAGTAGGTGAAGGTGTCTTTGATTTTGCTGTAGGGGACGAAGTCGCAGCCGGCGGAAGTGGGTTTGCTCTACATGCGGAATATGTGGTCGTTCCGAAAAATTTGGTGGTTAAAGTCCCTAATGGATTGGATATGAATGCTGCGTCAACAGGCACCGTGGGTTCTATTGCCCTACATGGCGTGCGCAGGGCAGATTTGAGATTGGGGGAATATGCTGTTGTTGTAGGTACGGGGTTATTAGGTTTGTTGGCATTGCAAATGTTGAAGGCATCCGGAGTGAAGGTTGCCTGTACGGATATCAACAATAAAAGGTTGGGATTGGCAAAAGAGTTAGGCGCTGATTTAATTGTTAATTCATTAGAAGAGGACCCTGTGAGTGCGGTTCAAAATTGGACAGGAGGATTTGGAGCGGATGCAGTTTTGTTCATGGCGGCTACCGACAAAGATGAGCCATTGTCACAGGCCTTCCGTATGTGCCGCAGAAAAGGAAGGGTAGTGCTTGTCGGGGTATCGGGAATGAACATTAACAGAAACGATATTTATCGGGATGAAATTGATTTCATGATTTCTTCATCCTATGGGCCCGGTCGCTATGATGATAATTACGAGTTAAAAGGCCAAGATTATCCCTATGCATACGTTCGGTGGACCGAAAACCGAAATATAGCTACCTACCTGGATATGATTAAAGAAGGTAAAATTAACCTAGATAAAATAACACCTAAAGTATATGCCATTGATGATGCCGAGGAAGCGTACAACCAAATAGAAAATGATCCTGAGGGCCATATTTTAACGCTGCTTTCATATAAATCAGAAAATCAGGAAAATAACCAAACAACATTTATAACGGGCACGGCAAAAGTCATTCGAAATGATAAGATAAGAATCGGCCTTATTGGTGCAGGAAGTTTTGCAACTAGTACCTTGTTGCCAATCATTCATAAACATTCTGATAAGTTCTACCTTAAATCCATTCAGAACAGTTCAGGTGACAAAGCATTGAACGCTGCAAAGTTATTTATAGCAGAAAAGGTAGTATCTGAACCTGATGAAATTTTTTCTGATCCGGAGATTGATTTGGTGATGATTTGCACAAGACATAACAGCCATGCGCAGCTGGTATTGGAAGCATTTAAAAATGGGAAACATGTGTTTGTAGAAAAGCCGCTTGCAATCAATCAGCAGGAGTTGGATGAAATAGCGCAATTTTACAATCAAAAAGAAAGTGTAATTAAGCCAATGCTCATGGTTGGCTTCAATCGAAGATTTAGTCAGCACGCACAAGAGATTAAGAAAAAACTAATAAATCGATCTTCTTCTGTTTTACTGCGTTATCGTATGAATGCGGGCTTTGTCCCATACGATTCTTGGATTCATGAGGATGGAGGAAGAATTATAGGAGAAGTTTGTCATATCATTGACTTGATGCTGTATCTAACCGATTCGGAAGTGAGCGATTACTCAGTTAGTGCATTGAACCCTCACGGTGGAAGATTTAAGGCAATAGATAATCGTTCAATTTCTCTTTCATTTAAGGATGGCTCTGTAGCTGTGATAGATTATTTTTCTTGTGGTAATAAGGAAGTCTCTAAAGAATATTTAGAGGTTCATTATGATAATAAATCCATTTTTATGGATGATTATAAATCTCTTAAGGGGTATGGGATAAAAGTAAAAGAGCTGAAAACCCCACTACCTGCAAAAGGACACGAAGAAGAATGGATTGAATTGTATAAATCCTTAAAGGAGGGCAATTGGCCCATACCCCTTGAAAATATTTTACATACTACTAAAATTAGTTTCTTGGTAGCATGATGATGAATTTCAGTCCTCATTATATCCTCATCAGCAAAATCTTTAACAGGGTTTCGTATTACGCCAATTGGGTTTACATACTCCGCCCTGTCCGGTGGTTGGCGTTAGAAAAGATTCGTAGTCAATCCAAAGTTTTAAATAAAGCAAGCTTTGTCCAAAGGCTGCAAACAATAATTGGTGATTTTAAAGGCTTACCAGATGTTTTTAGAGACACTAAGGATTCAGAGGTAGTTCTTGAATGGGCTGATAAAACCATTAATCACGAGTTTGATTACCTGGGCTCGGGATTAGTTAAACTAAACCCAATCGATTGGCATCTGGATTTTAAGAGCGGTTTTAGATGGTCCAAAGGCAGGTTTTATTTGAAGTATAAGAAGGTAGATCTTACAAATGCTGCTGATGTTAAAGTACTCTGGGAACTGAGTAGATGTCATCACCTTTTGTGGCTTGGAGAGGCCTATTTACTTACTAAGGATGAGAAATATGCAAAAGAAGTAGTCGATCAGTTGGAATGGTGGACAGATGAAAATCCTTTGATGTATAGTATCAACTGGACTTGTGCTATGGATGTGGCCATAAGAGCTGTGAACTGGATGTATGCCATAAACATGATTAGCGCATCAACAGCTCTAAATGAGGTAGCTCTCAAAAGAATAAATGGGGGTCTGTTTGAACATGGCTGGTTTATTTTTAGAAATCTGGAAAAGTGGTATCCATATAGTGCCAATCACTACGCAGCCAATATCGCAGGCCTTTTGTATTTGGGTCAGCTTTTCAAAGATACAAATGAAGGAAATAAATGGTGGCATTATGCGCTTAAGGAATACTTTTTGGAAGTGCGCTTTCAGGTCTTACCTTCAGGAGCGCATTTTGAAAGAAGTATTTCTTATCACCGGTTGATGACAGAATTATTTGCCTATCCCTATTTTATGTTGCAACGGGTCAAGGAGCCGATTCCGTTGGATGTTCAATTGCGTGTTGAGAGCATGTTTGATTTTACGGACCACTATACAAAACATAACGGCAAGGCTCCTCAAATGGGCGACAATGATGATGGCCGATTGCTGCCATTTGTAAAACGTGATTTTCGTGTACATGACTATCTACTAAGTATTGGTTACTCTGGGTTTGGTAAACATTATGAAAGCCTTTCGGCCAATAAAATGGTTTTGGATACTTTCTTTTTGTTACCAGAAAAAAAAGTAATCAAAGAGTCGAGTCCTCAAAACTCTTCTGTTTCAGTAATTAAAGACCACCGAGATGCAGGATTTGTAGTATTGAAAAATACGAATCTATATTTAATTTTTTCAAATACAAGCCTGAGCTGTTATCCGGATCTTCATCGAAAGATGCTAGGCACCCACACACACGCTGACGGCTTATCTTTTGAACTATCAGTTGGTAAACAGGATTTAATAATTGACCCAGGTTCTTACGTTTATACGGCTTCTGCCGATGATCGCAATAAGTTCAGGTCAACCGACAAGCACAATACGCTTACCATTGATGGACTAGATCAAGTGGAGCTTTTAGACACCGATCTATTCTCCGTAAAAGGCTTCAATGAGGTTGAAAAAATGGAGATAAAAGAAAATGAAGAAGGAATTAGTTTTTCAGGCAGCAGAAAGTGGAATTTGCTCTCCGATTTAAATGCATCACATACAAGGAAAATAAAGCTGAAAAGGGAAACAGAGTTAGAAGTGTTGGATGAAATTCGTTGTGGCAGTGAGCACAATTTCGTATGGCATTTTTATTTGGCTCCTGAAATAAATCCTGAAATAATTGGTAATGATACAGTGGTCTTACGAGGGCTGAATAATTTGGCATTGAATGTATGCTTTTCATCATCTAATAATTTTTTAGTTGAAATAGAAGATTGCGAAGTATCCCCGTCATATGGTGTACTTATATCATCGAAGTCAATTAGAATTAGCATGCAAGCCTCAAGCAATTTCTCCTTTATCACTAAGGCCCACTATTGATTTAGCAGATTTAAAGTAAAATACTATTTTAATGAATAACTGATAAACATGCTCATAGATTTAATCGCAGGCGCAAGGCCGAATTTCATGAAAATAGCGCCCATTATAGATGCTGTTCACGATGCTCAGAATAATGGTAATGCCATCCAATACCGCTTGATACATACCGGCCAGCATTATGACAAGAATATGTCGGATAATTTTTTTCATCAGTTAGGAATACCTGAGCCAGATTATAACTTGGGCGCAGGTGGAGGTAGTCAAGCAGAACAAACGGCCTCAATCATGATTGGTTATGAAAAGCTTCTTATGGACAAGCGACCTGATTTGTGTTTGGTAGTGGGCGATGTGACTTCAACCATGGCCTGTGCCATTACTGCACAAAAAATGCGTGTGAAAGTGGCTCATGTAGAAGCGGGTATTCGTTCGGGTGACTGGACAATGCCGGAAGAAATCAATCGTATGGTGACAGATAGCATTACCAATTATTTTTTTACTACTTCAGAAGTTGCAAACAAAAATCTATTAAAAAGTGATATTGAAATGGATTGTATTTTCTTCGTAGGAAATACGATGATCGATACCTTGCTGAAAAATCGTCCACGTTTTCAAGCACCGGCCATTTGGAGTGAGTTAAACTTACAAGAAAAAAGATATTTTGTAATGACATTGCACCGTCCGGCCAATGTAGATGAAGAATCGAAGTTTAAATTATTATTGAAAGAGATCTTGACGAATACGCAAAACCTACCTATCATATTTCCTGTTCATCCCCGAACTGCCAAAATCATCAATAAGGTATTGGATAGCGATGGAGCTTTCGATACCAGCCATTTGCATATTGTGGAACCCCTGGGATACCTTGAATTTAACTATTTGGTGGAACGAGCAAAAGCAGTCATTACCGATTCGGGCGGAATAACGGAGGAGACAACAGTACTAGGTATACCGTGTATGACTTTGAGAGATAATACCGAGCGTCCTGAAACGATTACAATGGGAACCAATGAATTACTTGGAACTAATCCAGATGCCATTAGACCTGCTATGGAATTGCTATTTTCGGGTCGTTGGAAAAAAGGTAACGTGCCGGAACTGTGGGATGGAAAGACGGCAGAAAGGATAGTAAGTATCATGTGCAAGTTAGGTGGGCAATAATATAAAGAAGTTAGTTGTGTTTGATAAAAAAATATTAATGATAGTCCGGACCGCAGGACTTGAATATGATGATCGGGTTCGTAAAGAAGCTCTTTCCTTAAAACATCTTGGATGCGATGTATTTATCTTAGCAAACTATACTTCGAATGTTTCCAGTAAAGGATTAACTCAATATGGCATTCCTTATCATGCTGTGCGATTGCGTTCTAGAGGAATATTTGCATCAAAACGTTTTTTGATTCTAAAAATGTTTGAATTTTGGCTTATATCGATGTGGAAAATTATAATGGGAAAATATAATGTTTTGTGGGCGCATGAGGAATATACCATATTATCATTACTAGTCAAGTTTCCAAAGATTTTTTACGTCTTTGATCAACATGAGTTACCTGAATTTTTAATAGCTACAAATTTTCGAAATAGGCTTTATCGGAGGATTGAAAATGTATCTGATATAATTGTTGTAGCAAATGAGGACAGACTTGAATTTATGAGGAAAAGTGGTCTTATAATAAAATCACATAAGTATTGTGTCCTTAATAATTATCCAGATAAAGTATTTTCTGGGCTTGAAGTAATGGATCTTCCATCGAAAATAAATATATGGTTGCAAGGCTCAGAATATATTTTATTACAAGGTGGAGGCCACTTTAATAGATATCCTTCAGAAGTATTGTCGGCTGTAAAAAGACATGGCAAGTTGAAAATAGTTTTGCTAGGGCCAGTATATGATAAGCTTAAAGAAGAAATAGCTCTGAAATATTCAGATATGGTTTATTTGACTGGTTATGTTGATCAACTAGAGTTAATCCGTTACATAGATCATTCCAAATTATCAATTATTTTGTATGCTAATACAGATGATAATAATTTTCTTTGTGAACCAAACCGTCTATATCAAGCGGTTTGCCGAGGAATTCCTGTCATTGTTGGAATAAACCCACCTATGAAATATATTGTACTTAAACATAAAATTGGTGAGGTATTGTCTGATGATGGTAATAGTGAAGATGGAATTTATGAGGCTATTCTAAGAATGGAAGAAAATTACACAAAATATAAAGAGAATGTTACCAACATAAAGTACACCTATAATTGGGAAGATCAATTACCGAAGATAGCTAATATTCTTGACTTAATTTAATTATAAATATGTGTGGTATATCAGGCCTTATCAGAAAAAATAATACAGGGCTTCAAAAAGACTTACTTCAACAAATGAATGAAATAATCAGTCATCGGGGTCCCGATGCTAATGGGTTCTATTATTGGAATAATGTTGGGTTAGCGCATCGTAGACTAAGCATATTAGATTTATCAGAAGAAGGTAATCAGCCAATGCACTTTGGTGAAAAATATACTATTGTTTATAATGGTGAAATATATAATTATTTAGAAATTAAAGAAGAGCTAATTGGTTTAGGTTATGCCTTTAAATCAGCTACTGATACTGAGGTTATTTTAGCTGCGTATGATTGCTGGAGCGATAGCTGCTTAGAAAGATTTAATGGAATGTGGGCCTTCACCATATTAGATAAGTCAAAGAATGAACTGTTTTGTTCACGTGACAGGTTTGGAATCAAGCCATTTTATTATACTGACAATGGCGAGTATTTTGCATTTGGTTCTGAGATTAAGCAACTATTGCCTCTACAGAATTCTGTAAAAGCGGATAGAGTTGTATTGATTGAATATTTACTTATAAATATAGATAATCATTGTGAAAGGACGTATTTCCAAGACATATTTGCTTTATTACCTGGGCACTCAATGCGTATTTCCTTAACAGATTTTAAAGTTCAGATTCAACAATATTATAGTTTATATGATCGAGTTATACCAAACCATAACAAATTGATAGATGATACGGCTACTTTGAAAGCGATTTTAAAGAGTTCAGTTAGCTTAAGATTGAGGTCAGATGTTACTGTTGGCACTTGTTTGAGTGGTGGTTTAGATAGTTCAGCAATTTCAGCCATTGCTTCTAAAGAATATGTAGATAAAACGGGTAGAAAATTTACTGCAATTCATGCACGTTCCTCGGAACGTGAAACTGATGAAAGTGATTATGCTAACGAAGTGGCAAGTTTCTATAATATGGATATGCACATCGTTACTCCAAAAACGGAAGATTTTGTTCAATTGGTCGATGAAGTAGTATATACACAAGAAGAACCATTTGGCAGTCCTAGTATGTTTATGGGTTATCATGTATTTCAGAAAGCGAAAGAATTAGGATGTAAGGTTATGTTAAATGGACAAGGTGGTGATGAGGTGCTTTTGGGTTATGAACGCTATTATACAGCTTATCTATACTCTCTTTCTTTTATTAAAAGAATTAAAGAATTAATTTTACAAGCAAATAATTCTGGTTTAAGTTATAAAGAGGTCTTTCTGTATTGTTTTTATTTTTTATCTTTTAGAATTCGAAAGGCAAAACTAATTGGAGAAAGTTTGATAAAGAGTGAATTGTTGAAAGCATACTCATTTGATACATTAAAGAAGTCTGTTGATTCATTTAAAGATATTTATGAATTGCAAAAATTAGAAGTTTCTGCTATTCAATTGCCACATTTATTAAGATATGAGGACAGAAATTCTATGAGGCATTCTATCGAAACGAGATTGCCTTTTTTGGATTATAGAATGGTGGAAGCAAGTTTAAGTATGAAACCTGAATATAAAATTAGAGATGGTTGGACTAAATATGTCTTAAGAAAAGCTTTAAATGGAATTCTTCCTAATTCAGTCATTTGGAGAAAAAATAAGCTAGGGTTTAATGCTCCTGAGAAAACTTGGCTTAACTATCATGAGGCAAAGATGAAAGAAGAAATATCTCAATCCAAACTATTGAAAGAGATTGTAAATCTTGATAAGTTATTGGATATATTCTCTACTCTATCTTTAAAAAACAAATGGAAACATTACAACATAGCGGTTTGGGAGCGAGTATATAAAGTTCAATAAATATATGACTCAAAACATTGGAATAATAGACTATGGAGCCGGAAACATTGGTTCTATACAAAATATGATTCGTAGGCTCGGTGGTGAATCCTATGTTTTACACGATGCCCAAGCGTTACTGGCTGCAGACAAGTTAGTACTACCAGGAGTAGGTAATTTTGATCATGGCATGCAAATGTTGATGGATAAAAACCTGGTAGAGCCCATAAAGACATTTATGAACTCGAAACAGCGGCCTTTATTAGGTATCTGTTTGGGCGCACAATTGCTTACCAAAAATTCTGAGGAAGGTCAATTGTCTGGATTAGGATTTTTTGATGCCGAAGTTTTACATTTTTCTAAACTTGCGAACACTGAAAACATAAGAATTCCACATATGGGATGGAATTTTATTCATTATGAGGACGACAACCATTTACTCTGTAATTTGCCACAACAGCCAAGGTTTTATTTTGTACATTCTTATTTTTTACATAGCAACGCTTCTTCGGAAGTATTGTGTACAGCCAATTATAAAACGATGTTTGCGGCGGGGTTACACAAAAATAATGTATGGGCCGTTCAGTTTCATCCGGAAAAAAGTCATAAATACGGAATGCAGCTCTTCCAGAACTTTTTGAATTTGTAAATTTGATCAGACTTATACCTGTTTTATTGCTCAAGAGAAAAGGACTAGTGAAAACAACAGGATTTAAGAATCCTGTTTATGTTGGTGACCCGATAAATGCAGTGCGAATTTTTAATGAGAAAGAAGTAGATGAGTTGGTTTTGTGTGACATTGAGGCCAGTGTTCATCAAAGGGATCCGAATTATGAGTGGATAAAGGGAATAGTGAGTGAGTGCTTTATGCCGGTAGGTTATGGTGGCGGCATTCGAAATATTGAACAAATCCGCAAGATTTTCGACATTGGGGTTGAAAAGGTTATCTTGAATTCTGCGGCATTCGATTTTAAATTAATTTCTGAAGCTGCGTCTATTTATGGGAGTCAAAGTATTGTGGGTTGTATTGATGCCCGAAAGTCATTGTTTGGCAGTTATAACGTCTATGCGAAGAGTGGTACAGTTAAGTATAAATTATCGCCTCAAGATTATGCGTGTCAGTTGGTTTCCGCAGGCGTGGGTGAAATAATAGTGCAGTCTATTGATAAAGAGGGCAGTATGGATGGTTTTGACTTGGAGTTAACACGTAATGTTGCAAGTGCTGTAAACGTGCCTGTTGTGGCAAGTGGAGGGGCGGGAAATATGCAACATATCTCAGATGTGTTGGATAAAGGTAAAGCAAGTTCGGTTGCAGCAGGTAGCTTCTTTGTTTTTAAGGGAAAGCATCGAGCTGTTTTAATTAATTACCCAAAACAAGAGGAAATTAAAGCATTAAACCAAAATAATGGAATATAGAATTTGCACACAATGTATAATGGATACATCTGATCCAGAAATCACTTTTAATGAAAACGGTGTATGCAATCATTGCATCAGGTATGAGAACGAATTACATAAAAGAGTCTTTATTGGAGAAGTCGCGGATGAGAAACTTAATAGTATTGTATCAAAGATTAAGAAGCATGGTAAAAGTAAGGAGTACGACTGCATAATAGGCGTTAGTGGAGGTGTAGATAGTACCTATGTTGCATACCTTACAAAACAACTAGGTATTAAACCTCTAGCTATCCATTTCGATAATGGTTGGAACTCTGAGTTGGCAGTAAGTAATATTGAAAAGACTTTAGAGATTTTAGATATTGACTTATATACATATGTTATTGATTGGGAAGAATTTAAAGATTTGCAACTTTCTTTTCTAAAGGCCTCTACACCAGATGGTGAAATACCAACAGATCATGCAATCAATGCATTATTGTTTAGAGAGGCAAATAAAAGAGGGATAAAATATATTATTAATGGGATGAATTTTGCCTCTGAATCTCTCTCTGTTCCAAGCTGGGCCTATGGACATAGCGATTGGAAATACATCAAATCAGTTCAGAAGAAATATGGAACAGTTCAATTAAAGAACTATCCTAAATTCAACTTTTTCAATCTTTTTTATTGGAACGTGTTAAAACAGATAAAAGTTGTCTCAATATTAAACTATGTTGAATACAAGAAAGAAGATGTAATGAAAATTTTACAGGATGAACTAGGTTGGATTTATTATGGAGGAAAGCATTATGAATCGGTATATACAAGATTCTATCAAGGTTATATCTTGCCAAAAAAGTTTGGTATAGATAAAAGAAGGGGACATTTATCAGATTTGATTAATTCAGGACAAATCACAAGAGATCATGCACTTCAGCAAATGGAAGCTAAAGCATATGATGAAAAACTGTTACGACAAGACATGGATTTTGTAATTAAGAAATTTGAGTTAGATGATGCCTCATTTAATAGTATTATGAATTTACCAAAAAAAACTTTTAGGGACTACCCCAATAATTTTGAAAGGGTAAGATTATTAAAGATACTCCTTAATAAATTACGAGAAAAAGGCTTTTACTCGAAATGATTCATGTTTTACACATTTGCTCTGACTATTCACAACAGAAATTATATAGAGAACTCATTTTAGAGCTTTCTAAAAAAGGAATTAAACAGACAGTATATGTGCCGGTTAGATCAGTTTTAGAAATAGGTAAGTATGATATTACAAGCATTGAAAATGTCAAAGTCAATTTTTCATATATTCTATCGTTTAAGCACAGATTGTTTTACCATTTAAAGACAAGTAGTGTTTTTGCGGATATTGAGAAACAAATTGATTTAAATTCTGTTGACATTGTTCATGCTCATTTTTTATTCAGTGATGGTGGGGTTGCATATAAAATTAAAACCAAATATTCTATCCCCTACATAGTAGCAATTAGAAATACAGATGTAAACGTATTTTTTAAATACATGCTACATCTTAGGGCTTTTGGTCGTGAAATTATAAAGGCGTCAAAGAAGATTGTTTTTATTACACCAGCATATCAGTCTTTATTAGTAGAAAGATATGTTCCAGAAAAATTTTCAAAAAAGGTTGTAGATGTATCAATTGTTCCTAATGGTTTGAGTCCCCTTTGGCTTGAGGATGCCATAATTAGCTGTGTGCAAACATTAGTTCCTCTAAAATTATTGTATGTAGGTGATTTTTCTAGAAATAAAAATGTTATTCAGTTACTTAAAGTAATTAAGAATTTTTCACAAAGAATGGATGTTGAACTGACCTTAGCAGGCGGTGGAGGTAATGATCATGAAAGTGTACTAAATTTATTGAAACGAGAAGAATTTGGATTTGCAAAATACATTGGTCGTGTGGAAGGAATACCTGCTATGAAACAACTCTATAGCCAGCATCATATTTTTATCATGATTAGCAAATTAGAAACATTTGGGCTTGTTTATTTAGAGGCTATGAGTCAAGGCTTACCAGTTGTTCATACTGCAGGACAAGGCATCGACGGCTACTTTAAAAATAGTAGCTTTGCAATTCCGGTTAATCCAAATTCAGAAAGGGATGTTATCAATGCGATTGAAAGTATATTAAACAATTATGAAATTGCTAGTAGAGAAGCAAGAAAGGCTTCAAAGTCATTTTTGTGGGATGAAATAGCTAATTCATATTTAAAAATTTATAACCTTTAAATAAA
>Ga0194121_10009370_pt1 | contig 12128 bp, 12 predicted proteins | sample TA2MahCa50mmetaG_FD_148609 | JGI IMG/M metagenome (GOLD analysis project Ga0194121, IMG submission 148609) | Freshwater microbial communities from Lake Tanganyika, Tanzania - TA2015020 Mahale Deep Cast 50m | ecosystem: Environmental > Aquatic > Freshwater > Lake | place: Tanzania: Lake...
CGCGAGCTTCCCTAATGTGCGCGTGGTGGCGGAGAGAAGCGAAACCCTCGCGCGGGATGAGCCCGCGGCCTTTTCCGTGGCCGTGGCGCGCGCGGTGGGCGCGTTGCCCGTGGTGATGGAGCTCGCGGCCCCGCTGCTGTTGCCGGGGGGCCACCTCGTGGCCTGGCGGGGGCGCCGTGACGCCGATGACGCGGGTGCCGCCGAGCTTGCCGCCGAGGAGCTGGGGCTGGCGCCCAGCCCTGACATCGATGTCACACCTATTCCCGGGGTGAGCAGGTATTTCTCGGTGTGGGAGAAGGCCTCCGCGACCCCTGAACGCTATCCGCGCAGGCCGGGGATGGCGGCAAGGCGGCCCATCGCGTGATCTACGCGATCGCGAACCAGAAGGGAGGTGTCGGCAAAACCACCACCACCGTCAACCTCGGCGCCTGCATCGCGGCTGCAGGGCACCGCGTGCTGCTTGTGGACGCCGACGCGCAGGCCAACGCCACCAGTGGCGTGCTGGGCGGCGAGCGCCCGGGGCCCGATGCCCTCACCACGGCCGACGTGATGCTCGATCGCGTGAGCACCGCGCGCGCGAGCATCCCCACTGTGGTACCGCGGCTCGATCTCGTTCCCGGCGGCGCGGCCTTGGCCGGGGCGGCAGTGGAGCTTGTGGAGCGCGAGGGCCGCGAGGGGCTGCTGCGGGTCGCGCTGCAGGCCGCCGCGGCGCAGTACCCCTACGTATTCATCGACTGCCCGCCCTCGCTCGACCTCATCACGGTGAACGGCCTCGTGGCGGCCGATCGCCTCGTGGTGCCGGTGCAATGCGAGTACTACGCGCTCGAGGGCCTGTCGCGACTCATTCAGACGGTGTCCGAGGTGCGGGCCCGGCTCAACCCCGAGCTGACGATCAGCGGGCTGCTGATGACCATGCACGATCCACGCACGCGCATCAGCGGTGAGGTGGTGAACGAGGTGTGCACGCACTTCCCGGGGCTGGTGTTCGAGACCATCGTGCCGCGCAACGTGCGCGTCACCGAGAGCCCATCGTTCGGCGAGCCCGTGGTGCGGTACGACCCGCAGTGCGCGGCGGCCGAGGCATATCAACAGGCAGCGAGGGAGGTCATGGCCCGTGGGTGAGAGGAATCCGCCGGCGCGCCTGGGGCGCGGCCTGTCGGCGCTGCTGGGCGACGCCCCCGTGGCCGCAGTGCCCGCCGCGGGTGATCCGCCCGCGGCCACGGCATCGGGCGAGGGTCTGCGCGTCATCGCCCTCGCACAAATCCGACCCAATGCGGCACAGCCCCGCAAGCGCATCGATGACGAGGCCCTGCAGGTGCTGGCCGAGAGCATCGCCAGCACGGGACTGCTACAGCCCGTCGTGGTGCGTGAGATCGGAGGTGGTGAATACGAGATCATCGCCGGCGAGCGCAGGTGGCGCGCAGCCGGCATGGCCGGCCTGGATCAGGTTCCGGCGGTCGTGCGCGATGCGGACGAGCGACAGCGGCTGGAGGCGGCCCTGGTGGAGAACCTGGTGCGCGAGGACCTCGACCCCATCGAGACCGCGCAGGCCCTGGCCGCGCTGGTGGAGGACTTCGGCCAGAGCCAGGCCGATGTCGCGCGCGGCGTGGGGCGCAGCCGATCGGCGGTAGCGAACCTCATCCGGCTGCTCGAGCTGCCCGATGACGTGCAGGAGATGCTCGTGGCGGGCGATCTCACCGAGGGCCACGGACGGGCGATCCTCATGGCCGATGGCGCCAAGAAGCGCCGCGCCGTGGCAAACCAAGCGGCTGAGCAGGGACTTTCTGTGCGGGCCACCGAAGCCCTTGCGCGTGCAAGGGCCGATAGCCCGGGCAGGACCGGCAGGCCCCGCCGCCCCGCGCCGATGATTGCCGACGAGGCCATCGACGCCTTCGCCGGTGCCTTCGAGACCCCGGTCACCGTGCGGGGCGCCGCCAAGGGCCGCGTGGTCGTGGAGATCGTCTTCGACAGCGAGGCTGCCGTGGCCGCAGCCGTCGATCGGCTGGCGGGGCGGGAAGAATAAGTGGGCGATCCAGGACTCGAACCTGGGACCTCATCCTTATCAGGGATGCGCTCTAACCACCTGAGCTAATCGCCCGCGGCGCGGCACCTTACCACCGGGGGGTCGCCCGCCCGCGGCGCGGCACCTTACCACCGGAGGGGTTGCCCGCCCGCGGCTATGATCGGCCCATGCAAGAGATGGTCATCTACGGCGTGAGCTTCGACATGGTCGGCAAGCAGCCGATCGTGCTGCTGAAGACGGTCGAGGGCAATCGGTTCCTCCCGATCTGGATCGGCCATGCCGAGGCGGCGGCGATCCTCATGAAGACGCAGGGCACCGAGTCGCCACGCCCAATGACCCACGACCTCATCACCGAGATGATCGATGGTCTCAGGGCCGAGGTGTCACGGGTGACGGTCACCGAGATGCGCGACAACACCTTCTACGCGCTCATCCACCTGCGTACGCCCGGGCCGGACGTGGAAATCGACTCGCGCCCCAGCGACGCCATCGCGGTAGCGGTGCGCGCGGGAGCGCCCATCTTCGCGTCAGACGACCTGCTGGACGAGAACGCCATCGAGTTCGAGCACGAGCCCGAGGACGACGAGGACATGGTCGAGAAGTTCAAGGAGTTCCTCGAGCAGGTGACCCCGGAGGACTTCGCCGACTAAGCCGCGAGCGGCGTCGCGCGGCGAGCGGCCGCGCCACTGGTCAGTCGGCGGTCTCGCGCTTGGTGAGCTCGAGGATGTGGCCGAAGATCTCCGTGAGGCCGGCGTCTGACAGCGCGCCCTTGTTGGCCCCCTGCAGGTAGCGCACCATCCACTCCTCGCGGGAGTGGTCCACGAACGCCATGCCCCCCTCCTCCTTGTAGGCCCGCAGGCGCGACACGAGCGCGAGGCGCTGGTTGAGCGCCTGGAGGATCTTGAGGTCGTTGTCGATGATCTGATCGCGCATCTGGCGGATCACGACGTCCTCGGCGGTCGAAGCGGGGTCATTCGGCATGGGCAGACCCTATCCCAGGCCACCCGAGCACGGGCCGGGAACCTGCCGGCGGCCTAGTCTTCCCGGGGAGATGTTCGACCTCTCGCCCATCCAGATCATCATCGTGCTCGTGATTGCCGTGCTCGTGCTCGGGCCCACCAAGCTGCCCGCGTTCAGCCGAGCGGTGGGCAAGGGCATCCGCGACTTCAAGGGCGCGATCTCGGGTGACGACCGGCACGACGCCGAGCCCCCGTCCCAGCCCACGCCTGCGGCGCAGGCCGCGCCGGTGACCACGGCCACGGCCGGGGAGCCTGAGCAGCCCACCGCCGCGCCCGACGTGCTCGAGGGCATCGTGGTGAGCGGCGATGCGCCCGCGGGCGAGCGGCCGGGCCCGCAGGGGTAGCATCCATGGGCGGCCGCTTCGGGCGATTCGGCGTGCGCCGGGTCGATCCCGACGACAAGCTCAGCGTGGTGGAGCACCTCACCGAACTGCGCAAGCGGCTCCTCATCGCCGCGATCTCGCTCGTGGTGGCGTTCGCGGTGCTCTACGTGTTCAACGCGTGGCTGCTGGACATCCTGCTCGATCCGCTCGCGCCCGAGTACCGGAAGCTGCTGGCGCTGTCGCCCACCGAGCCGTTCATGGTGATCCTCAAGGTGGTGCTCGGGGCGTCGCTGCTGGTGACGCTGCCGATACTGCTCTACCAGCTGTACGCCTACGTGGTTCCGGCCATCGGCGAGCAGCCCCGCAGGAAGATGCTGGCCATCGTCGCGGGGGTGTCCGGGCTGTTCATCGGTGGCGTGTTGTTCGTGTACTTCCTCGTGCTGCCGGTCGCCCTCCGGTGGCTGCTGGGCTTCGCGGGCAACGACTTCCAGGTGTCGCTGCGGGCTGCCGACTACTTCTCGTTCGCCCTCACGATCATGTTCGCCGGCGGGCTGGTGTTCGAGGTGCCGGTGGCGATGCTGGTGCTCGCGCGCCTGGGGCTGGTGACGGCCCAGCAGTTCCGGTACTGGTGGCGGTACGCGATCGTGGTGATCGCGCTCATCGCCGCGATCCTTCCCGGCGGCGACCCGGTGAGCATGCTCATGCTCATGGTGCCCCAGTTGCTGCTCTACGGCGTGGGCATCTGGTTGGCATACGCCTTCGGGCGCCCCGCACCCTGGGCTCGCACCGATGCCGCGGCAGAGGCCTCGGAAACGCCTGCCTGAGCCCCGCTCGGTCACGCGTGAATCCTGCGTGATACGCGCCCGCGCACCCCGTATCGTCCCCAGCGCGGCGCGCGGCCGGGCCTACTCCTCGCGCGGCTCGCCCTCGCGCAGCGAGTGCCCCGTGAGCATGATGAAGAGGTCCTCGAGCGTCGCGCGCCGCTCGGCGATGAGGTCCCATGCGATACCCGAGCCATCAGCCCGCGCGCGGAGCGTCCCGGCATCGTCCCCGAAGGCGATCACCACGTCTCCCGCGATGATGTGCCGCGGACTCACCGCCCGGGCCAGCCGCTCAGTGTCGGCGGGCTCGCACCGCACCTCCAGCGCCTCGGCGCCCACCTCGTCGCGCACCAGCTCGGCGGGCACGCCCTCGCGCACCACCTTGCCGTGGTCGATCACCACGAGGCGGTCGCACAGGCGCTCGGCCTCGTCCATGTAGTGGGTGGTGATCACCACCGATGTGCCGCCCGCGCGCAGGTCGCGCAATCGCTCCCACACCATGCGCCGGGCCTGCGGGTCGAGGCCGGTCGTGGGCTCGTCGAGCAGGATCATCTCGGGTTCGTTGATGAGCGCGCGGGCGATCTGCAGCCGGCGCAGCATTCCGCCCGAGAGCTTCACCACGGTGGCGTCAGCCCGGTCATGCAGGTCGACGAACCGCAGCAGGGCCACGGCGCGCTCACGCGCCGGCCCGGCCTTGATGCCGAAGTAGCGCGCGTATGCGAGCATGTTCTCGAGCACCGTGAGCTCGAGGTCGAGGTTGATCTCCTGTGGCACCACCCCGAGGCGTGCCTTGAGGGCCCGTGGCTCGATGTCGGGGTCCATGCCGAGCACCGCGAGCTCGCCGGCGTCGCGCTCGGACAGGCACGCGAGCATGCGCATGGTGGTGGTCTTCCCCGCGCCGTTGGGCCCGAGGAACCCAAAGCACTCGCCCCGGCGCACCTCGAGGTCGATGCCGCCCACGGCCACGCGCGACCCGTAGGCCTTGCGAAGGCCGCGGGCCAGCACGGCGGGGCTGGCCACGGGGGGCCTAGGCGCGGCTGGGGCTCGTGGCCGTGATGCCCTGGATGGCCATGCGCAGGCCGTCAGCCAGGCCGATGGTGGGCTCCCAGCCGAGGATGACCCTGGCACGCGTGATGTCGGGCTGGCGCACGGTGGGGTCGTCCTGCGGCCGCGCCTCGTAGACGATCTCGGACGGCGAACCTGTGGCCTCCAGTACGGCCTCGGCGAGCTGGAGGATCGTGTACTCCTCGGGGTTGCCGATGTTCACCGGGTTGTGCTCGTCACTTCGGATGAGCCGCACGATACCCTCGACGAGGTCGGTGACGAAGCAGAACGAGCGCGTCTGGCTCCCGTCGCCGAACACCGTGAGCGGAGCGCCTTCGCCGGCCTGGCGCAGGAACGTGGGGATCGCCCGGCCGTCCTTCGGCCGCATGCGCGGCCCGTAGGTGTTGAAGATGCGCGCGATGTGGGTGTCCACGCCCTGCTGGCGGTGGTACGCCATGGTGAGTGCCTCGGCGTAGCGCTTGGCCTCGTCATACACCCCTCGCGGGCCGATGGGGTTCACATGGCCCCAGTAGTCCTCGCGCTGCGGGTGCACCTGCGGGTCGCCGTACACCTCGCTGGTGGATGCCAGCAGGAACCGCGCGCGGTGCTTCTTCGCCAGGCCCAGGGCGTTGTGCGTGCCGTACGCGCCCACCTTCAGCGTGTGCAGCGGCAGGCGCAGGTAGTCGATGGGGCTGGCCGGCGATGCCAGGTGGAACACCTTGTCGAGCGACTCGCCGATATCCAGGTGGCGCGTTATGTCGTGCTCGAGGAACACGAAGTCGCCCGACCGGATGTGCTCGATGTTCTCCAGCGTGCCCGTGTCGAGGTTGTCCACGCAGATGACCCGGTGCTCGTCGGCCAGCAGGCGGTCGCAGAGGTGGGAGCCCAGGAATCCGGCCCCGCCGGTGACGAGTGAGGTAGGCATGGGGCGGGAGGATAGTTCAGGAGGGTGGCGCGGGCGTGCAACGCGCAATGCGTCCGCGGCGGCGCGGCGCCCATGCGGCAGGCGCAGCCGCGCGGGTGCGGCACCGCGGGCGTGCTAGCTGGCGTCGCTGATGGCCGATGCCACGGCATCGGCCCCGCCCGGGTTCTTCACGATCTGTGACCCCCCGTTCCCCTTCACCACGTAGCAGGGCGTGGTGTCCACGCCATGGGCCTTCGCCTGGGCGCGGATCGCGTTGAGTCGTGGGTAGAGGCGGTTGCCCGAGGCGTCACGCACGAAGCGCCTGCTCGAGAGCCTGCACGAACGCGCGATCTCCGTGAGCGCTGTGCGGTTGAGCCAGTCTCCGCCGCGCGTGCTGCGCAGCACCGCGAGTTGGGCGGTGACGCACCAGGTGCGGTTCTGGTTGGTGCCCGCCAGCACGGCCGCGGCGGCCTCCATGCCGTTGGGGTCGCTGCCCACGATGATGGGGCTGAAGGTGATGGTGGCCGACCGATCGGCTGCGACGCGCGCGAGCAGGGCCGTGGTGACGCTGAGGTAGGTGGCCGCATCGGATGGATCGGAGAGATCCATGTAGATCGTCACGCCCACCGGCCCGGATCCCGCGCTGCGACCGCTCACGGGAAGCTTGTCCGGCACGACCGTGGCCATCGATCCGCCGCCTGCAGCTGGCGCGTCGCTGTGGCCGCCCCCGGCGGAGCCCGTGCCGCTGCCGCTTGCGGCCGCGCCGCCGGGCACGGGGTTCGCCGGGGGCGTGCCGGAGCCCGGGTTGGAGATTCCACCGGACCCCGAGGACGGCGGGCCACCGTCCTGGTTGGACGGCGTGACGACCGACGGCAGCCTGACCGGCGGAGCGAACGGCGTGGCCGGAGCGACCTGCGGGGTGATGATTGGGGTGGGAATGACGGGCCTTGATCCGTTGCCCCTGTTTCCGCCGCCCCCCCGGGGGCTGTTCTGGTTGAGGGAGGCCCGGTCGCCACCCGATGCGCCCTGCGGCTGTCCGGGCGCGCCGGGCGCGGTCGTGGCAGCGCCGGATGCCGTGACGAGTATCGCGCCGGACGCCGCTGCGGCGACGGAGATGAGTAGAGAGCACCTGCCCACGCTCCGAATATGACCGATGCGCAGTGAAATGCCTGCTCGTGGCGGGACTCGCACACAATCTCCTTACAAGGGGCTCCGACGCGACTGCCGGGGCTTTCATGCGCCTGGGGGTCGCGCCGAGGTTGCCGGCCTCCTCCGTGCGCACCTCACGCCGGCACCGTGCGCGCCCGACGGCGTGCGCTCAGGTGCGCGCTGCCCGCGCGGGCTCCGGCGCGCGCGCCGGTTCGTCTGCGCGCCCGGTGACCTGACCCATCACCGCCCATGAGATGCGCGCGAGGTGGGTGGCGCCGGCCACCCCGGCGTGCATCGAGTGGCCTTGGGACGCCCGCATGCGCACCGGTATCTCGGTGATGCGAAAACCGGCTCTGTGCAGGTGAATCAGCAGGCTCGTCTCGGTGAGTCCCGATGGGAAGCCCTGGTCGGCGAGGCGGCCGGCGAGAGCGGGACGCAGCGCGCGCAGGCCCGAGGTGGGGTCGGTGAGGTCGAGGCCACCCGCCTCGCGCGCCATCCAGCGGCATGCCGCCATGCCTGCGCGGCGCACCGCAGGGATGCGATAGCCCGGCGAGGGGCCCATGAAGCGCGATCCGAGCACGAGGTCGCACGCCTCCAGGCCGGCCATCAGCCGGGGGAGGTCGGCGGCGCGGTGCTGGCCGTCGCCATCCATCTGCAGGACCGCGTCGAGGGGCTCCTCGAGCGCGGAGCGATAGCCGGCGCGAAGCGCGCCGGCGTACCCGGCGTGGGTGCGAAGGAGCAGAACGTCCGCGCCGGTCTCCTGCGCGCGCGCGGCGGTGCAGTCGTGCGAGGCGTCGTCCACCACGATCACCCGAGCGTCCGGCATGGCCGAGCGCGCCTCGCACACCACGGCGCCGATGGCGTCCTGCTCGTCGCGCGCCGGTATGACGACCGCAGCCCTCATCTGGCGGCACGATACGCGACCGCCCAGGGCACCCACCTCCAGATAGTGGCGCGACCCACCCGCGCGACGGCCCTAAGGTCGGCCGTGGCCACTGCCCGGGCGATCTCGCGCTCGGCCGCGTCCCAGTTGGATGGCCATCCTGCCGTACGCCGCACGGGCCCGGTCACCACGTACCCACCGCGGTAGTCAGCGGGGTCGGGCAGGGGGTCGAGCTCGCGCGCCCGCTCACGCGCGGGCTCGTCGAGGAATGCCGGGTCGATGTCGCGGCGTATTGCCACGCGGTCGCGGGCCAGGTAGGCGTTGAGCTTGGCCCACCACGTGTAGTCAGCGGTGAGCACCGGCCCCGGGGGGAGGTCGCGCAGGGCGCCGGCCACCGCCGAAACCAGCACCACGCTGGTGCCGCGGTTGCCGGCATCGATGCGCGGCCGGACGCAGAGCAGGGTGGCCACGGCCACCGCCGGGATGAGCAGTGGGCTGAGGCGGCCGTCGAGGGCGACGGCGATGAGCAGGGCGGCGGGCACGGTGAGCAGCGTGAGGAATCTCACGGGCTTGTCCACGCTCAGCAGGGTGCCGACCTCGAGGTAGAGAAAGCCCCAGATCAGCCAGGCTGCGGGCAGGATCGTCGTGCGGCAGCGCCGGCTGATCGCCGCCGCGCCGGCCACGAGCAGCAGCGGCAATGCGAGGAACAGCGGTGAGCGGGGGTCCACGGCCGCCTCTACCATCTGTGCGAGGTAGGCCGTGGTGGCGCCCCAGCCATCGGCGGGCGATCGGAACGACCCGGCGCCCGCGGTGGCCGTGAGTGGCCAGAGCGGACGGCCATCGAATGCGAACACGATCACCAGCGCCAGGGGGATGATGGCCAGGCCCGCCACGAACGCCCATGCGCGCGCCCATGCCGCGCGCAGCGCAGGCCATGCGGCCAGCGCGACGACCGGGATCATCACGAGCGCGGTCTCGCGCGCCGACCATGCCGCGCCCATTGCCAGCCCGGCGGCGCCCAACCACAGCACGATGTGCGAGTTGCCGTCGGACCTCGCCGCCCGGGATGCACGCAGGGCGGCCCATGCGGCCAGGGCGATGAAGAGGGGCATGACGGCGTCGGGGCGCAGGCGCGTGGCCCAGAGCACCTCCACGGGCGCGACGGCCACGATGCCTGCGGCGACCAGCGCCGGGCGCCTGCCCACCAGCTCGCGCGCGACGAGGAAGGTGGCGAGGATGCACAGCACCGAGCATGCGAGGGGCCAGGCGATGGCGCGGTAGTCGTCTGCGCCGGCCAGGCGGAACACCAGCGCCACCGGCCAGAGGAACGCGGCGCGGGCGCCGAACCACTCGGCCTCGCCGTCGGGAAGGAAGCCATTGGCGAGGTTCTTGGCCGCGGCCACGTATCGCGCGTCGTCCGATCCCAGCGCGAACTCCAGGCCCCCGAGTGCCCACCACCGGATGCCAGCTCCGATGGCCATGAGGCCGGCGACCACCACGGCTGTGAGAAGGCGGATGTCCCGGGCCACCCGACCCACGCGCCTCGCGGCGCGACTCGCGAGCGGGTCGGGCCGTGCGAGGGGGTCGGGTGGCCGCGTGGTCATCTGCGGCGCGAGAACGAGAGGTTGCGGAGCGAGGCACGCGCGTCGGCGAACTCACGCGGGGCGAGCACCCGCGCGAGCAGCACGAACACCGCCCCGCCCACGAACGAGACGACCGCGAGCCATGCGAAGGCGCCCCAGAAGGTGCCGGTGTCCGCCGGCATGAGGAACGCCGGGATGAGGGCGATGGTCCCGGCGACGATGCCGGCGGCGAGGACGCGCCCCTGCTGGCGCGCCAGCGTGCGCAGGGACAGCTGTGGGGTGCGGCGGCGCAGGAACCACAGCGTGATGCCGGTGTTCACGTACACGGCGATGGTGCTGGCGAGGGCGAGGCCGGCCTGCTCGAGCGGGCCGAGCAGGATCAGGTCGAGGCCGATGGTGAGAACCACGGTGAAGACCGTGGCCACCATGATCTCGCGGGCGTGGTTGCCCGCCGAGAGCGTGCGGTTGAGGAGGTAGCCGATGAAGTTGCCCCACACCGCGATGCCGTAGAAGGCCAGCGGGGCGGAGATCTCCGACACGCATGCGGAGTCGCACTTGCCGCGGCCGAAGGCCACCTGCGCGATCTCACCGGCGCCGATGAACATGAGGATCGACAGGGGGATCGACACCAGTGCGAGGATGCCCGCGGCCCGGCGGAGGGCATCAACGCCCTCGTTCCTGCGCGACTCGGCGAAGAAGCGGGCGATGAGCGGAAAGAGGGGAGTGAGCAGGGGAAACAGCAGCACCGTTCGTGGCGCCGAGCCGAGGGCGTTGGCGAATGACAGCGCCGCGTTGCGGCCGGCCTCGAGCGATGAGGCGAAGAACTTGTCGGTGAAGGAGTTCACCTGCTGCAGCAGTGATGCCGCCGCCACGGGGATGGCCAGCATCGCCACCGATCTGAGGCGGGGGTGCGAGAACGCCACCTTCAGGCCGCCGCCGGCCTTCGACTCGCGGATGAACTGCGGCAGCTGCAGCGCCACCTGCAGCACGGCGCCGAGGGTCACGCCCCAGGCGGCCGCGGTGATGCCCAGCGCGCCCGCGCCGAGGATGACGCCCACGAGGATTCCCGCGTTGAAAGCCACGCCCACGGCGGCCGGGCCTGCGAAGCGGCCGTGCACCTGCAGGATCGCCGTGAACATCGCCGAGAAGCCCTGCAGCATCAGCGCCGGGGCCATCACGCGCAGCAACTCGGACGCGATGGCGGCGCGCTCCGGGCCCATGTCGAAGAACCAGATGAAGAACTCGGGGAAGATCGCCACCAGCCCGGTGATCACCACGAGGGCCATGCCGATCCAGCCGGCGCTCGCCCAGAGCAGGCTCCAGGCACTGGCCGCGCCGTTCTGCTCGCGCTCCTGCTGGAAGATGGGGATCATCAGCGTGGTGAGCACGTAGAGCAGCACCGCCGCCACGGTGTTGACCACGAAGAGAGCGTTGACCAGGGCGTCGGTGTCGGCCGTGGCGCCGTACACGCTCGCGAGCACGATCTCGCGCACGAAGCCGAGGATCCGGGAGAGGACTCCGAAGAGCGCGACGACGGCGGCCGCGCGGGCGACCTGCCGGATGCTCATCCCGTTGGCTTCATCCCGTAGACCGTGCGCACTCCCGTGAGCAGCAGCATGCCATCCACGCCCGTGGCGGGCGTGTATCGGCCGTCGGGGAAGGTGAACACCCGCTCGCCGGTTCGCGCGTCGAGGGCGAAGGTGCGGCCGTCACGTGGTCGGCGCGCGATGGTGGAGAACCACACGAGGTCGCCGATCACCGTGGCCGACCCCGCGATGCGCTCGCCGGCGTCGAAGGTCCACCGCACGCCGCCGGTGACGGCGTCGAGCGCGTAGAGCCTCTTGTCGTAGGAGCCCACGTACACGGTCTCGTCGTTGACGGCCGGGCTCGAGTACGCCCAGTCATCCACGACGCGCACCCAGGCGATGGAGCCATCGCGCGCGTTGAGCGAGATGATGCGCCGGTTGACGTTGCTCGCGTAGATGCGCCCGTAGGCCACGGCCGGGTTGCCGTAGAAGGTGCCCGCGCCGGCGAGCAGCCCGCCGGGGCTGGTGGTGCGCCAGCGAATGCGCCCCGTGCGCGCCGAGAACGACGTGATGCGACCGCCGTAGTCGCCCACGATCACCTGCCGGCCGGACTGCGTGAGGCTCGATTTCACCTCGGCGGTGGCGCGGGCGGTCCAGATGAGCTTGCCGGTGCGCACGTCCACGCACAGCACGAGGCCGCCAAGGGTTCCCACATACGCACGGTTGCCGATGATGAGCGGCGACGACTCGGTGGAGGTGCCCACGTCGCGCCGCCAGGCGATCTGGGAGTCGTCCTGGCGCATGGCCTCGACGTAGCCGTTGATGGTGGTGTAGAGCACCAGGTCGCCGGCGA
>Ga0194121_10009383_pt1 | contig 12119 bp, 10 predicted proteins | sample TA2MahCa50mmetaG_FD_148609 | JGI IMG/M metagenome (GOLD analysis project Ga0194121, IMG submission 148609) | Freshwater microbial communities from Lake Tanganyika, Tanzania - TA2015020 Mahale Deep Cast 50m | ecosystem: Environmental > Aquatic > Freshwater > Lake | place: Tanzania: Lake...
TACAAGAGTATCTGAAGACATCAAAGATTATTCTACACCATCTTCCGCCCTACAGCCCCAATCTTAATCCGATAGAGCGATTGTGGAAGTGGATGAAAGAAAGAGTGATTTACAACTCCTACTATGAACACTTTGAAGATTTTAAAAAGGCAATTTTTGGATTTTTTGAAGTGTTATCAACAGCAGCTGTAGAATCAGAGTTAGGTCAGGAGCTAAGAAGCCGTATAAGAGACAAATTCCGACCTATCCAAGCTCCTCCTGCCAACTCTTGAAGTTCCTTGGGTATATTTGTCATGCTTTTTGTGAAAACAACTTTTCATTTACGAAACATATAAATACGCATTGCACTTAATATATATGATCATGCATCCTTGTCACCTATTAACTTAATAGAGGTTGCTTATGTCAATTACTATTGGAACTAGTGAAATGCGACGGGGCGTTGTAGCTGCTCTTGATTTGGAAACCCATAAAGGGGCTTTGGTGGATTCTTCCGAAACCATTATTCGAAGGTTTTCGTTGCCGCACTATAGTGATCGTGAGGACATATCTTCATACGCTGTGCGCGTTGTGTCGGAAATTTGTGGTGCTCAGCCGCTTGCTATTGGCATCTCGACAAAAGGGAATCCCTACAATCCTTCCTCTGAGAGTAGGAAGACTAAAATTTCTTATCCTGTTAAGGCTTTTCCCGAGCATGGAAGGAGCGGAACTTCTCTTCCTGTGGCTGTTCTTAATCGTTTTCATGCATTTGCTCTAGGCGTTTGTGATGACCTTGAGCACCCTGCTTATGGGGTCATTAATCTAGCTTCCGGAACAGGATATGGAGTGGTGCGCTCAGGTGTCGTATTAGAGCAGTATGACGAAACAGGGGCCGGGGGTTTAAGAAGAGTAGAAAGACGAAGTACAGGTGAAAGAGAGGCGATTGCAGGTATTGCCGGACAAACTGCTCTTTCTTCACGTGGAAAATGCTCCGTAAAAGAGTTGTTTCGACGTGCAACAGCAGAGGACGCCATCGCAAAATCCATTCTGTTAGATGCAACGGATGCTGCGGCCGAACTTGTCGTTGCTTTGGTACAGAAATTTCATGTCTATGATGTGACTATGAAAGTATACGAGTCCGAGGCGCTTTCAGAAGCGGAGAGCGATCGGTTTTTAATGCGCACGCAGGAAGCCGTTCGAAAAAAGCTTCCCGGAATGAATATTTCTCTTAGATTGATTCGTCATATAGGGGAACAAGATGCTAAGTTGCTGGGAGCAGCGCGCAGAGCATTTCAAGAGATACAACGTCCAGCGACTGATCGCTTACCTAAAGTATTTGCGATTACAGGAAAACCTGCCTCAGGAAAAACGACTTTCCTTAACGAAAAGCTATTAAGTAGATTGCGAACCGAGGGAGTGCGAGTGGCCGGAATGTTTTGTAAAGAGATCCGCAATACTGAGAAACGTACGGGCTTTTCTGTTTCCGTTTTTTCTTCTACACAACCTCAAAGTGAACCTATAGAATTGGCTGTTGTTCGCGGGTCGGAAGAAGAGAAGGCAGATCTTTCCATCTATCGTCCTTTTGGAGGGTTGTATCAGTCTTTTTGGGTTAACGTAAGAAATATTGATCAAGTGGTTGTTCCAAGGCTTAGGGAGATGTGGAAAACGGCTGATATCATGCTGATTGACGAGATAGGGGGTATGCAATTGCTTTGTCCTGCTTTTAAAGGGTTGATCCGAGAAATCTTGGCTTCAAACACTCCCTTAGTAGTTACCATCCCGCAAATCAGCAGGAATCCCCTTGTCAATGAAATTAGAGAAAAAACGGAAGCTAGTAGGACGCTTGTAGAGCTCAGCGAAACGCACCGTGAATCATCTCAAGCGGCTGCAGAAAAGGATCTTCTGCCTGCTATGTTATCTTTGGTAAAACGAGGCAAGTGATGAAAAAGATTGTTTGTTTATTCCTTGCATGGGCAGCCTGTGCGGTAGCTTTCGAACCTGTGGTTATCGTCTTAGGCCCTCCGGGTTCCGGAAAGGGGAATTTTTCCCAATTTTTTAAAGAAAATAGCCATTATACCCATCTCAGTGCCGGCGATCTTTTGCGTAAAGAAATTGCAGATAAAACCCCTTTGGGCCTCGAGATTGAAGAAGTAGTAAAGCGTGGAGAGCGGGTACAGCCAAAGATTATGCAAGGGCTTATGGAACAGCACATTACTGCATTGCAGGATAATGTCCCTCTTATTATCGACGGATTTGGCGTTCAAAAACCTGATATCCCCTTTCTTCATGATCTGCTTTCCAAGTTAGGACTTCTTGACAGAGCCTTTGTTCTCTTTTTTGATGCGAGTGACGGGGTTTGTAAACAAAGGATATCGGGTCGTTTTGTATGCGGTCAGTGTGATAAAATCTACAACAGTGCCACTCAACCTCCTAAAGTCGAAGGATGCTGCGACATCTGTTCGGGGGCACTGCTTCAAAGGAGTACAGATACCCCTGAAGTCATCGAAAAACGGATGGTACTCTATCGTCAAGAAATCGAACCCAACTATAAACAAGCTATGTCCTATTTCCCCTTTGTGGTTTACCACACGGATGTCGCTTTGGAGCATTGTATGGAATTTTATCGTACGTTAGCTAAGCAACTTGCTTCTTTTAAAGGGAGCGCGAAAGAGTTTGTAGAAACCGCATTCCCTCGAATTCATAGCGCAGTTTATCCTCAAACAGCTTTTGTTTATGACCGTTATACGGCAGCTCGCGGAGCGCCTGCTTTATTGGAAATTTCTTGTCGGCGATGTCAACAGGTTGTCATGCATTATCAAAAGGATGGTCCCGGTCCGCTTCTCCGTTGTTATTTCGATAGGATTCAGGGTGGGGTAAGATCTCTTGATTATACCGAAGAGAATATCGCCAAAGCTCCCAAGTTAATCTGCTTTCAATGTAACACTGTCTTGGGAGAACCCTACATTTATCAAAAGCATGGGGAGTATCGCCCTGCCTATCTCATGCTAAATGATCTTCTTGATGGGAATCCTCTTTTAAGGGTCCTTTATGTAGAGAAGGCGTTATGAGTCGATATCTTATATGGATTTTTTCTTTTTTGGTCATCAGCGGATCTCTGCACGCCTCTTCTGCTGACCACTTGAATCAAATAGGTCTCTACACCACGATTATCGAAAAGCTGATCTACTATAAAAATGATCGATTTACTGTTTTTTATGGTGGTCCCGTGACATCAACTGGCGTGCGCTGGGTGATGTATGCTACATTTGAAGATGCCGATTACGAAACACGGGCTGTCTATGAGGTAGCCTTTGTCAACTGCAACTTGGAAGACGCCCGAGGTGCAAAAGTATTATTTGTCGACATCCCCGACATCAACATTAAATTCAAAAATGAACTCTCCGATGACTATCGCGTTTTTAGACGTCTCTATTCAGGTGAGTACAGTTCCGGTAAATACATTGTCGTTCGTGCTGCAGATGTTGCCATGCCCTACTATCCCAATATTTACCTGTCTCTTCTTAAAGGGGAAAAAAGGAAGCAGGATCAGGTGGAAATCACACAATTTCTACATAAGCATTACAAGACCCGGAAATCCTCTACCCTGTTCTATGTTTCTTCATTTAAAGAGGAAATCGATAAGCGTACGGATGAAGAAGTGTCCACTAAGCCGATCCATCTGCAGATTAGTTTAGATGGGAAAAAAGAAGATTTTTATCTAGTGCAAAAAGTCTTTTTAAAAGATCCATGGAAGTTATACTATCTTGTTACAAATAGTCCTGACGGGCTTATTTCTCGTGAAAAGGCTTCGGACTTTTTTGTGCGTATCGACTCCGGGTGTGCCAGTGGCCAAATTTATGATGATGACAGTTGCGACTGTTTGGATCAACTACATAACGCTTTGGCATCGCTTCGCAAGACTCAAGGGATGATTATCCATATTCCTGCTCAAGATGGAAGAGGTTATGGGTCTGCATTAAAGGCAGAAACAGAAATTTACAAGCGTGGAGGCAAAGGTAGAGTGCGCGAGACAACGCCTTTGGACACAATTGCCGCGGCGCGTTATCTCTATCGCTTTGCAACAATTGATCTCAGAACATATGATGGCATAGCATATCTGCTTAAAAGCCTCGGATATGATCGCATCATCCTTGCGACGGATAATCGACTTAAGTGCCAGGCCTTGAATCATCATGGGATAGAGGTGTCACGTCGCCCTACCTATTCTATCAAAAAATCATGCGAAGAACATCTTGCAGCAAAAAAATGTGATCCATCCTATTTTTCTGATAAAAAATAATTGCTCTAGAAAAGATGGCAATAGAAGGCTGTGGTTGATGGAATTTTATGAAGGAGGATAGTATTTTGAGAAAAATAACTACTTTCACATTGTATGGGATCTAATAGTTTTGGAACGATTTTTCGGATGACAACCTTTGGGGAATCGCATGGGGCTGCGATGGGCGCTGTGGTGGACGGTTGTCCTGCCGGGCTTTATTTAAATGAAGAAGATATCAATCAAGAACTTCGTCGGCGTAGACCGGGGTATAGCGCGTACACCTCTCCTAGAAAAGAGGAGGATGAGGTAAAGATTTTATCGGGAGTGTTTGAGGGAAGGACAACGGGGGCGCCTCTTATGCTGCTCATAGAAAATAGAGATAAAGATAGCTTTTCTTATCAATCTATAAGGGGGATTTACAGGCCGGGCCATGCTAATTTTACCTATTTGATGAAATACGGGCTGATGGATGAAAGAGGGGGAGGAAGAGCCTCTGCAAGGGAAACGGTAGCAAGGGTAGCCGCCGGAGCGGTGGCGAAGAAGTTTTTGCAAGAGCAAGGGATTTTATGCTGCGCTTTTTTGTCGCAGGTGGGAGAGATCTTCTTTCAAGAACAGAAAGGAGTCACTGTAGAGATGCTGCAGAAAAAAATCTATGCTAGCGCCGTCTTTTGTCCTGATGAAGAAGCTTCACAAAGGATGATGCAGGAGATAGAAAAGGCAAAAATAGAAGGTGACTCTATAGGAGCCTGTGTCACATGTATCGCGCAAGTCCCTGCGGGTCTTGGAGACCCTGTGTATGATAAGCTGAGCGCAAGGCTGGGGTTTGCTATGCTATCGATCCCTGCGGCGAAGGGTTTTGAAATGGGGCGTGGTTTTCAATCGGCTGGGATGAGAGGCTCCTGCTATAACGACGGTTTTATCTTGAACGATCAAGGCCAGGTGTCAACAAAAACCAACCATGCAGGAGGGGTGCTGGGGGGAATTTCTACAGGGATGCCTTTAACGATACGAGTAGCATTTAAGCCGGCTTCCGGTATTCGTTTGGAACAAGAAAGTGTCAACGATAAAAAAGAGAAGGTGAAGCTCCGGATGGCACCTTCCGGACGTCATGATCCTTGCGTGGCGATACGAGCTGTTCCTGTCGTGGAGGCCATGATGGCATTGACACTGGCCGATGCAGTTTTATTGCAAAGGTGCGCGACTTTAAAATACCCTTCTTAAGGTGATGGCGGTGAGGACAAAGCAGGCGACTGTGAAGAGGATGAGGCTGTAACCTAAAAGCAAGAAGATCCCATCATCTTCTAAAGTTCCCCAGGAGATGACAAGGATAGCCCAAGCAGCGGCGAGGTTAGAAAGCGGTATGGGGAGGGGAAGGGCTAAGAAAACGCTGCAGATGAAAAGAAGGGTGGCATTGACATACTGGATGTAGGGGTAGTTGCAAAGGTTGGGTAATCTAGGGTGAGTCCATAGATGGATTTTTCTTAGGATCTTTAGGACGCGGTAGCTCAAGCGTTGGATACCTGTAGAGGAGAGGGTTTTTTGTAGCAGAGACCGGGGCAGCCAGATCCTTTTCCCGAAGGCGATCCTTAGACTTAAAAAAGCGATGATAGCAGCAAAGGGCAGCGATAGAAAAGGGATTTGCACAGGTTGGCAGAAGGGGAGCGCGAGAAACATCAAAAGAAGATAGCGCCCTTTTCCTGAGAGGATATGAAGAAACTCTCTTAAGGAAATAAAACCGTGGCTGGCTCTTTCGTTAAGGAGGAGCATTTCTTCCTCGAGCGTCATGTGATTTTTAGGGTAGGGCATGTTATAGTTCCTTTTTTTTGACTGTAACAAAGTTTCAACAAAAATCAAGCTGGAAAACAGGTTGTTTTTGAATATGCGTAATATGAGGGAAACTATTCTCTTCATTCAGCAGATATCCATCATTTACAGGAGCAAACATGCTCTGAGTTTTACGACGCCATTCATTCGTTTGCGTCGTAAAAACATGTCGTAAAAAATCAGCCAAGCTGGTTCAGTCTATAGCGCGTTGCTTTTTTAATTCCTTCCTGCGTGATGATCCCTTTTTCGATGAGATCGGCAAGATCTCTTTGCAAAGACCGCCTGTTTATTCCCGGGCAAAGCGCTTCGTATTCTTGAATATTAAAATCCTTCTCGCTTGTCATCAGGCTTTCCAGTGCTTGTTTCTGCCTCTCGGAAAGTTTATGCTCAAGCACAAGAACATCCAATTTCATAGCCTGGGATCCTTTGAATTGGATTTCATGCATTTGGGTTTCCAAGGCTTTGCAGAAATATTCAAGCCAGCTCGTCATATCCATGCCGTTATTTCTGACGGATTGGAGCGCTTGGTAAAAATCCTGCCTATTCCGGTCGTAGTATTCGCTGATGGTGAAAAGTTTCTTAAAGTCATACCCGGAGCGGTATAGGCACAAAGTGGAAAGGAGCCGGGAGGTCCTGCCGTTTCCATCTACAAACGGATGGATGTGGACAAGCTGAAACTGCGCTATTCCAGCAGCAAGAACGGGAGGAATAGTACGTTCATTTTGCAGCCAATCCGTCAGTTCGGCCATTAAAACAGGGACATCATAAGGAGCTGGGGGAGTATAGATGATTTCCTTTGTTTTCGAGTTGGCAACATAATTCTGGATGGTCCTGTATTGACCCGGCTGCGCCATGTTTCCTCTCACGCCTTCTACTAATCGGCTATGGATTTCCCGAATCAAGCCCTCGGTTATCGTTCCCTGGGAAAAGACATACTCGGCAACAAAATCAAAAGCCTTTTTATAGTTCAGCAATTCTTTTACGTCTTCCGAATCGACCCCTTGCATTTTTTCTCCAGAAATAAGTCTTTCGGATTGGTCCAGGCTTAGATGCGTGCCTTCTATGTGGGTTGTGTGGTGGGCTTCTAAAATTAATGCCCGGGCTTGCATTTTGGATACCCAGTCTTTTGAAAGAGTAGCTGCTTCCAAAAAACCGCGCGTGCGCTCAATAGCGGTAAGCGCAGATGCTATAGGGATGGAAATTGTGAATTTAGGTTCAAAAGGCATGGTTTTGCGACGCTTTTTTCCTTAGTATGTCATAAAAAACCTATGTTGGCAACTTTTTTACGACAGTTTACGACATTTTTTATGACAATTTTTTGAAAAATCAGTCGTAAAAAAGAAGCAAATGATTTTTCTCTTGATTTTATCTGCTTTTTATCTGCATAATATGAATTATAAGAAATGCAGATAAGTTGCTGTTATTATGCCGATAAAGCTCAAGCCAAGCTATACTATTTCTTCTAAAATGATGGGGGATCTTATGCGTATTGAAGCCGCAAAAGAAAAAGTCCTTCATTTGCCTATGACTCCGATGATATTAAATTCGCTAAGAGAGACTGCTCGTTTATATACGACACATTATTCAACGATGATTGAAGGAAATCAACTTGAGCCGAATCAAATTCAAAAAGTGCTGAAACATGAAGGACATTTTCCAGGGAGAGAGCGAGAAGAACATGAAGTTAAGGGATATTATATGGCACTTACTCAAGTAGAAAAATGGGCAGCAAAAGGTATAAAAATTACGGAAAAGCATATTGAAACCCTTCATGCTCTAGTTATGGGTAATGGTAGAGAGCATGTGCAATCATCTAAATATCGAGATGGGCAAAACGTTATTCGAGATGCTAGAACTAAAGCAATTATTTGTATGCCGCCAGAAGCTAAAGACGTTAATGAATTAATGGCAGCTTTGATAAATTGGATTAATTATAATAAGGAGCTTCCCTGTCCTTTAGTTGCTGGAATTGCGCATTATCAGTTTGCAACGATTCATCCCTATTATGATGGAAATGGAAGGACAGCTAGACTCCTCACAACACTGATTTTATATTTAGGGGGATATGACTTAAAAGGGATCTACTCGTTAGAGGAGTATTATGCTCGTAATCTGGGAGCTTATTATAATGCAATCAGTATTGGTGAGTCTCATAACTATTACATGGGACGAGCTGAATCTGATATTACAAAATGGATTGAATATTTTATTGAAGGAATGGCTTGTTCTTTTGAAAGTGTTTTTAAACATATGTCAGAAGCAGGAAAAAAAGGTGTTTCCGATCAAAGTGAGTTACTGAAAAAACTCGATCCAAAGCAGCGAAAAGCTCTAGAGTTATTTGGGCAATTTGAAGTTGTCTCGAGTCGCCAAATTGGAGAGTTATTTAGTTATAAGCCTCGTACAAGTGCAGCTCTTTGTGCTCAATGGGTAAAGGGAGGCTTTTTAAGTGTAGTTAACTTTTCTAACAAGGGACGTAAATACAAATTGTCAGATAGATATGAGGATTTATTAAAATAGTTGTTGGGGACATCTAATTCCTGGTTCATAATTGATTCTCAGTTCAGCAACTCCGTCTTGTGATCTTTAATTATACTCGATGATCTACTTTTTGTGCTTTAAGCAGCCTTCTTTTTTATGAGCCTCCACAGGCCTCTGTATAAGTGGATATCTAGCAAGTTTGATCTTTAGATCTTCATAATCGCATACAAAACAAAATCGTATACGCACCCCACGAGCACGCGCGTACCAGTGGTAACAGCCCGCGGTATAAGGTAGAAGGCGATAAAATCTATTGCAATTCCCGTTTTATGGAGTAGAATTGTTTTTAGTTGATCTGCTAATGGTTTTTTTGTGACTGCGACGTTTAATAGACTTTCTTTTTCTTTGTTACTTCTTTTAGCTTTTATCGACTTTATGGGGATAGGCCTTGTTTATCCTATGTTTTCTTCCATGGTCTTTCATAAGGGCTTTGCCCTTTTACCTCTGCATACGGAGGATGTGACGCGGGGGATGTGGCTGGGTTTTTTGTTGGCAAGCGGGCCACTGGCTCAGTTTTTTAGTGCGCCTATCATAGGGGCTATTTCTGACCAAAGAGGGCGCAAAAAACCTCTTATTTATTCTGTCGTGCTTGTGGTGGTAGGTTATGTAGTTTCTTTTGTGGGGGTATGGGAAAAGAGTTTGATAGCCTTGATGCTGGGAAGGATTGTCGTGGGAGTCGGGGCGGGCAGTACGGCTGTGATCAATGCGGCGATTGCGGATATGAGTCGTCCTGAAGAGAAGGCGAGGCGGTTTGGGCTCATGAGTATGGCCTACGGGGTAGGGTTTATGGTGGGTCCTTTTCTAGGCGGGAAGCTGGCGGGGTGGGGAGGGTTTGATAAACCCTTTATTTTTGCTGCTATCTTGAGCGTAGCGAGTTTGCTCCTTTTAATGCGGTTTTTTTATGAAACGCATCCAGTGCGCAAGGAGATAGAGTTAAGTTTTTCTTTAGGACTAAAAAATTTGAAAAAGGCTATCGGCCTTTGTTCTATTCGGTCGGTCCTTTTATCGTTTTTATTTTTTTGTATAGGGTGGTCGTTTTATTGGGATTTTATTCCTGTCACCTGGATGCAGGGGTATGGGTTGAATGTGTCTCAGGTGGGAGATCTTTATGCCTATGGGGCAGGTTTTTATGCCTTAAGCTGCGGGCTTTTGATTAGACCGCTTGTGAAAAGGTTTCATCCAATACGGATTTTATTTTATGGGCTTGTGCTCTTGGGAATATCGCTGCTTGTTCTGCTTTTTCATGAAAAGGTGTCCTATTTTTGGTGGTATATCCCGCCGCAGCAGTATCTGATTGCACTTATTTTTCCGACGGGGGTGTCTGTGATTTCCAACTCTGTGGATGAGGATTCTCAAGGGGAAATCATGGGGGTCTTGCAGTCGGTAGAGTCCTTTGCTTTTGCGGCGACCCCTTTTTTAGCGGGGGGAATAATAGGCCTGCGTTACAATATGCCCCTTGTCATAGGAGGTGTGGCGATGCTGCTAGCAGCGGCTTTATTGCTTCTCAATTATATTCCCGTTCTATTTAAGAAAAGGGTTCAATAGTTTTCTATATGGAAGATCAAAAGCGTATTTTGAATGGGAAGGGATTGATTTGCGGGCCTTTCGAAGAGGAGACAATTTTTTACAAGAGGGTAGCTTTGTTGCAGAATCCGGAGGCATGCCAAAAAATTTTGACTTCGTATGGGAAGCCGGATCGATTACAGCTTGTCTATGAAGAATTAGATTTAGAGGTGGATTGGTTATGGGTAACCTCTAAAAGAGCTCCCTTTTTTTGGGAAGCAGCAGCACTTTGGCTGATAGAGCATGAAGGGATGACTTTCCCTCTTTTGCAGATGAAGAAAAGGGATGAGGAGGTGATGAAGCATGAGGTAGTGCATGCAGCGAGGGCTTCTTTTCAAGAAAAGGTGTTTGAGGAGTATGTGGCGTATGCGACGTCGACCTCTGCATGGCGCAGGTACTGGGGCCCCTTGTTTCAATCTCCCATGGAATCGCTTGTATTTGTGATTCTCTCTTTTTTGCCTTTGGTCTCTTTGTATGCTGCAGGAGGGCTGGGTGGGTATATAGGTTTTCTTATTACAAGGCTTGTCTTGCGGCAAAAGACTTTTCGTAAAACGCTTAAACAGTTGAAAGAGATTTTCCCTAAAGAGCCGCCTTTAAAAATAGCCCTTCGCTTAACCGACAAAGAGATATGTTTTTTGGCTAAAGGGAAAGGCGTTAAGGATTATATTGAAGCGCAAAAGAGTTATAGATGGCAGCAGATTAAAGCTTCTTATGCAGTGAGGCCTTGACACCTGTATCGGCTTTGTTCTAGGGTTGTGTTTTTGAGAGGAGAGATATTATGGATGCCAATCAAAGACTACAAAAGATTTTAGCGATAGTTATCTTGGTATTGATTCCTGTATTTGTTTTAAAGGAATATAGGATGCTTGCGCAAAAGAAAAGCCGCTCTTTTCTTAATCCCGGGAAAGCGCTTGTGAATGAATATGCCAAAGGGGATAATAAGACCTTTGTCGTCGTCATTTTTTCTGATGAAGAAGATCCTTTTTGCGAGAAGAATTTAGCCTCTATTTTTGATCAGTCGTATGACAATTTTCGTATTGTTTATTTAGACAGCGGCCCTGGGGAAAACAATTACCGAAAAGCCAAGCGGTGGATAGAGGAGTCGGGATATCAAGACAGGGTGACTTTTGTGAAAAACGCTACCGAAGGAGAGCTTTTTAGTGCTTTTTATGAAGTGGTGCAAGGCTGCCGGGATGAGGAGGTAGTGGTGCATTTAGAAAGTACCGATTGGCTTGTGGATGATGCGGTGCTAGAAAAGCTTAATAGGGCATATAAAGACCCCGATGTATGGCTGACCTATGGGGAGTATTTAGAATATCCCAGTTTAAAAAAACAAGAGCTTGAGCCCGTGATTAATCGGACGCTTAGGGATTTTAAAGCAGCCAAAACCCCATGGATGCTTTCTCATTTGAAAACCTATTATGCCGGAGTGCTGAAACAGATGGTGCCGACAAGCGAAGGTCTGCAAGACAAGGCCAGCTCCTCAGAGGATAAGATGCTGATGCTTTCTCTTCTTAAAATAGGCAAGTGGCATGTGAGGTTTATTCCCGAGGTGCTGTATGTGCACCAAAGTGATTGATAGCTCAGAATATTTTACGTATTTTCTCAGCAATCTCTTTAGTGTTGACATTAGGGATAGCTAAGTAGCTTCGGCCATCCAAACAGATAGTGTGGGTTTTTAGTCCTACAGCATTCACACGTCGTTGAACATCTTGAACATCCGATAGTTCAGCCATGTCCACTAATGCATCAACGTGATACCCGGGGCGAAGAAAAGCTCTGAAATTAGCTTTAAAACACCTACTTAAAAACTGAGAGTGGGAATTGCCGTCAAGAATTTCTCTTGTATATTTAGTTTTTTTTGTGATGTCTCTAATGATTCTTTCGCCAAACGGTTTAATATCTTTTTGAGCTAAAAGATGCGTATGACCTACTA
>Ga0194121_10009386_pt1 | contig 12118 bp, 4 predicted proteins | sample TA2MahCa50mmetaG_FD_148609 | JGI IMG/M metagenome (GOLD analysis project Ga0194121, IMG submission 148609) | Freshwater microbial communities from Lake Tanganyika, Tanzania - TA2015020 Mahale Deep Cast 50m | ecosystem: Environmental > Aquatic > Freshwater > Lake | place: Tanzania: Lake...
ATCTTATTGTGGATGCAGAGTATGCTTATCTAACAAGGGCGCCCAAGATCCACAATAAAAACTGCATTATCAAAGTAGCAGATGAATTGCCGGCAGGTGTGGCTATCTTGGACAATGTTCCCGCCTGTACGCCCGGCAAATGCCGGGTCAAGACCACAGAGCTTTTAAGAGACCAGAAGTCTACTTCGGGAATTAGGCTTACGGCTGATTATTTAACCGACAGGTATACCACCTGGCAGCTAAGGTATCTTGGTATGCTTTCCTGGCATGGGTCTGCCGACGCTTATTGTTATAAAGGATTAGAATTTCCTTTTAGAGATAATATTAATAACACTATCGACTATCAAAATGCCAATAGGATGCGGGCCTCTTGTGATACGGATTTTTGGTCGAGCGAAGCTAATTATTGGCACCATGTGACCCCTCAAAGAGTGGATCAGTTTTCTGTCTCTTGGGCGTTCGGATTGAGGTATCTTAGTCTAAAAGAGCATTTTAATCTCTTAGCTCAAAAGGACATAAGTGCCAGCAATTACAAGATAGAAACCAAAAATCGCATGGCGGGGCCCCAGTTGGGAGCGGATTTTGAGGGAAATCTCGGCTACAACTTCACCTGGGGTATTATTGCCAAGGTGGCGCCTATTATAGACTTTGCGCAAAATTGTAGCCGCATGCGAGATGATAATAACACTCAAACCATCAATAGCTATAATCCAAGCGACTTTAATGTCTGCTTCCTAGGAGAGATTGCTCCTTTTTTTCTTTTCAATCTATTTCAGCGTGTGATCTTCAAAATGAGCTACGAGGTGCTTTACCTTTCCAATGTGGCGCTTGCTATGAACCAAATCACCTATAGAGAGCAGAATGTGAATGACCTAAGAAATCACGTGAATATCGGTGGCTACCTCATGTGCTACGGGCTGTATGTAGGGCTTGGGATCGACTTCTAGATTTCATTGGACAAGACCGGAGAGGGCTTTAGGCATAAAGTGACATCCTTAAGGCTGCTACCTTCCGATCCTGACCTGGTTCGGACTCTTTATTCCTAAAGTTCCCCGGAAAAAGGGCCATTTTACTCAAATTCCTTCACGCTTGGCAAGCTTTTTATTGGATATATTTTTTCTTTGTATATAGTGAAAATAAACCAAGCTATGCAAAGTGTATGCACGTTTATAAAGATCCGTCACAGAACTTTTTGGAAGATTATGACAATCCTTTAAAAAACTTTTTTTATCCTAAGTCGCTGGCCATTATTGGGGCCACGGAGAAAAATCCAAGTGTGGCGAGGACGATTTTACACAACCTTCTCCATCAAGGGTATAAGGGAGAGGTGTATCCCGTAAATCCCAAATATGAAAAGGTGCTTGGCATTCCTTGCTACCCGAGTGTAGAGAGTATTGTAAAACCTCTAGATCTTGTGGTGATTGTAACGCCTGCAAAGACGGTGCCGGCACTTGTCAAAGCTTGTATCGTTAAAAAGGTTCCGGCACTTGTCATCATCTCTGCGGGATTTAAAGAAGCCGGGGAAGAGGGAAAGAAGCTTGAAGAAGAGGTGCTGAGTCTTTTAAAAAATAGCGGGACAAGGCTTATTGGACCGAATTGTTTAGGGCTTATGAACCCCCATATCGGGTTGAATGCCACCTTTGCAAAGGATATCGCGCTGCCAGGACATCTGGCTTTTATCAGTCAGTCAGGAGCTATGTGTACTTCGGTATTAGACTGGAGCTTGAAAGAAAAAATAGGATTTAGCGCCTTTATTTCTATAGGTTCTATGGCCGATATTCAGTTTGGGGATCTGATAGAGTATTTGGGGAGCGATCCCAAGACAGAGGTTATCTTAATCTACATGGAGACGGTAGGAGATGCTAGACGGTTTTTGTCGAGCGCTAAAAAAGTGGTGTTGACAAAACCTATTCTCTTGATTAAGGGGGGAAGGACGCAAGCCTCCAAACAGGCGGCAGCTTCCCATACAGGTTCTCTTGCCGGAAGCGATGATATCTTTGATATAGCCATTCGAAGAGTCGGTATTTTGAGAGTCGAACATATTTCGGATCTTTTCGACATGGCGTCGGCATTAGCAAAGCAACCCATACCTCAAGGGCCGCGGTTAGCCATCATCACGAACGCGGGCGGGCCATCGGTACTGGCGACCGATGCTGCTATTTTAAGTAGTGCCGAAATGGCCTCTTTGCAACCTGCCACTCTTGAAAAATTAAATGCTTTTTTGCCTGCTGCTTGGAGCCGCGCCAATCCCGTGGATGTTTTAGGCGATGCCTCAGCAAGCACCTACGGCAAAGCTCTTGAAGTTGTGGCCCAAGATCCGCAAGTAGAGGGGATTTTGGTGGTGCTAACGCCTCAAGATATGACGCAGCCGCTAGAGACGGCTCAGGCGCTAGTACAGGCAAAGAAGATTAAGCAGCCGCTTCTCGCTAGCTGGATGGGAGGCGAAAGCCTAGAAGAGGGTATTCAAACGTTAAGTCTTGGAGGTATTCCTCATTTTCCCTACCCCGATCAGGCAGCATTTGTATTCGGGCAGATGTGGCAACACCAGAGGGATTTGCAGGCTCTTTATGAGACGCCCCTTCTTCGTGAAGAGGATTTTGATCCTCTAGTAGTAGAGAAGAGAAAGGCTTTTGTAGAGGCTATTCTCGATGGAGCTTTGCAAGAAGGGAGAGAGACGCTTACGGAGTTTGAGTCTAAAGCTGTTTTGGAGGCGTATGGCTTTCCTATTGTTAAAACAATTGTCGCAGCAACGAAACAAGAAGCTGTGCAAGCCGCAGAAAGCCTTGGGTTTCCTCTCGTTGTCAAATTACACTCGGAAACGATCACCCATAAAAGCGATGTCGGAGGGGTGAAGCTCAATATAAGAACGCTCCAAGAGGTAGAAAAAGCCTATGAAGCCATTGAGCAATCGGTCACCCGGCTGCATAGCGCGAAGGATTTTGCAGGTGTTACCGTGCAACCCATGGTGACACTCAAAGGCTATGAAATTCTCATTGGGAGTACGACTGATGAGCAGTTTGGGCCTATTGTGGTTTTTGGTACAGGAGGGCAGCTTGTTGAGGTGGTGAAAGATCGCTCTCTAGCCCTTCCCCCTCTCAACGCCGGTCTTGCACAAAAGCTTATGCAGGAAACCAAGATCTATGCTGCGTTAAAAGGTGTACGGGGACAGAAAGGAGTTTCTTTCGAGGAGCTGGAGAAGGTGTTAATCCTTTTTTCCAAGCTCATCATCGAGCATCCTCGTATTAAAGAAAGCGACATCAATCCTTTGCTAGTCGCTCCTGAGGGGATGATAGCTTTAGACGCCAGATTCATCTTGCACCCTAAAAAGGCTTTTGTGACACCAAGCGCTCTTAGACCCTATCCTACCGAATATATCCAAGAGGTGAAGCTGAAAGACGGCTCTTTGATAAGAATACGTCCTATACGTCCTGAAGACGAGCCTTGTTTAAGAAATTTTCATAAAAATCTTTCAGAAAGCTCCGTGCGCAAGCATTACTTCGGTTTTCTCTCGCTAGAAGAAAGAATCGCTCACGAAAGGCTTTTGCAAATCTGTTGCATTGACTACCAAAAAGAGATGCGTTTTGTCGCCGAAACAGATGTAAAAACTATTGTAGGCGTATGTGTATACCACAAGCTGCCCAATTCTCAAGAAGCCGAGTTCAAGCTTATTATAGTCGATGACGTTCAGGGCAAGGGACTAGGTAAAGCCCTTTTACTCCACCTTATACAGGTGGCGGAAAAAGAAAATATACAAGCGCTTATCGGTTATGTTTTGAAAGAAAATACAGTCCTTCTAGAAATGAGCCGAAAGCTTGGATTTTCTTTGCAGCCTACTAAAAAAGATCCCAACCTTATTAAGGTCAAAAAAGACTATAATGTGGTGACTTGACCAGTAAAGTCCTGAAGGCTTTTTTTAGGCGAAGAGACTCTACTAGAATAGGTGCTAGCTCTTGAATTCTCCCGCGAGGATGGGGCAGTCTCCAAGGGAGGGGTCGAACTTTGCGATAGGCAAAGGGCTTGCAGACTCACTTGGATTTCTTCTAAACACCGCTTTTCAGGACGAGCTCTGAGACCTATTTCACACACTTTTGCCAGTGCACCTTTGAAATTTTTAGGAGGAGCTTTGGTTTCATGGGGGTTTTTTAATAGGTTGTCATCCAGTATAGGAGAGATCCAAGGAGCTTCTATAGGTTTTTGTTCATAAATCTCATAAAGCATTTTGCCGGGTGCCATAAAAGGATTCTCTTCTTGAAGAGATAAGGTGCGTTTGATTTGCGAGAAAGTTTTATCGGGTATACAAACTTCAAAAATAGTCATAGAAAAAGACCATAGGTCAAAAGAAGGTTGGAAGGGGAAGACCATTTTTTTAGAAGCAGCCTGCTTGCACTCGGGAGGGTAGTAGATATAATCTCTAATGGTATCAAGGTGAAACTGCGATTTCGTTCCAATAAAGCGGCTATTGCCAAAATCGGCGATCTTAGCAACTGTTTTGTCTTGATCGATGAGGATATTGTCAGGCTTCAAATCTGCATGTATCACACCTTCGCCATGTAAATAAGTGAGCGCTAGCGACACCTGATACATCCACTGCACTATTTTGTCTCTACCCGGATAAGGAGCTGTTGTCAAAATAGCCAGACGGTATAAAGAAAAAGGTAGATATTCCAAATAGAGGTCTTTTTGGGAGAAATCTACGTGTAAAAGTTTAATAACATGAAGGTGTCGCAAGTGCAGCAAGCAGCAAGCTTCCAGTTGAAAAGCCTCAAAAGTATGGCGCTGCTTATTTTCATCACGATGGGTGACGTTGATAGCTTTGCGGGCGTAAAATAGGGAAGTAGAGAGATCTTGAACACGCGTGACTATACCTGTAGCACCTTTACCTAATAGGTCGATTTCAGTCAAAATCCTTCGAGGAGTTTTATTCAAAATATTTAGAACAAGAGCTTGAGTAAGAGCCGGTAATTCTTTGAGGGGAAGATCCCGGCAGTTATCCGGCCAATCTTGAAAAAGGCCCTCGAGAGGTGCACAGATTTCTAGGTTTTGAGAATGCAGTAGCTGAACTACGAGAGTATCCCTGAGATCTTCAACAGTTGGTTCGGCTTTGTCTAAATTCATTTTCTTTAAGGCGTCGCTCAGAGCCTCTATTGGCAAAGAGGGGGGAGGTGTTGTGTTAGAAATATACGAGGCCATGGTCTTACCTAAATAAGGTTTTAAAAAAGAAGAAGGATAACACGAAGGGCTAATTGTTTTAAAGGAGGCAAATAATCGGATGTTTTTGTTGAATTTTTAATTATACATCTTTTGGAAGCTGGGAGCTTTTAATTATAGGTTGAAGATAATGGCCTGTAAGAGATAGAGGGTTGTGTATCAAAGCTTCCGGGGGACCTTGGGCGATAAGGTAGCCCCCTTCGGAGCCTCCTTTTGGGCCTAGGTCGATAATATCATCGGCTTGGGCAATAACATCCAAATGGTGCTCTATGAGAATGACGGTATTGCCTTGATCCACCAGCCGGTGTAAAAGGGTAAGGAGTTTTTTTATGTCCTCCATATGGAGGCCTGTAGTAGGTTCATCTAAGAGGTAGAGCGTTTTTCCTGTGGAGCGCTTGGTAAGTTCTTTAGAAAGGCGCAGCCTTTGGGCTTCGCCGCCTGAGACGCTGACAAGTTCTTGAGAAAGCTCCAAATACCCAAGGCCGATAGATTCTAAGACGGCGAGAATTTTTTGGACTTTGGGGATGGAGGGAAAAAGGGTTTTTGCTTCTTCTACGGAGCATTTGAGAAGTTCTCCGAGGTTCCTGCCTTGGTACTTGACTTGCAGGCTTAAAGGGTTCAGGCGTAGGCCATGGCAAGCTTCGCAAGGGACTTTTACAGAGGGAAGGAATTGCAGGTCTACGATAGTGTAGCCGAGACCTTGGCAGGTCTTGCACATCCCCTTTTTGTGGTTGAAGCTAAAATGTCTCGGCTGCAGTCCTTTGGCGGCTGCAAGAGGGAGGCCGGCATAAAATTGTCTTAAAGGAGTTAGCAGGTCGGTGTAGGTGCTGATATCAGCCCTTATAGTGTGACCTATGGGGTTTTGATCCATACAGAGGACTTTATCAAAGTATTCGGCTCCTTTGGGGGCAGAGGCTTGCTTTGAAGAAAAGTGGTGAAGAGACTCTTGCAGAGGTTTATAGATCACATCATAGAGAAGGGTGGATTTGCCGGAACCTGAGACGCCTGTAATGCAAGTTAGCGTTCCTACTTGGAGGTTCAAGGACAGATTTTTGAGGTTGTGGACCGACGTGTTTTTAATTTCTAGCCACTTTTGAGAAGAGCGTCTTTTTTTAGGTAGGGCGATATTTTTTTTGTGACTGAGGTATTGTCCCGTCAAGGAAAGGGGACTAGTTTTGATTTCTTCAAGAGTACCTTTTGCTAAAATCTCTCCTCCATGTTTGCCGGCTCCCGGGCCGAAGTCCAAGATATAGTCGGCCATAGCCATGGTTAAGGGATCGTGTTCTACCACAAGCAGGGTATTTCCTAACTCTTTTAGATGTTGGAGTGCTTGGTTGAGTTTGTGGTTGTCATGAGGATGAAGACCTATGGTGGGCTCGTCCAAGACGTAGAGGGTGCCTGTAAGACCGCTGCCAAGTTGTCTAGCTAGATAGATACGCTGCGTTTCTCCGCCGGAGAGAGTAGGAGCGCTTCTATGTAGCGAGAGATAGTCGAGTCCAATAGCGCAGAGGAAATGCAATCTAGATCGCAGCTGCTCTATAGGCTCTTGCATAATTTTTTGGTGGGAGGGGGCGACCTCTACTTGCTCCATAAAACTTTGGACGGAGGCGATAGGCATCTCGCAAAGTGCAGGCAAGGTAATGCCTTGCAGTTTTACATGGCGGGCTAGCGCATTTAAGCGAGAGCCTTGGCAGCCTACGCAAACAGATTCTTGCAAAAGGGGAAGGAGCGTTTTTTTTAAGAAGGAAGAGCCTGCTTTGGCCGCTTGGGTAATCGTGGGGTAAAGGCCGCGGAAGCGAAGAGAGATCCCTTTCCACAAGAGATAGTCCGTAGAGCCGTGCAAAAAGGTATGAAGCTCTTCCTGAGATAGCTGTTTTAGCGGCTTATCGGGATCGATAGAGGCGTTGGTCAAAAGATCCATAAAGAGTTTGAAAGTGGTTTTAGTGAGCGTGTCTTTTAAAAGAGCCTCCAGGAGGTCAAATGCCGACATTTCCATGAGGGTAGGGTGTTGCAAGAGATTGGCTCCCCACTGGATGCCAAGGCCCAAACACTCCATACACATGCCGTCCTCGGCGTTGAAAGAAAAGGTGCGGGGAGTGATGGGAGGATAGGACTTTCCTGTCGAGGCTACGGAAAAGCTTAAGTTAAAGAGGGTGTCTTTATCTCCGATGACGACAATAAAGATGCCTTGCCCTAGTCGACCAGCATTTTCTATGGCCTCATGAAGCCGCGGGGCTGCCGTGTCTTTAACAAGGATACGGTCGATAACTAAAAAGAGCTCATTTTTTAAACGAGTATCGTACACGATAGGTTCATCCAGTTCCAAGTAGGTGCCGTTAAGACGTATTTTTAGAAAACCGTCTCTTTGCAGTTTGTCTTTCAGCGTTTCAAAGGTTTGATTTTTTTGTAGGGTTATAGGCGCTAAAATTGTTAACCGTGTCCCCTCTTTTTCTTCCAGCAGCTTTTCTATGACGCTAGCTTGGCTGACGGTTTGGATCTCTTCGCCCGTCTCAGGGCAGTAGGCTTTGCCAAGTCTTGCGTAGACAATGCGTAGGTAATCATAGACCTCCGTCATCGTCCCTATCGTACTGCGAGGGTTGCCGGCATGATGCTTTTGCTCTATGGCGATAGAGGGAGAAAGTCCTTCTATGGATTCCACTTTGGCTTTGGGCATTTGTTTGACAAACTGTCTTGCATAAGAAGACAGGGACTCTATGTAACGGCGTTGCCCTTCGGCATAGAGGGTTTCAAAAGCAAACGAGCTTTTTCCGGACCCTGAGGGGCCGGTACAGACGGTCATTTTTCCTTGGGGAAGGGTCACGGTAAGGTGTTTCAAATGGTTCTGGGAGGCGCCTGTAACGACAAGAGAACGCTCTTTTTCTAGTGCCAAGGGTAGGGATTTTTTGGATGTAGAGGGCTTTTTCCTTTCTAGCACATGTTTTAAGGCGACGCCTGTAGGGGAAGGGAGATTTGCAATTTCTTCCGGCGTCCCTTGGGCCAGGATCTCGCCTCCTAGGCGACCCCCTTCCGGACCAAGATCGATAACAAAATCGGCCGTTTTTACAAAATCCATATTGTGTTCGATAACGAGGACGCTATTTTTTTGGTCGACAAGTTTTTGTAAAATATCGAGGAGTTTGGCGATGTCATGAAAATGAAGCCCTGTCGTGGGTTCATCCAAAATATAGAGCGTTTTTCCCGTCGAAGGCCTGATGAGTTCTTTGGCAAGCTTAATACGCTGCGCTTCGCCGCCCGATAACGTCGTAGAAGATTGTCCAAGCTTCATGTAGCCAAGACCGACTTGTTTAAGGATGTGCAAGGCTTTATAGATGGAGGGCTGCGCCTCGAAAAAGACAAAAGCCTCATCTATAGACAGCTCCAAGATGTCATAGATGTTTTTTCCTTTAAAAGTGACAGAAAGAGTTTTTTCATCGAAACGTTTTCCCTGGCAGATACTGCAAACGACCCAGGCATCTTCCATAAAGTCCATATCGACTTTGTTAAACCCCATCCCGTTACAGTGAGGACAGGAGCCTTCCGGTACATTAAAACTAAAGCGTCCCGGCCCAAATCCTTGGGCCTTACTCTCTTTTAGGCTAGCAAAAAGATCTCGTATGTCGTCAAATACCTTGATGTAAGTAGCCGGGTTGGACCTGGGGGTACGTCCAATAGGATCTTGGTCGATGCAGATCACTTTATTTAGATGCTGGGCCCCTTGGATAGCTTGGTGTTTTCCGATGCCAAGCTCTGCATGGTGGAGGGTGTTAGCGAGATAGGGGTACAAGATATCTGTGATTAGGGAGGATTTTCCGGAACCCGATACTCCCGTGATGCAAACAAGCGTTTCTAAAGGGATATCTACATCGATATTTTTAAGGTTATGGTGACTTGCTCCCAGTATTTTTAGAACGTGGGGGGATTTGGATCTTCTTTTGGTGGGGATGGGGATAGTCAGCTTTTGAGATAGGTAGGCGCCTGTTATCGACCTATCACAAAGTAAAAGCTCGTCTATAGAGCCGTTGACAAGCAGCTCACCCCCTTCTATCCCGGCGCCTGGACCTATATCGACAACGGTATCGGCTTCCAGGATCATCTCCTCATCATGTTCGACTACGATAACGGTGTTGCCAAGATCTCTTAGCCTTTTAAGAGTTCGAATCAGCTTGGTATTATCGCGCGGGTGCAGTCCTATGGAGGGTTCATCTAAGACGTAGGTAGCGCCTACGAGTCCCGACCCTATGTGGGAAGCGAGGCGCACCCTTTGGGCTTCTCCTCCCGAGAGGGTAGGTGAGCTCCGTTCTAGGGTAAGGTAAGAAAGTCCTACTTCGTGAAGGAAGGAGAGTCTTTTGAGGATTTCTTGTACAAGATCATGGGCGATGAGACTTTGATCATAGGTCAAGGCTAGAGAAGAAAACCAAGAGATAGCTTCACTGACGGTCAGCTGCAGTATTTGATATAGGGTTTTGCCTTGAATTCTGGCATGGGAGGGATAGGGCTTTAGTCTAGAGCCCCGGCAGTCGCTACAAATACCTTGTACCATGAGCTTAGCTTTATGTTCTTTATAGAAGTCGGAAGAGGCTTCTTGAAACCTTTTTTTGGCTTCGTAAAGGACACCTTTCCAAGAGATATAGTCGTACCATACATTGCCTTTGAGAGGATGGACAAAGCGCATCTTAATCCATTTCTGAGAGACGCCATGCAGAAATACTTTTTTGGCGTTTTTAGGAAGTTCTTCCCAGGGGGTGTTTACAGAAAAGTCATAAAGTTTTGCGAGGTTGTCGTAGATGTTGCCCCATTTAACCGTATGGTACGAGCCTGCTATTTTACAGCAGTCGTCTCGGATACTTTTTTTGGGGTCTATGACTTTATGGAGATCAAACTCCTCTGTCACCCCCAGTCCCTGGCAGCTAGCGCACATGCCTTTAGGGTGGTTGAAAGAGAAATCTTGAGGTTCTAAAGAAGGGTAGGATTGTTGAGATTTTTTGGCGTAAGCAAATTTAGAAAAAAGCTGTTCCTCTTCCGTAGCCACATTGTAGACGCTTAAAAGCCCTTGCCCTAGCTCTAGAGCCTGCAAGACAGCTTCAGCTATCCTTGAGAAGTTGGCTTTGTCAATGACGAGTCGATCCACTACAATATCGACATCGTGAGCGCTTTGTTCTTGAAGGGAGATACTTTCAGAAAGATCGAAAAAAGCTTGATCGATACGCACTCGCATAAAACCCTTTTTAAGAAGGTCGGCAAAATCATCTTTTAAAGAGCCTTTTTTCCCTCGTATCCAAGGTGCGAGCAAGATGATTTTTGTTTGGGAGGGTAAAGAGGCGATACTTTGGAGAATTTGTTCTTGTGTTTGCGATACTAAAGCTTCGCCGCTGATAGGGCAGTGGGGGATGGCTATTTTAGCAAAAAGCACCCGCAAGTAATCATGAATATTTGTGAGGGTACCGACAGTAGATCTCGGGTTTTTGCCCACGCTTTTTTGTTCTATAGCGATGGTGGGAGAGATCCCTGCAATGCTATCGGCATCGGGTCTTGCTAGATCGCCCATATAGCGTCTGGCATAGGTGGATAGGGATTCTATGTAACGCCTTTGTCCTTCTACATAGATCGTATCGAAAGCGAGCGAGCTCTTGCCGCATCCTGACACCCCTGTGAAGACGATAAGCTCATGGGGACGTAGCGTAAGATCGACTCCCTTAAGGTTATGAACTTTGACGTTTTTTAAGATAATAGGGTGTTTTGCCATGACACATCACAAGAAAAAGGCTCAGTATAGCGATTAGGAGGCCCCAAGGCAAGTCTAAACAACATTAATCTTTTGATAATCAGAGTGGTGCGTGTTTTTATAATCTCCTGATAATAAAAGCGTTGCAGAAAAGTAAATGCAACCATAAAAAACCAAAACTAAAATTAGTTTAGCTTTAAGCTGGTTTTTGTTATTTTTTTCAGAAAAAAACAAAATAGGTTAATTATGTCTCACGGAATAAATTTAATTTCACTAAAAAATATATTGTCTGAAGTCCCCAATAGGGAAGTAGTGGTCTCACGCCTGCAGAGTGAGGGAAAGGTGGAAAGTGTTAGCAGGCAGGTGCTATCTCAGCCTGAATTGGCAAAGGAAGTGTTGGGAACACAAGAAAAAAAGGCAAGAATGGTGTGGACAGAGCCCATGCAAGAGGCGTTAACGCTCTTGCATGAAGAAAATCCCGCTCGTTCCTGGGAGGATGTGGCGCAAGACATGGACAGGCTATTTGGTGGGGGCATTGCTGAAACAATATGTAGTAGTCAGTGGACTAGCTTGGAAAGAAAAAAGATGATGGAAGCAGGAGAGCCACCAAAGCGTCGTTATTGGGGAAAAGATATGCGGGATAAGCTGCAGGAATTAGTAGACATGAAAAAGACATGGTCCAATATTGCCAAGGAAATGGGAGAGACCTTCGGTGGTAGTTTTGATAAAGGAACGTGTTATAAGCAGTGGTCTATCTTCAATAAGAAAAAGCTAAAGAAACAAACGAAGGCAGAAAAATGGAGGCGAGATAAGGAGGTTGCCTCTCCAATTGTGTGGAGGCGAGAGATGGGACGTCGGTTAGAGCAGTTGCATGAAAAGGAGTTCGACTCTATTGGCTGGGAAGGTATAGCGTATGTGATGAATGCAGCGTTCCAAATGGAGGGTTTTACCGCGCGTATATGTGAAGAAAGGTATTTCAAAATGAAACACAAAAGAGAAGGTGTCAAAGGTAAAAAGTATTGTCATTGGGGAAAAGATAAGTTGGATAAACTGCAGGAATTAGTAGACATGAAAAAGACATGGTCCAATATTGCCAAGAAAATGGAAGAGACCTTCGGTGGTAGTTTTTCTAAAGGAACGTGTCATAAGCAGTGGTCCATCTTCAATAAGAAAAAGCTAAAGGAACAA
>Ga0194121_10009404_pt1 | contig 12103 bp, 11 predicted proteins | sample TA2MahCa50mmetaG_FD_148609 | JGI IMG/M metagenome (GOLD analysis project Ga0194121, IMG submission 148609) | Freshwater microbial communities from Lake Tanganyika, Tanzania - TA2015020 Mahale Deep Cast 50m | ecosystem: Environmental > Aquatic > Freshwater > Lake | place: Tanzania: Lake...
CCCGCGGCCCGGCGACGGTCGAAGCGCAGCTACACGAAATAGTTGCGCCCTACCTGCTTGGCAAGAATCCGCTGGACATCCAGCTGCACAACCAGAAGCTGATGAATAGCTATCTGGGTTTTTCCAGCAGCAGCGCCGAGGTGCGCGCGGCCTCGGTTGTGGATATCGCCCTGTGGGACATCGCCGGCCAGGCGATGAAACAACCCATCGCCCGCATGTTAGGCGGTTACTCGCGCGATCGCATCAAGTTCTATAACACCTGCGCCGGCTACAACTACAACACCCGTACCGTCGCGCGGCGCGCCATTGCCGCCGGTGACCCGCCGCCGCCCGCCGATGGCCCTTACGACGACCAGATCGCCTTCGTGCATCGTGCCGATGAACTCGCCCACAGCCTACTGGCGGAAGGCATCACCGCGATGAAGATCTGGCCCTTCGATCCGCTCGCCGAGCGTACCGACGGCAGTTTGATTTCACGCGAAGATCTGGATGCCGGCCTCGAACCCTTCCGCAAGATTCGCCGCGCGCTAGGCGACAAGATGGAAATCATGGCGGAGTTCCACTCGCTATGGAACCTGCAGCAGGCCAAACAGATCGCCCGAGCACTGGAAGAGTATCGCCCCTATTGGTCGGAAGATCCCATCAAGATGTGTGACGTCGCCACGCTTGCCGAATACGCCCGCAGCACCCGGATACCGGTGTGCGGCAGCGAAACGCTTGGCGGCACCGCACCCTTCCGCGACGTGCTGCAGGCCCAGGCGGCTGACATCGTCATGCTCGATGTCGGCTGGTGCGGTGGCCTCACGGAAGCCCGCAAGATCGCCGCGCTGGCTGAGGCCTATCAGCGCCCGGTGGCACCGCATGACTGCAATGGCCCGGTGGTCTGGGTGGCATCGATTCAATTCATGCTGCACATCCCCAACGCCTTGGTGATGGAGGCGGTAAGAGCCTATTACTCGACCTGGTACAAGGACATCCTCACAGATCTGCCACGCGCGGAACACGGCTACCTCTATCCACTGTCCGGACCGGGGCTGGGCACCCGCCTGCTGCCAGATCTCGTAGGCAGAGAAGGCGTGAGCGTGCGACGCAGCGCACTGACCTCATAACCCGCCCCCACCATTAAGGAGATTCATGCCTGCAGCCAGCCACGACATGCGGATCCGCGACATCATCGCCTACGCCACCTCCTTTCCCGTCAAATCCGAGGACAGTGTCACCCTCGGCATCGGCCGCGCGGTCAAGCGTGACGCTGTCGTAGTCAAGGCCACCACCGAAGGTGGCCTGACCGGCTGGGGCGAGTCGCACCACGGCCGCTGCCCCGGTGCCGTGGCACACCTGGTCAACACCACCCTGCGCACCCTGGTGTTGGGCATGGATGCGTACGACATCACCGGCGTCTGGCACCGGATCTACGTCAAGCAATTGGGCAGTCACGGCATGGGGGCAGGCGCCTGCCTGGCCATGTCCGGCATCGACATGGCGCTATGGGACATCCGCGGCAAGGCCACGGGACTGCCGCTTTACAAACTGCTTGGCGGCAGCGCCAAGGCCATTCCGGCCTATGCAGGTGGTGTGTCCCTTGGCTACCAGGAACCCGCGGCGTTGGTGGATGAAGCGCGCCCACACATCGAAGCTGGCTATCGTGCCGTAAAACTGCGCATCGGAGACTCGCCTCAACGCGATCTGGCACGAGTGGCGGCGGTGCGCAGAGCACTGGGCGATCAAATCGACATCCTGACTGACGCCAACACCGGCTACACCGTGGCCGATGCGCGCGCCGCCATGCCAGCGCTCGATGCGCACGCTGTTGGCTGGCTGGAAGAACCCTTTCCACCTCACGACTATGAAAGTTATCGCCAGGCAGCGCGCTACGGACGGACACCGTTGGCAGCTGGCGAGAATCACTACACGCGCTTCGAATTTACCCGGGTGCTCGATGATGGGCACATCACCATCTTGCAACCGGATTTGTCCAAGACCGGCGGCATTACCGAGGCTTTGCGCATTGCCCACTTGGCCTCGGCATGGAAGCTGCACATCCACCCGCACACCTCCATGACGGCGCTCAATATGGCCGCCAGCATCCACTTCCTCTGCGCCATCGACAACAGTGGTTATTTCGAAGGCGACGTGTCCCGCAACAACCGCTTCCGTGATCAGCTCACCAGCGCACCCTACCAAGTCGGCCGCGATGGCTGCGTACGGCCGCTGGAGGCTCCCGGACTCGGCCTTGAAGTGGATGAAGACTTCCTCAAACACCACCCTGGCATCGAAGGCCCCGCCTATGTCTGACACCGTTCGCGTCGAACGGCAAAACGAAATCGCCGTAGTCACACTCAACCGCCCCGACACTCTGAACGCCGTTAATCACGAAATGCGCACGGCTCTCATTGAGACGCTCAAGGGCCTGAATACGGATGCAAGTGTGCGCGCCCTGGTAATCACCGGTGCGGGCCCGCGGGCCTTCTGCGCCGGGCAGGATCTGGCAGAATCGATGCAGTATCAAGGCGAAGAAGTGACGCGCTGGCTGGAAAATCAGCACGCCATGTATCAATCCGTTCGTGATCTGGACAAAGCCTGCATCGCCGCCTTCAACGGTGTCGCCACCGGCGCGGGCTATCAAATCGGCCTATGCAGCGATCTGCGCATCACGCACCCGGACGCGCGCATCGGTCAACCGGAAATCAAGGCAGGACTAGCCAGCATCGTCGGCTCCTATCTGATGACCTTGCACCTGGGCTTGTCCCAAAATATCGAACTTTCCATCAGCGGCGATCTCATCAGTGGTCAGCGCGCCTACGAACTTGGGCTGATAAATCAGCTCGTAGCGCGAGAGAAAGTGGTGAGCCGCTCCGTTGAAATGGCGCAATCGCTGGCGCAGCACGGCCCAACCGCCATGCGATTGACCAAGCGGCGCTTCCGCGAACTGACTCAACCAGGGTTTGATGCCGCGTTGACCACGGCCAAGTTGTACCAGAAGGAGGCCTACGCTAGCGGTGAACCACAGGCGGCCATGAAACGCTTTTTTGAGGCCCGAAAGAAATAGTGCTTGGCGACGCACCTGGCGCACCTGCGGCTCTCACACTTGTGGAATTCCTTTGGGCCGGCGCTCAACCACATCGTGGCGAGTTCCGCTCGGCACCAGATTCACCATAACAAGGCGCAGCGCCCTTGGGACCAGCATTTCGGCGAGGTCTTCGCGTTTTGGGACTGGCTCTTCGGAACGCTGTACATGCCCAGCGCAAAGCCCGGGACACTGGAATTCGGCATCGCAGACGCCACCGAACTAGAGCATCCCACACTCATGGCCGCATCCATCAATTCGTTTCGTAATGCCGGTCGTCCACCTATCCAGAAGTTTCTCGGCCACTTCTCCGCATCGCGACAAGCACTGATCAGGGAGATCGGCCCTCAGTCAACGCGCATCAGAATCCTGTTGCCGCCCACTCGGAAAGACCACACCGTAAGGTAACCATTGACAATGCACGCCGTCAGCCACAGGGCGGAGAGCGCATCGGCCTTGCGTTAAATCTTCTCGTAGAGCAGGATCACGGGCAGCGTGGTCGAGGCGTGCACGACGCCCGGCACTTCGACACGCCCTGTCCGCCTCGCCATGTCCCACTCGAAGGTGATCGGCAGGAACGCCGGATCGTGAACCTTCTCCACGATGACGCTGAAAATCTGAAAGATGCTACCGGCCGGCTGACCTTCGCCGGTAAGGTTCTTGAACAACGCCTCGCGCTGCTCCGGCGTGTTGTGAGCATATCGGATTTCCCTCTGCCGGACAGAAACACCCGAGCGGTCATGCACAACTACTCTCGACTTCACCGCGATGCCTTGTGCACCCTCACGGTTGCGCCATCGGAGTGGAAATCTGCGATCGGAGACGTTGCTTCTCGTCCTCGATCTCGCCGAACCGCTCGTACAACTTGTGCAGTTCGGCCAGCAGCCGGCTCGATCGGAGATCCTCTTCCGCGCGCGTCCGTGTCACCTCCTCGTAGTTGGGGGGCGGTTTGCCAGTCAGTCCCGGCGGCGGCGCAACGTTGGCGATCTCGCTCTCCAGGCGCCGCAACTCCAGCAGCATCTGAAAGCGGCGATGTACCGATTGCTGTTCCAGATCCGCTTGCGTCAAGGAGAACTGCAGCGCACGAATCTGCGCCACCTGCTCCGGACTGGCAGCCGCTCCCACACCTGCCCAAAGCCCGCACAGCAGGGGCGCCACATAGAGCCAAGTGTGCACACGCATGTCACGCTCCCTTACTTGGACCAACCCGGCTCATCCCGATCGAGCAGGCGCTTGAGCGAGGCAAAATGCAACGCCGACTGCTGACGCTCACCTTCGATGGCATTGCACACATCCGTCGCCATGCGATCGGACACCTGTCGCAGCAGACGGCCGCTGCGCTGCGCCAGGCACTGCACCATGCACGAACGCTCCAGGTAGTAAAGATCATCATAGGCGTAGTCGATGCGGTCGCCGCATACCATCACGCCGTGATGGGCCATGAACATGATGTCCTTGCCCGCCAGCGCGGCCGCGATGCGGTCACCTTCCTCATTGCCCAGAGCCGGGCCGCCAAAGTCGTCATCGTAGCCAATGCGGCCGTGAAACCGCATGGCGTTCTGATTCGTGCGGGTCTCCAGGCGGCCACTTTCCAGCAAAGTGAGCGACGTGGCCCAGGGCATGTGGGTATGCAATACCGCCTTCTTCTTCGCCTTGGTGTGCACACTGAAGTGGATGAAGAACGCCGTCGGCTCCACCACGTGCTGGCCATCGAGCACCTTGCCGCTCTCGTGCACCACCATGAGATCCCCCGGTGTCACCTCGGACCAGTGCAGCCCCTGGGGATTGATCAAGAACTTGTCGGATTCGCCCGGCACTTCGAGACTGAAATGGTTGCACACGCCCTCGCTCAGGCCCATGCGAGAGGCGCTGCGCAGTGCCGCGGTCAGATCGATCCGGGCCTGACGCAGGTCATACTGCTTGGTGGCGGGTGCCTTCTTGATGATGCGCTTGATTTCACTGATATCCATGTCAGGTCTCATGAAGAGTGGATTCACGAGGAGATTCTAGTTCAGACACTCCGAGGTGTCTTCCGGTGATCAAACCCGATCGCCTCAGCGCATCGTTTATAGTGCGTGCGCGGTTCGCGCATAGACCTCGGGAGGTGTGTTGTGAAGATTTCCGGTTCATCGGCAATGACGGGCGTGATGTTTGGACTCGCTACTGTCCCCGCGCAGGGCGAGGAGGGGGCACTTCGACACACCCTGACCATCTACAGCGCGGCGCAACCGGGCGCCGTGCCTGCCGAGGTCTATCGCCAGGGCTCGCAACCTGGCTACGCGGTGCCGGACTACGCCCTGGTCCGGCACGATCGTCGTATCGAACTGGCGAATCCACGCAACGAAGTACGGTTCAGCGATGTGGCCGCCCTGATCGACCCCACCACCGTTTCATTCCAGTCCTTGACCGACCCGCAGAGCACCCGTGTGGTGGAACAGAACTTTCAGTTCGATCTGGTCAACACCCAGAAGCTCATGCAGAAATTCATCGACCGCGACATCAGCGTCGAGCAGACTCGTGACGACAAGGTCGAAACCTTCAACGGCACCCTGTTGTCATCCCACGACGGCATTCTGTTGCGTCAGGCCGACGGCAGCGTACGTAGCATCCCACACAATTCCGGCGTGGTACTGCCCAGCCTGCCCGGTGGATTGATGACCCGCCCGACCCTGGTATGGGACATCACCACCCGCAAGCCTGGCGCGCACGATGTGCGGGTGGCGTATCAGACCACCGGCATCACCTGGTGGGCGGACTACAACCTGACGTACAAGGAAGGTGCCGACGCCAATTCCTGCAAGCTCGATGTCGGCGCCTGGGTCAGCATCCTCAATCAGTCGGGCGCGTCCTACCCCGGCGCCCGCATCAAGCTGATTGCGGGCGACGTTCATCGCGCCCCTCAGCCAGGGCTGATGTCCGCGCCACGCGCCACCATGGCCATGAAAATGGCCGATGCGGCACCGGAGGGCTTCGAGGAGAAGTCCTTCTTCGAGTACCACTTGTATACGCTGGGCCACCCCAGTACCTTGCCAGACCAGTCGACCAAGCAGATCGAATTGTTTCCCGCTGTCGCGGCGGTACCTTGCGAGAAAACCCTGGTGTACTACGGCCAGGAGGGCAACTACTTCGCCTATGGCGGCAGTCCGTATGTGGATCGCAACTTCGGCATCACCGGCAACAAGAAGGTCGACAGTTATCTGAGCTTCAAGAACGTCAAGGACCACGGCATGGGCGTGCCGCTACCCTCGGGCCGGGTGCGCGTAAGCAAACTCGACACCGCTGATGGTTCGCTCGAGTTCATTGGCGAAGATCGCATCGATCACACACCCAAGAACGAGACCGTTCTGCTCAAACTGGGCTCGGCCTTCGATGTGGTGGGCGAGCGCCGGCGGGTGGACTTTCGCATCGATAGTGCCCGCAATACCCTGAGCGAAGATATCGAGATCCGCATCCGCAATCGCAAGGAAGAGCCGGTGCGCGTGATCATCAAGGAGAACCTTTATCGCTGGACCAACTGGAAGATCACCCAGTCCACTCACAGTTTCGAAAAACAGGACGCCCGCACCATCCACACCCCCGTTACAGTGGGTGCGGACAAGGAGGCAGTGGTGAAGTACGGCGTGCGCTACTCCTGGTAGCGACGGCATGCGCGCGCAGATTGAAGCAGCCGCCGCGCGCATCGCGTCGCATATTCGCGTTACGCCCGTCATCGCGCTGCGCAGTGAGCGCGATGTCGGTATGGACGTCGCACATTTGAAGCCGGAGCTTTTGCAACACGGCGGCTCGTTCAAGGCGCGCGCCGCGTTCAACCGCATGCTGTCCGAACCGATTCCTGTCGCGGGAGTCATCGCCGCCTCCGGAGGCAATCACGGCGTGGCCGTGGCGCTGGCCGCGCACCGGCTGGGCGTCCGTTCGGAGATCTTCGTCCCCACGACCACGCCCGCCGCCAAGATCGAGCGTCTTTAACACTTCGGCGGCGCTGTGACTCAAGTGGGCGCGCTACAGCGAAGCCTACGCCGCCATGCAGGCGCGCGCAGGTGTCGGGTGCAACCGTTGTGCATGCCTATGATCAGCCCGATGTGGTCGCAGGCCAAGGCACCCTGGGACGCGAGCTGGAATCGCAGCTTGGCGCGCTGGACGCAGTGTTCGTCGCGGTCGGAGGCGGCGGCCTCATCGCCGGCGTCGCCGGCTGGTATGGCGGCCGCACGCGGGTGATAGGCGTCGAACCCGAATCCTGCGCCACCATGCACGAGGCCTTGAGGACTGGCCAACCAGTGGACGTCCCCGTATCCGGCATCGCCGCCGATTCACTTGGCGCCACCCGCATCGGCACCCTTGCCTTCGAGATCGCGTCCCGGCACGTCGAGCGCGTCATCCTGGTCAGCGATGAAGAGATCCTGCGAGCAAGGAGATGGCTATGGCAAAACCTCCGCGTGGCAACCGGGCCGGGCGGTGCCGCCACCTTTGCGGCGCTGCAGTCGGGCCGTCATGATCTGCCGCATTCAGCACGCGTCGCAGTCATAGTGTGCGGGGTGAATACTGATCCGACCACTCTTTAGTCCTCTACACATTCTTCGGCTTCCAATTCTCGGATTTCGGCGAACCCGATGGCCTTGCCCGCCTCCGCAACGCACGGAGCGTCCAACAAACAGGACTCCTAACGATCCTCAAATCTCGCCTACATGTCTAAAACTCATGTCTTTAGCCAGGTTTCTGCGGGGAAGGGACATGTGCCGTGACATTGACGAATGTGCGATGCCAAGATCTTGCGGATTCGCGAAAAACGTACCCAATACCTTCTGCAGCTATTTGGCCGGATTTTTCGCGCAAGCCGCAGGCGCGGACTTTGTCCGGCGACGCCGCCTGAACACACAGAGCGCTACCCACGCCGATCCCAGCGCTGTGAACGCATTGGGTTCCGAGACGAATTCCCATCGTGAAAAGGTGACTCCAGGATCCAAAGTGGTATCAAAACTCTCGTCAAGGAAGCTCTCGAACGCAGCCGTAAATGATGCGAATGAAGCGCATTCTGCACGTGAAAAACAGCCCCGAACTCACGCGGAGGACCTGAAGACAATGGGGTGAGCGGCGTAAAAACCTTACAGCTCTATTGTACGGCGCAGCCTCGCACAAGGTCTAGCCTTGAGCCAAATGAGCCTAGACTGGAGTCTACGAATACAGTTTCCAGAAGGGCAGCGAAAGCTGCGTTGGCCTCTTCTACGTTACTCAAGCCGAAATCGCCGTCATCATCGCAACCCCTGTAAAGCGACGCACAAGTTCCATCCACAAACTCGACGCCATATCGGCGATCATCCACCAACACGTTCTTGGCACCAGTAAGGACTCCGGACTCGTTCACAAGCAATGTTGGCGCCGCGATCCCAGAGAATGTTGCGACCGTGGTGAAGACTGAACAACAAGTCACTTGCACAATTCGTCTCATCGCGTCTGTCTCTCCAAGTATTGAGGTTCGGATAACGTCGTTAAGCGCATCGTGCAGGGACATAAGTACCGCGATTGGCCCAACAATACTTGGCGGGAGTATCAGATTCTGCGTCAGCGCAGTCAACACTCCCGCGATCATTCGCCTTCTTGAGCATGATGTTCACCGCGTTCGCGCATAATGATCTGGATCGCACCGAACATTCAGGCCAAACCATGATGCCCAGCCCAACCTTCCGCATCCCGCCCACTCCCCATCTCGCCGTGGACGTCGAGGGTGAAGGCCCTTTGCTCATATTCATGCACGGCATTGGCGGCAACCGCACGAACTGGCGCGCCCAGTTGCCGGCTTTCGCGCCTCATTTCAAGGCGGTGGCGTGGGACGCGCGCGGCTATGGCGCCAGTGACGATTACGACGGTCCGCTGGCCTTTGATGATTTTGTGGTGGATCTGAAGCGGGTCATCGAGTGGTTTGGCGAGCCGCGTGCCCATCTGGTGGGATTGTCCATGGGCGGGCGCATCGCCATGCGCTTCGCCCTTGCCCATCCCGACAGAGTCGCCACCCTCACGCTGGTGGACACCCACGAGGGCTTTGAATCCTTTACGCCGGAGAAACGCCGCGAGTTCGTCGAGACCCGGCGTGCTCCGCTGATGTCGGGCAAGACTCCAGCGGATATTGCCCCCGGCGTGGCGCGCTCTTTGTCCGGCCCCCATGCCCGGCCCGAACATGTGCAGCAACTCATTGACAGCATCGCCGCGCTGCACAAGGAGTCCTATCTCAAGTCGCTGGAAGCCACCGTCAATCAGGTCACGGTTGGCGATATCTCGCGCATTGCCGCCCCCGCTCACTTTATCGTCGGTGCCGACGACCCGCTTACGCCGGTGTCGCTGCATCACGCCATGGCCGCCAAGATGGGCAATCCACCCGTCACCGTTCTGCCGCAAGCCGGCCACTTGAGCAATATCGAGCAACCCGACGCGTTCAACCGCGCTGCGCTGACCTGGTTGCTTGCACACCGATGACTCGTCCATGAACTGGGCTCCCGAGTGTAAGGTCGCCTATGACGGCGCCGCCATGTCGGTGCTGCTGTTCGCGCTGCCGCTGGCGATGCTCATCACCCTCATCACCCTTTTGCTCTACCGTCGCGCGGTAGGCCGCGCCATGCGGGCGGCAGCGCCGGACAGCGCGCCTCTGACGCCGGCGTCCGCCACTGAATCGCCACCACCGCCACTGGAACTTCAGGCGCTGCCCCCCGACGCCGGTGCCCATGATCCACTGCTGAGGCGGGCTTACACCAGTGCCCGGCGCCTGAGCGCGGGCTATGCCGTCGCCGGCATCACACACGCACTGATTTCCGTGGTGATCTACTTCCGTCTCAGCGGGTTGGAACTGCTGCCGTTTCGTACTCTGCTTGTGGCCGCGATATTCGCCTGGCCCGTTGTGGTGGTCTGGACGCTCACCGCGATCATCACACGGCGGCAGAAGTGGGCGTTGATCGCCGCCTACTTCGCGGTCCTGCTGGGTCTTGAAATCGTGGCGGAGACAATGCACCTGCGTCATCGGCCCGCCTTCGGCCAACTGTTCCTGCTGTGGGCGCTCAACATGGGACCGCAGACCGTCGTTCTGGCCCCGCTGTCGAATCGAGCCTGGCGCCCCGTCGGGCTGATCTCGCTATTCGTGGCCATAGTGCTCGTCGGTGCCTTCCTGCTGGGATTTCAGTTCTTCGGCTGCCTGGTGCTGACCGCTCGCAGTGATACCTTGCTCTCGATCATGCCTTACGCCCAAGGCATCCTCGTGATCGCCTGCGCGATCGGCGCCTGGCTGCTGCTGCGCCGGCTGGCCCAACTGCACGATCGAAAGCGCACCAGCGATCTGATGTTCACCGTGGACAGTTGGTGGCTACTGGTGACCGCGATCCAGGTCCTGATGCTGCTGGGGCCGACACAAGGGGCCAGCGTTCTGATGATGCTGGCGTACGTGGCCTACAAGCTTGTGCTGCACTTCTGGTTGAAAACCGGGCGCCCTGACGCCGCTGCGGCACCCCGGTCCATGCTGCTCCTGAGGGTATTCGGTCATACGGCGCGTACCCGTACGCTTACCGACCAGGTCGGGCAAGCCTGGCGGCAGGTGGGCCCGATCAACATGATTGGCGGCACCAATCTTGCCACCTCCCTGATCGAACCCGATGAACTGATCGCCTTCTGGAGCGGACGTTTGCGACAGCAGTTCGTGGCGGGCGCCGCCGATCTGCGGGCGCGCATCGAACGCCTGGACGAAAGGCCCGACCCAGATGGCCGCTACCGGATCAACGAGTTCTTCTGCCACGACAACACCTGGCGTGCCACCGTGCAAGTATTGGCACAGCGCAGCGCCGTGGTGTTGATGGATCTGCGCGGCTTCGGCAAGCGCAACCTTGGCTGTGAGTTCGAGTTGTCTCTCTTGCTGAGCGAGATTCCGCTGGCGCGAGTGGTGTTGCTGGTGGACGAGAGCACCCGCATGGAAGAGCTGCGGCCGCTCCTGCTCAAGCCTGGGGTCAACTGCCCGGGGACTCACCCAACCGCATGTTGCAGCAACCCCGCTTGCGCCTGCTGCGAGTGGCCCGCAACGGCACCGCACTGTCGTCGCTACTGGCAAGCGTATTCAAGGCGGCAGCGTAACGCCCGCGCGCTGAAACGCGTGCCACCGCCCCTATGGGCCAGTAGGTGTCACTACATCGCGTCGGGCGACACATAGGTCAGCAGCGTACTGCCGTCCTCGCTTTGCAGCGTAAGCGACTTCTTGCCCGCAATACCACGGGTCACCTGCTTTAGCGCGTCCAGATACACCTGCTCCTTGTCACGCAGCTCGGGCGGTCCGCTCTTGCGTTGCAAGGCGAAGTCAGGCGTGGTCCATTTCAAAGCGCCGCCGTCGTCGAATGCGTAGCCGCGCGAGAACTGACTGACGCCACCGTATCCGCGCGCCTGACCATCCGGATCGAAGCGGATGGCCATCAGCGCGTCGACATGCATGACCACGTTGCTACCATCGATGGTGATGGCGCGCAAACTCCAGGGCTTGCCATGAACCCGCTCCAGGTTCTTGCTGGTCACAACGGCCTGCGCCGGCTCCCGCTCATTCCAACCGCAACCCGCGAAAAAGACCAGCAAAAGCCCTATCGGCAGACAAAGCCGGCCAAAGGATTTCGGTACCGCCTGCCCCGCACATAGATTCGACATGGATTCGCCAGAAGTGATCACGCCATTAGCATAACGCCTTTCATCTCACGCACTCTCCCGACCGGCGCCGGCGTGGTGCCGGGCTTCAGTAAACTGTCGCGCTTCCAGCTGCCGGCCCGCAGTGACGCATTAGAAAGTACGCATCGTGAAACAAGCCATCGTGACCCTCGACATGGAGGGCGTGCTCACCCCTGAAATCTGGATTGCGGTTGCGGAGAAGACCGCTATCCCCGCCCTTCGGCGCACTACGCGTGACGAGCCCGACTACGACAAACTCATGCGCGGGCGGCTGACCATCCTGGACCAGCATGGGCTCAGGCTCTCCGACATCCAGCAGGTGATCGGGACGCTCGCCCCGCTGGAAGGAGCCCGCCGCTT
>Ga0194121_10009405_pt1 | contig 12103 bp, 8 predicted proteins | sample TA2MahCa50mmetaG_FD_148609 | JGI IMG/M metagenome (GOLD analysis project Ga0194121, IMG submission 148609) | Freshwater microbial communities from Lake Tanganyika, Tanzania - TA2015020 Mahale Deep Cast 50m | ecosystem: Environmental > Aquatic > Freshwater > Lake | place: Tanzania: Lake...
CAGAAGGCCCTCGCCCTGCCCCCGGGCCTCGCGCTGGTCACGGTCTCCGCCCGCGCCCTCGCCCGCGCCGCGACGTCACCCGACCGCGGGTACTACTTCGACTTCGTCGAATTCCAGAAGAATCACGAGCAGGGCATGACCCCGAGCACGCCGGTCATCCCGCTCGTCTACGCGCTCCAGTCCAAGCTCGAGGACATCGAGGCCGAGGGCGTCGCGGCCCGCTACGCGCGCCATCTTCGGCTCAACGAGCGCCTGCGCGCCTGGGGCGCCGCCCATGGCTTCTCGCTCTTCCCCGAGGCCCGCTACGGCTCGCGGTCGTTGAACTGCTTCGCCAACGCCGCCGGCTACGACCTCGCCGCGCTGAACAAGACCCTCAAGTCCAAGCACGGACTCGTGATCGATGGCGGCTACGGCAAGCTGAAGGGCAAGACTTTCCGAATTTCCAACATGGGCGACGAAACCGACGAGACGATCGGCGACTTGATCGCGGCCCTCGACAACGCCCTCGCCTCCACCCCGCGCGGCGTCGCCCCCTCCTGACCGCGCCGCGCGGCGTCGCCGCACCCGTCCGCACCCGCCTGTCCCGCCGGTTCGCCCACCGGCCGGGCCACGCTTTGCCCTCCTCCGGCCGGCCCTCCGGAAAACAAAGCCTTGAAATCCGCCGCGACGAACCCTAACGCCTCACGACTCATGAAGTCGCTCGTCATCGCCGAAAAGCCTTCCGTGGCCGCCGACCTGGCGCGCGCCCTCGGCAAGATTCCGAAGAAGGGCGATGTGTACGAGAACGACGCCTACGTCATCAGCTCCGCCGTCGGCCACCTCGTCGAACTCGAGATGCCGGAGGACATCGACAAGAAGAAATATGGCTTCTGGCGGCTGGAGGCGCTCCCGATCATCCCGGAGAAATTCGGGCTCAAGCCGATCAGCGACACGAAGGATCGGTTCGACCTGCTGAAGAAGCTGCTCGCCCGGAAGGACATCGCGGAGGTGGTCAACGCCTGCGACGCCGGGCGCGAGGGCGAGCTGATCTTCACCTACATCTACCAACTCGCCCGCTGCAAGCTGCCGGTCAAGCGGGCGTGGATGCAGACGATGACCACCGAGGGCATCGCCACCGCCTTCCGCAGCCTGCGCGACGGCGCCCAACTCGCCGGGCTCGCCGACGCCGCCCGCTGCCGGTCGGAGAGCGACTGGCTCATCGGCATCAATGGCACCCGCGCCATCACGAAGCGCATGTTCGGCTCCCGGGCCGGCAACGTCGCCTCCGTCGGCCGCGTCCAGACTCCCACCCTCGCCATCGTCTTCAACCGCGAGCTCGAAATCCGCAATTTCAAGCCGCGCGCGTTCTGGCGCATCACCGCCGACTTCAACGTCGCCAAGGGCACCTACGAGGGCGTCTACCAGCGCCCGAACTTCCGCAAGGCCGAGAACGATGACCACGACCGCATCGACCGGGTCTGGGACGAGGCCACCGCCAAGGCCGTCGTCGCCGCCTGCCAGGGCAATCCGCAAGCCTCCGTCTCCGAGGAAAAGAAGGCGTCCAATCAAGCCAGCCCGCGCCTCTACGATCTGACCACGCTGCAGCGCGAGGCCAACAATCGCTTCGGCCTTTCCGCCCGGCGCACGCTGCAGATCGCCCAGGCCCTCTACGAACGCCACAAGGTCATCACCTACCCGCGTACGGATTCCCGCGCGCTGCCCGAGGACTATCTGCCGACCTGCCGCGACACGCTCTTCAGCCTCGCCGGCGACCTCGGCAAGCACGCCCAAACCGTCCTCGACCAAGGCTGGCTGCGCCCGAACAAGCGCATCTTCAACAACGCCCAGATCTCGGACCACTTCGCGATCATCCCCACCACCACCGAGCCCAACAACCTCGAGGAGATGGAGGCGAAGGTCTACGACATGATCGCCCGGCGCTTCGTCGCCACGTTCTTCCCGTCCGCCGAATTCGACGTCACCACCCGCATCAGCACCGTCGCCCCCGGCCACGCCTTCAAGACCGAGGGCAAGGTGCTCACGTCCCCGGGTTGGCTCGCCGTCTACGGCAAGACCACCGTAGACGACGACTCCCCCGACTCCAAGGCTCTGCCAGCCCTCAGCCCCGCCGACGGCGACCGCGCCCGCACCGGCGAGACGCGTCTCCATGCCGAGTCGACCAAGCCGCCTCCCCGCTACACCGAGGCCACCCTGCTGTCCGCCATGGAAGGCGCGGGAAAGCTGATCGACGACGAGGAATTCGCGGACGCCATGAAGGAGCGTGGCCTCGGCACCCCCGCCACCCGCGCGGACACCATCGACGGGCTGATCAACCAGAAGTACATCGAGCGGAACCAGCGCGAGCTCGTCCCGACGTCCAAGGCCGAATCCCTGCTCGAGTTTCTCGCCGCCGTCGGCGCCGATGCCCTCACCAAGCCCGACATGACCGGGCAATGGGAATACAAGCTCCGTCAGATGGAGCACAACCAGTTCCCCCGCGACCGCTTCATGGCCGAGATCGTCGAGGTCACCAAGGGGATCGTTGATCGTACCCGCAGTTTCGAGGAGGACGCCTCCAGCGGTCGCGTGACCGACATCGTGTGCCCGACCGATGGGAAGCCGATGCTCGAGACACTGCGGGGCTTCCGCTCCCAGGACGGCACGCTCGTGGTCTACAAGGTGATGAGCGGCCGCAAGATCGCCGAGGATGAGGTCCGCGAGCTCGTCACCCGGGGCGAGATCGGTCCGCTCGATGGCTTCGTCTCCGCGAAGACCGGCAATCGTTTCCCCTCGAAGATCCGCCTCGTCGACGACGAGAAAAACCCCGGCCGACGCAAGGCCGAGCTGGATTTCGGGACCAAGGTCGACGTCAACGCCCTCACACCTTTCTGGACCGATCCGGCATCGAGGGCCGAGCTCTGCGAGGCGCCGACCAACTACGTCCTGCGCGAACGCGACGGCGAGCGATGGCGCGAGGCCTTCAAGGTCGGGCGCCTGATGTGCCAGAAGCCGATCACCCGCGAGCAGGCGATCCAGCTGGTCGAGAAGCAGAAGACCGATCTCATCCAAGGCTTCATCTCCAAGAAGGGCCGCCCCTTCGACGCCTACCTGCTCCGTCAGGGCCCGAAAATCGCCTGGGAATTCCCACCGCGGAAACCGAGGGAGGGCGCCAAGAACGCCGACGGCTCCCCCCGAACCCCGCGCAAGGCCAAAGCCCCCCTCGATCTGTCGAAGGCGCGGCGCCTCGGCGCGAGCAAGGTCCACGGCGGCGAACTCTACGAGACGCCCGAGTCCTTCGTGGTCACCAAGCCCGGGGCCGAGGACAAACCGCGCGTCGTCTTCGAGATGAAGCGCACGATCTGCGGCCGGGAAATCCCCGCCGAGGAGGTCGAGCGTCTCGTCGAGACTGGTCGCACCGGGCTCATCGACGGGCTGATGTCGAAGCGCGGCACCACCTTCAGCGCCTACTTCGTCCTGTCGGCCGACAAGAAGAAGACGGAGTTCGAATTCCCGCCGCGCTGACCCGAGCGGTCCTGATGGGTTCCCCCGGCGGGTTCGAAAGGGTTGTCCCAGCAGGGTCAGCCTCTGCCTGCCCCGTGCAGGTTCGTATCCGCGTCCGCCGTCCGCTTGAGCACCAGATAGTTGTGTCCGTCGAGTTTTTTCGCGCGTTGGGCTGACTCACTCAGGGGCGCCTGTGACCGGCCTCAACTTTTCGAGCCACCCCGCACTCTGCAAGAAAGAGAGTTTGGCAAGCTGATCGACCACCCCTGAAACACGAGGCGTCAGAATGAGCTTCAAACGCTCCCGATCTGAAACCGACTTCCCCGATTCCTGCACGTTGAATAAACCTTCATCAACCTTGGCCGCCATGCCATCGGTTAGTTGATCAAGATTACGCGTTCCATCCATCAAGGAAAGGACGTGGCGGGCGAACGGATCAACCCGCACGGAAACATGGCGGAGGTTCGTTACATGGCGTGGTTCATTCAGCGCCTGCCAGCGCATGAAAGCCGTCGCCTTGAGAGCGGAATCATTGGCAGCGGCCAGTCGGACATGCGGAACCGCAAGTACATCAATCAATCCTTTACTGTAGAGAAGGAGTAACTGTTGAGCGATTACCGCCTCCTCTCGCTTCTCGAGCCCCGGTTCGCGCGTCGCAGAAGTACCCGTAAGCAACTTGGCACGAACTTCCGAAACCAACGCGGCGAAGGTTACGTGGTTAGGCGCGGACTGCTGCAAGCAAAGCAGTACCGCTTTCACCAACGGACTGTCGGACGAGAAAGTGACACCGTTTGCGAGACGAAACTCCTCCTTCTCTCCGACCATGAGGCTGACGTCATCCTTCACGGAACGAGCGACCGCGCCGATGTGGAATTCGCGAAGAGTCGTCGCGTCGATGTTGCGGATGATTTTGGCGTCCGTCTTCACGAGCAACGTCATCCGGAACATGCGATTACGGAGAAAATCCATGTACTGTTCCATTTGGATGATATTGCGTCCCACCTTGCCGAGCGTCTCCTGCACTTGCTGCGGAAAGTTCGACGCCAGCATGGAACTGAGATCCGGCTCTCCTAAGTACTGGAGGTTATGACGCGCGGCAGCGGAGACAAACTCGTGGAAGTAGAATGCCTTGTTCTCTTCCTCAAGAAAATCATGGCGCAGATAGCCGTCCTGCCACCCCTGCATGGCCGTCAGCTCATTCTTAAGAAACTGACCATAGGGATTATTGTCAGCCGGAATGGAGTCGGCCAAGAACTTGACCAGCGCCCGCGATTGACCAATTCGCTGCTGGACATCCGAAAATTGCGCGGTGTGGAAAAGCATCATATCCCGAATCGCTCCCCGCATGTGCCAACCAGGCAGTGCGTTGTAACTCACGTAGGCCACACCGTTTTCGGTCAACAGAGTGTCGCACAGGGACAAAATCCTTTCCCGGACTGCTTCAGCGACCCAGCTGAAGATGCCGTGAACAATGATGTAATCAAACTTTTGGCCGGCCGCGTCGTAGGTCAGGATATCATCGTGCCGCAGCGAGATATTACTCAGTCCACTTCCCGAAATTGCCTGCTGACCGCGTTCGATTTGCCTCGAAGAGGAATCAATGCCGACAAAGGTGGCTCCCGGATACGCCTGGGCGATAGGAATGAGATTTGCACCATCGGCACACCCGAGCTCAAGCACCTTCGAACGCTCGGGCGCAGTCGGAGCGAGTCCGAAGAGCCAAGCCATGGTCGCCAACTTGACCGGATGGGTCTGAGGAAAAGAGGAGCTGGGATACGGAACCTCGTCGTAGGTGTTAATGGACATTCCTTAGCGCTACTGAAAACCAGGCCATTTACACCAGAAAAAACGCCGCTTCGTCAGGCGAACGCGGGACACGCGGTGGCATTCGGGGTGAGCGCGGGCATGGGAATCGGCCAGGCTTCAGGGCAACCGGGCGCCCTGCGCCAGCAGGCGCTCGCGGATCCGGGAGAACGGGACCTCGGCGAAAACTGTTCTGCGACGACGACGCCCAGCCGGATGCCGCCGATGGCGAGCCGATCTTCTGGACCGATGGGGCCGGCCCGTCGACGGCGGACGACGACGGCATGCAGCCCGACGCGCCGGACTGAGCCGGGTGAAGATTCTCCGACAAGAGACTCGCGCCTTGACCGCGAGTCGGGCGGAGCTTTGCCTGACGGCGCCGTAAAATTCGCGGCCGCCCCTTTGCAGGCAATGGATGCGCCCGTTGTCCCGCGCGTACTGCCGCCAATCGGCGCTTGCCACCCCGATTCGCCCGGCGGCAAGCTCCCGCCACAACCCCCGCCCGGGTGGTGGAATGGCAGACACGCGGGTCTTAGAAGCCCGTGCCGTAAGGCGTGAAGGTTCGAGTCCTTTCCCGGGCACCATTTACCTAGGTAGTTGGTTTTAGGGAACGGAAAGGGATCAAAATAGCCGCTAAGGGCTGCCATCGTTGGGTCCTTTGCCAATTTTTTAAGGAAGTGGCCTGCCATTTACTGAATTCGACCCCCGGTGGCCGGGGGATTCCATGAATGGGCCTCTCTTACCTAATCCAGCGTGCATGTGAAAGTTCGCCTCGCGGGACCTCAATCTACTGCATCTAGGACCGGCAAAACTGCAGAACTATCGAGTTGTAAAGTAATCTCCTGTGTGACTGCGGCCGGTGCACCATCCCACCATCTTCTCCTGGTCTGTCAGTCGAAACTCAGCCGAAAGCGCTTCGATCGCGTCCTTCAACGGATGCTCAGCGCCGTCAGAGGCGAATCGCAGCAGGGGCAACATGCAGGACTGATAGTCGGGAATCGGCATATATTCTTTTGGGGAACGTCAAAGATGAGCCACGACGGGAGCTGGCGCGCCGCGTGCCTCCTTCGGAACTGGATTCGGATGCTTCATTCCGAAGCTCTTTCGGTCGCACGCGGCGTGACAGCTCCCGGCGTTGGCTCTGGCGCCTTGTTAGCCGTTTGCTTCTTCGAGGCCGCGCCGCAAGAAATCGGGATGACGGCCCTCATGAACAACTCCGAGAACGTAGAGAATATCACCCTCGATCTGGTAGTAGACGAGGTACGGAAACGGCCGGCACTTCCGGCACGGAAACCCGTGAGGTCCGACATGATCTCCACCCTTTCGCTTGATCACAACCCGGACCGACTCCTTCACACGCTCGTGGAAATCATCACCAAGGCGCTCTGAGATCTCCGCATAACGGGTTTCCGCGAGCAGCAGCTCTTGCTTGAAAAAGGTGCTGAAAACGACCTTCACGTCCTCTCACCGAAAACGTCTTCAAATGAGAGACCGCGATCCTTGCCAGAACGCAGTTCGGCCAAGCGAGATCGCAGCATTGCAGACAATTCCTCGTCGCTGGGGCCGCCTGGCTTCACGCTGTCGAGCAAGAGCTTCGCGAGTTGCTCGCGCTGCTCGGGAGGCAACGAAAGGGCTTCTTCGGCGAGATAGATGCTCGTCAGTGCCATGAGGGGACCGTACCCCAAGGACCGGCGACCGCAAGCGATCTCCCTGGCTAACGTCAAAGATGAGCCACGACGGGGCTTGGCGCGCCTCGTGCCGGAGCGTTCCGGACCACCGCGCGTCACGAAGCCGTGAAACGGCACGCTTTTCGCTACTAAACCCTTGTCGCTCGCGTCCGAAGTCCCATAAGATGCTCTGATTTTTCCGCATCACGCCTATGATCGTTACTACCGCACAACTGTTCCAGCACGCCTACGGCAAGTACGCCGTGGGTGCCTACAACATCAATAACGCCGAACAGGCGATGGGCCTGTTCCGGGGCGCGATCATGTCCAAGGCGCCGTTCATCATCCAGATTTCCAAGGGTGCGCGGGCCTACACCGACAAGCGCATGCTGGAAGCGATCATCCGGTCCGCCGCTGAGATCTTCCCCGAGGCGATCTTCGCGGTCCATCTGGACCACGGCGACGAGGCCACCTGCTACGATTGCATCAAGTCCGGCTTCTTCAGCTCGGTCATGATCGACGCCTCCCATGATCCGTTCGAGAAGAACATCGAGATCACCGAGCGGGTCGTCGACGCCGCCCACCCCAGGGGCATCTCCGTCGAGGCCGAGTTGGGCATGCTCGGCGGCGTGGAGGAGGATATCAAGGTCGAGGACGGCCATGCCACCCTGACCAATCCCGCTGAAGCCGAGGAGTTTGTGAAGCGGACCGGTTGCGACTCCCTCGCCTGCGCGATCGGTACGTCCCACGGCGCCTTCAAGTTCAAGGGCAAGCAGTCGCTCCACTTCGACGTGCTGGAAAAGATCCAGGCCCGCCTGCCCAACTTCCCGCTCGTCATGCACGGTTCCTCCTCGGTTCCGAAGGACGAGGTGGCCCGCATCAACGCGGCCGGCGGCTCGATCAAGGATTCCGCCGGAGTCGACGTGAACGAGTACCTGCCCGCCGCCAAGCTCGGCGTCACGAAGATCAACATTGATACCGATGGCCGCTTGGTCTGGACGCGCGTGCACCGCGAGTTCTTCCGGGACAAGCCCTCGGACTTCGACTTCCGCCCGCCGGGCAAGATCTTCATGGAGGAGTACGCGAAGTTCATCGCCAGCCGCAACCAACTCCTCGGCTCCGCCGGCCAACTCGACAGCCTCCGCGAATCCCTCAAGGCGTAAGCCTCCGAGCCGCCGGGTCCAACTGGACCCTTCCCCGCGCCGCGCGCTCCCCCCTCGGGGTGCCGCGGCACGCTCGTTTATCCGGGCAGGCTTCATGCGCAAGAGCTCCCGAAACGACCGGCTCGGACCTTGACCTGCGCCCCCGGCTCACACCGCGGCGCCGCCGGGCGAACGGCCGAGGCGAGTTCGCCGGCGCTCAATCGCTCCGGAGCCTCAAGCACTGGTCAGGTGTCCTGCTCAGCACTCATCGCTTGCGGGACTGCCGGGCAAGGGGTGACTCTCGACTCCCCCACCTCTTTCGCATGCAAGCCTTGGTCTTCTGGGAACCGGCCGGACTTTCCCTCGATCGCGCTAATCCCTACGCCGCGCTGCTCGCCCGCGCGCTCGAAGCGCACGGAGTCCGCTCGGTCGCGGGATTCCGGCCCCAGCTCGATCGCGAATGGCTCCGGGCCAACCGGTCCGCGTTCGACGTCCTGCACCTGCACTGGCCCTCGGGACTCTACCACGGTGCGACCTTGGAGGAGTCGACCCAGCGCTGCGCCACGATGATCGACGCCCTCTCCTACGCGCGGTCGATCGGCTACCGGGTGGTCTGGACGATGCACAACCTGTACCCGCACGACAGTGTGTCGCGGGAACTGGATCATCTCGCCCGGCTCGGCGTCACCGCCGCCGCCAGCGCCGTCATCGTCCACTGCGAGCACGCCCGCTCGCTGCTCGCGCAGCACTTCCACCGGACCGAGCGGGTCTTCCTCGCGCCCCACGGGCACTTCTGCGACGCCTACCCGAACACGGTCTCGCGGGCCGAGGCCCGGGCGCGGTTCGGCTTCGCGAACCGGCACTTCGTCTACCACTTCTTCGGCAACGTCCGGTCGAACAAGGGCGTCGATCAACTGCTCGAGGCCTTTCTCGGCCTGCCCGGCGACGATCTCCGCTTCCTCTTCGCGGCCCGCCTGTGCACGGACTACAGCGAGCGGATCGTCGCCCGGGCCCGCAACGCCGACCCCCGGATCGTACTGACGGAGTCGAAGTTCTACGCCAACGAGGAGTTCCAATGGTTCTTCAACGCCGCCGATGTCGCCGTCTTCCCCTTCACCGACATCCTGACGTCCGGCTCCGCGATCACGGCGCTGTCGTTCCACTGTCCGGTCATCGTTCCCGCGATCGGCTGCCTGCCCGAATTGGTCGACGCCTCGGTGGGGACCCTGTTTGATCCGACCCGGCCCGGCGCGCTGACCCAGGCAATGATCGCCGCCCGCTCGGTGAGCCGGGAGACGCTGCGGCCCGGCATCGAGCAACGCCTGCGCGAACTGTCGTGGGACGGCATCGCCCGCACCACGCTGGAGGCCTATCGTGCCTGATCTCCTGTTCACGGCGGCGGAGTTGGGAAACCTCCGGCGCCGGGCCAAGCTCCCGGCCTTCCGGCCGGCGGTGGAGCGCCTGCGCCGCGACGTCGCCCGGGCCGACGCGATGCATCTCCGCGTGCCGGAGCGCCCGGGCGGCTATTACCACGACTTCACCTGCCCGGATCACGGCGTGGAACTGCGCTTCGACCCCGCGCAACCGGGCGAGCACCGCTGCCCGGTCGACGGCGCTCGATTCTCCGGCGAACGTTTCGACGCCGCGTGGCGCTGGTTCGTCAACCATCACCTCGCCGAATCCACGCTGCGCCGGGCCGTTCTCTGGCGAGCCGAGGGTGACGAAGCCCAGCGGTCCGCCGTGCGCGACGTGCTCCTCGGCTACGCCGATCGGTACGCGTTCTACGCCACCTGTCCGCGTCCGGGTGCCAACCCCGGCGTCGCCACCTACACGACGCTCGACGAGTCCGTCTGGCTGATCCCGCTCGCCTGGGCGCACGCGCTCGTCGCGGACGCGCTGGCCGCCGCGGAGGCGACCGCGATCATCGACCGCCTTCTCGTTCCCGCCGCCGAGCACCTTGTGCGGCGCCGCTACGACGCCATCCACAACTTCACCTGCTGGCACAACGCCGCGATCGCCACCGTCGGTCGCCTCGCCGGCCGCGGGGACCTGATCGCCTATGCGCTCGAGGGCCGGATCGGGCAGCGCGCCCAGCTTCGCCAGGGCATGCTCCCGGATGGGCTCTGGTTAGAAGGCTCGATGAGCTACCACTTCTACTCGGTCTGGGCCCTGCTCCTCTCGGCGCTCGCCTTCCGCCACGACCCCCGGACCTCCCTCCTCGGCGAGCCGGCGCTGCCGCGGAGCCTGCTCACCCCCCTCGCCTGCGCCCACCCCGACGGCACCCTGCCGGCCACCAACGACTGCTGGTACTTCACCAGCGTGGTCGGCGCGTGCTGCCACGGCGTGCCGCCGGCGCCCGACTTCTACGAACTCGCGCAGCCACTCTTCGGCGATCCCGCCCTCGCCGCTCCCCTCCACGCCGCGTATGCATCGCGGCCGCGCGACAGCCTGTACGCGCTCATGTTCGGTCCGGAAACGCTGCCCGCCACCGCGCCTTCGCCCCGGCGCAGCGTGTGCCTCCCATCCTCGGGACTCGCAATCCTGCGACCCACCGAGCGCCTCGACTTGCTGCTCAAGTCCGGACCGCACGGCGGGCATCACGGCCATCCGGACAAACTCGCCCTGAGCGGTTGGTATGACGGTTGGCGCTTCTCGCCCGACCTCGGAACCCCCGGCTACGGTGTCGCATCACTCGAGACGTGGTACCGGCAGAGTCTCAGCCACAGCACGCTCCTGATCGACGGCGAGTCGCAGCCCCCGGTCGACGGTTGCATCGAGCGCTGCCGCGACGACGGTGCGGTCGCGACGGTCGCTTGGGAGGGCGTGCGGATGCGGCGCGTGCTGCGCGCGCGCCGCGAGTACTTCATCGACGTCTGCGAAGTCGATTGCGTCACGCCGCGACCGATCGACTGGATCCACCACAATGCCGGCCGGCTCGAGCTGGCTCAGCTCCCGGGTCGCCCGAGCGGGCCCCTGACCGGCGGCGCAGCGTATTCCCACCTCGGGGACATCGCGGAGCACGACGGTGGAGCCCCCGGTCGGTGGCGGTGGCGGGAGGGCGGACATGCCATGGTGGTGTGGACGGCCGCGGCGGCCGACGAGACGGTCTTCAGCGGCACGGCCCCGTCGAACCCACCGACGGAACGCCTCGGCTTCCTGCTGCGCCGCCGCCACGCCGGGCGGGCGATCTTCCTCGCGGTCTTTCACCCGTTCCGCGACTCGCCCCGGGTGGACGACGTGGAGTTCACCGCAGACGGTGGCGTGCGCGTTCGCCTTGCCGATCGCTGCGACGACTGGACGCCGGGCCAGCTCACCGATCTGGCCTGACGCGGACCGCGGCCCCCGGGGAGCCCGCGCGACGCCGGCGACTCCCTGACCGCATCCACGCGGCGCGTCCCCGCGCGGACTGCCGCGCGACTGACTGCACCCCGGACCTCGCGCGGTTCCAGCGCCAGTGTCCGACGTCAGGGCAGCCAGGGAAACTTGCGCGCCGCGGGGGCCCGCTTCTCGCGCTGCGCGCGGTGAAACTCCTTCGCCTCGTCGCTCATGTAGTAGAGCATGGTGGCGTTGCCCGCGAGCTCCTGAATGCCAGTCTGCCCGTCGAGTTCGGCATTGAACGCACTCTTCAGCGCGCGGATCGCGAGGGGGCTGTGACCGAGGATTTCCCGCGCCCAGCGCACCCCCTCGGCCTCGAGTTCGCCCACCGGCACAACCGTGTTCACGAGGCCCATCTCCAGCGCCTGCGTCGCGTTGTACTGACGGCAGAGATACCAGATCTCCCGCGCCTTTTTCTGACCCACGACGCGGGCGAGGTAGCTGGAGCCGAACCCGGCGTCGAAGCTGCCCATGCGCGGCCCCACCTGCCCGAAGATCGCGTTATCCGCCGCAATCGAGAGATCGCAGACCACATGGAGCACGTGCCCGCCGCCGATTGCATAGCCGGCAACCAACGCGATCACGACCTTGGGCACGGAACGGATCAATTTCTGCAAATCGAGAACATTGAGTCGC
>Ga0194121_10009413_pt1 | contig 12097 bp, 9 predicted proteins | sample TA2MahCa50mmetaG_FD_148609 | JGI IMG/M metagenome (GOLD analysis project Ga0194121, IMG submission 148609) | Freshwater microbial communities from Lake Tanganyika, Tanzania - TA2015020 Mahale Deep Cast 50m | ecosystem: Environmental > Aquatic > Freshwater > Lake | place: Tanzania: Lake...
CTTGAAACCGCACAAGATTCGCTATTACCTAGAGCGGCGAGATCCGGAGTTCGAATCGAAAATGCGTGAAGTGTTGTTGATTTACAAGGAGTTGGATCTTTATCACCGGACCGGAACGTTGCCCAAAGACAGCCAGCAGCGTGAAGTGATTACGATCTCGGTGGACGAAAAGCCGGGCGTGCAAGCCATCGCCAACACCGTGGCGGATTTGCCGCCGGTGCCTGGAGAGCATCCGACGGTGGGGCGGGACTACGAGTACAAACGAATGGGGACTTGTTCCATCCTGGCGGGTTTAGACTTACAGGACGGGCACGTGAGCGCAGTGGTCGAACGCAAACATCGCAGCCGAGAATTCGTCGCCCTGCTCAAAGCGATCGACGCGGACTATCCGCCGGAAGTAACGATTCGGCTTGTGTTGGACAATCATTCCTCGCACATCTCGAAGGAAACCCGGGCGTATCTGGCGACGCGGCCCAACCGTTTCGTGTATGTGCACACACCCAAACACGGCTCGTGGCTGAACCTGGTCGAAACGCTCTTTGGAAAAATGTCGCGCACCTTTCTCAAGGGCATTCGAGTCCAATCTTGGGATGAGCTTCGCCAACGAATCCTGCAAGGCATAGCCGAGATCAACGCTGCACCGGTGGTTCACCGCTGGAAAAGATTCGATCTTCTAAAGCCCGCATTATCTGTCGAGTGGTTAATGAAACGTTATACTAGTGCGCACGCGTGATCGCCGGGCAGGATGCCTCGGCTCTACGGCAGGCAGGATGCCCGCCGCTACCGAACGCGGACGTAGCGGCGTCTCGTGTTCCGCTCGATTAGACTGCAACTACCCGGAAACGCCGTCCGAGTTCTTAACGGCTATGCACGGTTGCAGCGGCGCCTGCTCGAGAGCTTTTCGGGACGAGCTGTTTTCTTGCGGGCCTACTCGAATCAAATCCATCTCCTTGGCAATTTCATCCAGAAAGACCGCAAAGACGCGCCGCATGTTGCGCTGTTCCCTGGCGAGCCAGCCGGCAAGAATCGGCAAGGTCAACAACACAACCCAAAGCCACGGAAACATCGACCCGAAAAAGCCCAGGAGGAGCAGCTCGATTCCGGCGAGCAACCAAAACGCCATTTTCGCCGCAAGTGTCCATGCCGTCCGCAACCGGCAACGGATCAGTTGCCGGCCATTCCCCAAAATCTCAGCGGCGGTGATGAGTTGCAACTGGCACCAGCGGCTTCCGTAGATTTCAATATCGAAAGAATTCCAACCCGTGTCAGCTTTGTTGGGCCAGCCTTTCCTGTCGAGGCGATCGATAACGCCTTTCAGGAATTGCGCGCGGCCGAGGTCTCGTTCGTTCCAGTAGGCGACTTCCTCGAATTCCTGAGCTGCGCCACGAACGCTGAGCGAATCGAGTGTCTCATATTCTGCCAAGGGCGTGCGGCGTGCGCTCAGACGTCCACGGTACCGCGCCCAGCCGCGCACGATCGGTTGCAAGAAAAACAGAAGTGCGACCAGCGGCCGGGACCAGAAGCGCCGTTTGGCAGCGGGTAAATCGGCTTGCAGCGCGGCCACCGCACAAACTGCCAGCGAAATCAGCAAACTTGTGATGGCGAGCGGCACGAGGATCGGAAAGACCACGCTCAGGACAAACAACGGAAGCGTAAGCAAAACGTGATACTCCAAGCTCGTGACTAGCATCAGCGCCAAGGTTGGCTGAGCGGTGTAAAGGGTCTGAAAGAATCCGCTGCCAAATGTTCCGTGGTAGATGATCGGAGACTGGGTCACAACTCCGAAGCGCGCGGGCGAATAGATGCGCCCTTGCCATTGGCTGCCGCCAAACCAATTGAAGTATTCCGGATGCCGATGAACCAGCAAGGCTTCGGATTCACCGTAACCACCTTGCTGCTTAAGATAATCTATCGCCGTGGAACGACGGTAATGCCAGACAAAGCCCGCCGGGCTGAAGCCGAGCTTGTATCCGCGCTGCTGCAAACGCCAGCAGACATCCACATCATCGCCGGCTCGACGGAAGAGCGGATCGAAAGCGCCAACTTCAAGAAGCGCCCATTTGTAGAACGCCATGTTGCAACCGGGAATGTGCTCGGCCAGCCGGTCCGTCAGCATCACATGAGTGGGACCGCCCGGTGAAACCATGACCGCGGCGGCGACCCACGAATCTTCCGGCGGCAGGAGATTATGCCCGCCGATTCCGGCAAACTTGCTGTTTAACAAATCGCCGACCAAATAGTAGAGCCAATCATCATCAGCCCGGCAGTCCGAGTCCGTGAAGGCCACAATTTCGCCGCGCGCGAGTTCTATGCCCGTGTTGCGAGCCACGGATAATCCCTGATTGATCGGATGCCGGACATATTTCACCGTTGGGTAACACGAAGCGATTTCCGCGGTGCTATCCATCGAACCATCATCGACCAAAATGACTTCGTACGCTGGGTAATTCAGCTTTTGGAGGGAATCCAGACAAGCCTGCAGAGTCGGCGCCCCGTTGTACGTCGCCACGATCACCGAGACCAAGGGATATTGAGGCAACGAAAAATACGGAGCCACACTGAACATCTCCTGAACAACACGGAAGGAGGACTTAGGACGACGGTCGCGCGTCGTTAAACCAAAGGCCCAATCTTCAATCTGTTCGCCATCCTTGAACCAATCATCTGTAAAACTAAAAACCAAAGCGCCCGCGAGCCCGGCCCGAAATGCCGACTCAGTTTTCCAAGCCAGGATTTGGCACTTGCGCTCCTCACCTTCACGCAACGAGTCGATGCCAAATTCGCCGAGAATCAACGGCTTCGAATCGGCGATCATCTGCAAACGCGCCAGATAATTTTCGAACGGCTTGGGGTTGTGAATGTAGACATTGAAACAATGAAAATCAATTTCCTTGGGCCGCAAAAACTCGGTCGGCGGATAATTCCCAAATGTACAGAGACACGCGGGATCGATTGCTTTTACCTCTCCGACCAGTTCGTCAATGAATTCAGCGATCTTTGCCGATTCGCTCCAGCGCACGATATCGGGCGGGATTTCGTTCACCAAGCTGAGCGCGAACACGGCCCGATGCGAAGCGCATGACAGCGCCGCTTGGCGAACCGCATGGCGGGCTTCTTCGCGAGTCGCTTCGGAATCAAGGAAACAAACATGTTTGTTCCAGGGAATATCGACGAGCACCTTGAGCCCATGCTCGGTCGCCAAATCCAAAAACCATTTCGGAGGGACGAAATAAACGCGCATAACGTTCGCGCCCAACTCGCGGCTCTGGACAAAATCCCGTGCCGTCTGGTCCGGTTCAGCAAACGGCTCCCCGCGGGCATTGGGACGGAACGGACCGTACGTCACGCCCTTCAGGTAAAATTTCCGCTCGCCGAGCCGAAAGAATTTTCCATCGACTCGCACGCGCAGATGAGCTGTGGCCGAAGCAGACATCACGACTTAGACGGCGCAAAGGCTGGATTTAATCAGTGTAATAACGGAAACGAGGCTGCTAGAATTATAAATCAAACGTCGCGCATTTATCATCCACGAGTAATATAGAGCGCATGGGTAACAAAGTCATGGGTGATAAGCAAGAAGGCAAAGGCTGCGCAAGGCGTTCTCTGGCGTTCTCTACGTTATTACAAATCACCAGATGGTTGCACCTCTCAGTCTAAAGTTAGTCCATCACCAGGCCATGCAAAAACTTTCATCGACCAAGTCATGTTTTGTCTGCGGAACATCCAATCCCGTTGGACTCAAGCTTGCGTTCGAAACAGACGGCACAGTAGTCAGGACCCGATTTATCGCCCAGCCCGCGCATGTCGGATTTCAAGGCGTGGTGCACGGCGGAATTGTTTCGACGGTGCTCGACGAAGTTATGGCTTGGGCTTGTTGCGTTGGCGCGGGTCGGTTTCGGCTATTGCGCTGAATTAAATGTCCGCTTCGTGCGTCCGCTCAGCCTCGGACAAGAAGTCATCGCGACGGCAGAACTGATCTCGAATCGGCGCGACAAGTTGTTCGAGGTGCGAGGTGAAATCAGAGATGAGGCCGGCACTGCTTTGGCGACAGCGACGGGAAAGCACCTCGCGCTGAAAGATGAGGAAGCCAAACTGTTGATGAGCGATCTCGAAGGAGATCCGGCGGAAGTGGTTAAAAAGTTAAATGGTTAAGACACGTTAACATGGTTGCATGGTTACAAGGTTGCATCGTTCAATGGTGACTGGCGTCTGCGAGACGCTATTTAACGATGTAACCCATGTAACCATGCAACCCTCATTTAATCGTCACATTCAGCCGGTGCCTTTCGAGCGTAGCTCCCTCGCGGAAGGAAAGCTGTGAAAGGGAATTATTGTATTCAGCAAGCGCGCGAATGGCTTCGAAGCGAGCGGCTGTCAGGTCTCGTTGAAATTGGAGGACCTGATAGGGCGTGCTTTTTCCATTGGTCAATTTCTTTTCCTCGGCATCGAGGGCGGCTTCGGCAAAAGCTTGGGCTTGGCGCGTTGCTTCGACTCGTTCGAGGCTGGTTTGAACCAACTTCACCGCGTCATCGATCTGAACCAGGATGTCCTGCTCCAGTTTCTTCAACTGCAAGAGGGCTTGTTCTTTTTCCGCTTTCGAGGCCTTGTAGCGGTTGCGCGCGCTCAGGTTGCCCAAAGGAATCGTCATGATCGCGCCATAAGAATAACTTGGATTATCATCTCTCGTAAAATCCCGCAAAACGCCGCCGTACGAAACATCCAGTCCGCTGTGGCCATAGCTGCCCACGAGATCGAGCGCGGGGAAAAGCTGATTTTTCTGATACTTCAGCGTAATGTTGCGGCGCTCGACATCCAATTTGCTTTGCCGAAAATCCGGGCGCTGCGTCAGGCCTTTGCGCCAACTTTCCTGAAGATTGAGGGGCACCGGAACCGCCACGAGCTTTTCCGCTGGCAGAAGGGTCACCCCTTGCCAACCCGCATATTCTGCCGTGATCAAGTTCTTCAGAATATTCTCCTGCACGGCCAGTGTGCGTTGCGTGGCGAGCAGGTCCGCCTTGCTGGTGGCGACCTGAGATTCCGCCTGTTTCTCGTCGAGTTCGGCCAGCGTTCCAACCTCGACTTTCTTCCGCGTTTCCATCAACAATCGCTCCGCCAGTTCTCGAGCTTTCTCCTGAACTTTCACACTTTCTCCGGCGAAGATCAGATTGTAATAAGCCTGCTCGACGTTGCTGATCGTCAACATGAGCTGGAGCAAAAGGCCCTCCTCAGTGATTTTCAAGATCCTCCGATTCAGCTGGATTTGAAGTCGGCCGGCATCGATCCAAAAATCCTGGAGCAAGGGCTGTCGCAAGCGCAACGTCCAATCACCGGTGTAGGTCTCGTCTTGGCGTCCGAAGGCGCTGACCGAATTATGGTTCACGACAGTGTTGAGCTGATATTGCAGGCCGGAAGGGAACAGTCCGGACACACCCGGCACGATGCCTCCGGAAAACGAATCGCTTTCGAACTCGCGCGTGCCGAGGTCGCGTCCGAACTCATCGACACCGCCGGGCTGTGAACGAAAAATATGGACGGCGCTTAGATTTAACTGGGGCTCATAAGCTGAGTAAGCGCCTCTTAAGTTATAAAGGGCGATCTGTGGATTGATCCGCTGGATTTTGATATCGTAATTGTGCTGCAGCGCCATCTGGATGGCTTCTTCCAAGGTGATCGGCTTCGAATTGGTGGAGACGTTCTGCGCTGAGGCTGAAAATGCGCAGAGACAAAGCGTCGTGCAAAGGATTCGCGTGAGTTGCATTGGAGGCGGAGAGTGCTTCATTTCGTTCGATTCGTCAATAAACGCTAATATGTTGATATGTTGACACCGTGTTGCGTCAAATGGTTGCCGATTTCTGGCCGGGATATACTGTTGCGGCGCGGTAACGCAGATTAACAACTTCCCACAAGAGACGGCTCAAACCGGCTCTTTGTTCGAAACGAAAGCGTTGCGCTCATGATTCAGTAGGACAGTGCGTCCCGCCTGTCCTGCTTTGGTGTATGCAGATGCTGGACCGGCGAGACGCCTGTCCTACGACACAGGTTCACGAAGAAGGCTAGCCCGTGACAATCGTGCCGACCGCTTCGCCGCGGACCACCCGGACTAGATTCTGTGGCGTGAAAAGATCGAATACGACGATGGGCATTTTATTGTCCATACAGAGCGAAAACGCCGTCGAATCCATTACCTTCAATTGCTTCTGGAGCGCTTCGAGGTAGCTGATTTGCCGATAGCGTTTGGCCTTTGGATTCTTCTTTGGGTCGCTGTTATAGATGCCATCCACCTTGGTGGCCTTTAGAATGATGTCAGCGCCGATTTCGTTCGCGCGCAATGCGGCGGTTGTGTCCGTGGAAAAATAGGGATTGCCGGTGCCGCCGCCAAAAATCACGACGCGCCCCTTTTCAAGATGCCGCATGGCCCGCCGCCGGATAAACGGTTCCGCGACTTGCGACATGATGATCGCGCTCTGCACTCGGGTCGCGACGCCCAACTTTTCCAGAGCATCCTGCAAAGCGAGCGCGTTGATCACCGTCGCAAGCATCCCCATATAATCGCCCGTCGCGCGGTCGATGCCACGTTCGCTTCCTTGCAAACCTCGAAAAATATTGCCGCCTCCCACCACAATCACCACTTCGACGCCCATCTTGCGCACCTGCTGGATTTGCCGGGCCATGTCGTGAATCGCCTCCGGACAAATGCCGACGCCCGCCTCGCCGCCGAGAGCTTCGCCGCTCAACTTAATCAGGATGCGGCGGTACTTTGCTTGTGGTTCCTTTTTCATTCCCGCGCGAAAGACCCGGTGAATGAGGAAAGATTTCTCCGAAGCACAGTTTCGCATATTGCGTCCATGAACCTGGTAGGACAGCGCGTCTTGCCTGTCTCATCCAGTCTTGGTGTGCGCAAATGCTGGACAAGGAGATAATTTGTCAGCGGCATAGCGGCGAGTTATGTAGCAACCGCCCGCCCGCCCGTCAAACGAAAGCGTGAACGTGAAACGTGAACGACGAGACGGCCTGCCACGGCCCGCTGTGGGTTGTGACTGGAGTGCGTTTCTGTCGGTGTGGACGGAGCGAGCGTTGCGCAGCCGGATGGAGCCGATGAAGAAGGTGGCACGCATGCTGCGCGCGCATGAGGAGTTATTGATGAATTGGTTTCGGGCCAAAGGCGAGGTCTCGTCCGGGGCGGTCGAGGGCCTGAACAACAAAATTCGAGTGGTGACCAGACGCTCGTATGGCTTCCGAACTTACAAAGCCATGGAAATGGCCCTCTATCATAACCTTGGCAAATTACCCGAACCAGAATGCTCCCACAGATTCTGCTGACCAAACGCTTTTCGTTCTGACTCAATCGGTAGCCTTGCGCCAGAAATGCCTCGCCTCGCGCGTTCAATTTGGGAGGCACGATATGACATTCGACACAACTTAAGCCAGTGCCGCGCGCGTACTGTGGCGTGGCCTAAGAACTTTGCATCGTCCATAAAGCCAGGAACCCAATGCCTAACCGCACGCAACGCTTCGCAAAGCTTGTGAAGCTGGGAAATGGGGCGGACGAGCAGAGAAGAGGATTAAGCGGTGCATTCATGGGCTGCAACCCTACTCCAACGATTTAGGTAGTCAATACAATGTTTTGTGACCAAAACATACTTAGGTATGCCAAACTATGATTGACGCTTTTAACAAAGAGATTGTCTTTCGCTGATAGGATGACGCCTCTCGCTTACAGACGCGGAAAAGGCCGACGTGATCGAACACCTCAAATCTCTCTAAGCACAAGATGCGAACCAAATGGACAGACAACACAGATAGCGGCTGGCTCGACGAACGGCCCGTGATTCCAAATTCCTGTTGCCCGCGTGCGCCGTTCCCTTTACTAACTCGCCATGGCAAAGAATTACTGGCTCGTGAAACAAGAGCCCGAAGCGTATTCGTGGGCAACTTTTGTCAAGGAAGGCAAAACCGCGTGGACGGGTGTCCGGAATTTCCAGGCGCGCAACAATCTTCGAGCCATGAAGAAAGGGGATTGGGTCTGCTTCTATCATAGCGGTGACGAAAAGCAGGTCGTTGGCTTGGCGCGAGTGGAACGGGAATCGTATCCGGATCCAACGGCCACCGACGTCGACTGGTCAGCAGTCGATTTGACCGCTGTCAAAGCGCTCCAGAAACCGGTCAGTCTAGGAACGATAAAGGCGGATTCTGTCCTCAAGAACCTTCCGCTCGTCCGTCAATCGCGGTTGTCGGTTTCCGGAATGAACGAAGAGCAATTCGCGCGAATGCTTGCATTGGCTGAGACAAAGGCTGCGTCGTAGGACAGGCGTCCCGCCTGTCTTGCTTTTGGTGTACGCAGATGCTGGACAGGCGAGACGCCTGTGCTGCGAGCTGTTCACGGAAATGCGCATCGGGAGCACTTCCAGCTAAGTTCCGAATGCTTTCTTAATTTCTTTAAGCTGCTGAAACTCGGGTTTGCTGGAGTAGTATTTGTCGAGGGGATAACAGCCGCTGATCAAGCCATTGCGAGGGCCGGTCGTGCAATCGCTGAAAGTGCGACAGATGATTTTGTTATTTATGGCGCCACGTTCTACAGCGTCGGCCAAAAGTCCAGGGTAAGCGAGCACCATGCGGCCCAAGCCAATGATGTCGGTCCAGCCCTGACGAACCGTGTACTGCGCGACGTGCGGGAGATATTCTTGCAAGTAACTGTAGGCGGTCCCAACGAGCACCATTTCTTTCGGCGCTTGCGCTTTGATTTGGCGCACCACTTGAATCTGGCGCGCAACATCGATCAATGGATCGTGCGCGGGTTGATAGCCGTCCGATGGCGGGTAAGCTGCGGGCCGTTGAATGTGCGGATTGTAATAAGGGGAGCCGGCGCTGAGGTTCACAATCTTGACGCCGAGCCGGGCGCAAAGCTGGACGAATTGAAACGTCTCGGTGAGGTCGTAATCCACTGGATGATCTTGGTTTACTCCAAAGGCATAGCGATACGGGAGACAATGCGAATAGTCTTCCGGAATGCCCGGGCCCAATTTGCCAGGTTGTGACAACGCGGGGTCCGGTTTGAATGGGACGAAATCAAATGCGCTTAGCCGCACGCCCAACTCGATCTTGTTTCCGGTCGCGCGAATGCCATCGATAATTTCGCGAAGGGTACGCGTGCGGTTTTCGAATGAGCCGCCATATTTGCCGGCGCGCGTGAATGCGCTCAAGAACTCGTGCAATAGGTAGCCGTGACAATGTTTGATATCCACGAAATCGGCGCCAACGTCCCAAGCAATCCTGGCGGCCTCGATGTACTTTTGGATCAGTTGCTCGATCTCGCTATCGGTAAAGACCTGTGTATCGCTTGTGACATTGAACTTGCGATCCAAAATAGGATGGCGGTAAGCAACACGAGGTTCCATCCGTTTCTTGTCGGTCGTTTTGCAAAAGCGGCCCGAATGAGTCAATTGAAATCCAATGACCAGATCGCCGTCCTTGCCGAAGCGTTGCTTGTGCGCCTGCACGAGAATCTCGCGCAGTTCGGCTAGACCCGCCTTGTTCTCTTCGTTGATGATGAGCTGATTTGGATTGGCGCGGCCGTCCGGACGCACCGCCATTGCTTCGCAGCCATAGATCAATTTGGCGCCGCTCTCGCCGAAACGCTGCCAGCGCCGGCGCATTTCATCGGTGACACCGCCTGTCGTTGTGCCATCCCAGCCTTCCATGGGTTGAATCGCATAACGATTGCCGATGCGTTTGCCATTGATGATTGTGGCAGTGACCTGCTGAGCCAGCGGCGACTCCAAACCGAGAGCGATGCGGTCCTCACACGGCAGATTCAATCCAAGTGCGGCGACATGTCTGCGGAAGTCAGCCACAGTTTTGAGCGTCGGAAGACGTGTCAGCTTGAAGGACTCAGGCATACATCAGCTTTTGACCAACGGTAAAACAGAGCCAAAGAAGCTTAAACACTTTTCGGCCTTCGCCTCGCGAAGGAGGAAAAGTGCCAGCTCGCGAAGATGATAATCACCCCACATTGAGCTTTCGCCGTTGGGCGCCTTTTGCCCCGGAGCAATGTAATCCCAGCCATTGGGCCGATGATAGACCGAGTGAAGCAGCAGCCCTTGATGTTTCGAGCCGGTGGAAAGATAAGGCTCCTGGAAAAGTGTGTTGGCCACCGTCAGACCAGCCTGGCGATAAAGCGTTCCGCTCCCATTCTCCTGGCGCGCGGCTAAATAGTTGCCAAGCCGAATGAGACCCTGTGCTGCGATAGCGGCGGCGGAACTATCCACCGGTTCGCAAGTGTTGAACGGGTCGGCGGGTTTGCTGAGATAATCTCCGAGGCGGTGCAGATTGGGCGCGCCAGTATCCCACATGGGGATTCCGTCCGCGCTGCAGTTCTCGAGATAAAAGTCCGACGTCGCTTGAGCCGCGTCGAGAAACATGGTTTTCACAGCGCGGGCGTCGCGCGAAAGGCTCGCGGACGGGACGCTGCCGGCGAGATCGGTTTCGCCGAGAGTGGCCAGATACTCCAATTCTTCGGCGAAGCCGAGAATGGCCCAGGCGAGGCCGCGCGTCCAGGTCGTAAAGGGCGAGTAACCTTGCTGCGAGTTGGGACAACGATAGTGGCCGTCATTTAGATTAAAAATGCTCTCGTGCGCCGTGCGGCCACGGACATCATACGCATCGCGCCCTTTGCCATAGTAAATGGCATAGCGGGCAGTCGCGGTGGCGTGCTGAATCAGACGCTGCAACAACGAGATTCTCTGGTCACGTTCTCCCATAAGCACGTGTCCCAACGAATGCCCGATGGCCAATGACCGCAGTGATCGCATCGTGTCGATGAAGAGCGAATGCGGACCGTTGAATGAGTAAATGAAGCCTTGGCCATCAGAGATACGAGTCCATCGCGCGGCCTGAACTGCGCCCGAAACTTTCAACGCCAGTTCATAGAATTCCTGCTCGCGATCGTTTTGCGGAATCTTTCCTTCGCGCATAAGGCGAAGCAAATTGCCATAGGTCGAAATGTTGTTGAACCCATGATCGTGGACGCCGACATGCGACACATGTGTTGCCATCAGCTCCACGGTTTTGGCGCGGCCAATGTCGAGAAATTCGGAATCGCCCGTCGCGTCAAATTGCAGGAGAGCAGAACCGAATTGAAAGCCTTGCGTCCACTCCGTCCACCCACGCGACGTGTATTTCCCCTTGACCGTAAAGACCGGCGTGCCTTGAGCAGGGTTCCACTTTTTTTCGATGCTTAGGATTTTCGCGGCGGACAATTCGAATACACGCGCAATTTTTCGCAGCAGTTTTTGCGGCGTTAATCTGTAATCGATTTGCATGGGCATGTCTTGATTCAGGTCGTGCAGCTTTTAGCTCGCGCGCGCCAGCTGCAACGTCTTGCCGGAAAATCTCACAAGCTGTCCGCCAGCGGTGGACCCCGATCTTCAGACCACTCGACGCAGAATTTAAGCTTCTGTTTTCTCGAGGGTGCTCGGGTTGTTCGTGTCGGTTCGTTGGTCTGCGTCTAATTCCATTTTGGAAAGAGAGAGCAACGAACCACGGTCCGTCGCCCTCCCGCTCCGTTTCAATGGGGTTCCTGTTTTTACCGCCGAAGGCGGTCTGTTTTCAAGCCCGTTCAAAAATCGACGGGTGGCGTTTTGTGGCGGGCGACGATCCGCCTCCCAAGCCCAGGGAGCGCTGGGCCGTGGCCGCGGCGCTTTCAGGGCTTGCCACGTCGCCGGTTGGCCGCCGTACGATTCGGGCGACCAGTACCATTCGGCGGGCGTCGCGTTGTCCAGGCTCTGATGCGGGCGTTGCGTGTTGTAGTCTTTGAACCAATGCGTGAGTCCACGACTGGCCGCCAGCCCATCGCCGTAGTCGTTGACATACACGTCCTCGTACTTCGTGCTCCACCACAACCGTTCGATGAACCGATTGTCCATCCACCGACCCACTCCGTCCATGCTGACTTCCACGCCCGCCGATTCGACAGCGTCGATGTAGCCGGGACTGGTGAATTGCGAGCCCTGGTCGGTGTTGGAAACCACCGGCGCTTGCCGGCCGTGGGCCAGGGCCTGTTCCCACGCGCGGATGCAAAACTCCGCCTCCAGCGTGTTGC
>Ga0194121_10009416_pt1 | contig 12094 bp, 10 predicted proteins | sample TA2MahCa50mmetaG_FD_148609 | JGI IMG/M metagenome (GOLD analysis project Ga0194121, IMG submission 148609) | Freshwater microbial communities from Lake Tanganyika, Tanzania - TA2015020 Mahale Deep Cast 50m | ecosystem: Environmental > Aquatic > Freshwater > Lake | place: Tanzania: Lake...
GAGAGCGGTCGATGGCGGCTCACTTTGGCCGCGCGGGCCCTTCGATGCCGTCCGTCTGATCGACGATCCGGAACCCACCGTCGGCAAATGGATCCAGACGGTGTGGCGGGCGGCAGACGGCACGCTGTTCGGCTGGTTCCAAGCCGAGGAGCCGACGTCCTGCGCCAAGCCGCTGTTCCTGCCGCATATCGGTGCGCTGCGATCGGACGATGACGGCCTGAGCTGGCGCTTCCTGGGCACGCTGCTGCGCGCGCCGCGCGACGACGCCGACTGCGACAATGGCAACGGCTTCTTCGCAGGCGGCTACGGCGACTTCTGCGTCATCGGCGACCGGATCGGGGCCTGGTTCTACCTCCACTACTCGTCGTACGTCGCCGACGAGAACGCTCAAGGCATCTGCGTCCTGCGTTACCCTGTGACGACGCGCCAACGACCCGACGCCCTGGAAGCCTGGTGCGATGGACGGTGGGCTGCGTTGGACCAGGGGCGCCCTGTCATGCCGATTTTCGGCGTCAGGCGCGGCTGGCGGCATCGCGATCCCGCCGCCTTCTGGGGACCGGCGATCCACTACAATCGCGACCTCGATCTTTTCGTGATGATGCTCAACTGGACGGAAGGTGGATCGGCCGACTTCGTGCAGCGCGGCATCTTCGTGTCGTTCAATGAAGATCCGGCCGATCCGACGGGATGGTCGCCACCGCGCCAGATCGTCGAGCACGGTAGTTGGTATCCGCAGGTGATCGGCACCGGCGCCGACGAGGGCGACACCTTGGCGGGCGCTGACGCCCGCTTCTTCATGTCGGGGTACTCCGCGTGGACCATCCACTTCGCGCGTGACGGTGGGCCATCCTCGCCGACCCTCGCCATCGGCCGAGAGGCCTTCGCCGCGCTGTTCGGCGCCGCCCCGTGGTGACGTCAGACCATCGGCCGGAACGATTTCGCGTCGGCCATCGCCCAGGGCTGTGCCCAGCGGGCATTGACGTTGCCGGCGAGCAGCGCGCCTTCGCTCAACGCCGGGTAGATGTCGGCGAAGGTCACGACCTCGCGCGGCGTGATGCGGCGCGAGATGTGGATCGGCTTGAAGTCGTTGGGATGGGCAAGCCCCGCCGCCGCGGTGAGCTCGGCCAGCTCGCGCACGGTGGCGCGATGGAAGTTGACGACTCGCTCGGTCTTGTCGGGCACGACCAGGGCGCGTTGGCGAGTGGGGTCTTGGGTGGCGACGCCGGTCGGGCAGCGGTCGGTGTGGCAGTGCTGCGACTGGATGCAGCCCACCGCGAACATGAAACCGCGCGCGGCGTTGCACCAGTCGGCGCCCAACGCCATGGCGCGCACGATGTCGAAGGCGGTGATGATCTTGCCGGCGGCGCCGATCTTGATGCGGTCGCGCACGCCGATGCCGACCAGGGCGTTGTGCACGAAATACAGGCCCTGACGCATCGGCTTGCCGATATGGTCGACGAACTCCATGGGCGCGGCGCCGGTGCCACCCTCCTTGCCGTCGACGACGATGAAGTCGGGATAGAGCTTGGTCTCCAGCATCGCCTTGCAGATCGCCAGAAACTCCCATTCATGGCCGATGCAGAGCTTGAAGCCGGCCGGCTTGCCGCCCGACAGACGGCGCATCTCGGCGATGAACTGCATCATCTCGATCGGCGTCGCGAAAGCCGAATGACGCGACGGCGAGATGCAGTCCTCGCCGATCGGCACGCCGCGCGTGAGCGCGATTTCCTGGCTGACCTTGGGCGCCGGCAGCACGCCGCCATGGCCGGGCTTGGCGCCTTGGCTGAGCTTCAGCTCGACCATCTTGACCTGCGGGTTGGCGGCCGAGGCGGCGAACTTCTCGGGCGAGAAGGTGCCGTCGGGATTGCGCGCGCCGAAATAGCCCGAGCCGATCTCCCAGACGATGTCGCCGCCGCCTTCGCGGTGGTAGGGGCTGTAACCGCCCTCGCCGGTGTCGTGATAGAAGCCGCCGAGCTTGGCGCCGCCGTTGAGGGCGCGGATGGCGTTGGCGCTGAGCGCGCCGAAGCTCATGGCCGAGATGTTGAACACCGAGGCGGAGTAGGGCTGCATGCAATCCGGTCCGCCGATCTGCACACGATGCGGTTCCTTGGCGACCGGCGCCGGCGCGATCGAGTGCGACATCCATTCGTAGCCCAGTCCATAGACGTCGTGGTTGGTGCCGAACGGCCGCACATCGAGCGTGTTCTTGGCGCGCTGATAGACGATGGCGCGCTGATCGCGGCTGAACGGCATGCCGTCTTCCTCGCTCTCGAAGAAGTACTGGCGCATCTCGGGGCGGATCGCCTCGAAGACGAAGCGCAGATGGCCGGCGATCGGATAGTTGCGCAGAATGGCGTGCGAGGTCTGGAGAAGGTCGACCACCCCCACCAGGGTGAGAAAAAGGCCGATGCCGAGGAAGATCGCGAGGACCAGCGAGCGCGGCTCGGCGGCGAAGGCCACGGCAAGGGCTGCGGTCACCAGCACGACCAGCGTCAACGTGATGAAACGCGGCGAAAAGGGCAGAGACAGCAGCGACATCATCTCCTCGCTCGGCGCCTCGCGGGCGCTTCATACGGGCCTTTCTTCTACGCCAAAGAATAGCGCGTCATTTGCGCCGCTTGTCGCGGGAAAATGCCTGAAGCGCCGCAAGATGGGAGGCCGCGGCGCTCAAGGCCTTGCGCTCGATGGCACGGTAGTGGCGGACCAGTTCCTGGCCGCGCGGGGTGAGTGCCGCGCCGCCACCGGCCTTTCCGCCGGTCTGGGCGGCGACCAGCGGCTCGGCGAAGCCGCGATTGATCTCGTCGACCAGCTCCCAGGCGCGCTTGTAGGACATGTTCATCGCCCGTCCGGCGGCCGAGATCGAGCCTTCCCGGCCGATACTTTCGAGCAACGTCACCTTGCCTGGTCCCAGCCGGCTCGCCGGGTGGCGGCGATCGCTGAAGTCGATACGGATGCTGAGATGAGCCATGACGGCCTCCTAGCTACGCTCGAACGACACGCTTTTGATCACGGCATAGACCGGCTGGCCGGCGGCGAGCGCCAGCCGGTGCGCCGACTTGGCCGTGACCCGTGCCGTCAGCGCCGCGCCGGAACAGTCGACGCGAATGTCGACCTGCGCGCCGCTCGCGGTCGGCGCCAGGCCGACCACCCGCCCGGCCAGCACATTCAGCGCACTGATGTCCTCGGGTGGCCTCAGCGACAGCATGACGTCGCGGGCACGGATATAGGCACGGACCGTCGTGCCGGGCGCCGCCGCGAGACGCGGCACTTGCAGCTCGCCCGCCGCGGAGGCAAGCACCGTGAGATGGAAGGTCTCGTCGTGTCGGCCCACGACGGCATCGAGGACGCTGCCGCCATCGCCCGAGTCGGTCAGCGGCAGGATGTCGGCGACCGGGCCGACCGCCGTCACGCCGCCTTCGGCCAGGATGACCACCGTAGTGGCGAGCCGCGCCACCTCGGCGACCGAGTGGCTGACATAGAGGATGGGCACGCCCGCCTCGTCGCGCAGGCGCTCGATGAAGGGCAGGATCTCGGCGCGCCGCGCCTCGTCGAGCGAGGCGAGCGGCTCGTCCATCAGCAGGACGCGCGGCTGGGCAAGCAGGGCCCGGCCGATCGCCACGCGCTGCCGCTCGCCACCCGACAGCGAGACCGGCCGGCGCTCCAGCAGGTGCCCGATGCCGAGCAGATCGACCACCGAGCTGAGATCGGTCGCCGCGCCATCGCCGGCGCGATTGAACCAGCGACCATAGAGCAAGTTGCGCCGCACGCTGAGATGCGGGAACAGCCGACTGTCCTGGAACACATAGCCGATGCGTCGTCGATGCTTGGGCACGAACAGGCCCTGCGCGGTGTCCACCAGGACATGGCCATCGACGACGATGCGGCCGCGATCGGGTTCGAGCAGGCCGCCGACGATGTCGACCAGCGTGGTCTTGCCCGAGCCGGAGCGGCCGAACAGCGCGGTAAGGCCGGGCACTGCGGTGAAGCGGGCATCGAGTTGGAAGGCGCCGCGCCGATGCGCGATCTCGATCTCCAGGCTCATGACGCCGTCCGGCGGCTGCCGACACGCCGCGCCAGCAGCTCGGAGCCGAGCAGGGCAAGCAGCGAGATCGCGATCGAGATCAGGGTGAGGCGGAGCGCACCGGCATCGCCGCCGGGGACCTGGGTCAGGGTGTAGATCAGCGACGGCAGGGTCTGGGTCTCGCCGGGAATGTTGGAGACGAAGGTGATGGTGGCGCCGAATTCGCCCATCGCCTTGGCGAAGCACAGGACAGCGCCGGCGATCACGCCAGGCAGGCAAAGCGGCAGGGTGACCGTGGCGAACACCCAGAGAGGGCTGGCGCCGAGCGTTCCGGCCGCCGCTTCCAGCCGCGTGTCGACCGCTTCGATCGACAGCCGGATGGCGCGCACCATCAGGGGAAAGCCCATGACGGCGCAGGCGAGCGCCGCGCCGGTCCAGCGGAAGGAAAAGACGATGCCGAGATTGTCGGCCAGGAATTCGCCGATCGGCGCGCGGCGGCCAAGCGCGATCAGCAGCAGGTAGCCGGTGACGACCGGCGGCAGGACCAACGGCAGGTGCACGAAAGTGTCGACCAGGCTCTTGCCCCAGAAGTCGCGGCGCGCCAGCAGCCAAGCGATGGCGATGCCGAACGGCAGGCTGGCCAGGGTTGCCGTCGTGGCGACCTGGAGGCTGAGCTGGACCGCCGTCCATTCCTCGGGCGTCATGTCGACGACGGAACCTTGGCCAGAACGGCGAAGCCGTGCTTCTCGAAAATCGCCTTGGCCCCGTCGCTGCGCAGGAAATCGAGAAACGCGCGGGCGTCGGCGTTGCGCGAATCGCGGACCAGTGCCGCGGGATAGATGATCGGCGGATGCGAGCGTTCGGGGAAGCTCGCCACGATCCTGACCTGGGACTCGGCGAGCGCATCGGTGCGATAGACGAGGCCGAGCGTCGCCTCGCCGCGCGCGACCAACAGGAGCGCGGCGCGCGGATTCTCGGCCTGGGCGATCCTGTCCTTCACCATCGGCCAGACGCCGAGCGTCTCCAGCGCCGCCTTGCCGTACTTGCCCGCCGGCACCGCCTGGACGTTGGCCATCGCCAGCCGTCCGCCGGCCAGGGCCGCGGCGAGGCCTTCGCGGGTGATTGCAAGGCTGTCGATTGCAGCGTCCTTCGGCGCGATCAGCACGATCTGGTTGCCGAGCAGATCGAAGCGGCTGGTGCGATCGATCAGCTCTTTGGTCGCGACATGGTCCATCCAATCGCGATCGGCCGCGATGAAAATGTCGGCCGGCGCACCCTGCTCGAGCTGCTTGGCCAGCGCCGAGCTCGCGGCATAGGAAAGCCGAGGCGGGGCCTTGCCGCCCGCCTGCGACCAGGCGGCGGCGACGTCGTCCAGCGCGCCCTTCAGGCTGGCGGCGGCGAAGATCGTCAGGTTGGCCTTCGCCCGGGCAACACCGGGCAACAGGGGCAGGCTGAGCGCCAGGCCGAGCCAGCGCCGTCTCGTCAACACATCGCACTCCCGCTCAGGGAGCCGATATAGTCGACTGGATATAGCGCTTCGTCCAGAGCCTGTTTGCCGCGAGCGCCAGCCGGCGCAGCGCCACCGCCGCCATCACCAGCAGCGCGGCGACCAGCACCTTATGGGATGGCCGGAAGATCAGTTCGGGATCGAGATTGGCGAGCAGGATGCGGCCGGGGTCGATGCCGTTCACCAGCCCGTACCAGGCAGCCTCGAAGATCACCGTGCAGAGCGTGGCGGTGGCGGTCAGGATGCCGAGCCCGAGGAAGCTCCGCTGCAGCGTGCTCGGCAAGGCGCGCCACAGCATCAGCCAGGCGAACAGGCCGGCGGCGAAGGCGGGCTCGCCGATCTTGAGCTTGGACTGGATGAAGAAATGGATCAGGCCGACGAAGACGGCGGGATAGATCAGCCAGTGCAGGCGCTTCCAGTTGCGCTTGAGCCGCTTCTGCCAGCCGTCGGTCGAAGTGACGGCGAGCGCCACCAGGGCGAGCAGCGCCACGAAGCCGATAGTGAGGTAGAAGCGCTTCAAGATTTCGGTGGCGACGACCAGCAGGTTCCATTTCTGATCGAGGGCATAGATCAGAAGATGCACCAGAGCATAAAGCGCCGCTGCGACCCCGATGCGTCGCCGGATGTGGACCAGCGGCATCCAATCGAACAAGACGCGCGCCGGCGTCATGGCCAGCGACAGCAGCAGGAAGATGACGGCCCAGTCGCCGGTCGAGTGCGTCGCCACCGTGACCGGGCGTGGTCCCAGCTCGTCGCCGTACCAGCGCCAGGCGAGTTCGACTGCCGGCAGGCAGAGCCCGACCAGCGTCGCTTGCCGCAGCCAGAAGACTTTGCGTTGCAGGGTCACGCCGCAAACCTAGATATTGGCCCGATCACCTGCCGGTCAAACTTGCGTCATCTCCGGCCGATGAACTCCTTACTTATCGCTGATTGCCGAACAGGAACTTGTAGGTGCCGATCGTCGGTGTCGCGGTGACGCCGAACGGCTTGAGCTTGGCGAGCGTCAAGGTCGCCCGCGCGGCGGCGCCGACGGCGGCAGCATCGGCGCCCTCCAGCAACACCACCCACTCCGCTTCGTCGGCCTTGGGATGATCCATGCTCTTGGCCTGCAGCGGCGCTTGCGCGACTTCGAGGTCGTTCTCGACGGCGAAAGCGCCGACCAGGCCGGGCCGGGCGATCGCCTTGGGCAAGGCGATCTCGCCGAGCCAGGCGACCAGAGCCTTGCGTGCCCGCGGATCGGGGACGAAGCGCACGGTGGCCACCGCGCCGCCGACGCCGTGCGCCAAGTCGACCTGGATGCGCGTGGTCAGGCGGTTGAACTTGGTGAAGCGGGCCATCACCGCCTGAGTCCACGGCGTCTGGTTGGCGAGCAGCTGTAGGTAGCCGGGCGTCGCTAGGTCCTCGACGCTGTCGCATTCGTAGGTGGCGAGGTACTTGGGCGAACCGCGCACGGCGATGTAGCGCCGGCCGCGATGGAAGCCCGGCAGGTTGACGCGCTCGTCGATGTGCTCGCGGTTGTACCATTCGTTGAAGTCGCGTTCGTCGCGAGACTTCACCTCGCAAAACACGATCAGCATCCCCTTGCCGAGCAGCGGCATGGCCCTCCCTCCTGCGCTCCTTGCGGAGCTCCGGAGGGCAGCCCCCCCGAAGCCGCTTTGCGGCGAAGGAGGGTAGTCTATGCTGCCGGCCCCGGGAGAGGAAACACCATGAAAATCGTCAAGATCGAGGATCTCCACTGCAACGCCGGCTGGCGCGATTTCTCGTTCCTCAAGATCACGACCGACGAAGGCCTGGTCGGTTGGTCGGAATACAACGAAGGCTACGGCAGCGCCGGCCTCACCGCCGTGATCCGCCGCATGGCGCGCGACCTGGTCGGCGAAGACCCGCGGCCGATCGAGCGGCTGATGGCCCGCCAGCAGGCAGTCACGCGCCAGGCGCCGGGTGGCCTCAATCAGCAGGCGATGGCGGCGATCGAGAACGCCCTGCTCGACGTCAAGGCCAAGGCGCTGGGCATACCCGTGCACGCCCTGTTCGGCGGGCCGGTGCGCGACCGCCTGCCGCTCTACTGGTCGCATTGCGGCAGCTACCGCTTCGGCCATGCCGAGATCATGGGCGTCGAGCCCGTGCGCTCGCTCGACGATCTGGTGACGCTCGGCCGCTACGTGAAGGAGCAGGGCTTCAAGGCGCTCAAGACCAACATCTTCCGCTTCGACGGCAAGCCGCCCTACATGCACCAGCCGGGATTCGCGCGTGGCCCCGGTTGGCCCGAGCTCAACGTCGATGGCGCGACGCTCGCCGCCATCACCGACGGGCTGGCCGCCTTCCGCCAGGGTGCGGGGCCCGACATGGGAATCCTTCTCGACAGCAACTTCAACTTCAAGACCGAGGGCTACATCAAGTTGGCGCGCGCCTGCGAGCCCTACAATCTGTTCTGGCTCGAGATCGACACCTACGACCCGCAGGGCCTGCGCCTGATCCGCGACCGTGCCGCCATGCCGATCGCATCTTGCGAATCGCTGTTCGGTCGCCGGCAGTTCCGGCCGTTCTTCGAGAACCGTTCGATGGACGTGTCGATCATCGACGTGCCGTGGAACGGTCTCGTGGAGTCGGTGAAGATCGCGGCGATGGCCGATCCCTACGAGATCAACTGCGCGCCGCACAATTTCTACGGCCACATGTCGACCCTGATGAGCGCCAATCTGTGCGCCGCCATCCCGAATTTCCGTATCATGGAAATCGATATCGACGACGTGCCGTGGAAGGACGATCTGGTCACCCATCCACCGGTCATCCAGAATGGCGAACTGATCGTGCCCACCCGGCCAGGCTGGGGTGCCGACATCAACGAAGAAGCCGTGCGGGCCCATCCGCCGAAGAACCCACATCCGTGAGGGGAGAAGACATATGGTCTACGAATTGCGTTGCTACACGCTCGCCCCGGGCAAGATGCCGGAGTACCTGAAAGCCGCCGAGACGATCGGCCGGCCGGCGCGTGGCAACAACTACGGTGTCAATCACGGCTACTGGACGGCCGAGTTCGGCGCGCTGAACCAGATCTGGCACCTCTGGAAGTACGACAGCCTCGACGACCGCGAGCGGCTGCGCGGCGAGCTGATGAAGAACAAGGATTGGACGGAGAAGTACGTGCCGACCATCCGGCCGTGGATCCAGCGCCAGGATCTGCGGGTGATGAACGCCGTGGTCGACATCAAGCCGTCGGACGGCACCACCGGCAACGTCTACGAGCTGCGCATCTACCGCACCGTGCTGGGCGGCGCGCAGCAATACGGCAAGGATTTTCTCGAGGTGAAGGAAGCGCGCGAGAAGTACTCGCCGATCTGGGGTGCCTGGACCGGCGAGTTCCCGCAGCCCAACGAGTGGATCCATCTGTGGCGCTACAAGAACCTGCAGGAGCGCTTCGCGGCGCGCGCCGCAGCGATGAAGGACCCGGCCTGGCAGGCCTACCTCGCCAAGGGCCCGGCCAAGCTCGCCGAGATGCACTCGACACTCCTGCTGCCGACCAACTATTCGCCGCTGAAGTGACAGCGCAGCTGTCCTCTTGGGTCGCAAGCGAAGGATCTCATCGTCGTCGATGAGATCCTTCGCTGCGCTCACGACGACATTGTGCGTAGAGAGGTAGCTGCTATGGACTCGTACGACGACACCGAGCTTGCGTTGATGAAATTCGGTGTCGGCCAGCCGGTGCCGCGCATGGAGGATCCGACGCTGCTGCGCGGCCAGGGTCGCTACACCGACGACGTCAGTCTCGCAGGCCAGGCCTACGCCGTGATGGTGCGCAGCCGCATCGCCCACGGCATGCTGAAGGGCATCGATGCGAAGGCTGCGCGTGTCATGCCCGGCGTGCTCGCCGTTCTGACTCATGCCGATCTCGAGCAGGCGGGCTTCGGGCCACTGAAATGCCCGATGAACATCCCGCAACGCGACGGCTCACCGATGAAGACGCCGCCCAGGCCGTCGCTCGTCAAAGACCGCGTGCGCTATGTCGGCGAGGCGGTGGCCTGCGTCGTGGCCGAGGCGGCGGTGCAGGCCAAGGACGCCGCCGAGGCCGTCGAGCTCGACATCGAGGAGCTGCCGGCAGTCACCACGCCGGCCGAGGCGCTGAAGCCCGGCGCGCCGCAGCTTCACGACGGCGTGCCCGGCAACCTGGCACTCGATTTCCACTACGGCGATGCCGAGGCGGTGACGAAAGCCTTTGCCGCGGCGGCGCACGTCACGCGGCTGGAAATCGTCTCCAACCGCATCGTCGTCAATCCGATGGAGCCGCGCTCGGCGATCGGTTCGTACGATGCCGCGGCCGGGCGCTGGACCCTGCAGGTCGGCTGCCAGGGCGTGATCGGCCTGCGCGGTGGGCTGGCGCGCGACGTGCTGAACGTGACGCCGGACAAGGTGCGCGTGCTGACCAGCAATGTCGGCGGCTCGTTCGGCATGAAAAGCCAAGTCTATCCCGAGTACGGTCCATTGCTGCTGGCGGCCAGGCAGCTCGACCGGCCGGTCAAGTGGACCGACGAGCGCTCCGAGAGCTTCCTGAGCGATCATCACGGCCGCGATCATCAGCGCGTCGCCGAGCTCGCCCTCGACAAGGACGGCCGCTTCCTCGCCGTGCGGCTCTCCGGGACCGGCAATGCCGGCGCCTACATCTATCCGCCGATGCCGGCCACGACCAACGCGGTGAAGAACGTCATCGACGTCTATCGAACCCCGGCGATGGAGGTGAACTCCAAGGTGGTGTTCACCAACACCACGCCGGTGGCGGCCTATCGCGGCGCCGGCCGGCCCGAGGGCAACTACTACATGGAGCGGCTGATCGACACGGCGGCGCGCGAGATGGGCATCGACCGGGTCGAACTCAGGCGTCGCAATCACATCGCACCGTCGCAAATGCCCTATAAGGCGCCGTCGGGCATGAACTACGATTCGGGCGAGTTCACCACCGTGCTCGACAAGGCGCTGGCCGTCGCCGACTGGCAGGGCTTCGCGCGGCGCAAGCAGGAAAGCCGGGCGCGCGGCAAGCTGCGCGGCCGCGGCATCGGCTCCTACCTCGAAGTTACCGGCCCGCCGGCCAAGGAGTATGGCGGCGTGCGCTTCGAGGCCGACGGCACGATCACCATGCTGAGCGGCACGCTCGACTACGGTCAAGGCCACGCCACGCCGTTCGCCCAGGTGCTGGGCGGCAAGCTCGGCATCCCGATCGACCGCTTCCGCCTGCTGCAGGGCGATTCCGACCAGCTCAAGGTCGGCGGCGGCACCGGCGGCTCGAAATCGGCGCTGGTGGCGAGCCAGGCTTTCCTCGAGGCCGCCGACAAGGTGATCGACCAGGGCAAGCAGATCGCGGCCCACGTGCTGGAAGCGGCGGTCGCCGACCTGGAGTTCTCGCGCGGCCGCTTTACCATCGCCGGCACCGATCGCGGTGTCGGCATTCTCGACCTGGCCGAGAAACTGCGCACGGGGCTGAAACTGCCGGCCGAACTACCGCAATCGCTCGACGTCGGCCACGTCTCCGACAACCCGCCCTTCTCCTTCCCCAACGGCTGCCACGTCGCCGAGGTCGAAATCGATCGGGACACCGGCCAGGTCGAGGTCGTGCGTTATTTCATGGTCAACGACTTCGGCACGGTGATCAATCCGATGCTGACCGCGGGCCAGGCGCATGGCGGCGTGTTGCAAGGCATCGGCCAGGCGTTGATGGAGCGCACGGTCTACGATCCGCAAGGCCAGCCGGTCGCCGGCTCCTACATGGACTACGCCCTGCCGCGCGCCGCCGATGCGCCGGACATGTCGGTGCAGAACCATTCGGTGCCCTGCAAGACCAACCTTTTGGGCGTGAAGGGCTGCGGCGAGGCCGGCTGCGCCGGTGCGTTGCCGTCGGTGATGAACGCCGTGGTCGATGCGTTGTCTGAGTTCGGCGTCACGCATATCGATATGCCGGTAACGCCGGAGAAGGTGTGGCGGGTGATGAACAGTGAGAAGGGCTAACGTGGCAGCGAGTAGCCGACCTTCTCCTCGATCGCGATGGTCTTCTTGACCGCTGGCCGGACCATCATGCGCGCATAATGCGCCTCGATGTTGGGGTAGTCGGCGGGGTCCAGATTGAGCGAGCTGCGGAAGCGCCAGTAGAGGCGGAATAAATGGATGTCGGCGATGGAGTGACGCCCGCCGACCGTCCAGTCGTTCTTGCCGAGCCGTGTGTCGGCGATCTTCCAGACCTCGCGCGCCCGCTCGACGCCGGCTTGGCGTGCTGGATGGATGGCGGAAGCAATGAACGACATCCAGGACACGACCTGCGCCTCGGCCTCGGGGTCATTCGCCGGTAGAAGATTCGCCGCCGGATATTTGCGTGCCAGGTAGAACAGACAGCCCGCGACTTCGGTCAGCACGCGACCGTCGATCGCCAGCGCCGGCACCTTGCCGTTGGGATTGATGGCGAGGAACTCCGATTTCCGCGTGTCCTTGTCTGCCAACGACAACGGGCGCGCCTCGAAGGGCGCGCCCGTCTCGTGCAAGGCGATGTGCACCGCCATCGAGCTGGAGCCGGGGGGAGAAGTAGA
>Ga0194121_10009422_pt1 | contig 12090 bp, 8 predicted proteins | sample TA2MahCa50mmetaG_FD_148609 | JGI IMG/M metagenome (GOLD analysis project Ga0194121, IMG submission 148609) | Freshwater microbial communities from Lake Tanganyika, Tanzania - TA2015020 Mahale Deep Cast 50m | ecosystem: Environmental > Aquatic > Freshwater > Lake | place: Tanzania: Lake...
CGAAACTGCCTATTACAAAGCTGATGCTTCCATCCGCAACATCATTGAACTTCTGGAGGCCGCCTGAACTTTGTTGAACTGTTTTTGTTGATGATTAAAGAGGTAAGAATCTAGCACTGCCCTTCGCGCGATTCCAAGTACTGTCCATAGCTTAGAATCGACGGCAACCGTGATAGTGAGGGACCGGCGCAAGGACTTGCTGAGCGACGGTCAGCCAGAAGGCTTGCGGTTGCAAATTCTGTTCGCGCTTTTCGCAGGCGCCAGCGATCTCCTCCCGGAACTCGTTGAACACTATATTTAGTAGGCCAGAACACTCAAGACACATTATTTTGTGGAGAAACACAAAATAGCGCTTGACAATTGATTCGCGGGGACTAAAATCCTTCGCGCAACAATCGAGATGCGTTCATTGCGCGCTGAAATCGTTCTGTTCGTTCAAGTTGCGCGAATTTCTGCTGCGCGTCGGACGAGCCCTGGGGCGGTTCTTGGAGAAACCACCCGCGAGTTGACTGGTAATAATAAGGAGGCGTTACAATGCTAGTCAGAGAGAGATCGGGCGAGGCTACCGCCATGGCCCCCATCAAACTGCAAGAAGAAGAGAGGCTCTTGCACTTCAGAAGAGTCTTTACCAAACCGGGCGTCCACCCGTTCGACCAGATCAAGTGGGAGAGACGAAAAGCGTCGATAGCGAATGAGAAGGGAGAAGTGATCTTCGAGCATCCTGACGTTGACGTTCCTGTATCCTGGTCGATGATGGCTACCAATGTCGTTGTATCGAAGTACTTCCGGCGTTCTGCCGACGGTTCTGGGCGCGAGACCAGCGTTCGGCAACTGGTGGGTCGCGTCGTCGACACGATCTCGCGCTGGGGACGTGAGGGAGGTTATTTCGCGTCCAACGAGGAAGCCGACACTTTCGAGGCTGAGCTTTGCCATCTTCTGGTGGAGCAGAAGGCGGCCTTTAACAGCCCTGTCTGGTTTAACTGCGGCATCGAACCCAAGCCGCAGTGTTCCGCCTGCTTCATCAATTCAGTGCAAGACCGGATGGAGTCGATCCTCGATCTCGCCAAGACCGAAGGGATGCTGTTCAAATGGGGCAGCGGCACGGGAACGAATTTGTCTGTCATCCGATCGTCGAAAGAGCTGCTCTCCAGCGGAGGCCAGGCTTCGGGGCCTGTTTCGTTCATGAAGGGCTACGACGCTTTTGCCGGCGTGATCAAGTCGGGAGGAAAAACGCGCCGCGCAGCCAAGATGGTGATCCTGAACGTCGACCACCCAGACATCGCCGACTTCATCACTTGCAAGGAAGAAGAAGAGAAGAAAGCTTGGGCACTGATCGAGGCGGGGTATGACAGCTCCTTTAATGGCGCGGCCTACAGCTCGGTGTTCTTCCAGAACTCGAACAACAGTGTGCGCGTGACCGACGACTTCATGAAGGCCGTGATCGAAGACAAGCAGTGGGCCACGCGAGCGGTGACGTCGGGACAGCCGATGGAGACCTTCCGCGCCCGCGACGTGATGACCATGATGGCCCGCTCGGCTCATGTCTGCGGCGATCCTGGAATCCAGTTCGATACGACGGTGAACGACTGGCATACGTGTTCGAACACCGCCCGTATTAATGCCTCGAATCCTTGCAGCGAGTACATGTTCCTCGACGACACGGCCTGTAACCTGTCGTCGTTGAACCTGATGAAGTTCCGCAAGCAGAATGGCGACCTGGATGTGGAGACGTTCAAGCATGGTGTTCAAATCATGATCACCGCTCAGGAGATCATCGTCGACAATGCCAGCTATCCCACTCCGGCCATCGGACGGAATAGCTTGATCTTCCGCCCGCTGGGTTTGGGCTATGCCAACCTGGGTGCCCTGCTCATGTCGCTGGGCCTGCCCTACGATAGCGAAGGAGGCCGTGCCTACTCGGCCGCCGTGACGGCGCTGATGTGTGGCGAGGCCTATCATACTTCCGCCCTGATCGCAGGCGACCTGGGCTCCTTCCCGGAGTTCCCGTTGAACCGCGAGCCTATGCTGCGCGTCATCCGCAAGCACCGTGCCGCTGCGGGGAAGATCAATCCTGCGTACGTGCCATCCGATCTCTACACCGCGGCTCAGAAGGCATGGAGCGAAGCCCTCATTGAAGGCGAAAAACACGGCTACAAGAACTCGCAGGTCACCGTGCTGGCTCCGACCGGCACCATCGGGTTCATGATGGACTGCGACACAACCGGCGTTGAACCCGACATTGCTCTCATCAAGTACAAGAAGCTGGTTGGCGGAGGGTTGCTCAAGATCGTCAATCAAACGGTTCCCGAAGCGCTGCGCCGGCTGAAATACAACGACGCCCAGATCAACGACATCATCAAATTCATCGACGAGAACGAGACGATCGAAGGGGCCCCGCACCTGAAAGAAGAGCACCTGCCCGTCTTCGATTGTGCCTTCAAACCGCTGAACGGGGTTCGGTCCATCCATTACATGGGGCATTTGCGCATGATGAGCGCGGCACAGCCCTTTCTCTCCGGCGCGATCTCAAAGACCGTGAACATGCCGGAAGACGCCACGGTCGAGCAGATCGAAGAAGCCTACGTCGAAGCCTGGAGGCTGGGATTGAAGGCGCTGGCCATCTATCGCGATGGCTCCAAGCGATCTCAACCGCTGAACACCAGCCTGAAGGAGGCCAAAGCCGGGGAAGCCTCCAAGCCCGTACGGCGCCGGCTGCCCGACGAGCGGCAGTCGATCACGCACAAATTCAGCGTTGCTGGGCACGATGGTTATGTGACCGTTGGCATGTACGACGATGGGACGCCTGGCGAGATCTTCGTTCGCATGGCCAAACAGGGGTCGGTCGTATCGGGACTCATGGACACGGTCGCCACCGCCATCTCAGTGGCGCTGCAGTATGGAGTGCCGTTGAAAGTGCTTGTCGATAAGTTCAGCCACAGCCGGTTCGAACCTTCGGGGTTTACCAACAATCCGCAGATTCCGATTGCCAAGTCGATTGTCGATTACATCTTCCGCTGGTTGGGACTCAAGTTCGTGAAGAGCGAAGAGACGCCTCAAGCCGAACCCACGCCGATGGCTGATGCAGGCCAGGTTGCGGCGATCGAGGCCCACGAACGGCAGGTGTTCCAGACCCAAGCGGACGCGCCGCCTTGCCCCGAGTGTGGCACCATCATGGTTCGCAACGCGGCCTGCTACAAATGCTTGAACTGTGGCACGACCAACGGTTGCAGCTGAGTTTCGTTCGCTGGGTATTGCCGCTCCAGGCTATCCACATCGATTACTGTTGGCATGCGGCCCACCCCATTCCCAGAAACTCTGTGCGAGCGTGGCGCAGCCAATTTCATCCTTCGTTGTGGCCAGCGGCCATGATTGCTTTGAAAAATTAGCTGCAGCAGCGGTCTGCGACTGCCGAATTTTTTTCCTTTCAAGAGTAGGGCCGGCGCTCATAGAGTGCCGCTACAATTCCTCGCAGCTCCCCCCTAAGGAGGTTCGAATGGCAAGGAGGACTCGTGTTGCGCCCCAGCTCCCGGTTCTCGACCTCTTCGAAATGGAAGATCTGATTGCAACGCTGAAAGCAGCCGACGATTTTCCCGAGGACCAAAGAGTATGGTTGAACCGGATCGAAGACCTGATTACCCAGGCCAAAGCGAACAGAGATCCGCTGTCCCTGCTGCTCGGCATCGAGCAGTTCATGAGCGAACTGGCAGAAGAGATGGAGAAGGCTCCTCAGGGTCCTGACACCACTTTCCAGAATCCCTCCAGCGACCCGACGATCAACGTATACCAGCTTAGGATCGAGTTGGTGAATTCCAGCCCGAGCATCTGGCGGCGCGTATTGGTTCCAGGTTACATCACACTAGACGTTCTGCACGATGTGATCCAGTGCGCGATGGGTTGGGAGCACGATCATTTGCACTGCTTCACGTGGAAAGGCATCCGCTTCTCGACCCCATTTGCCGAAGGCGATGAGCTGTTGGGCCTCGACGAAGATGAGAGCTGCGTGCGTCTCAATGAGCTGTTGCGCCGCGCCAGAGGCTCGATGCGCTATGAGTACGACTTCGGCGATTGCTGGGATCACAAGATCACTGTCGAGAAGATCTGTAAATCCGATCTCCGCTGCCAGGAACGCGCCCTCTGCCTGGAAGGGCAAATGCTGTGCCCACCCGAGGACTGTGGCGGACTGTGGGGCTATTACCAGATGCTCAAGGCGCTGAAAGACCCCACCCGCGAGCGGCATGAGGAGTTCATGGAGTGGGCTGAGCCCTTTTTGGACGCGGAAGCCTTGGATCTGGAATCAGTGAATCGGCGGCTTGCCAAGATCAGCCTCCCTACTCCCGGAAAGAGGTCACGCGCCGCCAGGGCTCATTAAGCCATGGCAAGGCGCTCTATGAGCGCCGGAAAGGGCGGCTCGCAGAGCTACACCGGGTCCTTTGTAGAGGTGGCTCTTCGAGCTGCCTCCGATCGCGCGACGGAGCGCTGCCCCGCCACGGGCCACCCGTTCGGGGCGAAGTCCCATAGGTGTTAAGTTAAGGATCTGGGATTTTCATATTGGGAAGCTGTCGAAGTTAAATTTCTCGACGGCGTCGAGCTGTTGGAGCGAGGTCGGTCGGGAGGGCTGGCGGCATTTCAAACAGGAACGGAGCAGTTGGGGCAGCTGTTGGAGCAGACAGCGGGTGAAGTGGAGCGGATGGAGGCTGGCTTTGGCCAGCGAGAGGGCGCGTTGCTGAATGCGTTTGTAAAGCTTGTCGAAACTGACTTCTTGACCCTGCTGATTCCACCGTTCGGCATTGAGCGATCCGTGCAGGGCATGGACCAGGACGGCAGCGATCCACTTACCGTAGAGTTCGCACAGCAAGCGCTCGGGACGTCGGGTGTGGCAGTGATGGATGCGCAGCACGGATTTGAACTGTTTGAAGATCAACTCCACCTGCCAGCGCAGCCGGTAAAGGGTGTAGAGTTTGGCGGCGGGCAGGAGGCGTTCTGGCGCATTGGTGACCAGCAGGGTCCAGGCACACAACGCCCAGTGCTGAGGGCTGACACTGCGACCCTTCTTGCGAGCGGTTTGGCGAAGACGGCGGCGCCGCTGCTGAACCACCGAAGCGGGCACCCGCAGACAGATCAGTCGGCAGGGCAAGCGATGGCCTGCGCCCATCAGGACCGGGTGCTGATAAGCCTGGCCGGAAGCCTTTTTCAACCGTGTCGGCAGGTTCATGAGCGCACCGGTCGGGGCTGACCACAGCTGCGTGCCGACCAGAAAGCGCGACAGAAAGTAAGCCTGCTGGCGGCTGACGGCGGCAAAGAAGCGCAGGGAGAAAAAGCCCAGATCGGCCAGGATCAGGTCGTCGGCCTGCAGGCCCTGAGGGCGGAAGGACTGATCGGGCCGGTTACCGGCCGTCAACTGCAGGGCCTGCAGGCGGCCCCGCTTGACCTCATAGGTCAGTTGGATTTTGCAATTGGCGGGGGAGGCGCTGCCGCCGGAGCCGGGAAAGATCTTGGCCAGCTCGGGGGGCAAGTCCCAGCTGGAGCTGTCATGAATCAAGACCCGCGAGAAGGGTTTCAGCAACTGGGTCTGCAAGACGAGGTGAAACTGCTGGCTGTGCGCCATCACCCATTGCAGGCATTGCCAGAGAAATGCCGAGGCTTGGCGGGTGAAGCGGTAGTGCAAGGCCACGCGGCTGAAGGCGCCTTCCAGCTCTGAGGCCAGCGCCTCCAGCGAAGGCGCGATCATCGACCAGGAGGCAAAGACCATCAGGCTGAGGAAGTCAAAGGGCTTCAACTGACGTCGGCGCTGGATAAAACCGGTCTGCCGGGCCCAGCGCTCGACCTGGCGGGGCGAGAAGGCCGACAAGATCCTCTCGACCGAAGCGCGCGTCTGGGGGGAAATGTCCGGTGGAGGACGATGGACAGATTTTCGGGGTCGGCTCGGCATCGACAACACGACCCCTAGACTGACACAACGGGAGGTATTTGGCCAGCCCTTTGTTGCCAGCAGAACAACCCGAAAACTAGCCTGGCTTCTTTGCATCACAGAAAATCCTGGCTATCCATGATCTGGTGAGCCTCTTGGACGATTCGGGTGCTTCTTAACTTAACACCTATGGGCGCCGGGCGCGCCCAGGGCGCGCCCCCGAATCGAAGGCCGTCAAAGTCGCTCTGCTGAGGTGAATGACAGGGGCCTAGGTTAGAACACGATGTTCAGGCTGTATTGAACTGTCGCGGGTCGAAGGCACCGACTGGACGGCCTGCCTGCGCAAAGGAGTTATCCGCCTCGCGAATGTTGACCCGGTTGAAGAGGTTGAAGACATCCAAACTTAGCTCGATTCGGCGCTTTTCAGCCAGGGCGATGCGCCGCGTGAGGCGGAAATCAAGCGAAGAGAAGTTGCTGGTTCGATACACGTTTCTGCCCAAGGTGCCTACCGAGCCCAACGGTGGCTGGGCTAGCCCTACTTTCCGGGCCGGCGAAGCGAAGGACCCGGGTGTGCCGAGAGGGACGACACTGGGTCGCGCGGTCGATCCGCTGTTGATCAGCGTGCTATCGTTCTGCGTCAGCAGGTTGTAGGGCCGGCCTGATGGAACCTCTGCCGTCGGGGAGATCGTCCATCCGCGCAGCATAAGGTTGGATTTCCATGGGCTTTCGATGACACTGCTGACCACCAGACGGTGCCGCTGGTCGAAGTTGGAGTTGCTGCGGTCCATCCGCGCGTTCTTGTTGTCCTGCGGCTCTTGCAACGTTTGCACGTCCGTCGAGTCGTCAATGGCGTGCGACCAGGTCCAGGAGCCCAGCAGCTGGTAGTTTGTGGCAAACCGCTTGCGCAAGGTCAGGGTCATGGCGTGATAAACCGAAGAGCCAGAAGACTCATACTGCTTGACGCTGAAGAACGGGACCACCGCATTGCCCGGGGCTCTGGGCAGATTGAAGGTTGCAGCCAGACTATCCATGACCCCTTTCGATAGGGCTCCTCTTGAGATCGTGTTCGCCCACGTGTAATTGGGTCCCGTAGCGCGGAACTGGTTAAACAACAGCTGACCGAGGGGCGCCAACGATGTTGGGGAGGCTCCCCCCAGGGCATCCCACAGTGCGGCAAGGCTTCCGCCGACACCTCCATAGGCAGGATTGGAGCACCCATTCGCCGCAACGTTGGGCAAACCCGGGCAAACGGCAGTTGCCCGTGCGTAGGCCGCGATTCGATCGAAATCGCCTTGATTGATGTTGCGCGGTCGCAACAGATGCAACCCGTGTGCATAGGTGTAATCGGCGCTCACTGAGAAGCTCTCGCCCAATTGGCGCTCGAGTCCGAAGGTGCCCTGCTGTGTGTAGTCGTACTCCAAGTTTCTGGCAACGGGAAGCGTTTGGCTGAGAATCGGGCTGAGGGCCAACGCCGTGTTGGGATCGAGGAATGTGGGAGCCAGCGGGTCGTAGCGCTGCTGATTGCCAAGATAACCGATGGCGGGATTGGCCACAGCCCCACCGAGCGGAGTGAAGGCACGGCCGTGGAAAAGATCGTCTGCCCCGACGCCTCCCGGCGCTACCAGGTAAGGAGACTGGGCGCCATCGACGACGTCAGACAAAAAAACAATGCCGCTCAGAGGATAGCCGTAGAACAAACCGTAGGAACCCCTCACCACGAAGCGTCCGTTCCTCGAAGGACTCCAGGCAAAGCCCAGGCGCGGCGCCAGTTGTTGGTGTCGCGCGGTATGCCTTGAATGACGTTCAGCAGCTTTTCGCCAGCTTCCGAAAGTGGGGAGCTGGCAACCAGCAGCGGAGTGAACTCCACGTCGTAGCGAACCCCAAAGTTCAACGTCAGGCTCTGGGCCAGTTTCCAAGAGTCCTGCACAAACCAACCTAGCGCAGTGTTTTTGTATCGACTTGTCGTCCGCTCCAGACCTCCAAACTGCTGCACGAAAGCCTCGGGAAGGCCAAAGCCGTAGGCCGGCGCGGCGCTGAACGGAGGGGCGCCACTCGCTCGCCACGCGGACGCCAGGGCGGGCGTGACAGCAGCCGAGATCAAAGGGTTGTCTACAGCCAAAGCCGCTGGAAAGTAGAACACGGCGCGCTGGTTCAATGGGAAAACCGCCTTGACCGGGATGTAGTTGACATCGACACCCGCCTTCAAGGTGTGGGACCCTCGAAGTTGCGTCAGATTTTCTGTGAGTTGCCACCGCTTCTCGGATCGGTAGACCGGCGCGAACGGCTCATGGCCCGTCGAAGCGATTCCGGGAATCTCGACTGCGACACGACTCGAGTTCGCAGCAAGACCCACGCCCCGGCGGGCAAACTGGAAGCGAAATTCACTGAGCACATTGGGATTCAGATAACTGGCCACTTGTCCGACTACAGCCAGATCGCGTGTGGAGCTGTTCGCTGTGCGGGAGAATGCATTGAGGGCCGTAAGCTGATTTTGCCCGTTGCTGGGCAAGCCCGTCAGATCGGCCGGCGTGGCGCTGGCACGAATAAACGCGCTGTGGCTCGGAGAGATCTGGTGGTCGAGGCGAACCGAGTAGAAGTAGGTTTCTTCTGTCGTTTGGTAGTTTCCAGCCTCGCTGCTGAGCCCAGAAAACGAAGCCGGCAGTGGATTCGGAATCAACCCGAACGCCGTTGGCCCACCGGGCAGATTGCCGAAAATCGCGACCCGGGCCCCTCTGTCGGCGATGGCGGCATAGGGTGCAGCCAGGGCGGCAGGTGCGCTGCCCACATAGGTTTGTTGCTGGGGAGTCAGCAAGAGGGTTCCTGAACCAAATGGACTGGCAACTTGTCTGAAACCATAGTTCCCCCGCCCGATCTGAGAGAACGCAATCGAATTTCTAAGACTCGATTCGAACGACAGGAAAACGAACGTCTTGTCCTTTCGGGCTGGCCCGCCCAAAGTCAGTCCAGCCTGGGTGCGAGTGTCGCCTGGATTGGGCTCTCCTGCAAACGCGTTCGCGGCCGACCCGTGGCGGCTGCGAAGATATCCGAACAGGCTACCTTTCCAGTGGTTGGTTCCCTGCTTCGAGACGATGTTGATGGTGGCTGCCGAAGCTCTCCCGTACTCAGGCGCATATCCGCTCTTGATGATCTGGAACTCTTGAACCGCCTCCTGCGACAGCGTCGCCCGGACGCCATTGACGGTGTTGTCGATCGCGTCGGCGCCGTCGATGCTGACCATGTTTGCACGGGCGCGCTGACCGGCAATATTGAGGCCGCTGGTCGGGGCCGGTCCAAGGACCGGTTGGTTGTCGCGGGTCGTTGCCGAGTCGAGCAGAGTGAAGTTGATGTAACTGCGCCCGTTGGTGGCCAAGTTCTCGATCGTTCTCTGGTCAATGGTGGTTGCGACCGAGGTGCGCGTGGTCTCCACCACGGCGGCGTCCGCCGAAACCACGACGGCCTCAACCAATGTGCTGATTTCGAGTCTCAGTGGCAGCCTTGCCTGCTGCCCGATCGTCAAGGTAACGTCCTCGACAACCGCAGGGCGGAAACCAGCTGCGCTGGCACTCACTCTGTAGTGCCCTGGCGGCAGCGCCAAAAACTGATAGTCGCCATTCTCCCGGGTCTTCGTTTCGCGAGCGAGTCCGGTGTCTCGATTCTCCACGCGCACTGTGGCACCGCCAATACCCGCATTCGCAGGATCGGTGATGTCCCCCTGCAAATCCGCCGTGTTGATTTGGGATCGAGACGGTTCAGGAAGGTGGCAGAGGATCAGGCTCGACCACAGCAGCAAGCGGAGCACCGGATGCCGTAACAAGTGCTTCATGACTCTTAACCGTGGAGCAGACCACCCAGGCTGTTCCCTCCGTGCCGGAAACAGAAAGGACGGTGCGCACAGAAGCTGGCTCGCTATGCCAATACCGCTTCGCGCGGTCCCAAAAAACCTAATTCTGACTCAGCCGGATGCCGAAATCCACCTCATTAACCAGTCTGTGGCCTCCTGTCCTGGTTGCCTTCCCCGCGACGAGGTGTCTCATGAAACCCGCAGTTCTGATTGTCGACGACGACCCCAGCGTCGTGCGAATGCTGGAAACGGGTTTGGAAGACGAGTATCTGATCGTTCCGGTGCTCGAATCGACGGAGGCGATCAATGTATTCAGTGAGACACCGATTGACGTCGTAGTCAGCGACGTCAAAATGCCCGGCCTGTCGGGTTTTGACATCTTAAGGTCAGTCAAGGCAGCGAATCCGCTGGTCGAAGTCATCCTGCTGACTGGAGAGCTTCCCGACAGATCAAGACCCGCCGTGAACGCTCTGCATAGTGGCGCCCACGACTATCTCTTGAAGCCCGTCAGCATTCGGGTGCTGAAGAGTGCCATCCAACAGGCGCTTGCGAAGCAACGACAGCAGCTCGAGGACAAGAGGAAGCTCCAAGAATTGCTGCGACGCGCCAACACGGACTTCCTGACGGGCCTGAGCAACCGGCACCACTTTCAGACGCAGATGCAGCTAGAGTTTGAACGCAGCTTCCGATACGAAAGGAGCCTCAGCTGTTTGTTTCTGGACATCGACGACTTCAAGAAGATTAACGACGCATTCGGACACTGCGCCGGCGACTTGGTCTTACAGCGGCTCGGGCAGCTGTTCGCAAAACACTTGAGATCGAGCGACCTTAAATGCCGATACGGCGGAGAGGAGTTCGTCTTGGTTCTGCCCGAGGCAGACTCAGAAGTGGCTTCGAGCGTCGCCGAGAAAGTACGTCGTTTGATTGCCAAAGAGTCGTTCGAGTTCGCCGACCCACCTCTGAAGATCACTGTCAGCATCGGCATGGCCACAAGCCACCGGAGAAACTTCTCGTCGGCCGAAGAACTGATTCGGGCTGCCGATCGGGCCCTGCTCCAGGCGAAGCGCGAAGGAAGAAACTGTGTGCGCGCCCATCAGCCCGGCGGCCAGCCCGACGAGTTTGTCAACCATGGCTTTCAGGCACTGAATTCCCAGCCTTCGACGACAAGTATCGACCGACTCTGACCTGCGCGGGCCGCAGCAAAGTCTGGTCGACGGCATACCCTTTGCCGACGACTTCAACGATGAGCTGGTCCTGTTCCTCCCTGGAAACGTCAACAGTCCCCACTGCCTCGGCGACCTGAGGATCGAAGAGCTTGCCTAGAACCTCCACTTCAGAGACGCCGAGCTCTCCGAGCTTGGCCAGAAACTGATTCCTGATGAGCTCGACGCCTTCCAACAAGGTATCAAACGAAGGTTTCCCTCTTGCCGCCGTCAGAGCACGCTCGAAGTTCTCGAGAACATCTATAAACCGCGCCACCACATCGATCTTCGCTTGCGAGAGCCGCCTGTTGTACTCGTTCTGAATCCGCTCTCGGGCCCGTTGCGTCTCTTCGGCGACGTTGGCCTTGAATTCGCGGTACGAGGCCAGCACTTCTTCAGCTTTTCGCTGGGACTCAGCCACTTTCTTTTCAAGTTCTTCGACGTAGCTGGGCTTGAATGAATAGCTGGCCTGGGGTGCGTCATTCGGCGTATCTGCATCCCGGACCCAAAACCTTCGGTCGGTCACCCGTACTGGCTCTTCGTCTTTCGCACCCTTCACGGGAACAGGCTTTCCTTTCTCAAAGTCATTCGCATCACTAGGCATGGGACTGGAGGTCACATCCGTAATTCAGGGCAATCCTTTCGCATCCAGCCAGAACAGCTGAGTGAGCAGCATCGACCCACTAAGCAAGATTCCTTCGCCCATCGCTGCTCCAAGCGCTATGCGGAGCGCATGTGGAGCGGCATTGGGAGCGCTCAGGCGCGTTGACACGACTCAGACCCCAGCCTATAACTTCTCAAGTCGAGTCGCCAGCTTTCGTCCAGGGAGGTCACGCAAGATGCACTTCAGGACTATTCACTTGGTGAAGCGAAGCCAGTCTTCAGGATTGTGGCCATCTTTGGCCGTGGTGTTGATACTCTCGGCCCTTAGCCTGCCAACCTTTGCGCAATTTCGCGACGTGCGAATCATCAATACGGGGACTTCAGGATACAAGAAGACGAACTTTGACGCAGGCCCCTGCGTGGGAGACATCTTGAACTATCACTAGTGTCCAGCTGTTCGAGCCTACAGTGTCTGCAAGTTGTTCATGTCAGTTCAGTAACGGGAGTTTTTGGTAGTGACCGATTTCAATTTTCTT
>Ga0194121_10009425_pt1 | contig 12088 bp, 11 predicted proteins | sample TA2MahCa50mmetaG_FD_148609 | JGI IMG/M metagenome (GOLD analysis project Ga0194121, IMG submission 148609) | Freshwater microbial communities from Lake Tanganyika, Tanzania - TA2015020 Mahale Deep Cast 50m | ecosystem: Environmental > Aquatic > Freshwater > Lake | place: Tanzania: Lake...
ATCCACCGCCCCCAGCACCTCCGCCCGCTCCCACTCCCGCCGCTCGACCTGGGCCGAGCTCCTGCGCCGCGTCTTCGCCGTCGACGTCCTCACCTGCCCTTTGACGAGAGCGGCCCACGCCGGCTGATCGCACAGCTCACCGACCCAGTCGTCGTGCGCAAGATCCTCTCCCACCTCGGCCACCCGACCGAGCCCCACGACCCGCGCCGGCTCGCTCACGCGAACAGCTCGGGCCTCGCCTGAGCCGCGCGTCCCTTACGCCGCCGAGCGCGCTCCTCGCCCGCGACCAGCGCCGGCCGAGTAGCCCCGCTCGTATCCAAAGCGCCCGCACCACCGCCTCCGGCGCCAGTCATCCGCTCGGAGTTCCTATCCGCCGACGCAACGCCGCCGGAGGCTGAAGTGCTGCACACACGGAGGGTAGCGGCGCAGGAGTGCGGAATCCTGCGCCGCAGGATCAGAGCTCGAGGACGCGAGCGAGCGCGTAAGCACCGGCGATCGCCGAGAAGGCGATTCCGAGTTCAAAGAACCGGCAAAGCAGGTGGGCCATCAATCGGGACATGGAAAAGCTCCTTTCCGGGCGTGGTCACGGTTGCCCGGTCCGCGAGTGGCTCCGTAGGCCCGCGGCGGGCGGGGGCAGAAAAATCCGGAATTCGGAGTTGGGGGGCCGTTACGGGGTGATGACGAGGGGCATGCGACCTTGGTCGTAGGGTCTTCGGTCGAGGCGTACCCGTCCGAGTTCGCCGTTTGGGCCCAAGAAAACGGCCCGGAAAGCCTGACGACGATGAACTCACTTGCCCGCTCGTCTTTCGCCGCCCTCGCGGCCCTCGTGGCGTCGTCCCTCGCCCTTGGGCAGAGCGTCGCGCCCCATGTCTGGAGCTCCAATGTCGTGTTGCCGCAGGCGCGCGTGTTCCGCACCGTCGCAGAAGCGCCGGAATTGAGCGTGAGCTGCGTGCGCGCAGACTTACGCATCGTCGACGGCATCGCGACCACGACGCTCGATGTCGCAGTGGTCAATCCCGGCGCAGTGCAGGGCGAGGCGGAATTGCTCCTGCCCGTGCCCGCAGGGGCGGTAGTCACGCACTTCGATTTCGAGGGCGCCGGAACGAAACCGAGCGCGCGCATCCTTCCCAAGGCAGAGGCGCGCGCGAGCTATGACGAGATCGTCGCGAAGCTGCGCGCTCCGGCGTTGCTCGAGTTCGCGGGCGCGACATTGGTGCGCTCAAGCGTCTTCCCAGTGCCGAGTCAGGGGCGGCGGACGGTGCGCGTGAAATACGAGAAAGTGCCAAGATCCTCTCCCACTTCGGCCAACCGACCGAGCCACCACGCCCCGCGCCCGCCCGCTCAAGCGAACGGCTCGACTTCGCCTGAGCCGGCGCTCTCCTCACCGTCGAGCCAGTCCCTCGCCCGCGACCCGCGCCGGCCGAGTAGCTCCGCGGGTACCATCGCGCCCATGGTCGTCCGCTTGGCCGGGCTGTCCGCAGAGCGTTCTTGTCAACCGTTTGCGCCATTCCAAGGTCAAGCGTCGGCGCGCCCGGGCCCCTACATCGGGCTCTCCGCGGGCGTGCTCGAGATCGCGGCCACCCGGGGTTGCGGCTACCCTCGGCCACCCGTACGAGCACCCGACCCACCCACTCCGATCGTCCCACGCCATGCAACGCGACTCCTTCCTCTCCGACGACTGCCCCCCGATGGGCATCTACGAGACCCTGTACGCCTTCAAGGCGAGCTTCGGCCGGTTCATGGGCACGCCCGGGACGCACCCGTGGTCGCAGGGCTTCCCGTTGACGACGCAGCTCGAGGGCGGGCCGCCGCTGCCGGAGAAGGTCGCCGTCACGCCGGACGACCGGCTCTACCCGAAGGCCTGGGGCCACCCGGCGCTGCGCGATGCGATCTGCGCCCACTACAACGGCTTCTACGGTTCGAGCATCGCGCCCGAGAATGTGATGATCTTCGCCGGCGGAAGGCCGGGCATCTACACGGTGCTCGCGTTCCTCAAGAAGCATGTCGAGGTGCGCATCGGTAACGCGGAGTGGCCGGCGTACCTAGACATCCTGACGCAGACGAACACATCGTGGCGCGTCGTGCCCTTCAGCGAGGAGAACGGCTTCCACCCGCCGAACGCGGCCTACTTCGACCGCGGCGGGCTGAACCACAAGACGCACCTGCTCCCGATCATCAGCAACCCGGGCAATCCGACCGGGCACACGCGCGCGGGCGCGGAGCTCGAGGAGTTGATCGCGCTCGCCGAGCGGCCCGGCAACGGCATCCTGCTCGACGAAGCCTACGAGATGTTCCACCCCTCGCGGGGCGTCAGCGGCATCCGCTATGTGAAGAATCTCGACGAGAGCAATGTGTTTCTCGCCGGCGCCTGCACCAAGGGCCTGCAGTGCCCCGGCATCCGCATCGGTTGGATCATCGCGTCGAGGCGCAACATCGAGACGCTCTCGAACTACTCGAGCTTCGGCATGGGCGGCGTGAGCCACCCCTCCCAGCTCTACGCAGTCGAACTGCTGGAGCCCAAGCGCGTGGCCCGCGCGCGCGAGGCGGTCGAGCGTCACTACGGCCGCCAACGCGAACGCTTCGGCGCCGCCTTCCGCGACATGGGCCTGGGCGTATTCACAGGCGACGGCGGCTTCTACCACTGGCTCAGACTGCCCGCCGGATTGAATGCGGGCGAGCTCAACCGCCGCCTGTTCAAGCACGGCGCCGCCATCCTCGAGGGTCGCGACTGCGACATGGCGCGGCCGCACAGCAAGGACCCGGCCTACGTGTCGCCGTATCTCGACTGGTTCCGTTTCTCGTTCGGTCCGCTCCTGCCCGAGTCGTTCGATGCGGACATGGCGCTGTTCCGCCGGGTGCTCGACGAGTACCGCGCAGATGTGGCCGCGGGACGAGCGCGCATCAACTAGGGCGGAAATCGCGGCGCAGGCAGCCGCGCCGGAGGAGCTGGCGGAAGCGACCCGGATCGTGCTGACCGCCTGCCGCGCGCGCACGCTGTCGTCGACGATGACGAGTCGGCCGGGCACCAGGCGTCGCTCACCGGCCGACTGTGCGCCGCGTCAAGCTCCGGATCCGCCGCGCTCGCACCCGAAAGCTCGCCGCCCCTCACGCGTCTCGGCCAGCGCCGACCGCCGCAACGCCCCACCGAGTGCGCTCCTCGCCCGCGACCCGCGCCAGCGAGAAGGCCGCTCGCATCCAAAGCGCCCGCACCACCGCCCCGCGCGCCTCGCCAGCCCGGCCCACCGAGGCCCGAGCTGGGCTCTAGGCGGCCACTTGACGGATGCGCCCACCGCGGCGAGCCTCCACCGCGGGGTCGACGCCGACCGCCCTCCGGCGCGGGTGCTCCGCTTGGATGTCCTATCCGCAGGTTGAGCTCGGTGGCGCAGTTCGCTCATGCCCTGTCCGCTGTCCTATCCGCCGCCCGCATGGTTCCAGACGCAAGCAGGTCTCATGATCCGCTCCATCGTTCCCGCGCTCGCCTTCATCGCATTCGTCTCCGCCTGCACGAAGGGCCCGGCCGTACTCGCGCAGGTGGAAGGCCTCCGCGCGACCGCCGTCACCATTCACCGCATCGATCCCGCCTCCGAAGATTCCAAGCAAGGCAAAGGGCTTGCCGCGTGGAAAGTCCTCGACTCGAAAGTCGTCGACTCTGCCAAGGACCGCCAGCGGATCCTCGACCTCCTGCTCGGTGATAAGACCTACGGCGACCGCGGTGCCTTGTGCTTCGACCCGCGCGACGCGATCACCCTGAAAAACGCCGAGGGCAAGCCGATCGATCTGGTCATCTGCTTCGAGTGCAGCTGGGTCTACTTCTACGACGGCGAGAAGCATCTGGGCACGCTGTCGTTCAGTGAGAAGGGCCAGGGCGATCTCGCCGCGCTGCTGCACGAGATCCTGCCGCGCCCTCCGGCAAAATGACGCCCCGGAGCCCCGGCCCGCCGACTGTTTGTCCAACGATGGAGAAGGTGAGGCACACGCCGCGCAATGTCTCGGTCGATGTCGCCGTGATCGGCGCGGGCCCGGCTGGGGCTACCGCATCAGCCGCGCTCGCGGGGGCCGGGCTGAAGGTGGCCCTGCTTCATCGCGACGGCGTCCGCGCGGGCGCGGCCGAGGAGACGCTCGTGCCCGCGGCGCGGCGTGTGCTCGAGCGCTCGGGCGCGCTGGAGTGTGTCGAGAAGCTCGGCTTCCACGGCCGTGCGTTGCACGCGAGCGTGTGGAGCGAGCCTGTGCTGCGCGTGCGCGACGAACGCGAGCAAGAGCGCGGATTTCAGGTCGAACGACGAGCGTTCGACGCCGCGCTTCGCGAGCGGGCGACGCAGGCGGGCGCACAGCTTGTCGAGGTCGGACAGGTCGGGATCGACGATCGCGGACATGAAGTTCGCGCCCGCACGGCGGATGCAGGTGAGTTCGTGTTCGAGGCGCGCGCCATCATCGTCGCCACCGGTCGCGCCACGCCGGATTCGCTCGCGCGCCTTGCCACCGTCGTGGAGTTGCCCGCCACGCTGGCGCTTTCGACGACATTGAGCGTGCAGCACGCACTCGCGCAGACGAACGCCATCGAAGCGGTTCGCGAGGGCTGGTTGTGGTGGCTTCCGTTGGCGGATGGGCGCGTCGAGCTGACGCTGTTCTGTGATAGAGAGGAGGAGCGCAGTGTCGGACGTGAGGCGCTGTGGGCAGCCGCGCTGGGCGGCGCCGTCGGGCCGGCTCGCGATGTCCAAGCGCGCGTCGAGCGCGGGACGCTCGCCACGGCTCGGTTGCGCGCGAGCTCGGCGCCGGTGCTCGTTTGCGGTGACGCTTCGTGCGCCCTCGATCCGCTGTCGAGCCAAGGACTCGAGACCGCGCTCGCCTCGGCACAGCATGCGGCGCACTGCGCTCGATCCGTGGTCGAGGGCCGCAGCGAGCTCGGCTTCGCCGCGCTCGAACGCAGAGCCTGGGATGCGCGGCTGTGGTATGCGCACCGCCGTCAAACTGTGGAGTTCCTGCGCTCGGAACGGCGCTTCGTCGACGCTCCGTTCTGGCGCGCGCGGCAGGCGCTCGAATCGACGCCGCCACATTGACGCGCGGATCAGACGCGCGAGCGCTGCTGGGCGAGTTCGCGCGCGAGCATTCCGGTGACATTGGCGACAGCGAAGCTCGCTCCGCGCAGGTTGCGTTCGCGCGGCAGGCCCGGCAGTTCGCGCGGAAACGGTGACGCAATCCACGGGCTCGGCGAGCGCTCGAGCTCGCGCCGCGCACGCTCACGGGGCTGCGTGAGGTCGGACACCACGCCTTCGAAGCCGGCAAGTGAGCCGGGATAGCTCGGCAGCCCGTTGTGCAGCAGCGGCGCGATCAAGCGGGCGCCTTGCTCCGCTGCGGCGCGAGCGATGCGGCCGAGTTCCTCGTTCCAGCGCGCTTCCGTCGAGCCCAGGCTCAGATTCACGATGTCCGCCCGCCAACGCAGGGCCGCCCACAACGCGTGCAACACCGCATCGAATTCGACGAGGGGTCGTTCGGCGAACACCTTCAGCGAAAGCACGCGCGTCCCCGGTGCGAGGTCGAGGATCGCGGCGCAGGCGCAGGTGCCGTGGCCAAGTCGGTCGACCTGCGGGGCGTTCGACGCGAGGCCCGTTTCGAGCACGGGCCCAAACTCGAGTTCGCCGAGCCCCCGGATGTGCGGGTGCTCGGGGTTCACGCCGCTGTCGATCAGCGCGACGCGTACGTTGTTCACGGACAGGGCAGTTGCGGTTCTCGCTCAGCGCGAGCGTGCTACGGCCGCACTACGTTGATGCCACCGTCTATCTCGCCCGGCAACGAGACGACCTTGAGCGGCTTGTGATCGCGGTCGAACACATGCAACTCATTGCCGCGGCCCGTGAGGTAGATCTTGCTGCCGTCGGGCGAAACCGCCGTGAGGTAGAGGCCGTTGCGCACGATGTGGCGCGTCTCCTTCAACTTCTTGCCGGTCTCCATGTCGAGCGTGAAGAGCACGATTTCTTCGTCTCGGTACTCGCTCGAACCGCGCCCGCCGCCAAAGCCGCCCGACGCGCCGCGTGCGCCCACGGCGATCCGCTGGTCGTCGCCGCGCTCATAACCCCACATGCGCGGCGGCACGGTGGACCACTCGCTCAAGCGGCTCACCTTCTTGTCCACGAGGTCGATGTCGACGATGCCGTACAGCGTGCGGTTGGTATCGACCGGATCGCGCATCGAGTACGCGAAGCGGTACGCAGCCGGATTGCGCAGGTCGAACAAGTCGTCGCCGCGGATCGAGATGGCCCCCATGCCCGGCGCCATGGGCTTCGCAAGTTCGATCTTGCCGACCTCTTCCAGGCTCACGGGGTCGACGATCTTCAAGTCGCTGTCGAACACATGCCACTGAGTTCCATCGGGACTCAGCCGCGCGCCGCGCCGAATCGCCTTGGGCAACTCTTTCATGCGCGTCACGATCTCGCGCTCCGCGAGGTCGTATTCGAGCCACTCGTATTCGTTGGGGACGACATAGGTGTCCGTCTTGCGCTCGATTCGCTCGACCTGCACATACCAGCGCTGGCCGCCCGGCAGCTCGCGCACGCCCTGCACGCGCACGATGTGGCCGTATTCATCGAACGGGAAGGTGTCCTTGAGCGTCATCGTCTCGAGGTCGATCACCTGCACCAGCGTGCGCTGGCGGGTCAGGTGCAGGATCGAGCGCCGGTCGTGCGTCGGCTGCGTCATCCAGCCCGAGCCATGGCCGGAGTCGAACACACCCACGACTTCGTCGGTCACCGGATCGAACTTGACGACCTTGCCGGGCCACATGCGCATCACGAACCAGGTCTTGCCGCTCTCGGCGCGCACGATCTTCTGCGGCGCTTCGCGCTCGGAAGCCGCGGCGTCGGCACGCTCTTGGGGCGCAGCCGTGGCGGGCGCGTCCTGAGCTGGCGCCGCGAACCACAGCAGCGCGACTGCGAGCGCGCTCACGGGAACACCAGGTCGACCTGCGACCAGTCCTGAACCGGAGAGCCGCACGTCTTGGTCCAGCTCGGGAAGTTCGTGAGCGAGTCCGGCACCTGCGCCGGCCAGTAGCACGAGTGATAGCAGTCGTAGAGATCGCGCTCGATCGGCTGGCAGAGGCCGTAGGTGCCGCCCGACGAGTCCACCTCCCAACCCGGAGCGAACACCGTGCTGCAGCCGTACGGCGTGTCGACCAACATGAGCACGCGGGCGGCGCCGGGTTGGTCGAGCCGCGCCTGCGCGAGCGCGGCGGCCTTGCGGTTGATGGGGCGAAGGTGGTTCATGCTGGGGTCTCCAAACTCGGACGAACGGCGAGTTTCGGCCGCTCTTCGAAGCGGTCGAGGTATCCAGGATTGGCGAGCCAGATGCGCGCGTAGCACTCGAGTCCGAGTGCGGTCCACGCGCGGATCCAGTCGCAGGCGTGCAGGTTGGGACTGCCGGCGTCGCCGTAGCGCACATGCGCTTCGTGGTAGCAGCCGCCCGCGCAGTGCGGACGCGCGAAGCAGCTGTGGCAGGGGATCTTTTGCGCGACATGGCCTGCGCGCAAGAACTCGGCGCGGAGCTTCTCGTCGATGCCGGTCTTGACATCGCCCATCACATGCGCGTCCGATTCGACGAAGCGATGGCACGGGGAGATCTGGCCTTCGGTCGACACGCCGACGAGCCCGAGCGCGGCGCCGCAGGGATGAGCCTTGCTCACGCCGCGGTGCAGTTCGCCGAGCAGATCGTGAAGGTTGGAGAAGCCGTGCTGGCGATCCTCGATCGCCGCAGCGACGTACTCCTCAGCAAGCGCCGTGAAACCGCGCAACAGCCGGTCCATCTCCTCGGCGGGCAACGCGAACTCGCGCTCCGAGCTGCTCGTCACGGGCGCGAAGCCGACGCTCTCGAAGCCCACCTCGTCGTGCAAGTGGCGGTATGTCTCGGCGAGGTCGGCCATCCCGCGTGTCAGAGTCACGCGCGCGCCCACCGGTCGACCGCCGCGCCCGCGCATGGCCGCGAGAAGCGCGCGGATGCGCGGCAACACCACGGCGTAGCTGCCCTTGCCGCTCTTGAAGGTGCGGTGCCGATCGTGGTCGCTCTGGGCTCCGTCGATCGAGATGTTCACGCCGAAACGATGCTCGACGAGGAATGCGATCGTCGCTTCGTCGAGCAACGTGGCGTTGGTGGTGAGCGCGAAGGACACGCGCTTGCCCGTCTCGCGCCCACGGCGCTCGGAGTAGTCGACCGAGGCGCGGATCGTGTCGAGGTTGAGCAGCGTCTCGCCGCCGAAGAACGTGACCGTCAGATCACGCGAGCGCCCGGACCTCTCGAACAGCATGTCGAGCGACGCCCGGGCCGTCTCGTCGCTCATGCGCGGAGCACGCGCACGCGTGGAATCGCTCAAGCGGTCCTGGCCGAACTCGTAGCAGTACGAGCACGACAGGTTGCACTTGTTGGTGACATTGAGCACCAGCGTCTGCAACGGAAACGCGCTCTCGGGCAGCGGATCCGCGGTCAGCGCGGGCTCGAACTCCGAGCGAACGAGTCCCATCCCGACCAGCTCTTCGAACGCCTCGCGCTGCGTATGGCGTGCCTCTTCAGGCGCCCAGTCGAGCCAGCGAGGGTGGTCCACGCCGTCCGGAGTGGCGCAGCGCTTCAGCACTGTCTGCGACGTTTCGTCCAAGGCCACGACGGCTCCAGACGCCGCCGAATAGGCGAATGTCTGGCCGCCTGCTTCGAATGTTCTGTGGATGGCAGCGCGGTAGATCATCGCTGGTCCCACACATAGCGATCCCAGTCGACATAGATGGGAACCATCACCAGCAGCGGGGCGCGCGCGGTGAACTCCTTCTCGACCATTTCAAACGGACCCGCCGGCGGCGTCGGCAAGGCGGTGTCGGGCTTGCTCTTCTTGTCCTTCTTGGGCGGCGCGGGAATCTGCGGCGTACTCAAGGTGACGCGCGCGCGGATGTAGACCTCGCCGACATTGTTGGTCGACCACTTGCGCGCCGGATTGGGACCGTCGAGCCCCGGGGTGAACGCGCCGCTTTCCGCATCGATGGCACCGACGAACCTGACATCGTCGTCGTCCTCGCGCACCGGGAATTCTTCGAGGCTCCAGCGCGCGGGAACGAACTTCACGAAGAAGTCGTCCGCGGTGTAGAGCTCGCCGTCCGCGCCGCGGTTCATGCCGAGCGCTTCGAAGCGCTCGAACTGGGGCGGCCGCATCTTTCCGCCGACGCGCGCAAGCCCCTTCTCGGGCGTGATCTTGATGTAGTCGATCGTGTCGTGAACCACGACTTGAGTCGGTGCGCGCTGCACACCGAAGGTCAGCACACGCGTGCCCTGACGCGCACCGGGCGCGATGTCGACAGTCAGACGTAGGCGCTCCCCGTCCACGCGCTCGACGGCGCTCACGCTCACGCCTTGGCCTAGCGAGAACTCGGCCGCGGCGGGAACGGTCGACAACCCGCGCGCGAGCACATCGAGAGTCTGGCCGGCACCGGGAACGAGCAAGGCGGCGTTCGGTGCGCAGTCGACGCGCGGCGCACTGGCTGCGCGTTCGAGCTGGACATCGATTCCAAGCTCGTTGTACTCGCCGGCGAACAGGCGGCCGCGCATCGACTGCCAATCCTCGGAGAGCAGCAAGACCTCGCGCAACTCGGCCGGTTGCGTGCCGGAGGAAACCTGCGAACGGCCGCGCCAAGAATGCCCGGCGTAGAACACCGCCTTGCCGGTGCGTTCAACGCTTGCGCCATCCTGATAGCTGAGGCGCCAGCGCGTCGTGTAGCCACCACCTTCTTGGGCGGCCACCTCAAGCGTCCCCCGCAAGTCGCCGCGCCCGACATCGTGGCCGCTGACGATCCAAAGCCCCTCCATCGGCGCCGGACGCCAGTTGGCCTGCACGCTCGACCACTCGGGAGTGAACAGCGGCCCCTGCTTCGCGAGCCGCTCGAGCACGCGGTCGGCTTGATCCTTGCCCGGATTGCGGCGTCGCTGCTCGCGCCACTCGTCGATTTCCGCCTCCGTCATCGACGCGAAGTCGACGCTCATTCCGCTGTCACCATCGCCGTCGCCGCGGAACGCTTGACCGCGCGCGAGCGGGAAGAACGCCATGTGCGTCGCCTTGAGGTGCTTCCACTCTTCGGCATCGCGGCGTTCGGAGGCGACGCGTCCCAGCGTGTGGCATTCGCCGCAGCTCTCGCGCAGCTCCTTGTCCTCTTTCGCGTCCGACCAGTGCACGCGGCGCTCGACCTCATGCATCGCCGACTCGGCCTCGCTGCGCGTCAAGCCATGGTTGTCGGACAGATACCGAACGACCGCGCGCGCTTCATCGGGCGTGATCTGCAGTTGGTGCAGACGCACCATGCGCTTGAGCGAGAGCTCCCACGCTTCGGGCGTCTTGCGCATGTAGGAGATCCGCGAGAGCTTGCCTCCTTCGTGCGGGTTGTGGCACACCGTGCACTTGGCGCGCACGAGCGCATCGGTGACCGGAATCCCGGGGCGATCCTTCGCCTCGTCGTTTTTTCCGGGAGGTTTGGCCTCTTCTGATGCGTCGCCGCTTGCTCCGTCGCCGCGTCTGCCTCCACCACTTTGCTCACTCCGCGCTGCGGCGACCGGCGCCTCGCTCGGCGCCGTGGGCGGCGGCGCAACTTGCTCGGGAGCAGTCTCCGCAGCAGCGGCTGCCCCGGCCTCGGGCTGCGGCGCGTTATAGTGCTCGGCTGCAGGCTTCGCGCGACAGGCGAGCATCGCGAAGAACGCCCAGCTGGCGAATACGATGGCCAAGGCAGACAGACGCGTAGAACCAACCGCTGAACTCGACATGGTCTGGGATGCTAGCCACGCCCTTGGTTTTCCACAACGGAGCGTGAGCCCTTGGCGTTTCGCCATTCGGCTTCTTGCCCCGCATCCTTGGCGTGCGGCGCTGGTGTTGTTTCTGCTGATCGCGACGGCGCTGTGCGGCTTGCTCGCCCCTTGGATCGTGCAGTACATCGTCGACCGCGGCGTGCTCGCTCGTTCGGAGCGCGCCATTCTGGTCGGTTCCGCAGCACTTTTTGGGGTTGCGCTGCTGCGTCTGTGGATTGGTTGGACTCAGGGTCAGTCCTACATCGCACTCTCGTCTGTGGTACTGGTTCGCCTGCGCGCGCGCTTCCTCGAACAGGTGCAGCGCGTGCCCTGGCCCGAGTACAGCAGCGCAACCTTCGGCGAATTCACGACGCGTTTCCAGCGCGACTTGAGCGTGCTTCAGGAGTTCGCGACGGCCGCGCTGCCGGCGCTTGTGACCAATGTGCTGACGCTCGCGGGAGTGATCGCCTTGGGCTTGTGGTACGCGCCGCAGCTGTTCGTGCTGTCGCTCGCACCGTTGCCGATCGCCGTGTTGTTTGCCCGCTTGCTGCGACCGCGGCTCGACGCGCGAGCGCGCGAAATGCGCGAGCGAACCGGACAACTGTCCAGCGCCGTGACGCAGACCATCCTTGGACAGCGCACGGTGCGCAGCTTTGGCCGCGAGCGCGGCGAGGTGCTCGGATTCCTGTCTCGCGCGCACGAGTTGTTGCGCCGCTCGCTCGCGTTCCAACGGACCAGCGCCTTGGCCAGCGGCGTGCCGCGTGTCTTGTTCGGTCTCTCGACGGCCATCGTGTTCGCCATCGGAGGCCTGCGGGCGGCGCGCGGCGAGCTCGAGCTCGGCGAGTTGTTCGCACTCTCGATGTATGTCGGCATGGCCTTCGGCCCGCTGACCGCAGTCGCTGACCTGCAGGTGCGCCTCGTCGATGTGCGCGTCGCACTCGAACGCGTCGTGGATTTCGTGAGCGAGGACCAGGAGCGTGTCGAATCGAAGCGAGACGCAACGCGCGACACGGGTCTCGCGCTCGGCGCCGATGTCGAGCTACGGCAGGTGAGCTTCTGCCACCCCGATGGTCAGCCGCTCTTCGACTGTGCCTCGCTGCGCATCGGAGCGGGCGCCAATGTCGCGTTGATCGGACCCAGCGGCGCCGGGAAATCCACGCTGGCCGATCTGTTGCTCGGTTTTGTCCAGCCACAGGCGGGGCAGGTGCTGCTCGGCGGTTGCGCGGTGGATGCGATCGAGCGTCGCGCGCTGCGCCGCCATGTCGCTCTCGCGGCGCACGACGCGTTCTTG
>Ga0194121_10009427_pt1 | contig 12086 bp, 8 predicted proteins | sample TA2MahCa50mmetaG_FD_148609 | JGI IMG/M metagenome (GOLD analysis project Ga0194121, IMG submission 148609) | Freshwater microbial communities from Lake Tanganyika, Tanzania - TA2015020 Mahale Deep Cast 50m | ecosystem: Environmental > Aquatic > Freshwater > Lake | place: Tanzania: Lake...
TAAGGCTGTACGGTCACGTCGCCCTCCCTCGTTGAATGTCGATCGCCATCAGTCGGCGAAGTAGGCTACGACGCGATCCAACGCCCCGGTCCAGCCGCCCTCGTGATCGAGCCGCGACGCCTCGGTGAGGAACGCGGTGTGGCGCAGCGTGAGACGCGTGCGGCCGCCCAGATCGGCGAAGGTCACCGTCACCAGCGTCTCGGGATCGTCGATGCCATTGCCTTCGGTATTGTAGGTGAAGACCAGGCGCTCGGGCCGGACGACCTCGCGGTAGACGCCGTGCTTGACGATCACCCGGCCGTCGGGCGCGCGCAGTCGCCGCTGCCAGATGCCGCCCGGACGGACGTCCATCTCGCATGCCACGATCGTGAAGTCGTGCGGCACCCACCAGCGCGTCGCCTTGGCGATGTCGGTCCACGCCGCGAACACCTGCTCGCGCGGTGCGGCCAGGTCGCGTTTCAGCACCAGATCGACCGGCTTGGCGACGACATTCATGGCTCCCTCCGGAACTCGACATCGATCATGATCTGGATGACATCACCCAAAAGCGCTGCTGGTTCGCAGCCGACCGGCTCGATGACGGTGCGCGCCACGCCGTTGCACAGCACGACGGCAACGGCACGCGCGCTCACTGCACGATCCATACGGCTCGCTGCTCCATCGGCCGACAAATCGGCTACTTCTCGGCCGCGGCCTTGAGATCGGCGAGGCCCTTCTCGAAGTCCTGGCCGATCATCTTGTCGATGTTCATGAAGGTCTGCATGACCTTGGCCATGAAAGGGTTCGGTCCGTAGATCGCCCAGGTGACGGTCGTGGTGTCGCCCTTCGGGTCGAGGGTGAATTCGGCGGTGTTGTGCGCTTCGAACGGCTGGCTGAAGTCGAGCTTGATCAGGACCTTGCGCGGCGAGGCTTCGAGGATCTCCATGCTGCCGGCGCCGACACTCTTGTCGCCCTGCCAGGCATAGGTGGCGCCCTTGCCGGCGGTGATCGCACCGAACGTCCGCTTCATGGCCGGATCCTTCTTCTCGTAGGGCGACCAGCTCGCCCAAGCCTTGAAGTCGTCGAGCAGCGCGAAAATCTTGTCGGGCGAGGCCTTGATGGCGACGGAGCGCTGGACGCGGAACGAATCGGGTTTGGTCGCGGCATAGACCAGGATACCGGCGACCACGACCAGCACGATCACGGCGCCAATGGCGAGAGCCTTCCACATCGGTGCAGTTTCTCTGCAGTTACTTAACTTATGAGTTAACCATTAGCGCACGTCGAGCGCTTGTCAACGGTGACGCAGACTGGTCACGGCCAAATTTAGCTCATGCCTGTGCCGACCTTCGTGCTAGTGGCTGTGCCATCATGATCGACTTCGTCGCCGGCCGGCCTGCCACTCGCTCGTCACGCGGCATGGTGACAAGCCCGCATGCGCTCGCCTCGCAGGCCGGCGCCGAACTGCTGCGCGAGGGCGGCAGCGCGGTCGATGCCGCGCTGGCGGCCAGTGCGGCATTGTCGGTGCTCTATCCGCACATGACCGGCGTGGGCGGCGACGCCTTCTGGCTGATCTACGACGCAAAGGCGCGGGCCGTGCGCTACATCGACGGCGGCGGCCGCGCCACATCGCGCGGCACGCTCGATGCCTTCGCGCGCCGTGGCCTCGACGAGGTGCCCTATCGCGGGCCGTTGCCCGGCACCCTCACCGTGCCCGGAGCCGTCGCGAGCTGGACCATGGCCCACGCCACCTATGGGCGGCTGCCGCTCGGCCGCTGCCTGGCCAGTGCCATCGGCTACGCGCGTTCGGGCTTTCCGGTGACCGAGCGGCTGGTATGCTGGCGCGATCTCGCGCGCGACGAGCTGGCCAAGAGTCCGGAAGCCACTGCGATCTTCCTGAAGGACGGCGCCAGCCTCACCAACCCCGACTTGGCGCGGACCCTGGAGGCGATCGCGGCCGACGGCTGGTACGGCTTCTACGACGGTGACGTGGCGCGCGAACTGTTGCGCTACTCCGACGCTCACGACGGCTTCTTCACCCGCGACGACTTGGTGGGTCAGTCGGCGCGCTGGGGCGAGCCGATCAAGGGTACCTATCGCGACGTCACGATCTACGAGACGCCGGCGCCCACCCAGGGCTTCGCGGTGCTCGAGATGCTGAACCTGCTGGAACCGCTGGAGCTCCACCGCAAGCCACTGCACGACGCCGACAGCGTGCACTTCATGGTGCAGGCCAAGCAGCTCGCCTACCACGATCGCGACCGCTTCCTCGCCGATCCGCGCTTCGCCGACGTGCCGATGGCGCGGCTTGTTTCCAAAGCCTATGCCAACGAACGGCGTGCTCTGATGGACCCTGCCCGCGCCGTGCCGTGGGATCGCATTCCCTCCTACGGCAGCCTGACTGGCGACACGGTCTACATCGCTGCGGTCGATCGCGACGGCAACGCCGCGTCGCTGATCCATTCGCTCTATGGCAGCTTCGGCGCCGCGGTGGTGGCCGGCCGCACCGGCGTGGTGCTGCAGAACCGCGCCGCCTACTTCTCGCTCGATCCCAAGAGTCCCAACCGCGTCGAGCCGGGCAAGACGCCGCTGCACACCCTGATCGCCTCGCTCGCCTTCCGCGACGACAAGCTCTGGGCGGTGGTCGGCTGCATGGGCGCCGACGGCCAGCCGCAGATCCATCTGCAGGTCTATCGCGCCCTGATCGACCATGGTCTCGACATCCAGCAGGCGCTCGATATGCCGCGCTTCCTGTCGGGCCGCTTCGGCCTCCTCGAGCCGCGCGACACGCTTCACATCGAAGCGCGTTTCCCCAAGGAGACCATCGCCGAGCTGGCGCGCCGCGGCCATCTGCTCGATCGCTGGGGCGACTGGCACGAATTCGCGGGCCACGCCCACGGCATCACCGTCGACCCGGCGACGGGGACGCTCGTCGGCGGCGCCGACCCGCGCAGCGACGGTGCCGCGGTCGGTCTCTGATCAGGTCAGCGCGAAGCCCGCGTAGCCCGCCTTCACCACCGCCTCGCAGCGCTCGATGTAGGCGGGGAAGCCGCCGATGTAGGGCATGAACACCCGCGGCTTGCCGGGAATGTTGGCGCCGACGTACCACGAATTGCAGGTCGATCGCAGCGTCGCGCCGGCGGCCTCGCCGACCTCGCCGCCCCACGCCTCTTCAGCGGCCGGGCTCGCTTCGATCACCGTAGCGCCGCGGCTGCGCAGGTATTCCAGGCAGTCGCCGATCCATTCGACGTGCTGCTCGATCGACGGCAGCATGTTGGTCAGCACCGATGGGCTGCCCGGCCCGGTGATGGTGAAGAGGTTGGGAAAGCCCGTCATGGTGAGGCCGAGATAGGTCTTCGGTCCGTCCCGCCACTTGTCGCGCAGGCTCTGGCCGCCGCGTCCCCGGACGTCGACATTGAGCAGCGCACCAGTCATGGCGTCGAAGCCGGTGGCCAGCACCAGGCAGTCGAAGATGTAGTCACGGCCCCTCACCCGCAGGCCATTTGCCGTGATGCGCTCGATCGGCTGGTCGCTGACATCGACCAGGGTGACGTTGGGCCGGTTGAAGGTCTCCCAGTAGCCGGTATCGACGCATAGCCGCTTGCAGCCGATGATGTTCTTCGGCGCCAGCCGCTCGGCGGTCTCCGGATCCTTCACCACCTCGCGGATCTTGCCGCGCACGAAGTCGGCGGCCGTACGATTCGACCGATCGTTCAGCATCAGGTCGGAGAACGAGGCCATGAAGCCCAGGCCGCCATAGTCCCAGCGCTCCTGGTATTGGCGCCGACGCTCGGCTTCCGGCGTCTCGATGGCCGACGCGATGTTCACCTTGAAGTCGATGCCGGAGATCATCGTCTTGGCGCGCTTGCGCATCTCGGGATAGTGCGCCTTGACCTCGTGCAGATAGGCCGGGTCGAGCGGCCGGTTGTGCGCCGGCACCGTGTAGTTGGCGGTGCGCTGGAACACGGTGAGGTGCGTCGCCTGCCGGGCGATGATGGGGATCGACTGAATGGCCGACGAGCCGGTGCCGATCACACCGACCGTCTTGCCGGTGAAGTCGACGCCTTCGTGCGGCCAGTTGCCGGTGTGATAGGTCGGGCCCTTGAAGTCCACGAGACCGGGAATCTTGGGCGTGTTGGGCGACGACAGGCAGCCCATGGCGGTGATCAGGAAGCGCGTCATGACCTTCTCGCCTTTGTCCGTCGCGACCTGCCATGCACTTGCCGCTTCGTCGAAGGCGGCTTCGGTGACGCGCGTCTCGAAGACGATGTCGCGGCGCAGATCGAAGCGGTCGGCGACGTGGTTGGCGTAGCGCAGGAGCTCGGGCTGCGTCGCGTAACGCTCGGTCCATTCCCACTCCTGCTGCAGCTCGGGCGAGAACTGGTAGGAGTACTGCACGCTTTCCACGTCGCAGCGTGCACCGGGATAGCGGTTCCAGTACCAGGTGCCGCCGACACCCTTGCCGGCTTCGAAGACGCGCGCCTTGAAGCCCGCGCCGCGCAGCCGTTGCAGCATGTATAGGCCGCCGAACCCGGCACCGACGATCACCGCGTCGAAATCGAGCGACATCACTCCTCCGAAACAAGCCAATCCGTGCCATGTTTAACCCAGAATGGCCGACAGCGACTATCCTTCGACTTGGTATGCCGCCACGCGAGATTCGATCCCGGCACGCGCCGCGCTGATCGGCCGCCGCGAGGTCGATGTCGCGATCGTGGGCGCAGGCTTCGCCGGACTGCACACCGCACGGTTGCTGGCGATGGCCGGCCGCAGCGTCGCGGTGCTGGAGCGTCGCCGCATCGCCTGGGGCGCCTCGGGACGCAACGGCGGTTTCGTCGGCGCCGGCTACGCCGAGCGCTCGGGCGCGCTGATCGACCGACTGGGCATCGACCATGCTCGCCGGCTCTACGCCCAGTCGCAGCGCGGCGTCGCCATCGTGCGCCAGGCCATCGAGACCATGGCGCGACCCGAGCTCCGCATGGGCTCGCGCAAGCTCACCGCCTCGCGTACCGACCAGGGCGCAGGCTTCGCCGAACGAACGCGCACCGTGGCCGAGCGGCTGGGCGCGAGCTTCGAGCCTTGGACGACCGAGCAGGTGCGCGCGCTGCTCGCGACCACGCGCTATCACCAGGCGATCCACGATCCGCTGTCGTTCCACATTCACCCCCTCAATTTCGCCTTGGCCCTGGCTGCGGACATCGAACGGCGCGGCGGTGCGGTCTTCGAGCAGAGCGACGCGATTGGCCTGGAGCGCGGTTCGGGCTGGCGCGTGCGCACCGCCCAGGGCGAGATCGCGGCCCGCCATGTCGTGCTGGCGGGCAATGCCGATCTCGGCCGCGTGCAGCCGCGCATTGCGCACGCCGTCCTGCCGGTCGCGACCTACGTTGCCGTGACGGCCAAGCTCGGGCCCAAGCTCGCTGCTGCCGTGCGCTGGAGCGGCGCCATCTCCGACACGCGGCGCGCCGGCGACTACTATCGAGTGGTCGACGGCGATCGGCTGCTGTGGGGCGGCCGCATCACCACCGACACGCGCGAACCCACCAGGCTGCGCGACATGATGCGGGCCGACATTCTCTCGGTCTATCCGCAGCTCGGCGACATCGGCATCGAGCATGCCTGGCCCGGCATCATGGGCTATGCCCCGCACAAGATGCCCCAAGTCGGCGAGATCGAGCCCGGACTGTGGATCTGCTCGGCGTTCGGCGGCCATGGGCTGGCGCCGACGGCGGCCGGCGCCGATGCGGTCGCGGCCGGCATCACGGGCGAGGACGATCGCTGGAAGCTGTTCCTGCCCTTCGGTACGGGTTGGGCCGGCGGCGCGCTGGGCCGGCTGGCTACTCAGCTCGTGTACTGGAAGCTGCAGGCGGCCGATTGGTGGGACGAGAAGCGGCAGGCCAAGAACGCGGAGACGCTCAGGACATGACCAAGGCCACCATCGGCGATTCGCCCAAGCGACGCGAGGATGCGCGCTTCGTCACCGGCAGTGGCGTCTACCTCGACGATCTCAGCTTCGACGATCTCGCTCACGCCGTCGTGCTGCGCTCACCGCATGCCCACGCCCGGATCCGCGCCATCGACAGCGCGGCCGCCCGACGAGCGCCGGGTGTCCTCGCCATCCTGACGGCAGCAGATGCGGCGACCGACCGGCTCGGGCCGTTGCGGCCCTACGCCGAGGCCAACGTGCAGACCGGCGAGCCGTTCGCCTTCGCCCCGCAGCCGCTGCTCGCAGGCGACAAGGTGCGGTTCGTCGGCGAGCCGGTCGCCCTGGTCGTGGCCGAGACCCGCGCGCAGGCGCTCGATGCGGCGGAACTGATCGCGGTCGACTACGCGCCGTTGGCGGCGGTGATCGGCGCCGCCGCGGCACGCGCACCCGGCGCGCCGACGATCGCCGACGAGGTACCGGACAATGTCTGCTTGGATTGGCGCACCGGCGACGCGGCGGCGGCCGATGCGGCGTTCGCCCGCGCCAGCCACGTCGTTTCACTGGCGCTCGACAACCACCGCATCGTCACCAACCCGATGGAGCCGCGCGGCGGCGTCGGGCAGCACGATCGCACGAGCGGCCGTTTCACGCTGCACGTCTCGAGCCAGAACATCCACATCAATCGCAATCAAGTCGCGCGTTGTCTCGGCGTCGAACCGAAAGATGTGCGCTTCATCGCGCCGGATGTCGGCGGCGGCTTCGGCGCCAAGAACTTCGCCTACGCCGAGCACGTCTTGCTGTTGTGGGCGGCCAAGCGTACCGGCCGGCCGGTGAAGTGGATCGCCAGCCGCGGCGACGTCTTCCTGTCCGACCACGCCGCGCGCGACATGCAGGCCGAGGCGGCGCTGGCGCTCGCGGCCGACGGCACGTTCCTGGCGCTCAAGATCGACAGCGTCGCCAACCTCGGCGCCTACATGGCGGGTGCCGGCGGCGGCGTGCAGACCTACCAGTACATCCATCTGCAGGGCACGGTGTACCGCATCGCCGCGATCGCGCTGCGCGTGGTGGCGGTGCTGAGCAACACCGCACCGATCGGCGTCACGCGCGGGCCGGGGTTTGCCGAGGCGGTGAACATCGTGGAACGGCTGATCGATGCCGCGGCGCGCCAGACCGGCATCGATCGGGCCGAGCTGCGGCGGCGCAACATGGTGCCGGCCGCGGCCATGCCGATGACCAACGCCTTCGGCTTCCAGGTCGACAGCGGCACCTTCGCCGAGACGTTCGACAAGGCGCTGGCCCACGCCGATGTCGTGGGCTTCGCGACGCGGCGGCGACAGAGTGCGGCCAGAGGCAAGCTGCGCGGTCTGGGCTTCGCCTATCACATCAAGGGCACCGGTGGGCCGCCCGAAGAGAACGTCGAGGTGCGTTTCGAGGCCGACGGCACGGTGTCGCTGATCACCGGCACCCAGCATATCGGCCAGGGTCACGAGACCACCTTCCCGCAGATCCTGGCTCATCGCTTGGGCATCGCCAACGATCGCATCCGGCTTCGCCAGGGCGACACCGACCTGATCGCAGCCGGCGGCGGCCACGGCAGCTCGCGCGCCACCTACATGGGCGGCACGGCGATGTGGCGCGCCGCCGACGAGATCATCGCCAAAGGCACCGCACTCGCCGCCGACGCGCTGGAGGCGGCCGAAGCCGACATCCGCTTCGTGGACGGCCGGTTCGTGGTCTCGGGGACCGACCGCGCGGTCGGTCTCATCGAGATCGCGGCGATCGGACGCGAGCAGGGCAAGCCGATCGACACCTATCATCTGTGGAAGCGCGAGCACCTCACCTTCCCGAACGGAACCCACGTGGTCGAGGTCGAGATCGATCGCGATACCGGCGCAGTCGCGCTGGTCCGCTATAGCGCCATCGACGACTATGGCGTGCTGGTCAATCCCATGGTGGCCGCCGGCCAGGCCCATGGCGCCATGGCGCAGGGCGCGGGCCAGGCGTTGCTCGAACGGGCGACCTACGATCCCGGCTCGGGCCAGATGCTCGCCGGCTCGTTCATGGACTACGCCCTGCCGCGCGCCGACGACCTGCCGCCGTTCGACCTCGGCTTCAACGGCACACCGTGCACGACCAACCCACTGGGCGTGAAGGGCTGCGGCGAGGCCGGCGCCATCGCCGCCTTCCCGGCCATCGCCAACGCCATCCTCGATGCCCTGGCGCCGTTGGGCGTCGAGGGCTTCGACGGACCGGCAACGCCCGCCACGATCTGGCAAGCGATGCAAAAAGCCGGCGCGGCGCGACCATGACCGCACGACCCTGGGTCCGGCCGGAACCGCGACGGTGGCGTTCCGGAGTGGGATGCGGTAACGCTTTTCCATGGCAACCCTGCGGAGCGTCGTCGGAACATGACTCGCAGCCTGATCCTGCTGCCACTGCTGGCCGCCGCCCTGGCTGCGTCCCTGGCCGCCTGCAAACCCGATAACAAGTTCCAACCGCCGCCGCCGCCCGAGATCAGCGTCGCCAACCCGCTCAAGCAGGACTACGCCCCGTACGAGGAGCTGACCGGCAACACCGTGGCGTTCAACACGGTCGATCTGGTGGCCCGCGTCGAGGGCTTCCTGACGTCGCAGAACTACACCGACGGCGCCTATATGAAGAAGGGCGACACGCTCTTCATCATCGAACAGGTCATGTACAAGGCCAAGGTCAAGGAGGCCGAAGCCGGCCTCGATTCGGCCAAAGCCCAGCTCGTCCAGGCCGAGGCCGAGTTCACCCGCCAAGAGACGCTGTTGCGCCAGAACGTGTCGGCGCAGAACGTCTACGACCAGGCCAAGGCCAAGCGCGATTCGGCACGCGCCAACGTCGAGAACAACGAGGGCAACCTCACCATTGCCCAGACCAATCTCGGCTATACGACGGTGCAGGCGCCGTTCGACGGCATCGTCACCAAGCACCTGGTCTCGGTCGGCGAGCTGGTCGGCAACGGCGTCGCCACCAAGCTCGCGACCATCGTTCAGCTCGATCCGATCTACGTCGAATTCAACATGAGCGAGCAGGACATTCTCAAGATCCGGCAGAACCTGCAGAACCGACGCATCAGCGTCGAGGAGCTGAGCAAGGTGCCGCTCGACATCGGGCTGATGAACGAGGAAGGCTACCCGCACAAGGGCTTCCTCAACTACGTCTCGCCCGAGATCGACCCGCAGACCGGCACCATCCTGGTGCGCGGCCTGTTCCAGAACCCCAACCGCGACCTGCTGCCGGGCTACTTCGTTCGCATCAGGGTACCGCAGGGCCTGGGCTCGCAGTCCGTCCTCCTGATCCCCAACCGGGTCATCGCCGAGGACCAGTCCGGCCGCTATGCGCTGGTCGTCGACAAGGACAACGTCGTGCAACAGCGGCGCATCACCCAGGGCCAGCTGCTGCCCGGCGGCTTGCGGGTGATCAGCAAGGGACTGAACGCCGACGACCGGGTCGTGCTGACGACCAGCGGGCGGGCGGTGCCCGGCGGCAAGGTCGTGCCGAAGCTGGAGACGATTCCACTGCCGCCGGCAAGCGCGAACATTTCGACGACCAAGTAGCACCGGGTCCGCGAGCGATGATCTCCGAGTTTTTCATCAACCGGCCGGTGCTCGCCAACGTGCTGGCGATCGTCATCGTGATCCTGGGCGCGGTGGCGCTCGTCACCCTGCCGGTGGCGCAGTATCCCAACATCGTGCCACCGACCGTGCAGGTCACGACGACCTACCCCGGCGCCAGCGCCAAGACCGTCGTCGACAACGTGGCACTGCCGATCGAGCTGCAGGTCAACGGCGTCGAAGGCATGATCTACATGCAGTCGTACAGCACCGACGCCGGCACCTACACGCTGACCGTGACCTTCGAGATCGGCACCAACCTCGATTTCGCTCAGGTCCTGGTCCAGAACAAGGTCAGCGCCGCGATGGCGTCGCTGCCGCTGCCGGTGCAGGCGCAGGGCGTCATCGTCCAGAAGAAGTCGACCGCGATCCTGCAGATCGTCTCGCTGACCTCGCCGGATTCGTCGTTCGACAGCCTGTACATGGCGAACTACGCCACCATCAACCTGATCAACGAGCTGTCACGCCTGCCCGGCGTCGGCAACACCCAGGTGCTCGGCATCGGCGAGTATTCGATGCGCGTCTGGCTCGATCCGCAGAAGCTCTACACCTACGGGCTGACGCCGTCGGACGTGAGCCGCGTCATCCAGGAGCAGAGCCAGCCGGTCACCGCCGGCCAGGTCGGCGCCCCGCCGGCGCCCAAAGGGCAGGACTTCCAGTTCACCGTCGACATCCGGGGCCGGCTGAGCACGCCGGAAGAGTTCAGCAACATCATCGTCAAGAGCGCCCAGGGCAATGGCGGACGCATCCTGCGGCTGAAGGACATCGGGCGGGTCGAGCTCGGCGCCCAGACCTACACGATGACGTCGAAGCTGAACGGCAAGCCCGACGCCGCCATCGCGATCTACCAACTGCCCGACGCCAATGCGCTGGATGTCGCCAAGCGCGTCAACGCCAAGATGGCCGAGTTGTCCAAGGCGTTCCCCAAGGGCCTGACCTACGAGGTGCCGTTCGACACGACCCGGTTCGTCAACGCTTCGATCAAGGAAGTGTTCGTGACCCTGATCGAGGCCGGCATCCTGGTGCTGGTCGTCATCGTGCTGTTCCTCCAGGACTGGCGCGCCATGCTGGTGCCGGCCACGACCATTCCGGTGACCATCATCGGCGCCTTCGCCGCCATGGCGGCGCTCGGCTTCACCATCAACACCACGACCATGTTCGGCATCGTGCTGGCGATCGGCATCGTGGTCGACGACGCCATCGTCATCGTCGAGGGCGTCGCCCATCACATCGAGCGCGGCATGAGCCCGCACGACGCCGCCATCAAGGCGATGGGCGAGCTGTTCGGGCCGGTGATCGGCATCACCCTGGTGCTGATGTCGGTGTTCCTGCCGGCTGCCTTCGTGCCCGGACTGACCGGCCAGATGTTCGCCCAGTTCGCGCTGGTGATCGCCGCCACCGCCTTCATCAGCGCGGTCAATGCCGCGACCCTGAAACCGACGCAATGCGCGCTGTGGCTGAAGCCTGCGGTGCCGCCCGAGAAGCGCAACGCCTTCTTCCGCGGCTTCAACAAGGTCTACGGCCGCATGGAGGACGGCTATGCCTGGGTGATCGGCAAGATGGCCAACCGTAGCGCGCTCATGATGGTCATCGCCCTGATCGTCGCCGGCATCGGCGGTTGGGGCGTAGCGCGCCTGCCGACGGCGTTCATTCCCAACGAGGACCAGGGCTACATGCTGGTCGGCCTGCAACTGCCGGACGGCGCCTCGCTGGAGCGCACCGACGCCGCCATGGCCGAGATCACCAAGATCGCCATGGCGACGCCCGGCGTCGACAAGGTGGTGGCGCTGAGCGGCATGTCGGTGCTCGACAGCAACTCCATGCTGGCCAATGCCGGCGTCGCCTACGTCATCTTCGACGACTGGGGCGTGCGGCTGAAGAAGGATGGCCAGGACCTGCGCTCGCTCGTCATGCATATCGGCCAGGCCGTGCAGTCACTGTCCGACGGGCGTGCTTTTCCGCTGGTGCCGCCGGCCATCCAAGGCGTCGGCAACGCCGGTGGCTTCCAGATGCAGGTCGAGCAGAAGGACGGCAGCTTCGACTACATCAAGCTGCAGAACGCCACCCAGAACCTGATCGCGACCGCCAACACCCAATCGGGCCTCGCCAACCTCGTGACGTCGTTCCGCGCCGGCGCACCGCACGTTCGCGTCGACGTCGACCGCTCGAAGGCCGAGACGCTGAAAGTGTCGATCGGCGAAGTCTTCACGACGCTGTCCTCGTACCTCGGCTCGGCCTACGTCAACCGCTTCAACAAGTTCGGGCTGAGCCTGATGGTCTTCCTGCAGGCCGACTCGCCCTACCGCACCAAGCCGGAGGACATCCTCCAGCTGCAGGTCAAGAACATCGACGGCAAGATGGTGCCGATCGGTGCGCTCGCCGAGTTGCGCGAAGCGGTGGGCCCGCCGCTGATCAGCCTCTACAACCTCTATCCCTCCGCCGCGATCATCGGCGCGCCGGCCGCGGGTTTCAGCTCGGGCGAGGCGATCGATCTCATGGATCAGGTCGCCAAGGCGACCTTGCCGCCGGGCACCGGCTACGAA